>JAABUP010000812.1_pt1 | contig 67142 bp, 108 predicted proteins | sample 5559201 | NCBI WGS metagenome assembly JAABUP01 (sample SAMN10711887, study PRJNA513373) | rock metagenome | isolation source: Antarctica rocks | place: Antarctica
GGCGTGACCAACAAGAAAAACACTCACCTCGGCCAGCGCCTCGCTGTTGGCGGTTCAGCGGCAGAGTGTCCCGCCGCGTCGACGTATCGCAACTGGAGGTTGTCTCCGTACGCCTTCTTCAGCTGCCAAGCTACCCGAGGCTATATTGTCTGAGGTCAGCCGTAGACGGTAAAGGATGCAATAGGAAGATGTACAGGACAGAGCAAGTCGTAACGCCCTTGTATTCCTTGCAGTATATGACGGCTAGTAAAGTCAGGTAAGTACCGATGATCAGAGAGGTAGCTTACATTTAGGAGATCTGCTCTTCGCTGATCAGGTGCCCTTCTGGCATCCATATCTATTATATCGTCAATTGTTCGCTCCATTCTCACGTATGGAGGGCGGTTACTGTGTTGATGAAGTAAAGACACTCGATCCTCGAATGCGCCCTGCGATAAACCGGTTTATCAGCATTTTGCTCGCCGTTTCTTCCGGTATGGGACCCAAAGCGCGAGGCGGGCGTAGGGCACGACGTTCCTCCGTTTCTTTCCTGACTGTGGCGCACTCACCTAGCCCACTTGAGGGCGACATCCACCTTCGCACGCTGTTCGGGTTCTGGGTACAGGTGGGAAACACTGCTCTCCCATCGAGTCCACTCTTCTGCAGCCTTCAAGCTGACCGCATCGTCTTCGGAGGTGATGAGCTTGTAGTACGAGCCGATCATATCTGATCGGTCGGAAGGTGGTATAAGGGATTCGAAGGCCTCCCTTCGCCTTGTTTCATCAAGACTCAGAAGAGGGAAGGTAAAGGCATACCATTCTTCCGGGAAGTACTCTTCAAAGGCGACGATCGGGATGACGCCCCGATCAGTATGAAGCAAAGATGAAGGCGGATCTCGCGTACCTCGCGTCCCGACCCCGGAGTAGAACCAGTCGAGCTCGCTCTTGCGGCAGAGGAATATGCCGCGGAGAATCAGGGCAATACATCGGTCGGGATGGGTTTCCGCGTATGCGAGAGACAAAGTCGAGCCCCTTGCGAGCAGGTCAGCCAGATGTTACGGGGTTCCAAATGAAGCCGAATGTCTCTTGAACGGCGAGTGTATCGGGGGCAAATGAAGCATACCATGATCCGCCGAGGACCATCCACTTGTCGATGCCCACTGTCTCCCTGATCTTCTCGATGTCGGCGACTGAGTCCACCGATTAGTCACGTCGCCAGAGCAGCATGCGAGGAGGATCACCCAGGTCCCAAGTGGTGTTTTCCCTCAAGTCGGCCGGTCTGAGCCGTCAACTCTGCTGCACCAGGAATGTTCTGTCAAGCTCACGGTGTGCTTTTGCCCGCCCCTCTTTGAGAGAAGAGGACGATCCTGCGGATCGAAAGAGACGGTTTGCGCTGACCCAGCGGTTCCTCCGGGACCACCATGACTTTTCTGATCAGCGCTTGCTCCTGGGAAGATAAATACAGCCGTACAGAAAGACGACTAGGACCCATTCATCAGCGATTATCAATAATGCCTGAGTAGGAGGAGCGCACCAGGCTTTCGTGCCGGGCTCGATGGCGATAACCAAGACCACGTCATCATCAGTTTTGCGCGTCGGTTAGCTTTTTTGCGTACGCGCTCGCCATTCCTCTGCCTCGCATTTCATCTTTGTCATCGTTTCCAACCTGAAAGTCGGCACTACTCGGGGACGATCAGAGGTTACTCTGTCGAAATTTATAAAGTGATTCTCTTGTCAAGACCACCGTTTTCTAGCGAGTTGTACATTGCCCTTTTCATCTCCCATCGCACTTATCTCATCCCTTCGATATGTCACCCGCCGTTCTCGCAAACGGACACGGTCACAACCATGCCAGCTCGTCCGCCAACCCCAACGTCCCACCCCGCTCTCCCGAGAACACCTTCGTTCGCCCAGATCAAGCCATTTCGTTCCTCGACTCTTATCCCCGAGGCGACGGCCTGTCCCTCTCCGAGCTGATGGATTCCCGCAAGAATGGCGGACTGACATATAACGACTTCCTCATGCTTCCCGGTCATATCTCCTTCCCAGCCTCTGTGGTTTCCCTACAGACGAGGTCAGTTATTTTCCCGCAGCGGACCTAAAGATTGATTGCTAAGCTCCCGCAGGGTCACACGAAATATCATTCTCAACACACCTTTCTTGAGTTCACCAATGGATACTGTGACAGAGGACCGAATGGCCATCTCGCTCGCTCTGCATGGAGGATTAGGGGTCATTCACCACAACTGCACACCAGAGGAGCAGGCGGCGATGGTTCGGAGAGTCAAGAAGTATGAGAATGGGTTTATCACCGATCCAATTTGCCTTGGTCCGGATCAGAGTGTTGGCGAGTGAGTTCAGGCCTACGTGGTCAGACGGAGCGCATGTTCATGTTGAGCAGTGTTCTCGATATCAAAGCACAGTTTGGCTTCTGCGGTGTGCCCATCACTAGTAGGTCGCAAAGACTCCTCAAAGAACTCAGCCAACGTCCGCAGATACGGGCAAGCTTGGTGGCAAGCTGTTGGGCATCGTCACCGGACGAGATGTGCAATTTCGCGACCCCGGCGCGTCTCTGCGATCCGTCATGACCACCGATCTAGTCACGGCCCCATCTGGAATCACATTGGACCAAGCAAACACCATCCTCCGCGACTCTAAGAAGGGAAAACTTCCCATCGTAGATGCTGAGGACCACCTGCTCTCCCTCGTCGCACGTTCTGATCTGCTCAAGAACCAAAATTACCCGCTAGCCTCGAAAGTTCCGTCGTCGAAGCAGTTGTACTGTGGCGCTGCGGTTGGGACTCGTCCCGCAGATAGGGAGCGCCTCAAGCTTCTCGTCGAGGCGGGCTTGGACGTCGTAGTTCTCGACTCGAGTCAGGGCAATTCGGTATTCCAAATCGACTTCATCAAATGGATCAAGGAGGATTATCCTGGTCTCAACATCATCGCTGGCAATGTGGTCACCAGGGAGCAGGCGGCGCCGCTAATCGCGGCGGGTGCAGACGCATTGCGGATTGGCATGGGGAGCGGGTCAATATGCATCACGCAGGAGGTCATGGCGGTAGGCCGACCGCAAGGCACTGCCGTATACGCTGTGTCTGAATTCGCAAGTCGGTGAGCTTAACGTCACCTTTTTGACTGCAGTGTTGACGATATCCAGATTCGGAGTTCCGACCATCGCCGATGGAGGCATCGGCAATATCGGGCACATTGCCAAAGCCGTCGCCCTCGGAGCTTCAGCGGTCATGATGGGCGGTCTCCTCGCTGGTACCGCTGAGTCACCTGGCGAGTATTTCTACCACGAGGGAAAGCGAGTCAAGATATACCGCGGGATGGGATCGATCGAGGCGATGGAGCACATGTCTCGCGGCAACACATCGTCGAAAGCGGCGACACTCAGCATCGACAACGCGGCGACTGCTAGGTATTTCAGCGAAACGGATACTGTCAAAGTCGCGCAGGGTGTGTCTGGGGACGTGGCGGATAAGGGGAGCATCACCAAATTCGTGCCATATCTCTACACCGGGCTTCAGCACTCGCTTCAGGACTCAGGGGTGCAGAGGTAAGCTGAAAACCTATGACACATGGATTATGCTGATTCCGTCGCAGTCTTCACGATTTGCAGACGGGATCTCGTGGTGGCTCCGTACGATTTGAATTGCGGACAGCATCGGCACAGGTGGAGGGCGGTGTGCACGGTCTCAATAGCTATTCCAAGCGGCTCTTCGCATAGATTTTCTTTGATTCCGGGACTTTTTTGATGATGCATAGCCTGAGCTGGCTTGGTTCGACCCGAGCTGCAGAGTGGCTGCAGCACAGAAGGTGGAAGGCGGCTTCATGGCGACGACGGCTGCTTCCAGCGGCTCATCGTATAAGGTCTGTGATACCGGAATGTCTTCTTCATGCATGGTATATGTAAAAAAGCTGTTGGCCGTCATGGTCTATTCCGCTTCTTTCCTGCAATCTGTCCGAAATCATTACCGTCCTTCTCATCCGCCCGGCCAGCATCATCAGGGTGTCCCGCATCCACCATTCTCTCCTCGATCATCCGCCTCAGTAGAGCCTCCGCCATCTCCGCCCCGAACTTCTCCTTGCCATCTCCTTCCGCCTTGACTGGTGCTGTACCCGGTCCCGCAGCCACGGCCGTCGCACCTGCCAGCGTTGTCGGTCCCCGTCCCTGTCTAACAGCCGCGTTCGACGGCTCAAAGCTCTCCCAAACAGGGTACAGCACGATTATATCCTGAACGCAAGCGAGCAGTACCGGTAAGGAAAACTCGAAAGAAGCGAGGAACTCCGCGGCGGAAGCTGGAGGTGGTGGGAGGTTGAGATCGGTGTTGACGGAGAGGGAGGAGGCGAGGGTGTTGATTTGGCTTGAGGAGGAGCGGGTTCGTGTACCGGAAGGGTTATTCATGGCTGTTAGGCAGAATCCGATGTAGAGCACGGCAAGGGCGATGATATATGGTGGGTAGAGGAGGTGGACGTCGGTTCGGTAGGTGTCGTTGATCAGGAATCTGGAAACACCTACATCAGCAATCGACCAAAGGGAGGGATGAGACATACAAGCAGATCTGGAGAACCCCCTCGTCAACCTCCATCAATCCCTCACCAGTCCCCCGCCCCATCAACCGCCTAATCCTCTCCCCCTCCCCCTCTTCCATAGCACCGCCTCCGAGATTCCCCATGACTCGCCCAGCACCCGTTCCACTCCGCACCTCATCATCCCTCTTCCGCTTCGCCTCGCCTTCCTTCCGCTTCACCTCGGTATCCTCCTCGACTCGACTCTTTGGGAACCTGCCTGAATCCGCTGGTTCACGCCCACAGATGTGGAGTAGTGCTCGGTAGGGGTGGAAGACGACGAGGTGGAAATCGAGGTCTTCGAGGAGGTAGAATTCCATCTCGCCAAGCTTGTTCATTTCCGCCGGGAACATCTTGATGTTGTGTTCTACATCGAACAAGGAAACCAATTCAGCACGACAAGATACTGGATACACGTGAAAGCGGAGCGTGACCCACCTGCAAAGACGAGTTTCGCCTCAGTGACCACACTCTTGATATGCACCGGCGTCTCCTCGACCTTGGCTGCCACCAAACAGCAAGCGGCCAAAACGAGGTACGGATTCGTCTCGCAATAGCTATTCTTGAGGTAGAAGCGTCTGAAAAAGACGATTGCGGTTGCTATTGGGATTTGTCGGAGGAGGAGACGTTTGCCGAGTTTCTGCATGAGGTTGGAGAACCATATTCCGAGGCAGTAGAGTTGGCGGGAGCTGGCGTATCGGAGGTCGACCGAGCGGGAATGGAGGAGGGAGGAGCGTGGGTGGAGATGGTAGTGATGGTGAGAGGAGGACCAGAAGCTGCTTGACATGGCGGTTCACATGTGGGGTGTTGAGGGGATGAAGAGGAACGGGGGTTATCGGGCTGGACGCCAATGCAGGCTGTCAACCATGGTCGCGCCAGTAACGCAACGGGAGCAGTAACCACTCCTGACCACAAGTTCGGTGCTCCAGCTCGCAGCCGATAGGTAAGGTCAGCCCCTTCTACCTGGGCTTTCCAGTATGTGCGGTTACATGAAAGCCGGGACAGGACCGGCAGGAAGGTCCACGCTGAATCACGTGATCTCGAGAACCGAAACGCGACGAAAGCCGCTACTTTTGCTTAAACTTCTCATATTCTCATCTGCATCCGTTCAGCTTTAAAAAACCCCGCAGCACAAACCTGAAATTCACTGAGGTCGAGACTTAGAGAGCTAGTGTACAGGTCGGGTTCGGCAAAGAATGAACATCTGGGCAGAAGAGGTGCGTCATGGAGGGCTTCGACGGAAAGCATCAGCAGAACCGCTGGTGGAAGTCTGAAATATGAGTCGGCGGCTGATTGGACTTGGCAGGCGACAGAGGAACGAGGGGAGAATGCTCGTTTGTCTTCCTTTGTGGGTGCCATGGCGCTAGGGGATCTGGTCAAGTCGACCTTAGGACCGAAGGTGAGACTTTTGCACCCGATTGTTGGCGGTAACCAACGATTTACTTCTGCTTAGGGAATGAACAAGATCCTTCGTGCGTTCTTGCATTCTATAGGAGCACGTCGTAGCGGGAAATGTTGACGATCAGCAGAATCCGCTTCCAATCAGACCATCACCGTCACCAATGACGGCGCTACCATCCTAAAATCCATTTCTCTCGACAATCCCGCTGCCAAAATCCTCGTGAACATCTCGAAAGTCCAGGACGACGAAGTTGGAGACGGCACCACCTCCGTCTGCGTCCTCGCTTCCGAGCTTCTCCGCGAAGCCGAGAAACTCATCTCCATCCAAAAAATCCACCCACAAACCGTGGTTGAGGGGTACCGTATCGCGAGCCGAGCGGCACTAGACGCGCTTGAGGGGGCAGCGATAGACCATGGAACCGACAAGAAGCAGTTCCGAGAAGATCTGTTCAATATTGCTCGGACGACATTGAGCAGTAAGGTTCTGTCGCAGGATAAGGAGTATTTCGCGAACCTTGCGGTGGACGCGGTGTTGCGATTGAAGGGCTCGACGGATCTGGAGCATATCCAGGTCATCAAGAAGGTCGGCGGGAAATTGACGGACTCCTACCTTGATGAGGGTAAGCCGGGGTTGCATAGCTTGTTGTCGGAATTGACTCGGTATACAGGTTTCATATTGGACAAGACCATCGCGACAAACTCGCCGAAGCGGATAGAGAATGCCAAGATCCTCATAGCCAATACCTGTGAGCTCCACCGCATCGCTCGATTCTAGTACTGAGTGACTCGCAGCGATGGACACGGACAAAATCAAGATCTTTGGGGCTCGCGTCCGCGTCGATGGCACAGGGAAGCTTGCAGAACTCGAGCGGGCCGAGAAGGTTAGCGGTCTCAGTCTGTTTTGCAGAGGAATGCTTATTCTCCGGAAGGAAAAGATGAAGGCAAAAGTCGCCGCCATCGCGTCTCACGGAATCACCTGCTTCGTCAACCGACAGCTGATCTACAACTACCCCGAGTCTCTGCTCGCCGAATCTGGCATTATGGCCATTGAGCACGCGGACTTTGAGGGGGTCGAGCGACTGGCTCTGGTCACTGGCGGCGAGATTGCGAGCACCTTTGACGCACCGGAGAAAGTGAAGATTGGGCGGTGTGAGGTCATTGAGGAGATCATGATTGGAGAGGACAAGGTCCGTCTTCTGCCCTGCATATTCTGCGCGGATGATACAGTCGCGAAATCGGACTGACGGATGTGATCAGCTCATCAAGTTCTCCGGTGTCGCAGCGGGACAAGCATGTACTGTCGTCCTCCGGGGTGCGACTTCGCAGATGGTTGAGGAAGCGGAACGGTCGCTACATGACGCCTTATCCGTCCTCTCCCAAACGGTCAAGGAGACACGCGTGACTCTAGGCGGCGGGTGCGCAGAGATGCTTATGAGCTGCCAAGTGGATGAGGCGGCAAGGACTGTACGGGGGAAGAAAGCACTGGCAGTCGAAGGGTTCGCGAGGGCTCTCAGGCAGGAAAGCTTACCTCGACAAGGCGTAGTCTAACGGAGCTGAGATCCGTTCTTACAGATCCCCACAATCCTGGCGGATAATGGAGGATACGATTCGTCAGACCTGGTCAGCAAACTTCGAGCGGCACATTATGAGGGACGGGCAGATGCTGGACTAGGTGAGTTCATCTTTGCCTGATGTAATGGAACATCAGTGACATGCTTGACCAAGATATGGACCTTGGCGAGGTCGGATCGATGCGGGACCTAGGAGTGACCGAATCGTACAAGCTGAAGAAGCAAGTGGTGGTGAGCGCTAGTGAAGCAGCTGAGATGATATTACGGTATGTCGACTATTCTTACGGTCCATTCTTCGTCCGTTCCCTCTTTGACCCTCCACGGGTAGTCCGGCCATATCAGTCACCGCTGACCTTATGCTCAGGGTGGACAACATCCTTCGCAGCGCACCGCGGCGGAGAGAGGGGATGTGAGATTGAAGCAGACAGAGCAAAAGCTCATCTACATGCATTCTGCGCTATACCCCGTGCCTCCTGGAAGGGCAATAAACTTCTCACGCATTTTGAATATATTTTTGCAATTTCTTTTGATTTTGCCGAGTGAGCCGCGCGACTGACTCCTGTTTGGCCTTGTCCGATTTTGTCATGTTGAATGATCACCTCTCAGCGCCCATTCGACCCAACATGTCTTCCACCTACCAAAGACGTCCTCGGGAGTCTCTGTAAGCGCTCCGAATGGTTACCTCGTACGTCTATAGACATACTGACCAAACGCTCCAACCCCGTAGAGCCGTATTCGAGCCCTTCGTCCTTGCCGGCCTCCGTCCCAACGATGCCCTCGTCGGCCTACCTCCCCTACCTGATACTCCCAGACACCAGTCCACCGCTTCTAGTGCTTCTCAAGGTGTTGTCACAGCGTTCTTCAACCGGACCATGCGGAATGAATCGGTCCACCCCAAAAGCTCGCACAGTAGGACGGGTAGCCGAGATCGGCTGATCGACGTGGAAAGGTGGGCTGTTCCGCCGACCGCAACGACGACGATCTCGAGGTCGAACAGTCAGAAGAATTTAAGTAGTCCCACGAAGTATCCGGTGCTTTCGACCAGGCAGTCGTCGACTGCTGTGCCGCGTCAGCCAACCCAGATTCGGCAGTCCCCCACGAAGACTGCTTCCACTCGACCTTCTCCTACCAGGTCTGTCAACCGGGACACCATTTCCCACTCTCATGCTCCGTCGACCCGATCGGTCCATCGATCTCGCTCCTTGCGAAATTCCTCCCCGCCCCTGGTGGCCTCCGCCTCGTTCCAGCTTCCAACAAGCACGTCCGACGCCTCCCTCATCGGCGACTGCTCCTTCGCCGGAGCCCCTTCTTCCAGCAACGGAGACGACAGCATTGATCTGGGGATCCGCGATGTACGTCCTGCATTGCCTGCGCCGAGTCAACTGGGGTACCAGAGAGGGGAAGTCGAGGAAGGATCGACTACACCGACAAAAGCGCTTGTTGGGGTCCAAGGCAAGGAACACAGCACCGTCTCGAGGGGATCAAGATCAACCCTCAAACCATCCCGGCCCATGCAGAACCTGAACGAATCGAACCTCTTGCCGTCTTCTCCGGCCAAGTTCGCAGATCTCCTCACATCGACGAACGCCTTGGCCCGGACAGAACCACCCTGGAGCGGATCAGAGTCTACCACTACCGCCCGAGCGGGTATAACCGCTACCTCCAGAGCTACTCCCGCTCGAGAGAGCCCGGCTCGCCGTCAAGCTAATGCTAAGAACCCCACTGTCTCGCCCAACAAGCGCTCGACTGTCGCACCGCGAATCCCGCGCCAATCACCTTCAACAGCAACCATGTCGTCTGTCAAATCGAAACGTACCTTCCCAGCCTCATCGTCCGGCAACTCGCTTGCATCCGTGGGTGAAGAAGCTGGCCATCTGACCAATCCGGATATGAGCACGCTCCTGCCGGTCAGTTCCGCCGAAAGAGTCCGGCATCTCTTACGAGACGATGGAATGATATTGCGAGAGACGATGTTTGATGAACCCAGCTTCCGGAGTCCTGTCAAGGCTGTGAGAGCCACTCCGTCGTACAACGATATGGAGACGAAGTCCATACCGGACGCAGGCGATGTGACATTCGATGTACGAGACCTTATGGCGAAGATGAATAAGCCTAAGCGGGCTTCGGGAACGGAGGAGAGCTTTGTAGATCTGTTACATGGGGATGGTGACCTGTGAGTACAAACCAGAGATACACGTGAGAGATAGCACAGTGCTGACGAATGACTAGTTTGGTGATGGGACCAGACGAGACGTTTCAGCTTGAAAGCATTCGGCCTAAACCCCGTCCAACGGCCGTCGGCAGCCCATCACCCTCCCGATCCGTCATGCCGACCTCGACGTCTGGTCACTCGCTCGCCTCCGCTTCGTCAAGAACGTCGAAGAGCTCTCGCAGGCGATCCAGTAGTCTTCCCGAATTGCCTCAGCCGAATGACCTATTCTCCGCCTCGCGCGGACCTTCACCAGTCAAGCCAGAGTGGTTGGTGTCCCCGGGAAAGCTGGTCGATCAAGCGACGCATGTTCGCCAACGCAGCGAGTCGCGGATTGCGGCCTCAGCCATTGCCACTCCCGCCGCTAGACCTAGGATCAGCATGGTCCCGCAGAGCACTGGTTCTCGCCGGATCTCCCTCTCCGTTGGCGCAATACCGTCTTCAGCAGCCGCTTCACTACGGGGTATTGAGCTCAACACCGCTCGTTCTTATCACTCGCGAGACTCAAGCATCCACCGAACTCCCTCGACAGGCTTGGGCCGGCCTACTTCTGATGTCAAGCCGTCTACTTTGGCCGCGAAGGGAACTACAGCAACTGTCCGCAATCGGTTAGGGCCCGCTGAGACAATTAGGACCGAATCAAAGTCGCGCTCGGGCTCCACGTCTACGGTGCGGCCCACCGAAGCCGGGAGGATTTCTTTTCCCCCAGCATCACGCATCGCCATCACTGGTGCTTCGACCACTCGTCCCCAGACTATCGCAGCCAGGCCAGCTCCAGCCCGCACACCGCCTGTGAACGTCTCTCATAAAGTAACAGCAGTAGCAACACGTGCTCGCTCAATCGGCTTGCCTCAGCCTGGCGTCGGTCCGACCGCTCGGTCGGCCCCGACCGCGACAGCTCAGTCCCGCACCTTTGGTGCCAATGCTGATTCCTCCATCAACCGACTCGCTAGACCAGTTATTTCTACCCTGGCAAACCGTACTAAGCTGTCCGCTGGGCTGGCCGCCTCTCCCAGCAAGCGCGACGTGCCATCCGTGACAAGCCTCAAATCCCGAGCATTGTCTACACCCGCCACCGCCTTTACGAGGCAGATCATCGCGTCTCAGTCTAGAGCCACTCGACCACCCATCGAGCTGTTGAAGAAGCAGTTCATGCCCGCTAGCACCGGCACAGGTTCAACTTCCGCATTACCAAAACCGAGAACCGGCAGCACGCTGCCGCGACCTTCGACTACACGCCTGCCATCACCGAGCGGGAAGATGTCGAATCCGCCGGTTGGGGGACTTGCGAGTCTCCGGGAAAGGCTAGATCGATTGCAGGTGAGGGCGGGGAAGTAAGCTTAGAGGATAAGGTGATGTGATTGTCTCGTGTATGGCGCTTGCGAAGTCCGCGATAGTATACTCACCCGCATACTCCGCTCTAGAGTGGGCGAGCGCTTCTTGTCGTCCATTGATCCGGATTTCCTGGTCGCTTGACTTGGCTTTGGGTTTGAAACTCCATCGCTGCCCATCTATGGCTATCGTGAGGCGTTATTGCTGAATTTCAGCGAGATATACTCCTTGCTGGTCACAAGGATGCATGATAGTATCGTCGTCATCCATTCGATTTCTTCCGTCGTCCATACGCGGACCGTTCTCGCAGTCGCTGTCCGTCTCAACGTCCTCCTATCCAAGCTCCGCGCTTCGGTCCTCATCATATAGCCCGTCTCGCAGCCAGCCCCTCATCGTCGTCCACATGCCGATCCTCATCGTCATTCTCGCCCACATCGTCTCCCTCCTGCGAGTCGCTCAACGTCATCCCCACCCTATCCTCTTGCACCGCTCCGGTAAAGTCCCCATCACCACCTCCGTCCGGTGAGGTGACATACCCCGCCCTCCCCAATTCCCTCTTCACAAACTCCTCCACCAGCACGCCTACCAAATCCATCAGCGCGATCCCGATCTATCCCAATCCCTATCCCATCCATCCCACATCGATCGAGCGAGCCACGTACCAAGCGCTATCAACCCCTCCCCCTCGACAGCCCCCCACATCTCCCTCCTCCGATACTTCCCCTTCCCCCTACCTCTTTCCTTTGCCTTCTCCCTCTCTGCGACCGACGGTTTCTTATCGTTCATCCCCTCTGCTTGGAGGAGAAGCCGTTTCTTGCTGACCCATTGCTCGTATCGTTTTTGTCTCTTGGGTGGGGAGAGGAGGTCGTGGGAGGTTAGGAAGGTGGATGCGTGGTGATGGAGGGCGGTTAGGAGGTCCTGTACTCGGGTCAATGGGTTGATATGGGGACAAGGGGGAGCGCTGACGTCATCCGGGAGAGTACGAGATGATGGGCCAGCTAGGATGAATCAGCGAGGGATTTAAGAGTTGGAGACTGGGACAGGTAAACATACCGAGAGGAGCCGAAGCTAGACGTTCTCTCTCCTCCGCGAGGTTCGCGCGGCGCGTCTCCCAGCCTTTTGAGTGTACGTTCTCGAGGACCTCGCTGGGTAGCGTCAGGTGATTCGCCACTCGATTCGATAGGCCCATCCTCGCTATCGCCATCGGTAGCCTCGACCGGACCTGGTCGAGACGAGGGTTTGATGAGTGAGGGCGCGCGAGTGAACGTCGGGCTGGGGATGGCAAGGTGTAGATACTCTTCTCCTCCGACTTGACTGCCCACCTCTGCTTAGACCCCGGGGTTGTGCCAGATCTCGTGTTGTTCTGGCGACAGCCTGACGACATTGAGAAGTAGTTGAAATCTCTTTTTGGGAACTCACTTCAAGGCACGGGTTCCGGTTTAGTTTTTTCAAAGTTCAGCTAATCCTTTGACTGAGCACCGAGTATAGGACCTACAAAGATGGGTCACACCATGCAAGTCTTGTCATTCCCATCTCCTCGGTCCACCCCAGCTGAGGGAGACGTTCAGTCTGCTACGATGGATCTACACCCCTCCCCCGTCGACTCCGCTCAGCGATATCATCCTCGCTCACCTGCTCGAGCATCATCGCGTGAGTCTCGTTCGCCCATCTCTCTCTTTACTACCCAGGGGTCCGGCTTCCCTACTTCCCCGCTCTCTTGCTTTCCTTACCTACTCGTCCCCTTATTTCACTGTGACCGTTTTTGAATATGCTTAGCTCTCCCACCCATCCCGCTCAACAATCCAATTCCGGACCTACCGCCAGAGCTTCAGCTCACCAGCCTCCTCGTCCAATACCACCGCTTCCCCATCCAGCACTAGCTCCACTCCAACACTCACTGCCATCCTCTACTCCCATCCCATCGTCCAGGGCAGAGACGGAGACGAGGCTGAGTCAGTGAGAGACGACGTATCCTACCTCTTCCTCGCAGACCGAGTAGCGCCTTCTCAACCCCAGGCCCAGGCTGGCTTGGACGGACCTGCTAACCTGCTAGACGACGAGGCGTTCGAGATGGTCGATTCAGATCCTGCGGGTCAAAGATTTCCGGAGCAACCAGAACCGCCAGCTCTATCGATCGGGAAGGGCGCTCCAACGTACAGGACTCTAGCAGTCCGGCCGGCAGGGAACGTCCTGCCGCTATTGCATAACCTCATGAGTGGGTTCGTCCTCGGTCTCACCAAGTCCGCTCGAGCCGTACGTCTATTTCCGCCACACATCGACCTCCCCCTAAATCTTCAGAAGGCTGACAATATACCGGCAGGCAGCGTCTACGACGTCTCAAGCGCCTACCCCGACACCCCTCCCAGGTCACGCAGTCCTACTCACTTCCCTCACCTTCCCCGCCCTAAGACATCCAAACCCGCGAATCACACTCACCATCCACATCCTACCCAACCCCACGGCGAACACCATCTTTCTCGAGGCGGAATACGCGGAATCTGGCGACATTGGATACGTTCGAGCGGTGCTCAAAGACTTTCTCGAGAGCTGTCTGCCTGAAGAAATCGGTGGATATCGGGGAGTCGTCGAGTGGGACACGAGAGGCTCGCAATCAGAACCGGAAGGAGATGAGGTCTGGGAGGGGATCGAGCGGAAGAGGAGGAGTACTACTCTCCTTGCGAAGTGCTTGCGGGAGGGAGAGTACATCTAGGGTATATGCATGCGAGATATCAGGGTGAGGGATGTAGTCTAGATTCGGGATGACGCGGTCAGATGGCAGTGGCATTGCCGTAGGTTGTATTGTCCAGGCCTCGTGAGACGAGGGCAAACTCGTGCAGCGCTTCCCGCATATTCTTGGTCGTCCTGGACCTGGAGTCGACATCGTCAGCCTCCGATTTCGACCTCACTTCGACGGACGCAACGCACTTGAGTACGACAGTCTTCAGACGAGCTTTCGCCTCTCCCGTCGCTCGGTTATCAGGAAACCCCTCCTATTGTTTCGATCAGCACGACTTGTTGGTCACGACCTTGCGTAGACTCACCTCGCCAAGGATCACGTTCAGCCAGTTCCCCATCTCTTCTCCCTTGACCCTCTGAACGAAGCTCGCCAGCAGCTCTGCCAGATTCGGGATGACGGATCGGGGCCCCTCGCTCCCTGCAGATAGGAGGATGGCACGGAGTATTTGCGGCCCGAAATGCTTGATGAGCGAGTCTGCGAGTGGCTCGAGTGGCGATGGGAAGCGGCTCGTGGCGAGTAGGGCCACCTGGGGGTCATCATAAGCTTCAAGACAGGCAACGGAAAGGAAGATGAAGCAGAGGATTCGACAAGACGCACGAGAAATTCGTTGGCTGACTTCAGAGAGAATCGTTCTTGTGCCCCAAGGCCGAGGAGCGCAAGCTGAATGTATTCCTCGACGAGCTGGGCGGGAAGACGCAGCAGTATGCCCGGGAACCGAGATGCCAGCTGATCGTCGCCATCAGCGATGGTCCTTGCAGAACGTGGAAGACTCACTGCTGAGCAGAATTTGAACCAGCCTTCTACCAAATCCGGATGCTATACCTATCAGCGTACGCTTCTCGCTTGAAAGGTGAGTCACATCTCGGACACCTATGCCACCCAGCATCCCGCTGGCAACGACTACTAGTCTCCCCGCTGCATCAGCGATGACGTTCCAGCGTTCCTCCTCCTCAACGGAATGCTGCGTGGCCTCGTCTGGCGTTCGATCCTTGTTCCTGGTCAGAGGACTTGGCGGTACACTGATTCGTGATGTCAAGGTGGAAGCGAGGTACATCCACAGAGCAGAAGGGAAGCGCTCAGCAGCGCCGCACACGAGGGTGAGAAGGGGAAGCGGAGAGAGCGAGATAAGCGTGTCGGAAGATGAGAGGGTCGAATGTTTAACGAGAGACGAGATAGCCTGGATCGTATCAGCTTGACCAGGAATGCGCTCATCTTTGCTCACATCGGCCACCTCGCCATCTCCACTCCAGACTCGCACTACACCCGCGACAGACCGTTCGATTCGCGTCCGCAAGGCGATCATTAGAGCGTCTCGTCGTATCGCGTCAACAGCATCTTGCTTATCACTTCCGTCGTCCTCCATGTCCGCGAGGTCGAAGATGTCGTTATCTGACGGCGAAAGCCCTTTGAAGCACGCCGTCAAGGCATTAATAGCTTGCACCAGCATGGCTTGAGCGTTGCTAGGATCAAACTGGCAAGCGACGACTGCTTGGTCAAGGCGATCTACTATTGGGCCGAGGATGCCCTGCAAGGTCGATTGATTTGCTGTGCGGCAGAAATGAGGTCTTGCTTACCTCGACGGGACCGATGGCCTCTCCTGGTGATAAGGCCTGGATGACACTCGTGATCGCCTGAATCACTTTGGTCTGCTCTTCCACCTGTAACACGGATGAGCGCAATCCCACGCGAAAAATTGGGACTTACTCCTAGATCGCCAATTCTACCATGCAATTCTGAGAATGCCCCAATATGCTGAACGAGCTGATTCCGGCAGATATCGCAGAGCGCTTTCAGCGCATCGGCTGCTGATCGCGAGATCGCTCCCGAACCGGTGAGAGAGGGTACCAAGTAGGAGAGAATGGGTAGAAGGTGGTCGGGATGAAATTTGAACCACTCCTCATAGGCCTCTGTGGCGGCAATCAGCAATGAGCATGGCAGGAAAGAGTAGGGATGTACGAATCATGCACACAACGGTCAGTCGCAATCGGCGCTCGCCTTGACCCTGGATTGGGCGATGTGAAAGTTGACCCAGCACTAGGTCGCCGAAGAGAATTGGCAGACTGGTACCTTCGCCGAGAGGAACCGCTTCGGAGGAATATCGGAAGCAATGCAGTGCCGCCTCGACGTCCTGCAAGGAGCCGTCAGTCCTAGTACCCTCAAATCAGTAACTCACCTGCCAAGGTGTATTCCCTTGGACGTGCTGCAAGACCAGCTCGATCAAGGTCCTAAATAGCTCCTCTCGTAAGATATAATAGCTGCCCAAGGATTAGCAGCTAGTTTCCGGCTTGAGGCTTGACTCACGCCCCAACGATGACTTCGCCTGCATCCCTTCGCCAGCTCTCGAAAGCCTCTGTATCCTCCTTATCCATCCCCGTCGCTTCCCCACTACCAGGCCATCGTACTTTTGCCCGAATGACACCGACTAACTCGCGAAAGAAGGATTCGGCGATCGCCCAATCCGGAGACATCTCGTGCGGTGCTTGGAAGACGTCTGAGTCCATAAGCGCTTCTTGAAGCAGCGGGTAGATTGGCAGTGTGAGCTGAGATCATGGTCGGCTCCAAGTGCGGTGGGAAATGAACGGTTCGCGGACCTCGCTGACGCGCTCATCAACTCCGCCTATTCCCTGCCACCCGGTCAAGCGAAGGATGATCTCAAGTAACGCTTGGACGTCGGTCTGAGCCAGTCTAGCGACGAGCCATTCCGAAGAATGTTCGATGAGCGCGCAGAGAAGCTTGGCGAAACCGATGATTTCGTCAGAAGGCTCTATCCAAGATGAGCTCGGCTACAGTGACACCATGGAGACACTTACCGCCCTCAGTGGACACAAGCAGTGATTGGCCCGGGGGACCAGTGATCCAAGCAAGCAGAGGCTCAGTGAGCACTCTCGTCCCTTTCCCAAACTTGAAGACACTCTCGGACAGCATCTCGACAAGAGCGGATGAGGCAGGTGCTGTGGGTAGAAGGTTGTAAAGCGGATGGAGGAGAGCTATCAATTCGCTGTTCCAATCAGCTACCTCGTTGTATCATATCCGCCAAGACATACTCTCCGCCGAGTCCGTACTGTATCCAGCTTTCGGCGCAACGACAAGCCGCTTCCGCTTCCTTCAGGGCCTCTTCCTGCCCACCCATACTCGTGTGTAGATGTGGTTGCATCGATCTTGTGATCGCCTCCGTTACAGCAGGTAGGTCCTGATCGAGGTGCCGTCTCAAGGCGTTCCTGGGTTCTATGAGCAGAGTTTTAGCTATATAGGAACCCGCTTGCCGCTTCTGCTCGCTGATCCCTGCTCTCCCTATCTCTTCAACGCATATTGAGCACCACTCTAAACCCCACAGTCTCATCTTGAACGCTCCTCTCCGCTCATCATCTCCTCCACCAACAGGCGCGCCTGGCGTACTGTATCCAGACGAAGGGAGGGATTGGGCCGCAGCAGCCGATTGAGAGAGGGTCTGAAGGACGGTAATGATGGGATGCGGGAAGAGGTGGAACGGGAGCCGAAGGAGTAGACTCGCTAGCTAAGCAATCCTGTAAGCTGTTCATGCTGAATGACAATCTCTTGCGTCTGCATCGCATGAGGAGACACGTACACAGCCAAAGAGTTTGCGCACGACCACAGCATTCTCGGGTTGATGAGATCGAGGATTGGAAGGAGAAACGGCGTCTGAGATTGTCTGAAGCAGCAGGGCGAGGAGAGCGGGCTGGAGCTGTCGAGGAAGGGTCTCCCTGTCAGGTTTTCAACTAGATTACCATTATAGCGGGATGTGAACATACCAGTCACGAGAGATCTTGACCTGGGCCGTGTGAGCGGAGAAGAACCGGACGTTGGGGTCCTATCACAGACATCACCTCAGCACGCCCCGTAGACAATGAGAGCGCTTAGCCCACCTCTTGTCCAGCCAACCCGGCAATGAGTCCCCAGGCCTCGATGCTCGCCTGGATCGTCTGGAGCTCGTGCTGAAGCGTCGTTGCGAGATCCGGCTGAGATGAAGTAGTCGGTGAAAAGAGGTGTAGGATGGTCTGAGAATAAGCATCAGTCTGGACTACCATAACTCGAAACGCGGAGAAGCGAGGTGCAGACAGGTGTCAGCCTACCTGGGTTACTCGCTCGAGGTCTGAGCCCGAGAGGACTGGGAACGTCAGACTTGAGCTCGAGGCGCAGGTCGCTTCCTCCTCGTCCATTGCGACACCCCTCCCCCGCTCGCTACTCTTCAGCCGAGAATCAGGGCAATCAAAAGGGAAATCGAGGAAAAGTACAGTCAAAACATGAGCTCTTACCGGAATCCGACTCCTGTTTCGTCTTCAAACCTTTCAAGCAGCAACAGTCTTGATACATGGATTGTCTCGTTTTCGGAGCAAATCGACGGACAGCGACAAGACCCCTGATATGCTTATGCATGTACTGAGATCACAGCTACCCTGCACCCCTCAGCACTTTCTGCCAGACTCTCGCGACCGTCCCCCCTTTCCCATCCCTTTGCTCTTGCTCTTCCTTCTCGCCCTGGCCATCCAAATCAGTAAAGATACACCCCGTCGTGGCAAGTTCTGACATACCACGAAACGGGACGAGCACTGCCATCCGCCTTGTCCTTCTACCTCGAGCTCAGCTTCACTCCGCCACCATCGAAAAGTCGCTTACGGCGGCTGTGTTCACATTCCGGTTCGCCTCGCGGTAGAGGGCGTTGATCTCGGCGGCACACGCGCAGGTACTCATCACAGATGATGGGTGCGGTTATGTGAACACGCTGGACTAGATGGGTTCGTGGGAAGAACGCTGCAGAGGCTTCCGCCCATATGCGCCCGGAATCAGTCGGACTGCACTTCTTAGGTCAATACCTGGCTTTCTTGACGTTCGGTACCGCTTGGGAGATCTGTCAGTGGACGTCAATTGTGCTCAGGACATTGGTGGGCTCGCGATCCACCTCAAATATGCCTTCTGACGTAGCAACGGGTCAGATAGATACAGGAGGATGTCGTAATGCCAGCAGTGCTTGGCCCAATGCTCAGGCGTCCCACCCCGCTCACTCCTTCTGTGTCGCTTCCTCCTTTCAGACGACTCGCTTTGGGACGATTCACCTTCTCGGCGCTGATGCCCCGGCTCCATCAAGCCTCTGCCGTCAGCTCATTCGCAACGCTACACTCTCCACTTCGCTTGTGCTTCTGGACCATCCGATGGGCGGATACGATGGTTCCATCGACATCGCGTGGGTGACGCCCGAGGAACCAGTCGTGGTCGCGTCACCAGAACCGCTTGACCGTGTGGAAACTTGGCACTCCTAGGATGGGATGGCCCACACCTGCAAGCGTACGAGCTTTAGCGAGGTCGCGAACTGGGCAGAGGCACAGAAGAGTGTGGCGAGGCTCCCGGGCTATAGAGGTCGCTTGGGACGAATCGACTCACATTATACTCCGCCTTCGGCGGCCACGACCTCAGCATTGTCTTTACACCGACATGCACCCAAACGTCGACCCCCTCCCTCTTCTCAACGTTGCCGGCGTCGCACGCGAAGAAGGTGTCGCCGCTGGGCAGTTGTACGCCACGTAGTCGTATGGGAACTTTCCCGGGCCGATGACCTGGGCGTAAGACAGCATGTGGAATGGTACTCACCAGGTTTTCGGAATGGGGTGCTCGAATCGCGGGGAGGAGTTCGTGGGACATGATGAATGTGCGGTGACCTGACTGGACTCGGTCTGGGCTGAGATGCTGACAAGCGCGAGACCCTGACGAAGGTGCTGCCGAGCGCAATGACATCAGTACTCGTTGAGCGACAGGGCGTTGAGACACTCACGATGATACTACAGAGCCTAGTGAGATCAGCGCTTGGTCAGGGCAAGCGCGTCGACCCACACGAGAAAGCTTCGAAACTCTCGGTCAGCTCCGACGCGAGACACTCACAAGACACGTCGAGACTACTTAGGTCGCTCGCGATTGACAAAGACACAGTCGAGACCTGTGCGTCACTCAAAAAGATATCCGTGAATTCGTGTCGAGACCAAGAAAGGTGGAATGACTCACAACAAGCCGTCAAGACTAGCGTCGCTTGCGAAAATAGACAAGTACGTCGTTCGTGAAGATAGTCAAGACAACTGCGTCCCTCAATGAGTCGACAAATAGTTTGTGGGTGACTCAAGGTATCGGAGGAACCACGTTGATTGATGACTCGACCTCCTTTCCAACGCGCGGATCATTCTGAGACTAAGGAGACTCCTTTGATATACGACGCGATGCGGTCCATACGGAGGACTGGCTATTGCCCCGAGAACAGCCGTCCTGCGAAAGTAGCACACAGCTCATGGCCCAGCCGCCAGCTACCGCTCGGCCATCCGGCTCGTGTCGAGCGCCGCTCCGCAATGCAGCAATGATTCGGCTTTTGCACGTTTCTCCAGTCCAGAGGATGCAGGTCCCTCCCAGGGTCTGAATCAATCACCTGATGAACCATGTTTGCACCGGACGAGCCGCGCGCGCTAGGCTTTGGGCTTTTAGCCCCTGGCGGTCACAGCTTACAACACCACCGCTGAGCTTCGACGATCATACCGGAACTCAGCACCCCAGCTTTCCCCCTCTACACCCCTAACTTTTGTTCTTCCACGTTGAACGACTTGATTGTCGTCTAGCGCAAGGCCTATCAGTGGGTGTGCAGATGCTCAGAACATGTGTGCGCATGCGATCCATATCCGATGTGCCTTCCGACGTAGCAATGAGTCAAAGAGATACATGTACATGTCATAAAAAGGTAGTAACAAAAAGGGTCGACCCGCGCTGCTGCGGCGGTCGAATGCGAATACCGAATATCGAAGGGGTAAATGAGCACATGTATAATGGTATGCGTATCAAGCGCGCACCGACTTGCGAACAGAGCGGAGAGATGTAGGGTGTCGAACGACGAGTTTCTTCAAGAAGGCGCGGGGTGATGAGGCCGTCGAAGCGTTCTCGTTGTTGACGATGAAGATGAAGTCTGGTCTGGCGGTGTAGGATGCCTTTCGTTGGAGACCGGGGATAGAAACTTTGAGTTGGCCAGATGAGGTGGATCCAACGAGAGTGCCATGAGACGCGCCCCAAGTGTCGGTGGGTGTGCTCGTGCTGTCGAGGGAAGAGATCGAGATTTGGCTGTCGGTCGAGCCGCGTCGGGCGAGTCCCGGCGTGGGCGCTTCGAGGTGGAGGCTCGAGAAGGTGAAGGGGGAGGAGCGATCGCCGATGGACATCGCCGAAGAGCGGCGAGAGGGAAGTGGGAGCCGGACGGGAGAGGACGCAGAGGACGAATCGAAGACGTCGAAACGTCGTCGGCTGGTCCATTCGGAAAATTGTTGTGTCTGGAGCGAAGGTTTCTCGTCGTAGCTCGGTGTGGGGAGACCGTAGTCGGGCGGCACGAAGGTCGACTTGCTGGACCCTCGGATGTTGACCTGGAGTTTGTTGGGAGTGAGGGGAGGAGACGCGATGCCAGCGGGAATCCGGACGGAGACCACGTCGATGGGCTTGGGGCTGGGCCGAAACCGACGATCGGCGATGGAGGGGGAGGCGGTGACCGGCACGGGGCTGGGAGCCTCCCAAAAGGGACGGAGGTGCTCGATGAGTTCGAGCTCCTCGACTCGGAGTTGGTAGTTGAGGAGGTAGAGGAATTGCTTCTCCATGAGGTTGACCTCGGCGAGGGAGAAGAACCGGGCGTATTTTTGCCAGTGCATGTTTTTGGGCGACGAGTCGTTGAGGTATTTCGCGGCGCAGATGAGCACGGCGAGGAAGACTCGGTGACGGGTGCAAGCGAGACCTGGCGAGGCGTCAGCGAGACTTTAAAGGGCGGAGGAGAAACGTACCAGTGGCGACAATGGGCAGCTTCTCCTTGAGTCGCTCAAGGTACACCAGGGTGACCGAGAGCGTAGGCATCTGCACGTTGCTCTGCACCACGAGACCCCTGATGAACTCGCTCAACTCCGGCAGGTTCGCCAACTCGTCCTCGTCCGTCTTGGGGGCCTCCCACCAGTTCACAGGGCCAGCGGCGTCGAAGTATTTCTGCTCCTTGGTAGGGGTGGTAGGAGGGGAAAGCATCGAGCTGTCTGCATCGGTGGGAGCACTGATCCGGATGACCGAGGAGGTCTTGTTGGCGATGTGGTCTGGGCAAGTCAGCGGTGTAGATGGAAGAGGAAGGAGCTACTCACGGTAGAACTCGGGTCGGACCTTGTTCTTGAGCGAGTGGACCATGGTGTGGTCGTGGGCGGACAGCCGTAAGAGAGAAGCCGGGTGGACCGGGTCGCGGAGACGCTGGACAGACATGGCGGGGAGTTTGGGAGGGTGGGGTGAGATACTGTGATTTATATTGGTAAATGAGTGTGGTGCGACTTGCTAGAAGTCTCGAATCGAATGTCCTTATACACAATGAAACAGTGAGAGCCCAAAGATGAGATGACGATAAGGATGAAGATGATCAGCAGGTCCCAGGATCAAGTACTCATATATCGATGAGCAGACGCCGATCCTTCGTAACGGGAACGACGCCATGTCTGCCTTGTCGAGATGGCGATTCGTTAGTGTAGAGAGTTGCCCAATCGGGCGCAAGCCAGGGCTGGAGCTGGTCGGGACTCGATGATCGCCATCCTCAGCTGCTTTGATGAGTGCAAAGAGACTCTGACACTCGAGGAAGTCATCGCCGGAAACAGTAACGGAGCTTCTATGTGGAAATCGCCACACCCCAATCTGATCTAAGCCATTTCCCCGAAACGCAGGCAGCCACGGGATTTCCCGAAACTCCGAATTTCGGCTAACCCATTCCGTCGCCCTCAAGCCCTGTCCGAGCGGACCTTGACCTGCTGACTTTGTTCTCCAGGCGCTCAGGTCCCTCGCCTCATAGTCAGCGCCACCGTTCCCGCGTTTAGACTAATTGACAATGCCGGGACGGCGAATATGTTTGATCCGCGGCGTCTGGTGTACGTAAACGGTCCCTGTGATCGACTGGCGTAGCGGTAAGCTTAAGCTTCTGGTGGGTCATACACGTGAAGGTGAAAGAATCCAGTAATTGCCGCTAATCGTGCTCCTTCCGCAATCACGTCCAGACCTTTCAGACAGGATTTAAAAGTAGCGATCATGCCAAGCTCGGCCAGCTTGATGACAGTAGTGATCAGACTGAGACAATCGAGTTGGCTGGGCTCTGCTCAGACGACACGGTTTGGTGAAGGGAGCTCGACCGGTTCTGAGAAGGGTAAACGCGGCAATTGATAGGCCCAATCTTCTCTCTTCACTTCGCGGCAGTTCACTTTTCATGCTGCGGAGATTGTTGCCGAACGAATGGAGAAGGAGCACAAACCTCTTCGGGAAATCTAGCTTCGGTTGTTACTTCTACTATAGCTCCTGCAGTCACTTATCCGAAGCGATCACGAGCACTTCAATGCGTTTCGGCTTGACCCAGCTGTCTCCATGACTTATAGAAAGCTTCATTCCGCAACGTCTATCAGCCTCCTTCGCAAGTCGCCCGCAGATTACGCCACCGACGAATCGCAAGGGGATACAGAAGCCAATTACACGCCACAAACGATCACTATAAATTTCCCGATCGATTCCGAGTTTCCGCTTGCGGTCGAGGCGGCGCGGATTTTTTAACCCGGGAGGCTTTCCAGGGCGGCGAGAGCCTGGTGGTGGAGATTTCGCCGAGAAGGTCCCTCACCGCTTCGGTTAGTCAGTTCGGTCGGATACCCTACTTGCGCGGCATCCCCCATCCTACCCTCTCGTTTTGCCTCATCTCCTGTAATCAGAGTTCTTCCGATTCTGCCCTTGAGAAAGCGTAATCTCCCATTTGCCGAAAGGACCCACGCAGCCCGTAAGGCCGATTCTAGTTCACCCGCTCACACGCACCCCTCACGTTCCCCTGCTTCTTCCTTCCCACGCCCCTACCTCCGCCTCCCGCTCACCAAAGCTTCTACGACCGCCCCTTTCCCTTATCGTCATCACGCCCCTCAACTACGCACGTTCCCCGTGATTTGCGCGGATCCCTTCGGAAAGGATCCTTCCTGAACACACTCGCTGCCTCCCGGCCTGTCTGAGCCCGACCCGCCCTGGAACCAAACATCGATTACCAGGCATCGATTCAGCATCTCGGGTGTCACCGGTGAGTCTGACATTCATGGTGCATCTCCGTGCAGCTATGCATCTTCATCAGTCCAGTTCAGAAGCTCATCATTGTCTTCCGCTTATCATCGCTTTCAATCAACTCCTACCATGATCCCTATAGCAGATCACCTGGTCCTTTTTTCCATCCCCTCGCAATCATTCCGATGCAGAACGCATCATCTGCCGCTTCGCCTGCGGGCGGGAGCAATGGGCATAAATGGGGAGCGGTGAGCCTCCTTTCTCTAGCGGACTTGCGGTCTTCTGATTCCATGCTGACTCCGCCCCTTCTATGCCATCTCAATAGCCTGCATTACCCAATATGTACCAAACTCATCAGCGGATCACATCGAATCCCCGCTCATACACCCCTCCGGATCCCAACGTCTCTGGCTCCGATGCTCGGCGGGATGAGTCTTCAGGACAGGTGTATGCTGGCGGCGAGGGATATGCCTATCAGCCGGGCGCCGGATTTGCGCCGGTGAGCGATATAGGCTACGGCTACGGGTGAATATCTTCTCTCCGTTTTCTGAGATTGTTGACTGATTTTCGCAGCGCTCCAAGCTATTCCACTTCAGCCCCTTCTGCACCGTCGGGTTCTCGACGTGCGTCCGGGCCCAAACCCGCTTCTACCCCTCCCGCATCCACATCGTCGACCGGTGCAAATCCCTCTCCCGGATCTCGGTTCTACTCGCAAGCCGGCGACGGATCCACTGGCCACCAGCAGCCACAACAATCCCCATATCAGCCATCTTCTGCGCCTCCCCAGGTCTCGAGCCAACATCATGCTTCCATGCCGGGACAACCCCAAACTGCACATCCCTACGGCGGCGGATATTACAGCTACTACGATCCCGCCCAACAACACCGACCACCTGGTCAGTATTCGCATCATTACCCACAAGGAGGAACTCATGCCATCAACCACTCTCAATCAACATCGACAGCTCAGCAGTCGACCTCCACCTCAACCACACCCACGATCAACCAGTCCTCGACGATGGGAGATCAACACCGCGGATCTGCGACGGGGTCTTCCACTGCGTATAGCTACCCTTCAACTACATCGCCATACACCGCGTACAGCCACGATTCGCGTTCCGGACAATGGCAGACACCTGGATCCGTCAGCCGCATGAATAGCCAGGGTACTCTTACAACGGTGAGCCAACAGACTCCATGGCAGGGGTATCCCGGGCAACATGCGATGCCTCTTCCTCCACATTTAGCTCAGGGCCAAGGACAAGGTCAAGGCCAATACCCGTGGCAGCAGCAATGGAACCCGCAGTATGGCTACCCTCCCATGGCCCCTCATGCATCCCAACCGACCTACATGTCCAACCCACCTATGCCGGGTGCGATGATGGGTGGGAAGAAGAGTAAGAAAGACAAACATGGTGTACCGATGATGGGAGACTACGGGGGTCTTGGGAAGCGACCTGCAGACGGCGGTCACGAGGAAGATGCCGACGGGAAAAAGAAGAAGGGGAAGAAGGAGGAGGAAAAGCCCGTCCCGAAGCCCATTGCGAAGTCTCACCTACACCCACCGCGACAAGCCCAATCCGCGTGGCAGCTGTTCTTCACCGACGAGCTCAACAAGGCGAAGGCCACTGCAGCACTCGAGACGTCACCCGGAGGCACGCCTCAACATGTCAAGCTCAATGTCGCGCAGATTGCGAAGGACGCCGGAGCTGCCTATGCCTCACTTGACGACGAGCAACGGGAATACTACTCCCAGAAGGTCCAGGAGAGCAAGGAGCAATATGCCAAAGATCTCGCAGTCTGGCAGGCGACTCTCACACCAGAGGATATCCGCGCGGAAAACGCCTTCCGAGCACAGCAACGGAAGGAGGGGAAATCAAGGAAGGGAAATCTAAAGGATCCGAATGCGCCTAAGAAGCCGCTAAGTGCTTACTTCCTGTTCCTCAAGGGGATCAGGGAGGACGACGGCTTGCGATCGAAGGTCTGGGGCGAGGAGACGGAGACTACGAAGCAGAGCGTACTGGCTGCTGAGCGATGGCGGGCTCTTTCTGTTGAGGAAAAAAAGGTGAGTCATGAATTGAGATCGTGGCTGATTCTCCAGCCGTATCTGCAACAAGCGGAACAGGACAAGCAGGAGTACGAGTCCGCCCGGAAGATGTATGAGGAAGACGCCGCAGCTCGAGCTCGAGGAGAAGACGTCCCACCTCGCCCGGTACACGTCCCCGATGTTCCTATCGTCAAGCTAGAACTCTCCAAGCCTCGCGTAAAAGACGTGTTGAGGGAGAAGCCGAGCAAGGTCGCGGCGAAGATAGAAGAACCGGACTTTGGCGAGTTTACCCACGAGACAACGGAGCACGACGAGACGGACCACTCGATGGAGATAGCAGACTATCAGGGATTCCAAGATCCGCTCGAGGATATGGACCTGTCTGGTTTCCATGGGGTGACGGCGCCAGGAGCTGGAGAGCATGGGGAGCAGTGGGATCTGCAGAACTTGATGGGGGATGCTCCGGAGTTCAGAAAACCGGCATTGGATGCGATATCCCCGGCGGTATCGCCCGAGGCGGCAATCTCAGCAGAGGCAGCAGTCGAGGGAGCAGCGACGCCAGCCAAAGATACCGAGGCCACCTCGATCGCCCCGACTATGGCAGAAGCTGTCGCGGAGACAACCGAGGACATCCCTGCCGTACCCGCTCCACCCACCGCCAACGAGGAGGACGTCCGGGAGGTCGCCGCTGCCGCCGAAGGCTCGCTTCCTGTACCACAGGGCCTATTTGAGCCCTCGATCGACCCTGAGACATCGGGCGTACCCACCGAGGAGGTCAACGAGCTCTTGCTGGCGGGAATGCCGCGGGCTATCGACGACTTACCAATGGGGACTGCAGTTCAGGTCGAGGCAGAGGCAGAGGCGCAGGTCGAGGCGGGATTCGTCGTGGAGCCGGAGAAGGATGAGCCTATGTCTGAAGATGTGCCTGGGGAACCTCATTCCGCTGAGACTGTCGCACCACCGCCCGAAACCGCGGGGGAGGTCGAGTCCCTGGCCGCTCACCCGGCCGAATCGTTCGACATCGCCGCGCTGACTGGCGAGATCGCGCCCGAGGCTCTCGAACTGGAAGAGCCCGATCAAATTCGAGCCGCCAGCGTCTCCACGGCTATCGAAGCGGAAGAGCTAGATCAACGGGGAGGTGAGATTACTTCCGAGGCTGTCGAAGCGGGCAAGCGCGATCAATACGGCGGGATCGCTTCCCAGGCTATCGAAGGGGGAAAGTCCGACCAACAGCAAGGTGAAATCGCACCCTTGGTCATCGATCCTCACGGCCCCGATCTGCCATCCGGACCAGCGTCACCTCCCGCCAAGGAGGAAGTCACCGCGGCACCCGCTACCGCGACCGGACTCGACGATACGCCGCTGGAGAATAGGGATGCGCCTGCGGCTGATGGAGTTTGAGGCGGGCAAGGTCTATTGGATGACTGCGGATTTCTTTTCTTTTGGGTGTATTGGACCTTGGGTTTGGGAAAGGTCAGAAAGAAGTACAAACCGTGCATGAGTTGACCAGTTGGGAGGTGCTATAATGCAGCATGTTGTTCGGTTCCGCTGGAGTTGATTACCCACATTCCTCAGGAATCGTAGGTCACGATCTCTCTCACAGCTAAGGAAATTGTCTTCCGGCTACATGATTGAAACATCTGATCTTCGATAGGGCGGTGAGGTCGCTTTGCTGTGCCCGAATCGTATCGCAAACCATCGCGAGTCTGGGAAAACCTCCTCAACCATCTCCTTCTCACACGCCCTTTCCCACCTGACCAATCCTTCCCTTCCTCGCTCATTGCTCTGCAGTAACATGCAATGAAATTTGGGATCGGACTCTCAACACCGCATTCACCCTTCGGTAGTTCCTGCCATGTCGTCAATCGTCACCCCGAACGACCTCACCCGGGTTCTCGAACGAGCGAAATCCTCCGATGCTCTCGGCGAGAAGATAGCCAGGGCTATCGACCTGATCGATGGCGTTCTCGGAGATGTCGGGTGAGTCTCTCCTCGTTTCCTCATCATGGCCCTGCTTGGTTGCTGCTGATCCCTGATTTACTCAGGGAGGAGGCCATCGCCATCTCTTTCAATGGCGGTAAAGATTGTCTGTTCCCCCCTTCCCCTTGGCCGGCTCAAGCTGATTGACCTATATGCAGGTACCGTCCTCCTACACCTCTTCGCAGCGGTCCTTTACGCTCGACATACTTCCCTTCCCACCTCCATCCCGCCTTTCCATCCACCACTCCCCTCACCTGGACCAAGCCACGATTCTCGGCCAAACGGGCATTCCTCACCTGTATCCACCGCACTATCAGCACCGATCAACGGCCCCAACCATCCCCCACCACCTCTCCCCATCTCTTGCGTCCAACCTCCATCGAGCTCAACGCACCATATCCGCCATTCCTCGATGCCGTACCCATACCCGCCCATACGGTCAATCTACATAACCGCGCCCAACCCCTTCCGCGCGCTTGAGAGCTTCGTGCTCTCCTCGGCAGAAACGTACGGCCTCGACCTCTATCGATTCGGAGGGGGGATGAAGGCGGCGCTTTCCCAGTACTTGGGATGTGGGGGCGGGCGAGGAGTCCGAGCGGTTTTGGTCGGGACGAGACGGGGAGATCCTAATGGCGGTGAGTTGGAGTCAACCTCGGACAACCCGGTAATCACCCGGTGGGCATGCTGAGATGGGTTGGGTGGCACCGTAGATGTCGAGCCGCTGGCCCCGACTGATCCGTCCTGGCCAGCGTTCTTGAGGGTCCACCCTATACTCGATTGGTCGTATACGGACGTCTGGGCGTTCTTGCGGGAGATGGGCGTGCGGTGGTGTACTTTATACAACGAGGGGTCAGTCCCTTGTCCCTCAGATCCCATCACTCCAGGTGATGACCCTTGGTGATATCGTGCTGACTTGAGCAGGTACACGTCGTTGGGCTCGACGATGAATACGGTCCCGAATCCGCTGTTGCGGAATCCTTCAGGCGGATGGGATCCGGCGTGGAAACGTATGTGACTTTGGTTCGGCTGGAGACCATGCTCATTTGAGAAGTTGAGGACGAAAGTCAAGAACGGGCGGGAAGACTGGATACGTCTTCATGAGAGATGACGATGCGACAGGGACGACGTAGATCACCTAGACCCACATTGGGATATCATGCATAAAGCTCACATATCGGTTAAGGAAGATCAGATCCAAGGGGACTCCTCTCCATCACGGAGTATCAGAAGTGGTTGTCACCTTCGCGATGTCAGCCCGTGTCGTGAGACACTTCAGGCTGTTTCAAGTATTGAATGCTCGTGGAAACTGGTCCAGCGCTTCTCGCACCACTCAAGGCTGGTGATTGAGCGCTTTGGCGAGTCACGAAACTGCACTCTGCTGAAATCTCGAGCTGACTGAAGCACAGCATGAAATGCATCACACCTCCTCCCGACTGACCGGCTCGTGCCCTCCTTTCCCTCCAGGCGCAGGTTTCTTCGACAACGCCAACTTCCGTCTGTACGCTTTCCAACCTAAGTCGATGCCTCATGTAAGCGCTTACATCTCTGCGTGGATCTCAGGAGGGAGAGACCTTCTGGTGGGATCTCGTACAATCTCGCATAGTCCACATCGTTCCCCACCCAGAAATCCGTGCAGTTCTGCTCACCCAAATCAGTCGAAGTTCTCGTGGCAGTAAGGACGTGAGCTAGCTCACCTTGACCAGCCCCATATCGAACGGATTCTGATCCATCCCCGCCCTCCTCATCCCGCCCAACGCCTTCCCCTTCGTAAACCGATCCAATCCCAAAATCTGCAACAGCGGCCCACTGATCGCCCTTCCCGCCGCACCACAAAACCTGCCAATCCCTACCGGTCCAGGTCCATGCGCATGTCCATGACCATGACCATGTTTCCCAATCGGTCCCAAAGCCTCCCCATCCGGTCCGAGACTCGCGTCCTGCACCACTGCATCCTCGCTCGCCCCCATCGGTCCGACTCCCGGACCGATCGCGATAGCCTGCTTCATCGCGCCACTCTGATCTCTCAAACTCTGTCCGCCTCGACCACCCATGAAGCCGTATCGACCGAGGTTCGAGACTTCGAAGGCGGTCATCTGCCGTGACACTTGCCATAAGTGAGATACGACGAGGATGGAGGTCCAGGTCAGTTGGAGAGTCGCCCAGAGGGAGACGGAGAGAAGGAAGGCGTCGTAGTTGCCGGCTTGGCAGAGAGTGGTGGAGATCTCGCAGATGGAGAAGCCGGGCGAAGCGGTGGGGACGTATTCGGGAGCGTTCTCGAGGATGTCTGCGACTTTCAGCAAGCGAACAACTTAATGAGAGAGGCCCTTACATGCTACAGATAACTGGTCGAAGAAGAGGATGCCGGAGATGAGGAATATGACGAATAGGAGGAAATAGCGGTGATTCCGGAAGCCAACTTCAGGGGGTCAGCGTGCACATTTGGCTAGCTGGTGGAACTCACCACAGTTCCAGATCCAGGGACAGTGGCTGTCAAAGCATTAGCTAGCTTAGACGAATCTGAAGCGAGCGACTCGCTGATCATATCGAGCAACACACCGTCCGCAAACCCGACAATGCTTCGACCGCAAAGGTTTTTTTGCCTATGGCAATAGTCAGCTCACTCACACATCTCATCATCCGCAAAGAGCTCACCATACACTTGATGCAGTAATTTGTTCCATTCAGTCGCCCTGCGTCGACCAGCTCTTCTAGAGCCTGTCATCATCAACAAAGTCCCTAGCTTAGTAGGTTTGCTCACCAGCTTCACCTCGGAATCGTTCACCGGCTTCGGCACATACCCCGGATCCGTCACGATCCCTCGATAGAGGTTATAAGCACACGTCACGCCGCTGACGAAGAATGCTAGATTCATCCCTATGTGTCCCGGTGTTCCTGCTTTCCTCGTCAGATTGGTAAATCTTCCCACATGGACAGAACGTACCTGTGGCTAGCCGTGTTGCCCATGCCCAAAACACCCAGATCAGGGAGGCGATGATGATGGCTGCGAAGTAAGGGGACGCGGTTAGTCGGTTGTCTTCTGGTTGATGGCCGAGGAGGACTCTCATCGTTATCTGCATGGTGTCAGAGCAGAATTGCTGAGGAAGATCGAATGAGATTGGACCCACAATCTGCATGGTGTAGAACTCGGCGACCGCAAGGGGAGCGCTGGAATAGATAGGCAGATGTTGGAATGTCTTGAAGACAACAAGCAGCGCCACTGTAGGTAAGATGAAGATCGCTAGACATGTATTCCGCTGCTGCAGATCAAACCAATTCGACGAGGCCAAAAGAGGACGTACTCCGCTTAATCGACCCATTGACCTTATCCCGTCGACTGAATACCCCGCTTCCTCCAATGCCCTCGAATACGGCACGAGCCCCTTCAGCTCCTCCGCCATATCCCTCGCCGTCTTCCCCTGATCCTCTTTGACGTATAGGTCCGCATCGGCTTCGACTAGGTGCCGGATACAGGGTTTCGAGCCTTTCACGGCGGCCCAGTGAAGAGGGGTCATCCCTGCGTTGTCGGTTGTTTGGACTGATGCGCCGTGTCGGAGTAGCAGGTCCACCGAGATGGCGTCGCCTGTTGATCATCAGTCGGGCCCGAGCGATACGATGAGCTTGAGAGCGTACCCTGGTATGCTGCCCACATGAGCGCGGTATGGCCATCCGTATCCTTCTCGTCAATCGCGACTGGCTGATGAAGCTGTACGAACCACCATGAGCGACTTTTCCCACTGTTGAAGCTGCTTGACCGCAGCTTGTCGTGAAGAATGCCGCTCACCATGTAGAGCAGCGGCATCACCGCACTCGAATGCGTGATAAGCTGGAGGGTATTAAACCCCTGTGCATCCCTTATGCTCGGGTCCGCCCCCCTGCTTAAGAGCAGATGCACCAGATAAAGATGACCATTCCTTGCTGCCCACTGTAGAGGCGTGGCTTTCAGGTCACCGCCCAGAGCGTCCACGTCTGCCCCGTTGTCTAGTAGGAATCGGCAGGTCGCCATGTGAGCGTTGATGGCTGCCCAGTGTAAGGGGGTTACATCTTGCGAATCGCGGGCGGAGAGGTCGAGTGTGGGGTTGGATTGGAGGAGGGCGATTAGGCTTTGGGTGTCGCCCCGTTGAGCGAAAGCGTGGATGCTGAGCTGGGGGGTGTTAGGTGATTCGAGGGGGCTTGGGAAGGAAATCACCTCGCCGGATGGGATGTCCGGCTCGGGCTCATGGATGGTCTCGGTGCCGACCTCGGCGCTAAATCGTGAGGGGTCTTCGTTGCTGAGGGGATCATCGTCAACATGTGGACCACCTTTGGAGAGCCGTTTCGAGTCGGATGAACCCGTCGACTGCGAGGGACCAACGTCCGCGTTGGGTGATGAGGGCGCCGTCATGGCTTTCGGCTACACGAGCTGTCGGGTCAATTGATCACGGATCATGAAGCTGCTCGTGAAGAAGCATCCACGAGTATACAAGCTACCAAACGAGCGCGATAGGTTAAGAGGACAACGGAGCTAGGAGGCGATATATGTTGCGGGGCAACGCGTTCCTGTTCACTTCACCGGTTCTTGCCACCCACGCAAGCTTATCCTTATCACCTTGACATCACCAATCTCTCACTCATGATACATGAGCGATAGCGACTCCCTCCAAAGACTTTGGGGATAGCCAGCCTGCTGGCTGAGTGCCTCAACCCTCATCCAGCCTTTTTGGAGATATCGGCCAGACATCGCCTTCCCCTTCACCACGATGCAATCCATCAACCGCTTCCTCTATGGCCCGACCCCCGAAGAACGAGTCCGGAATTGGCAGGGGAAGCTGCGGGGCCAACAACGAGAGCTCGACAGGGAGATCCGGAATGTATGTCCGGCACCGAATCTCGTCTACAATCTTGCTCCGCCTTCTTTAGCTGATAAAGTTGATCGTCCAGCTCGAGATGCATACCCAGAAATCCCGAATAGAGCTCCGAGCACTTGCGAAGAAGAATAACGTCAATTCCGCGCGGATACTCGCGAGAGAGCTGGTGAGGGCCAACAAGCAGCGAGATCGGTTGGTTTCGAGCAAGGCGAGGGTGGGGAGCGTGCAGATGCAGCTGCAACATCAATTATGTGGGTCTGCCCTCTTCTCTACTCAAATCCCCCATCAATTCAAAGAGTATATGTGGAGGGGGTCACGTGGCTGATAGCGAGGACAGCGATCGTGAAAGTGACCGGCGCCTTCCAGAAATCAACAGAGATCATGAAGACGACGAACCAGCTGGTCAAGCTGCCCCAGCTGAGCGCGACCATGCGAGAAATGAGCATGGAGATGATGAAGGTACCCGTCCCCTCATTGATCAGAGCCAGTGTTGACTTTGGATAGTCTGGGATAATGGAGGAGATGATCGAAGAGACGCTAGATACTGTGGATGACGAGGAGCTGGAGGAGGAAGCGGATGCCGAGGTCGATATGGTGTTGTTTGAGTTGACGGATGGGAAGTTAGGTCAGGCGGGGAAGGTCGGCGGGGAGCTGCCGGTGAGTCACCCTTTACCTGAGGATTCCAAGCGGGGAAGCAGGATGCTTATGTGTGGAACAGGCGGAGAAGGCGGACGAGGAGGACGTCCAGGAGACGCAGAGAATGCAGTGGGAGATGCACGATCTCCTGAGTTCATGAGGGGGTGGAAGCGCGGGGATCATCATGTTGGGACTTGTGGAGTATGCAGCGTGGGGACGCAGCGTCGAGATAGCCGATGTATACCATGTACAACTTCACCTCACAGCCATCGGTACTGGACTGAGCTACGCACACATGCATGCTAATCCACCGAAACACCCTGATCTCTCAACTCGCTCTTCGCCTGCGTGATCTCCCCCAACAGACTCTCGTACGCTTCTGGACAATCATGGAACCGGACCAAGCCTAGGCCGAGGGAGGAGAGGGAGTAGGCGCCGGATGTCACGAGGAGCCACCAGGGGATCTGCGAGCACAGCGAGCAGATCCGTCAGCTGGAAGCTATAGATGAAAGATAGAGTCGACGTACGATTGGGAGTATGGCGGCTGATGTTTCGGGGGAGAGCAGGGGTATTGGCAGGATTCGGAGGATGAGCAGGAGGTAGAGGATGATGAGGGGGATGACGAAGGTGAGGAATTGGGTCGCTTTTGTCATGATCGCATCTACCGAGTGGCTTCACCAAAGTCCTCGGGTGTTGTTGTGTTTTATTCAAGATGAAACGCTGCAGTGATGATGCTGTTCCATGAAGGAAGGGCAGAAACCACAGACGGAGGGATCCAATATACAACACTGTTTCACCACGTGGAGTGGACGCCTAAATCCAGAGAATGCTTGGACTTGCTCTTATTTTGCTTGAATATCTCCCGCTACGCCCAAGTGGGATCGATGAACGTTTCTGCAGCGGGTGCTTCGGTTTCTGCAGGTGTCACTCCGGCCTCACCTTCCTCTCGTCCGCCTTGTCTAAGCCCATGATGACATCTTCGAACATTTCGTGATCTCGTCGCACCGCCGGCGAAAGGTGCAACCCTCAACCCTGCTATTCGGGTCCGACATGTACGACGCGACGGAACCAAAAAGCCCCCACGACCCCGTTAATGACACTTCTACCCAATCGATAGCCTTCAGCACCTCATCGACCGCATAGGACGTCCTTGTCACGTAAAGAGCCACCCGAATCGAGAAAGCTGGATCAATTTCATTCCAAACATGGCCTTCCAGCGGCTCAGTTTCCTGCATCGCGTCCCTCCGACTCAAGCCGTTGTCTCCGATGCGCACCGACAATCACGTGTATCTCCATCTTTGCTTCACGCCCCGATGTGTTCTTTGGCGAGCACAGCTGTTCAGCCCGCCAAGACACTCCGTGGGAAGGCTCGGTTGCTTAGGATGGCCAACTCTCAAGAGCAAAGCGATTTCTGGCAACTCAAGAATGACCCCAGTATGATTCTCGAAGTTACCACTTGAATGGCTGATATCTTCAGACTATGAGAGTATGGCAGTCTCGTTGTCATGTACGGACAGGCGTAGTTGGTCACACTAACCGCAAAGCTAAAAAGCATCAATAGGAAGTCCCGACCCGGGATATTCCTCCAATTATGAGGTACTAGGAATGATGGACTGCGTCCCCGAACCCTCGGGTCGGGATAGCTTTGATTTGTCAACCACGTTATTCTTACCTGACCGGAGCCAACATCAGGAAAGGGCACCTCCGGGCTGGTCTGCGAGCTGTCCATACTGTGTCCCATAGCCCTGAGCCACCAGTCAGTTCCTTGCGCGTTCGGGACCTTGGATCCTTGCTCCCAGGAAATGTCAGCTGCACACGAATATCCTGCTGATGAGAGAAACACTGCCACGTGGACGCCCATCCGATAGCTGGTCCAACTCGGTCACGTCCCGGATCTAGAAGAGCTATCCGACGAGCGGAAGGCTGAAGCGGCGTTTCAGAGGAGTTTATGGGTTAGGATCGCCCGTTGCCAAGGCTTTGTACGCCATCTCCCTGAAAGGTAATCCCGTCTTACGGCGGACGCTACCTGACTGGAGTGACCTAGAGTCGGTATAACGAAGACTTGTCTCATGGGCAGGAGGTATCGATATAAGAGCGTGTCGATACGGTGCAGACTCTTTTAAGCTCAAAGAGCAGAGACCCAATGGTGTGGTGCGCGGACAGGAATTGATTGTCAAGGACGAGAAGGCGCCCTAGTGAGACCCTTCGGTGCGCAGCACGTAGAGCTGACTCTAGAATGCAGCTGCATCGGCTGCAAGCTGATCATGTGCCTGTTTAGCCAGAGCAACGGAAGGAAGGGATTTCCAGACGGATCTCGAAGGAAACATGGAATCCAACGTTAAAGGCTGTCATAAATGTTTCCGAGCTGGATAGTATCCTCGCCTCATGGCCGAAGAAAAAGGCAGATTGACGCATCGATGGAACTACCAGATGCCTTTGAAAGGATGGTGCCACATTACGCCACATTCCGCTCGGCCGTCGGGAAGCGTTCCTTGCTTAACTTTTTTGATTTTCGCTACGGTCGTACAATAGCTCTGCATACATTTCCCATATCCTTGCTCCATCCTTACCCATTACCCCTTATCAGACGATGACCGGCATGATGAACGGCAATGGCGTCTCGCACGAGCTCGCACCTGGCCAGTGAGTATTTCACTACACCGAGATTTTGGGGGAAGGTAGTCGCGCACGTTGTTACGACTGTTGATTTCGACATTCCAACACGACTCAACCTTTGCATCCCTTCTGCCCGTCTCAGAGTGTAGTTTGATGCTGACGAGTGTGTTTTGCTTCTTGAATCTGCTCCTCGACTACTCCCGCCTGTCGCCAGCTTCCTCTTCACCTCGGAATCGGTTGGCGAGGGTCACCCCGACAAGATCTGTGATCAGGTCTCGGACGCTATTCTTGATGCGTGTCTTGCTCAGGTGAGTAGCTTCGCAGACCTCGGCAACCTCTCTTTTGGGCGAAGTCCTGCCTTACAGGATTCAAGCTGATTTCTGCTTAAAGGACCCCTTCTCCAAGGTCAGTCTCCCGTTTCCGGACTGTGGCGTGTCCGCACCGCTGCTGTGCTTGTGGAGCTGGCTGACACTTGAGTAGGTTGCCTGTGAAACAGCCGCCAAGACCGGTATGATCATGGTCAGTCCCCCTCCTTCCTCCCCGCTCACTACCTGACATAGTCCAGGTCTTTGGTGAAATCACCACCAAAGCCAACATCGACTACCAGAAGGTTGTCCGCGAGACGATCGAGCAGATTGGCTACGACTCGTCCGACAAGGGCTTCGACTACAAGACCTGCAATGTGCTTGTGGCTATTGAGCAGCAGAGTCCGGAGATCGCGGCGGGTTTAGACCATGGGGCTTTGGAGAAGATTGGGGCTGGTGATCAGGGAATTATGTGAGTGTCAGCTCATCTGATGTAGCCTGAGGCCAGAGCCCCTCTTTTGATGGCTGCTGGTCTTGGGGGGCTCTCCGACCTGCGCTGACGTTCCGCAGGTTCGGCTATGCTACCGACGAGACCCCCGAAATGATGCCCCTCACCATCATGCTCGCCCACAAGCTCAACTCCGCCATGGCCGCTGCTCGACGAGACGGATCGATGGCGTGGCTGCGTCCGGACTCGAAGACGCAAGTCACCGTGGAGTACAAGAAGGAACCTTCCGGCGCCGTTGCCCCCATCCGCGTCGATACCGTTGTTGTTTCCACGCAGCACGCCGAGGAGATCAGTACCGAGGACCTTCGGACCGAGATCTACGAGAAAATCATCAAGAAGGTCATCCCTAAAAGCCTCCTTGACGAACGAGTCATCTACCACATCCAGCCTTCTGGTCGCTTCGTCATTGGTGGACCTCAGGGAGACGCCGGTCTGACCGGCAGGAAGATCATCGTGGACACCTATGGCGGATGGGGTGCACACGGCGGAGGCGCTTTCTCCGGGAAGGACTGGTCCAAGGTCGACCGATCGGCGGCTTACACTGCTCGATGGATCGCCAAATCCCTCGTCGCCGCCGGTCTCGCCAAGCGCGCCCTCGTTCAATTGTCTTACGCCATTGGTGTCGCAGAGCCCCTTTCAATTTTCGTTGACTCGTACGGTACCGGCAAGAGGTCAGACGAGGAGCTCGTCAGTGTCGTCCGCAGCAACTTTGACCTGCGACCGGGAGTCATCGGTGAGCCCTTAGCTGATCTGGATATCTGCCTTCGCTGATCCTGTGTCACAGTCCGCGATCTTGGGTTGCAGAAGCCCCAATATCTGAAGACCGCATCCTACGGCCACTTTGGCAACCCCGCATACTCATGGGAGCAACCCAAGGAGCTCAAATTCTGAGCATCCCTCCCCCTCCCCTCCCCTGTCCTCTCCTCCCATCCCTTCCCTCCCTTTCTTCACCTTCCTGCCATGGCATCTGGGACACCTCGACCGAGGCCCACACGCGAGTTCCACCTCGTGCATCCTTACCCCTGCGCATCGCTTCATACGACTTTGATACCACCATCAACTGCAAACCCCAGCATTCGCTATATTCCCACATATTCAATACCCACAAAACGCCCAGGTCTATTGAATGCAGATCTGGAGGACTTATGCCCATTGTCGTTTCCAGTCTTAGACAGGTTTATAGAGAAGTGGCAGAAGGTAGAGGATCTTCCGGTCTTTATGAATGCGCTCAACCGCCCCGAATCAGCAGGGTCATCGTCAGACTGCATCGTGGTCTCGTGAGACTGACCAGGCGAATCCGAAAGGACGATGGATTCCCTTAGCCTGGCGTCAAGCAAGCAAAGGAACCCTCAAGATGGCATACAGGATTGAAAATCGAATGCAGAATGCTCGTGCCCGGAAAGAGCAGGCTTGAAGATCATATGTCCTCGGATGACCCCTCATCAGTGAGATCACTCCCGAGCGCGACCATCAATGTAATCGCATCCGCGCGATCGGTAACCGATACCCAGGCAATTCCCAATACCGCCTCTTCACGCCCTTCCACACCTCCTCACGAAGGCTCTCAGGGATGGGTACGTCGTGCCATATGACTTCGAGGCCGACGTCTTCGAGGTGTAGCTCGGCGAGGTGCGAGGAGACAGAGTAAATTGTCGGGTCTAGGGAATGAGGTCAGCTCCAAGCGAAAATGATCAGTGGGAGATGTGGGGAGACGTACTGGTCGCTCCGAGACCGTTCCAAAATGAGAACGTGCCATGCTCAGGTTCGAGAATGTCGGGTAAGACATCGAAGAATGCCTTGAGATCTACGCAGCGGCGTCAATCTCCCTTTCTCAGAAAGAAGGACGAGGACAGACCTTCATACGCCTCGGCAAAGGTATCGACAAATACCGTATAGAATCCCATACCCTCAGGTGTCTGAGCGGTCACCTCGACTAGCTTCTCCGGATCGAGCAGCCAATCCTGCCATCTCCCCTCGAGAATTCGGACGCCGGGCCAATCGTACACCCCTTGAGCGCGCATGTGCTCGAGTACCTGTGGGTGCGCTTCGATGATGGTGTGATGTGATGGTCGAGGTTGAGATGACAAGCGATATTGGAACAGGCGGTCAATCTGCCTGATTCAGCTGACGTGACCCCATCGATGGAGATCATGTACGATGCCTAGGCCGTAGCCGATATTGAGTATAGATATACTTTGTCCACCAGGCTGTGCGTCAGGAAGGTCCGCCGTCGTCAGGCGGACATGCTCATTCACTTCTCCCCATCAGCTGGTGTGAGCCGACGCGAAAATATACTCACTCAGGGGCTCTTCCCAGCCCATCATAACGCTAGCTTCATCCATCAGCGCTCACTCTCGCCAGTGACACCAGACCGACCCATTACTATCCTCATCCATCACCCGTTCCCTTCCATCCTCTCCGGTTTCCCATACAAGCTTACTCCTCAGGAAAGTAAGATTGTCGCCCGCGGAGCTCTTGTCTTCCGCTCGAAGCTTCGTATCGCTCGACGACTCGCGGTCTGATGCTGAGGATATAGCGTGATGCAGCATCTCTTTAACCATTCATGAGCACCTCTTCACCGGAAGTGCAGCATTTTCGCTAGTCGCTCGTGCAAAAAGCGCTCACCTGACCTAACCCCTTCGTTCCGGATAATCTCCCACCCCTCCCTATCCCCCAAACTGAGACACACCTCCCCCGCCGTCCTGCCCCACCGATCAACGGCATTCCACACCGCTCCTCCCACCAACAACAATCTCAGTATCTCGGGCTCACGCCGTTCGGCGGCGTAGTGCAGGCATGACCAGCCGAGGTGCGGGTCTTGGTACCATGCTGGAGCACCTTGGGAGAGAAGCGAGGAGATTGTGGAGGGTGAGGATGATTGGGAGGTGAGGAGGAGCTGTTCAGCCAGAGGGATGAGATCCGGGGGAAGGTCGGGATCGGCCATTGAGGTGCTCATGCCTTGAACAGACACAAAAGCGGAGTGGAACTGTCATTATGCAATGCACAAGGTTGAGAAATCAGTCACGTGATGTCTAGGCAGCGGATACGTCCCACTTTGTCCTCCTTCGATTTCCACATCAATTCCAGTCTCCGTGCAACTCTCACAACAACAAGCTCCACCAGACCACGCTCTCAACCCTCTGCTACGGCTGCAAGTGTCCGCAGCCCCCGCTCTCTACCCCACCCCACCCCACCCATGAAATTCACAATCACCTCCTACCACGCCCTCGCAACCTGGAAATGGGACACCTCGACCGAACCTCACAAGCTCTACCACTACGCAAAGTCCGGCTCAGGCTCCGGTAACGATGCCGGTGGCGGGGTCGACGATGACGACGATGAGGATGAGGATGACGTCTGTGGGATCTGTCGGTTGGCTTATGAGAGCTGTTGTCCGGATTGTAAAGTCCCCGGGGATGATTGTCCTCTGAGTGAGCCAGTCAAATTCTCCCAGCCTTTGCTCTCACTGTCTTCCCTTTCTTCATGTTTGATCACTCCCTTATGCCTTATGACTGGACCTGACCGTTTGCGCCGCAGTATGGGGCGAATGTACACACATCTTCCACATGCATTGTCTACTCAAATGGATCGGTACGGAATCATCGAAGCATCAATGTCCGATGGACCGGCGACCATGGGGTGAGGCTGCTTCTTCCCCGCGGTCCACACATTAGTGGACTCCCGATTGGCAATTGCGGTGTGCGCGGAGAAAGCTGATTCTCCATGCAGTCACCGCCGATCGTAAACCCGACCAGCTTCCTACGACCGTCACCGGGGCGCCTGTCGCGACTGTTGCGCCGGGACCATTGCCGCATCCGGGGAGTGAGGAGGAAGGGGAAGCAGATGCTGGAGCGGGTCAGGGCGAGGGGGAAGGAGGCAATATGGAGGTCGACGAGGCGCGGCAATTGGGGAACTGAGTGGCGTTCAGGACGGATGTCGGGACCGAAAGAGGACGAACATACCAGCATTTTGGATACCCTGTATGTACGATTCTACTAAGAACTTGAACGACCGCCGCGAGCTGGACTCTATCCCTGCACCCAAGATCGTCTCCTGCACGGAGTTCAGCTCTATGGGGAGGAGAACACGCGAGGCCTACGGCTTCCCAGCAAACCCCTTCTCCGATAACCTATCCACCTCTTCTGCCGTCAACTCGAACGTCATCGCTTTGGCGTTCTACGACGATTGCGTCAGCCTTCGCCCCCAGTTGGCGTTTGGCGATCTGTTCCTCACCTGCTCGGCCTGCGAACCCGTTCGTGCTCCGGCCAGAGGGATCGCGCCTTTCCTGATAACCCAATTGATCGCGATCGCCGACATCTTCACGTCGTACTTCTCAGCGAGCAGCTTCATCTCGTCCAGCAATGGCTGCATCTGCTCCCACGAGAAGTCGTTGCTGATTCTGCATATCTTGAGCACGGGACAACAAGGCGATCGGGAGACTTACTTTCGTTTCGAAGGCATCGGGTTGGCTGCGGAGTACTTTCCCGTGAGACGACCTTGGCCGAGGGGAGAGTCTGCGTCTACGTCAGTATCATCCCAGACAGAATATGAGGAGGTACATACAAGCAAGACACGCGATATTCTTCTCCTTCATGTACGCCATCAATCCCGATTTGTCGGGGAACTGTCGGAGGAGACTGTATTCGATCTGGTTGGATGCGATGGGAACGCCCTGTTTCTCCATGACCTCTCCGATCGCTCGCCTGCACAGTATATCCTCATAAGTGCGGAAACAGTAGCGGGTTGAAGACACTTACAATGCGGCTTCGCTGAAGTTCGAGACACCGACAGATTTGGCGAGACCGAGTTTGACGCATGCTGCGAGACCTCGTCCTAGGGTTTTGAACGAATAAGGAGTGACCGGTACATGTATCTGTATCCGTCAGCACCACCTCATCGCAAGGGTATGAGGACATGCTTGGTAGAGGTCGACCGAGTCTAGGCCGAGTCGGTCGAGCGACAAGCGCAGGGCCTTGGGCAGGTTGGGTCGGAAAACGAACAAGTGGTGCGGCAGAGGCCACGGAAGGACTTTGGGTTACGAATCAACGGAAAATCTGACAACGACGCAGGAAAACTGACACTTTGTCGCTATGTACAGTCTCGATCGGGTCTCCTCGTCTGTCTCTCGTATCAAATCGCCGATGATGCGCTCGCTCTTCCCAAGCCCGTACACCTCGCTAAAGCCGGTCAGAGCGGGCATATAAACGGAGGTGGACTCACGCGGTGTCGTAAAAGGTCAGACCGACCTTGTTAGAGATCTGCCATGCATCTTTGATCCCTACCATGTCCTCGGGCTTATGATCCCAGACAAAGGTGTCTCCCCATGACCAAGTACCTTGGTACCTATCAGCTTGTAACACGATGATCGCTGATGGGGGGCGTACCAATGGCCATGGCAGGCACTTTACTACCGTTGATCGTTGCGAGCTGAGTGGTCATGGCGGAGTCTTGGGTGCCGTCGCCGGAGGAATGCCGAGTGCTCATCGTGGAAGTGGTGAAAGTAGTGAGCGAGGTTGGAAGAACAGTCATCTCAATATACGAGGAAACCGACAAGCCTCACCGATATCACCGTCTTCCGTCGGATCTCGGAGATCGTCGTTCCCTGACCCGAGCGGAGAACAGTGATCTCTCCGTTCTGACGAACTGCCCTGGAAAGTGATTTGTCTTGTTATCGTCAGAGTCACAATCATTCCAGCTGTCAATGTGGCTCGTGACCGCTGTCGGATCCGTCCACGGTCAAGATAGTCAGTCATCATCATCCCCTACCTGGCATTAAGCTGACAGAATGGCCCAGAGTTCACGTTCGCACTGGAGCAGAAGAAAACATACACGGTCGGCCGCGATCGGAATTGCGTTATCCGATTTGAATCCCGCCATGTGAGGCCCAGGGAGGGATCGCTCATAGTGGGAGATTGGGATCCCACAAATGTGCGTTGCCTCGCTAGAAGGCAAGGGAAGCGCCGCCTGATCATGACTAGCGGTTGAAGCCGCCTGAGCTGAAATGGAAGCTCGAGCCGAAGAAGATTGGAACGTTTGGTGCCTTCAAGACGATCGCCCCGCGAGATGAGAATCTGGTTGGATCCTTGGATAAGGAGGATTATGATTTGCAGGAACTGGATGGTGCTCATGAGTGTTTCCTGGGGGATCTCCTGGGGATGGGGATTGAGCTGGCCGAGGATGGTTGGTTCATGTGAGTCGCCAAACCCATGCATCTGTCGGGCGATCTGATGATGGGCAGAATCGTCTGGGCAGATCTGCACTTGCAGTACGATAAGATGAAGGATGAGAGCGAGGAGGTACACGAGACGTTACGGAAGTTCTGTGAGCCTCGCTCGTTCGGCTGCTGGTCAGAGCTCATTGTGAGGACAGGCGTTTCCTGGACCCAGACCTTCGACATTAGCGACAAGCCCCATTTCGTCCTATCTTCCACATACAAGTCCTCCCCCGACTGCAACTACGCCGTCTGCTTCGGCGTTCGGATCCTGCTCCCCGCCTACCTGAACGCCCTTCTCTCACGCTTCCGAGCATGCTGGAAGAAGGTGGCGGACTCTCAGGACAGCTTCTCCCTCCCGGATGAGATGGATAGGATTTTCCAGCCCCAACTGGATACAGCTCTGCCAAAGAGTCGGGGGGATGTCCAGTGCTGGTTGCCCGATGACAGACGGCTGGAGATGTTCCAGGGCTGGAAGCTGATGGGGCTGAGGGGGCAGGCGGTAAGTCAGAGCGAGGTTGCGTCAAGAACGGGGCTAATGGGAGTCAGGCTGCGGCGGAGAGACGGTACTTGACCGCGATGGGAGGGCAGTATGCCGAGCTCGACGTGATCTCCCGACCTCTCCTTTCCGGCAAAGACTTTCAGGACCGCATTGCAGGCTGGATCCAGGAAGTCAAATCCGAGAACGTTCCAGATCAAGCACTGGTGGTATACTTCTCGGGCGTCAAGGAAGGTCTAGCGAAGCAAGGGGTCGATTTCAGTTCGGTAGTGGGGACAGTCTGCCAGAGGTGAACACGTCCTGTAATATGGGATGGCAAGCTGAAGCTCTTTCAGGCTAGGCATTGCTGTAGTTTCCGGTGCGGTGTGCTGGGGAGCGGTCAAGCAGGGAGGCGTGCGGGAGTACATCGACTTTATGGCTTCTGCTGGACAAGCAGGCACTACTGCTGCAGGTTTGCATCTTCCCCGTAGTCTGCACTTCAGCTGACACCTCCCGACAGCCTCGTCATCTGTCAGAGCCCCGGCCAACACCTTCGCCGTTCCCGACCTCCCGCATCATAGAGCAGCCACTCAGCTCGCACCATCGCCATCTACTCAACAGTCCCCACCCCGCTCAACCTTCATCCCGTCAACATTCCCAGACGAGGTGGACGATCTATCGGTTCGCAGACAGCCTTCGCCCCCAAGGGCTCGAACCATACAGAAGGAGGTCGAGTGTGAACCGCAACCTTCCATCGTCAAAGATAGTCTCAATGATTCGCAGCCCTCTGCCCGTCGTGTGCGTTTCTACGTGAGGCCGATCGGCGATGCTGACGGGCTGTTTTTCAGCCTTTGAAGCGGCGAGCCGGACGTCCTGTTGACCTCTTTCAAGATGAGCTGTTCGATGCTCCCGCTAGTTTGGAGCTCGAATCGACTCAAAAGCAGTCCATGCCGTCGTCTTCGCAGCCGTCGATGGGGAGGGACGAGTCGCCCGCTCCCCTTCACGAAGGAACCCATTCAAGGAATGTCGACAGCTTGGTAAACTTTGTTCGATCGGCTCATCTGGACTCCTCTGACATGCTCAGATGCCTTCTCTTCCCGGTAAATCCCGGCTGAAACGTCGCGGTGGTCCCGAAACGCAGCAGTCCCTCTTTGACCTGGGCCTGGACGCATCGTTCGAACAAGATCGCAAGTCGATGGAGACGTCCGCGGATATCCGGAAGCTTTACGAGCAGACAAAAGTCAGGAGCCCCCGACCCGTGATGAAGCGGTCGAGGATCAATACGCGTCAACAACCCGCCGAGCCGATGGACTTGGATCCGGATGAGGAGGATCCGATCCAATTTACACTGAAGAAGGCGGCTCGGTTGAAGAAGGAGGGGAAAACGCAGACCAGTCAGGCGCTCATGCCGCCGCCGGCGCAAATCACACGTGGTCGCTCTCCGACAGAGGAACCGGAAGAGGTGGAAGAGCCTACTTCACCGAAGAAGACGCCACCGCGTCGAAGAACCCCCTCGCCCGTGAAGAAGTCTACTCAGACCAAGAGCAGTACACCGGTGACCACAGACGAGGCCTTCCTGAAAGCCATCACCAAGGCTTCGAAGTCGAAGAAAGCGGTCGATGAGCTTGACAAGGAGTTCAATCAATTGCGTATTCCGAAACCTGGTGCTCCTGGTGGATCAACGGTGGTCAAGGCCAATGTATGGGACGCGACGCATCCGGACTACACGATTGTGAACGACTTTGACGATGATCTTCGAGGCAATTTCATCCAGATCGTCAGGAAGGACTTGATGCGGAAAGACATTGGAACCCCGAGATCCGAAAGGGTTGATGATGGACGGCCGAACTTCAAGAAGTTCAAGAAGGTACGCAGTCAAACTCAAATTCTGGTCAAATTCCGTTCTGAATAAGTAAGCAGAAAAATGTGACGCGAAGAGAGCCGGTTCAGCTGGTCCTTGCTGGACCGACGATCCACGATGCCGAAATGGGCGAGCGTAGGTTCTGTAAATATCCGACAAAACAGTCAATTGACTTGATCTTAGCATACTGGCCTCCCGAGACAACCCGCCCCTCCGCCCGATCACAGGGAGTCTCACAGGCGTTCGACGAGGGAGATGACATGCCCTTGCTTCCACGCACTCGCAAGCGTCTCCTCGGCGAGGATGGCGCGGAGAGTACCCCTCCGGGGACAAGTCCTGGACCATTCGCTCCGCCAACCCAAACGCACTCGACACTCAGGTTGGGCATGACCCAAATTCAACGAAAAACACGTCGCCAAAGCGTCGAATCCGATGTCTCTACTGCCAACCTTGTCCCTATAGAATCCGTCCGCACTCGCAGCGGACCCAAGAATGGGAAAGCCAAGGTAAAGGAGCCAATTGTATTGGAGGATGACGATGAAAATGATCCGACGCCGCCGACGCGGAGTACACGGAGCGATGTGACCAGTACGCTTCAAGGTGATGCGTCGAGATCTGTTACGCCGCGCAGCACTCAGACGGCCACGGCTGGACGGCGGAAGCTTCTACCTGCGGATGACGATGACGGTGGCATGGTGATTCGCTTCTCTCCGTGTTAAGGGATGAGCTGATGGGTGAAATGTAATCAGGTATTTAGAGGTTTAGCGAAGAAGCGCCGGTTGGGTTGAAGGCCGCTTGCACCGGGAGTAGCTTGTATATATCATACCCTGCATCATGTTGCGTATCACGCGCCTGTATCCGTATCGCTTCAGGCATCAGCGCATACCTATGTACTGAATTTCGTAAAACCGGACTCTCCATGACGCCACCATATCTCTTCCCGGAGTTATCGCGGCAATTGTCCAGCTTGTTCGCCTCGTTTGAAAAGAGCGTTCAGAGCCTTCTGCGTTGACTCGAAACTCGCTCAAACGTGAGTGAACTCGCCCCACATCATGAGATTTATCATATTGTCGCTGACCAGGTCGTCTCTTTCCATAGTACCCAAAATGGCGCCCAAGCTCACTGGCTTCCAAGGTTCGTCCCCCTTTGATTTCCTCCTCCACTTCCGCTACGCCTCAACCGGGACGCCATACAGTATAAACCTGCCTTACCTTCTAATCCGGCCATTCTAGCTTCGTACAGGGGCTAACATGATCTCCAGGCAACTCCCGTGTCCGCCGAGTCCTCGCCGCAGCAGCTCTCGCTGGCATCGAGCTCGACTACGACAGCTCCTTCACTTTCCGCTCGGAATGGAAGACCCCGGAGTTCCTGGAAAAGTTCCCGTTGGGGATGCTGCCCGTGCTAGAGGATGGGGAGCTGTATCTGTCGGAGAGTGGTGCTATCGCCGAGTATGGTGAGTTTGCCTGTGCCTTCGAATCGAGAATGAGGAAGGGGTAGTGGTGGAGGAAGGTGGAGGTGTGTGTTTTCCGGATGAGAGCAATACTCAGTTTATCCCTGTCTTAATGACTTGTGTGGAGAGTCTCTGGACGAGTGGTATCGTCATTTCTCTGATCTTTTCCTTCCCCTCCTTGTATCTAATCGAGGGGAACGAAGGATGCTGACTATGCTCAGTCGCTAGCCTCGGTGCAAACCAGACGATCCTCCCTTCCGATCCCAAACAGCTAGCTCTTTGCCATCAATGGCAATGTTTCGCTGATCAGGAGGCAAGTGTACCGTCGAGATTCGGAATCATGGGGTGCTCAATCGCTGCAGATCTTCATCAAGCATAGTCTCGCCAACACTATTCTCACGGGCGGTGTTCAATACAGCAAGCCAGTGAGCCACTCGCTTCCTCGAGGTGCGACCCGGCTGATGAGCCGGGTGGCAGACCTTCACAGGCGTCTATGAACTCCTCATGCAGCGATTGCGAAAACTCGATGCCATCATGCTGCACAGGACCTTCATTGTCGGCGAGCGAGTTACCATTGCCGATATCTTCTTGGCTACCGCTCTTACCAACGCTTTCACTGGTCTCGTTGACGCTTCGAATCGTGAGAAGATCCCGAACGTCGTGCGATATGTCGATTCGTGAGCGCGACCCGATTCAATTGATCTTTATGGCTGATGGTGAACACCACAGCATTGTGAAGCACCCGAAGCTCATCCACATATTCGACAACGGCAACATCCAATATACCGAAACTCAGCCCCCGCCTAAGGTCCCAGCCAAGGAGACCAAGCAGAAGGAACCCAAGGCTGAATCCTCGCCAAAGGCCGCAAAGGCACCAAAGGCGCCCAAGGCAAAGGAGCCTGAAGCCGACGAGGAGGAAGAGGAGCTTGTGCCGGCTGAGGTAAAGGCCAAGAACCCGCTGGATGATCTGCCAAAGAGCGCTTTCAACCTTGAGGAGTGGAAGAGGCAATATTCGAACTCGGACACAAGGAAGGAGGCTCTGCCTTGGTTCTACGAGAAGTGAGCATATCCGGATCTGCAGGTTCTGGAGGGTTGAAGAAGTATCAGGTTCGACCACGAGGGCTTCTCAATCTGGAGAGTCGACTTCAAGTACAACGAGGAATTGACCCAGGTATTCATGTCCAGCAACCAGGTGAGCAGGTCACAACGTCTCATCCAGTCCATAGCTCATCACGTGTAGATTGGCGGCTTCTTTAACCGGCTGGAGGCTTCCCGGAAATACCTGTTCGGCTCGATGGGAGTGCTGGGCAAGGCAAACGACTCGATCATCTCCGGTGCAATCGTCTGTCGCGGTCCCGACTTCAAAGGCGTCATGGACGTTGCTCCTGATTGTGAGTGATGCCAGATCTTTCCTTCCTTGTATCGACTGACTCCTTGTGAAGGGGAATCATACACATACAAAAAGATCGACCTGTCCGACAACGCGGACAAGGAGTTCTTCGAGGCTGCAATGGCTTGGGACCTCATTGTCGATGGCAAAGAGTGGGCAGATGGCAAGAACTTCAAGTAGAGAGGGTGGTATGAGTGATTTCGGTAGAGTGTGGATACGAGCTCGTCGTCATGATCACATTGCATGCTTGTACATGATCGAATTCTCGCTCGAGACCGTTCATCGACTTTCACATTTCCTTGTCCGATTTCAAGATCGACTGCACAACCTCATCCTGCCAAATCTCCTCGTCTCCGTTCCTGCAAGAAGGAACGCTCTGCTGATAACCCAGAAGTCGACAATATGGTCAAATTTACCTTCTCGAGAGCTATTCAGGACCTCCGGGTTGAGCTGAGGAATGCAAAGAATCCATGAAACGTGAGTCATTCTGGCGCGACAACCGAGAACGACCGCGCGTTCACCACGGCTCAAACACGTCCCCAAGCCGCCAGCTGTTGAATATAGCGCTCTCTGGGATGTCTCACCTTCGACTGTTTAGTGCAATGGAGCACGCCTATAGGAAATCCAGGTCCGATCTCCGGGATATCCAGCTTTTGATAAGGTCTCCGTTCGAATCCCAACAGCCAGCACGTTCACCACGTCCATCATGCTCGGATGTATTCCATCTATGACTACGAGGAACAATGTCGTGTTGTCCCTGCGCTCTCCAAACCTGTTTCGAGTACAGCACATTGCTGTAGATGGAAAATGCCACAGCGACAATCGGGAATATGGAGAGCTATAACCGAAGACGCGCTTTCCGGGATAAGTTATACTCTTCGTTCCCCCTCTCCGTTCTTTACACCACGCGGGATCAGCGTTTTCTCCACGTGAAGACCACATTGTCTGATCGCTTCGCGTATTTGGTTCGTAGTGGACTGGCAAATATTCCAGCGACTGCCGACTGCCTCGCCTCGACCATATCAGCGATTGAAGCTGCGCAGACCGCGGTCGTCGCCGCCACCCAGGCACCCGCCACTGTGATCTGAGAAGTGAGTCCCCATCTTCCCTCATCTGCTGCTCGTTGGGGCTTTGCCATCAAAGCTGAGGAACACCAACAGATACATGGCACGAGCACCTCGCTTTGTCGACAGCGAGACTTGATTTCATCTCCCTTCCTCTGGAAACTCATTCCTATCGTTTTCACCACCTCGGATCAACGTATCCCCATCTCCCACTACCTTCCTACACATTCCTCCATCACTTCCCACCAGCCTAGCACCGACCATTTCAACAGCTCGCAATCTAGCCCAACTCCCGCATCCCCCTACAACGTAATCTCGACCTTGACGTGATGAGACAACAAGTCAAACCCGAACTATCCTCGGAACGATCAGGATCGCCGTCGCATTTCAGGTCCGGACATCTCCACTCGCTTCACACCACCGACTCATCCAGGAAGCGGAGTCGTGACGAGGATTCACCGGCAAGCGAGCAATCCGGTTCGTCTGTGCAGAGCAATACCATCATAACGCCTCATCTTGGACTGAGCGAGCCCCTGTCTAAGCATAAGCCTCACCTTGGAGCAACCGAGCCCCCGTCTAAGCTTCACGCATCGGTTATAGACCGGCTCAACCGTTCAGAGCAAGACCCGGTTGACATCGTCTCCCACTCGGACTTCGAAGCGTCTCTGAGCCTATCTCGCTGGAACGAGTTACTCCACGCCAGCGAATCCAAGCTGTCACCCCTTGACAAGCTCGCCCAAATGCCTATCCCGCCTCAGCCGGCCATCACCGCCTTTCCCGTCCAATTTGGCTGGCCGCCAGTCCCCAATTCCGGCTCGAATGGTATTCCCGGCCACGGACCCTCATCAGCAGGCTCGAATAGCGATCGCATCGCCATCGACCCCGCCTTGTCTTCCGTCCGATCTAGCGCAGGTCAACCCAATCCTGGCGAGGCGCCGGAACTACATTTCCCAGACGAAACGCTCGCGTCCGCTGCTGCCTCGCCGGGCGCCATCGACGCTGCAATGGCGGAGTTCCAGCCGGATGATAGCATGGAGGACGGAGATGTACTCGACCCAGGCGACGGGTCGAAGAAGGAGCAGCCGTTCTCGCGTTCACCTGAATTGAGGGTCAGTCACAAGCTGGCGGAGAGGAAACGGAGGAAGGAGATGAAAGATCTGTTTGATGAGTTGAGGGAACTCCTTCCGGCTGAACGAGGGACGAAGTCAAGCAAATGGGAGATACTCAGCAAAGGTGAGGCCCTCGTGAATTCAGCTCTATTAAGGACTATAAGCTGATCGATGTGGGGTCTTAGCTATCGACTTCATCAATCAGCTGAAAACCGGCAACGGCGATATGGGTCGCGAGAACGACAAGATCCGCCGAGAGCTCGACGTCGCGCGCAGCGGATCTGGAGCATATCAACACCAGAACTATCACTCGTATACGATCCCCTCGACCTATCCTCCGCCTGGACCGTACCCGCCTGCAGGGGCAAGTGGGACACCGCAGACGACGAGCTCGCCGACGACCACGCAGCAGCCGGCCGCGCCGAGGTCTGGATGAGGGGAAGTGGGCTTGGCGAGGAGTAGATTTTGGGGTTCTTGGAGTCTGGATGTGCAGCGGGAAGATATCGGTTGTTCATTTGAGGGCGTCTAAATAGTAGCTTAGCTCCTACACTTTTCGAAGCGGCGCCAAAATCCACACCTATACCTCTACCGGGTTTCGCATCTGGACATACTAGCTGATGAAAAGACACCTCGCCACTGCTCCCGGATAAATGCCGGAAATGCTCCTCACAAATATCCCACATCCACTTTCAATGTCCACCTCGTTTAGAATCTCATTCACCCAAAAGAGGAGCAACCCACCATGCATCTCCTCAATCTCACCCTTCAAGCTCCAACGGCCATCTCACTCGCTGTCGTCGGTGCTTTCTCGGGTACAAAGGGCCAGGAGATCCTAGCTGTTCGTGGAGGGACGAGGTTGGAGATTTTGAAGTTGAATACTACGACTGGGACTCGTTCGTCTTTCCCCTTTGCGTGACCCGCAATTGTTAAGCTGACTTGAGGTAGTGGACACGATATGTTCGACAGAGGTGACTTCAGCTTGGGTATCAAGGGGAGACGCTGATGTTGGATAGGCGTTTGGCACGGTCCGGAATGTCGCTGCCTTCCGATTAGCTGGGATGACCAAAGGTCCGTCCCTCTCTTCGTGCTCACCCTATCTAGAGTGACTGATGGCTATGGGAGTGATAGATTACATCCTCCTGTCCTCCGACTCGGGCCGAATGTCGATCATCGAGTTCCTAGTCGCCCCTACGCCGCATTTCGAGAGTCTTTACCAAGAGGTGTTCGGGAAGTCTGGTAGTCGGTTAGTCCATCTTCAATTAACTCTACTCGCCGAGTATGGGGGAAGAGACGTGAGCTGACATGGAGTCAGACGGATCGTGCCGGGTCAATTTCTGGCGGTGGATCCGAAAGGGCGGAGTTGTATGATAGGAGCGTGAGTCTCCGCTCCCTCTCCATCGTAACAGGATGTAGTGACTGATAACACTGGTTTATAGTGTCGAAAAGTGAATCAGGACGACGACGAGTGAGCTGGATGGAATGCTGATAGCTGGATTTGCAGGGCGAAGCTGGTTTATGTGCTCAACCGGAATGCGGAGGGGAAGCTGTTCCCGTCGTCCCCGCTCGAGGCGCACAAAAATCATGCGATTGTCACACACCTCATCGGGGTCGATCAGGTAGGTCTCCGCCGTCGGCCGCCCAGAGGGATAGCTGAATGGCTCGAAGGGGTATGATAACCCGCTGTACGCTGCGCTGGAGTTGGATTACTCTGACTCGGATGAGGATCCGACGATGGAGGCGAAGTTGCGGACAGAGAAGGCGGGTTCGCCTTCGGCTTAAGCTGACGGCGTGGTGCAGTTCTTGACGTTCTACGAGCTGGATTTGGGATTGAATCACGTCGTGCGGAAATGGAGCGAGGCAACGGACCGGACGGCAAGCATGCTCGTGCAAGGTGAGCGGAAGTTTAGTGAGGAATGGCCAGTACTGATGTATACCGCTAGTGCCCGGAGGTCAAAATGCCCAATCTGATCGGTTTGATGGGCCATCTGGCGTTCTGATTTGCTGCGAGGATCATATCATCTGGAAACACATGGACGCGGACGCTCATCGGATACCCATTCCTCGGCGGCGGAATCCCTTGGCGCAAAAGGGGGAGAGCAGCAGGGGTGTGATCATTGTGGCGGCCGTCATGCACAAGATCCGGGTTGGTGATTCGACTGTGACGGAGAGTCGGTCGCTGATTGTTGGCTTCAGGGAGCATTCTTCTTCCTCATGCAGTCTGAAGATGGGGATTTGTTCAAGGTCATCATCGATCACGAAGGGGAGGATGTCCGGTCGCTGACGATCAAATACTTCGATACGGTCCCTGTCGCGTCTAGCTTGTGTATCCTCAAGAGTGGATCCATCTTTGTTGCTAGCGAGTACGGCGATCAGTGAGTTTCCCACTGTTTAGATCTGATATCCGCTGACTGGTCTCCGCCAGAAACCTGTACCAGTTCCTGAGTCTGGCGGAGGACGATGACGAGCAGGAATGGTCATCCGCGGATTACCCTGACAACGGCAATTCCGAAGGCTCATTACCTTACGCCTTCTTCAACCCTCGACCCCTACAGAACCTCCTCCTTGTCGACACGCTCTCTTCCCTTGATCCCATCACCGATGCTCAAGTCGTCAACCTCCTTGGACAAAGCTCGGATACGCCTCAGATCTACGCTACTTGTGGACGAGGTCCAAGGAGTACTTTCCGGACGCTCAAGCATGGGTTGGATGTCAACCCTATCGTTGCGTCACCACTTCCGGGTGTACCTACTGCGGTGTGGACCTTGAAATTGACGCAAGACGGTGAGAGCTTCGCTTGCTGCCCATCCAAAGCTAACGACGCTTCAGACGAGTTCGACTCATACATTGTCCTATCCTTCCCTAACGGTACCCTGGTCCTGTCCATTGGCCAGACTATCGAAGAAGTCAATGACACTGGCTTCATCTCGAATCATCCTACTCTTGCTGTTCAACAACTCGGTTCTTCCGGCCTACTTCAGGTCTACCCGCATGGACTTCGTCATATTCGAGCCGCAGATCGTGTCGACGAGTGGTCCGCCCCGCCAGGCCAGGCGATCGTTGCGGCAACGACCAATCAGCGCCAGGTCGTCATAGCGCTTAACACAGCGGAATTGGTATATTTCGAGCTCGATGCCGAGGGTTCCTTGAGCGAGTATCAAGATAAGAAGGGATTACCGGGAAATGCGACCTGTCTGAGCATAGCGGAGGTGCCAGAGGGTCGACGAAGAACGCCTTTCTTGGTCAGCATCCCAATTTGCGTACGCGAGGACAAACAGCTTATGATTCCACAGGCTGTCGGATGCGACAATCAGACCGTTCATGTCATCTCGCTCGAGCCCGACAGTACTCTCACCACACTCAGTCTCCAGGTACGTCGAGTAGCCATGGTACCGTCCAGCCCGCTGATTCCTTGCAACAGGCCCTCACAGCTCCTCCATCTTCCATCTGTCTCGCTGAGATCTTCGATACATCCATCGACAAAAATCGACCTACAATGTTCCTCAATATCGGCCTCTCAAACGGTGTTCTGCTTCGTACAGTCGTCGATCCCGTGGATGGCTCGCTCTCCGACACCCGTCTCCGCTTCCTTGGTGCCAAGCCGCCAAAGCTCGTCCGATCTACCATCCACGGCTCGCCCTCAGTCATGGCGTTCTCGGGACGAACATGGTTGTTGTACACGTATCAGGACATGCTTCAAACACAGCCGTTGATCTACGACACACTGGAATATGCGTGGAATTTGTCTGCTAGTATGTGCCCGGATGGACTGATTGGCATTTCTGGCAACACATTGCGGTGAGTTGGCCCCGGGGGTATCAACTTACTGTGTATGACTTGGAATTTCAGGATATTCACCATACCGAAGCTCGGCGAAAAGCTCAAACAGGATCTCATGCCCCTCACCTATACCCCTCGAAAGTTCATCTCGCATCCTTACAACACCATCTTCTACGTTATCGAGTCAGATCATCGGACGTATGGCCCCAAGGCCGTTTCACGGATACTAGCGGACAAGGTGAGCCAATGGGACCAGGTTTTGGAATGGATACTAAAATCCATATCAGGAGTCAAGTGGAAGCCGGACAGATCGAGCAATGCTGGAACTCCCTCCAACAGAGTTTGGGCGGCCTCGAGCACCTGCAGGACGCTGGGCTTCGCTTGTTAGAATCATGGATCCAATATCGGTGGGTCAGATTCTTGTCCAACTGGTCTGTTCTGATGCTTGAGAGATGTAGAACGAATCCCTTAGCACGCTCGAGATGGACGAAGACGAGGCGGCATTCTCGATGACCATCTGCTACTTCGAAAGAATGAATGGGGAGCCTGCATTAGTCGTCGGAACAGGCGTAGGCGTCCAGCTTGCGCCGCGATCGTGCAGAGAGGGATGGTTGCGGGTCTACGCGATCAAGGAGCAGGGCAGATTGCTAGAGTTCATGCACAAGGTGAGCTGTCCTTCTCAGTATCTGGACCTGGCTCACACAGATGGCAACAGACCAAGACGGACGATGTTCCGACATGTGTCGCCGGATTCCAGGGATTTATGCTCGCTGGTGTAGGCAAGGCATTGCGATTGTACGAGATGGGCAAGAAGGCGCTGCTCCGGAAGTGTGAGAACAATGTGAGTCGACCCAAATGAATCGTGGGTGCTCCGTTAATCCGCATCAGGGCTTCCCCACCTGCGTTGCGACCATAAATGTCATCGGCGCGCGGATCATCGTCGGCGACATGCAAGAATCCACCTTCTACTGCGTCTATCGATCCATCCCCACTCGACAGCTGCTCATCTTCGCCGACGACTCTCAGCCTCGCTGGCTGACATGCGTCACAAATGTAGACTACGAAACGGTGGCATGCGGTGACAAATTCGGGAACGTCTTCCTAAATCGATTAGATCCTAGAGTCGGAGAGGGCGTGGACGAAGATCCGACTGGAGCGGGCATTCTACATGAGAAGGGATTCTTGATGGGTGCGGCACACAAGACGGACTTGATTGCGCATTATAATGTGGGGAGTATCGTCACCTCGTGAGTATCCCTGAAGCTGAGAAGCGAAAGCTCATTGCTAACCTCAATATCAGGTTGACAAAGGTCTCGCTAGTATCGGGTGGACGTGATGTGCTCGTCTACACGACCATCTCTGGAGCCGTCGGCGCGCTTGTCCCCTTCGCATCGACGGACGATGTGGAGTTCATGACGACCCTCGAGATGGTATGTTTTTCCTCGACCCTCTAGTGCCGAATGCTGATCGTGAGCAGCACATGCGATCTCAAAATACCTCGCTGGTCGGACGAGATCACCTAGCATACAGAGGATACTATGCACCCGTAATGGGCGTGGTCGACGGGGACCTATGCGAGAGTTTCGGGTTGCTGCCGTATCCGAAACAACAGGGGATCGCGGCGGATCTGGATCGCAGTGTTGGGGATGTGCTCAAGAAGCTGGAGCAGATGCGGACGAGCAGCGCGTTTTAGGCTTCCTTGGGGTGATGGGGGCGACGAGCACTGCCGGGGGGATGCATCTGTTGTCATCTGAGATCAAATGTGGGATAACAAAACACCACGGTGCTAACAAAACACACCGTGAAGCGCGGTCACACTTCGTGACTGTTGAAGGCGTATGATCTTGATTGGCTATCCAGCTGGCTAACAGGGCCTAGTCGGCAGCTTTTTCATCACCTCGGACGTTCATACCTCCATTCTTACACCATACTTGTGTATGAACGTGGTGCTCGAAATCTCAACAGGGGACCGACTGGAATCAGGCACCGGTGACGGAAAGGTGGCTCAAAAGTGTGAGAAATCCTCCTTTAATCTAGATTGTCAGCGACCTCCTCGATGCACGTTCCGGCCATCTCAGCCTTGACTCCTTCATCTGGTCTTTCGCGTCTCTTTGGTCGAGACCTCGAGCTATCGAAGGTCCCTCGTGCGCTTCGCTTCGTCTATCCCGACTCTTCCGGCCCATCATGAAGGTAATTCCGCTTTCATCCTCCCATCTCCTCCGCATTCCATATCGCACCATCAATTTCACATTCCAACCCCTCCTCTTCTTTCGGGTTTCAACATTCTCCCTGTCCCTACTTAGCCTGACTCAACTCGCCTTCCATCCTATCTCGGCTTCATCACCCATTTTAGCACTCCGTTTGTCTTTTGCGCTCATCCCTGCGTCTCCCTCAGTTCGCAACCCCCGAACAACAAGCCGCCCACCGCTCCGCGACCACTCGCGGCGCCCTGACCGGTCTCGCCCTAGCCACCAGCATCTCCCTCCCCACCTACTACCTCCTCTCCCGTCGATCCAATTTCTACCGTGCCCTCCCACCCGCCGCAAAGACATTCGGATTCGTCGTCATAGGAATCCCATGCATCTGTATAAGTGCAGAGAAGGCGGGAGAAGCGTACGATAGGAGTCAGTGGACGGGGGTGGGGAAGATGGAGTTGGATTTGGTACAGGAGAGGGAGAAGAGGAGGTGGCAGGGTTTGGGAGGAGGGGAGAAGATGGGGGATTGGGCGAAGAGGAATAAGTATGGGATCATTGGGTGCTCGTGAGTCGCTTCGGGCGGGCGTGAGAGGGTGGAGGGGGGGAGGGGGTGGAGGGGGGGAGGGGGTGGAGGGGGGGAGGGGGGCCGTGGCCGGGCTGCGGAGGGCCGCCCTGCGGAGGGGCTCCCTGCAAGAGGGTGGAGGGGAGTGGGGGAGAGGGGGAGAGGCCACCCTCAGAGGGGAAGAGTGAGATGAGCTGAGTGAAGTGGAAGGAAAGGGAGGGGGAGAGCGAGCCGCGATGAGCTTTGAGGAAAGGCTGACTAATCATGACTTAGGTGGGCAGCGTGTATGGTCGGCTCGTTCGCGCTCGTCTCGAGAAATCCATATCAGTCGTTTGCGCAAAAGGTGAGCGGGACTCTTCCTTCTTCCAGAGCTGCATATCACACCTCAACACAGTCCTCCCCGGTGTCGATCTTCTCATATCTGTTCATGATCGCCATTTCTCTCCTTATCTGATCTTTCTTCGAGGCCAGCTGATCTCGCGCAGCTCGTCCAAGCCCGTGTCTACGCCCAAGGTCGGTCGCCTCCCCTCCTCTTCGCAGCCGCACACTCTGCTAACAATTCCCTCGGGCCTGACCGTCGGACTCCTGGTAGTCTCCGCACTCGTAGCCGGCACAGCAAACATGGACGACGAGACTGTCCAACTTCGAGAAGATCACTCGTGGCGCGAGATTCTCGGTACGTCTGCTAGTCTACACGGTACTTGCTGCTGCGAAGGGGGAAGGGGACACCGTTTTGGGCCGAGCTGATGAAGAGCAGAGTCGGAAGGCGTGATGAAGAAGGAGGAGGATTCACCGGCGCCGAGCGAACTTGGGGCTCGAGCGACGCAGATGAAGGGTGCGGCGCATTTGGTTAAGCCAAAGCGGGGGGAGTGAGCGGTGTCGACGGCAGCGTAGATCAGCGTGATCTCCTTGGGGAAAGGGGGCCGGGGCGGGTGATCACATGTATAGATTATCCTTCATCTTGGAGCAACGGCAGCTGGGGAAATGTTTTGAAGCCGGTTTCCGGAGCTTGGTGCGCAAATGTGAGGGAAGATATAGGCTGGGTAAACGCTCTGTAACCCCTGTGGGATGAAGCAGGCTCCTTTCTTTACTGTGAATAGCGGCAAGGGATGACTGAGCGACAGGATGCATGAGGAAACATGTTATGCGGCAGGCTCTCGCATGCGAGGTCAGCCGTAAAATTTTGGTACATGCGCGAGAAGGGAGGACCGCGGGATCCATACACGTATAGGACGACATGCGATATACTTCATAACTTGAGTTATGGTATGATCATGCGACGAACGGCGAACCATACTGACGATGCGGAATGCCAAGCTGAGGCTGCGGGAACCATCCCGATGCGAAAAGACTCATGCTGACTATGACCGGTTCATATCCTCCCCCTCATCCGATGGAGCATTCCCGGCGCCCTGATTCCCCCTCTCCCGCCGCCTGGAGCTTGGCCCTGGTGGAACGGCATCGGCGGTCCTGATCCACGACGATTATCCTTATCCTTGTCCCTGTCCTTCTTCTTGCCCCGCTTCTGACGTTTCGGGTCAGGCTGAATCTGGTAGAACTCCGACTCTGGGATCTGGTGGCGAGGATGTCCTGAATCTCGAGGTTTGAGGCCGGCACCGAAGACCCGAGATGGATGATGTTCGGGGGAAAATCGGGAAGGAGCATCTCGGCTGTATGGTGGTGCTTGGTGGACGGTATCGGATAGTGGTTGGCGCTTGGAGTCCCAGTCACCGTTGGAGAGGTGCTCGTCCTCGCGCTTCCGCTTGATGGGCGAGCTGTGACCGTTTGCGAATATCGTCGGGCGATGTCCAAGCGCAGTCGTTGGTCGAGTGTCGCTGTAAGGAGGTGGGCGAGGACCATTCGATACGAGCGGTGCTTGCGTCGGTCGATTACCGTTGACAGTCGTCGGGGTCTTCGCCGTGAACAAAGGGTCATCATCCCCAATCCGGATGTAGCTCAGGAGATACGCCGTCCGGTCGTCCAGGACCTTTTCGATCGTGACCTTCGACATGTCCTCATCGTCCGCGTGATACCAATTCATGTCCGGTGCTCGGACATAGCTCGTATAGTGACCGAAGCGGAGTTCCACGCCACGATGACATGTCACCCCGAAGAGCCGGTAGATCGTCCCGTCAACCTGCTGAAAGTCAGCTCATCCTGGAGTGAGACACACAGACTGCCGTACGTTCGGATCAACCATGTACGGCCTAATATCGAGCCGCTCGGGAAACTCGATATGATGATTGAACTTATCCGCTCTCGCTTTCCCGTTCCAGGAATTGTACTCCACCATGAAGCGTTTCAGGTGGAAGGTGAGGACAGGAGGTGCGCTGGCAATCTTGAAGCTCTTGGTAGCCACCGCTTTCGCTTTGCAACTGCGACCGATCAGTTAACGCTCATTCCGGACCGAGACCCCGATAGGAGGAACGCACTTCTCACAAGCGTACTTGTTGTCACCCTCCAGATGATCTTCCCGCACGAAACCCTGCAACATTTCCAATAATATCCGCTTGCTTGGATGAACATCGATGGAGAGGTCGAGGAAGGAGTCGAACGTGTCGCTAGGCTTCTTGCAGCGAGAGCAGATCACGCGGGAACGGATGATCCCGCCCCAAACGCGATGGACCCAGGTCGTGTACTTCAGCTTTTCCGAGATATCTCTACACTTCTTTCAGTCTTTGAGGTATGGGATGGGGAAGATCGTACCTGGGGTGGGAAGCGAGTGCGCTAGTCTGCAATCCGTCGGTGACAAAACGAAAGAACTCGTGTGTGTCTTCCTGCATATTCTTATTGAAACCCTTCTTGATATCTGCCTCACCACTCAAGCCCGGACTGCTTCGATGAGCAGGAAACTCACTATACAGGTTCTTGTGTACTAGATCCGGATGATAGCTCTGTTTCCCCGACCAGTGCGTCCCCACCATATCCCGTAGAAGACACAACGTGCAGAAGCCCGTTTTCCGCTGCACACCTGCACACATCTTAGCTTCCCGAACCTCCCAAAATATGGTCTAGAGCTCGCACTCACAGTTCGGCGGATCATGTCCATGTATGATGCGTACGACAGGCGGGGTATGCAGCAACACCTGGAGCGTCGCGTTCGCATAACATGCCATCGAGGGGTTGTACAGCCCCGCGGCAGGTCTGCGGAGAGATGCAAAGGGTGAGGGCCACGAGAGGTCGATATCGGCTGGGTAAAGGGGCTTTATGGGGGATTTGCCTTTGCGCTCCGAGCTCGGAGTCGGAGGGCCGTTCTGCAGAGATCTTTTCGGAGGAGTGACCAGGCGCGAGGAGGATGGAGCTGTTTGCTCATCGCCTGCTCTCGGTCTGCTAGGATGAGGAGCTAAGTGCCGTTGGGGACTCGGTGGACCAGGTAACACCTCCCTCGTCCCGGCGGTATTCGCCAAGCTCCTCTGGCGGACCACCTCGCCAAAGATCAGGGGCTTGCTCGTCATCTCCGCCAAGAGGCCGGGACTCAGGACGGGATTGACGAGGCTCATCACGTCGGGCCGAGAGCTTGGGGAGCCCCAAGAGGCAGCTAGTATGCGCGTGAAACCGGCGGCGAAAAATGGGAGAAAAATCAAAGCTGCTCGAATTACGGCATGGCGGATTTTCGGTGGCCGGTGACTGCAAAGATCTCAGCCATAGAATTTCACGGAGCGGTCATCGGCACAACAATTTGTAAGTGGCTGAAACTCGGCAAGCCTTGGCTATTTCCTTGTGATAACGGAAAGGCGAGTCGCGTCAATTTTGGTCGTACAGCGTCGCCGACGTTGGAGTAATTCGGCATCTGTTGGGCTCACCTCTTTATAGCGTCGTGACAGTAGTCTGTTGCGTCGGTGAATGCTATATGAATTCTTTCAAACTTGTAGGTGAATATAACAGCAAGCTACCATAAGTCAATAAGATGGTCCTGGAATGTTGGCTCAATGCTTAACAATCAAGTTCAAGCATGCTCACTGCCGGTGCCCAGTCAGTCAGGATATCTGCAGCTGTAGCCGGTCGTTTCGGGATACATGTGAGCAAAATGCCTCGCCGGCAACGCTAGCCGGATCGCGTGGATTCCTCCAATAATACCTTATGCCGAGTTTTCATCAATGGATTTCCTCCACAATCAGCATGATATCCCTCAAGTGTCGAGGCAGCTCCAGCGTGCTTCGCCAATCTCTCAGACCACCTCGACAGACACGAGGATGTCGAACTTACACCTCCTACAACCCCGCTGTCGCCGGCCTCACTCCGGAACAAGAAGAGGTGATTCGCCTTTGCCTTTCCTTGTGGATGTCCTAGAATTGAGCTGATCGGGAACAGTTTCGACAAGTAGTGGCGGGCTTCGCGGAGAAGGAGATCGCCCCTCGAGCTGCTGAGATCGACAAGACGAATACCATGCCACCCGTTCGTACCCTCACCCTTGTATGTCAGCTGGCTGACTGGGTTGGGTAGGATATGTTCTCGAAGCTTGGCGAGATGGGGTTGTTGGGCGTGACGGTCCCTGAGAAGTGGGGTGGATTGGGACTGGGGTATCTGGAGCATACTATCGCCATGGAAGGTGCGTCGAGCTGTCCAGTATGAGATAATAGCTCACGAAAATAGAGCTGAGTCGGGCTTCGGCATCGATCGGGCTGAGCTATGGGGTATGTGTTGCCTATATTGCGGGATGTCGAGCCAAGCTGATCTGGGCAGGCGCATTCGAACCTGATGGTTAACCAGCTCATGCGATGGGGCAGTACGTCCCTCAGCAACCCCTGATTCGTCTACAGCTGACGATGTTTTTCAGCCGAGGCTCAGCTGAACAAATACCTCCCCCCTCTCCTTACAGGCGAGCACATCGGATCCCTCGCCATGTCCGAGCCCAACTCCGGATCCGACGTTGTGAGCATGCGGACGAAGGCGGAGAAAAAGGATGGGAAGTGGGTCATGAATGGGTCCAAGTGCTGGTACGTCCGTTGCCTCCCTCCAAAGTACAAATTCGCTGATCTGGGGGATATGGGGTAGGATCACGAATGGCCCTTTATCCACCACTTTCTTGATTTACGCCCGGTCAGCGTCGGAGGGACCGCCCTCGAAGGGTCTGACTGCGTTCTTGGTCGAGAGAGACTCGAAGGGGTTCGAGGTTGGGGAGCATTTGGATAAATTTGGTGTACGCTCTCGGCTTTGTGGTGGAATGGAGCTGATGAGGCGGTAGATGCGAGGGTCACCGACGGCGGAGTTGTTCTTCGATAATGTTGAGATACCTGAAGGTGTGTCCCAAGCCAGCTGTCCAGTACAGTGCGGTTCTGATGGAGCGCAGAGAATGTGCTGGGAAACGAAGGTAAGGGAGCAGGGGTGCTCATGTCCGGCCTTGACCTCGAGCGATTAGTGCTTAGTGGTGGACCCCTTGGGTATGTCTTCGCTCATCAAGTAAATTTCCCAAGCTGAGAAAGCCTAGAATCATGCAAGCAGCCCTTGACCTGACGCTCGAATACACCCACTCCCGCGAGCAGTTCGGTCGGAAGATCGGTACCTTCCAGCTCATGCAGGGGAAGCTTGCCGGTCCGCTCTGCCTCGCTCGATTTCTCCTTCTTGCTGACAAGCGAGGCCCCAGATATGTACACGAAATTGAGCGCGTCTCGGGCCTACGTGTATGCGGTCGCGCGGGCATGTGATGCCGGGAATGTGTCTCGACAAGTGAGTCAATCTAAGAAAGGACACAGACAAGGCTGATGAGCCAGGATTGCGCTGGCGCGATCTTGTACTCCTCGGATCGGGCGGTTGAGGTCACGCTGGAGGCGCAACAATGTCTCGTACGTCTGTTCATCCCCGCTTTAGAAATATGCTGACTTGATTAGGGAGGTAACGGGTACATAAATGGTGAGTCTGACTGTCTTAGTGGAAAATGCCCGGTCACTGACAGAAGGCAGACTACGCGGCTGGGCGATTATTGCGTGACTCGAGATTGTACACCGTCGGAGCAGGGACTCAGGAGATACGGCGGATGCTCATTGGACGAGGGTTCAACGAGATGTTTGATGAGGAGCGGGGCAAGGGGATGATGCAATGAATCGTCTGGTCTTAGCCTTGTGTAAGTCTACGCAACATCGGGTCAAGGCTATGCTGATGGTCACCGTAGATGGCGTAAGATGGCGTTCGTAGCTTCCTTATATCCATGCATGGCAACGGTACCTGGCGCCTTTTCAATCGGGATCGCAGAGCCGGTTCAAGTCATAATCATTTCTTTTGCATTCGTGTCGTGTAGATCCTTCCATCCAGCTTTCTCATCTCTCGATTTGTTCCCGTTGATTTACTTCCCCCTCGCAGCCCTACTCTCCCGCTTCCCGACCGAAGCACTCGAATCCCAATCCACATCTGCCGCCAACAGTTCCGGATGCCCATTCTTCTCCAACTTCGAATCAAAGAACCCATCGCGATACCCTCTCACGATCCGTTCCAGCAAATCCGAGGTCGAGATTGCCGGTGTCCTTCTCGTCGGAACGAATCGGCCTATCCACCACGTCAACAAAGATACAACAGGGATTAGAGACTGTGTGACTCACCCGACTTCTTGGCGAAAGCGTAAACGTCATCCAACCCCTTGCTAGGATAAACGAACTCGTCATGCGCGATATAATCGATCACATGCTTATCCAACCACGCCTGATCCACGACCCACGGCGCGTCAGGGAGGACCTCGTCCGCCCATCGACAGTGTCGGACCGACTCGCATCGCTCGGCGTGGGTCATGGCGGGCGCGGACTTGTGGGATGCACAGAGGGCGTCGGAACATACGCCCACAAGGAGGTGGACGCGCGGGAAGGAGAGTTTCGCTTGGCGCAGTTGTAGGGCGTGCCTTCAAGCCACCGGTCAACTTGGCAAAGACGGGTAATAGGTAGACGCACCCGAAATGGAAGAGATCGTATACCCCGTCAGCATACACCCTCACCACCTTCCCGTCTGGCGAGTCATTCGTCTTCCACCACCGCTCCACCCCGTCTTCTCCGCCCCGGCCCTCGATGGCACGCTGCACGAACCCCCGGATATCCTCTAACGACAGCTCTTGTGGGAGGGTGTGCATCTTCGGCGGACCAGCGACCGAGTTCGGGCCTTTTGGCGCGAGCGGGTCCGTCTGGGAGCGCTTCGGTTCGGGCAGAGATCTGGACTTCTGTACGACCACATCCGCAGGTAGATGGTGGTCGGGCACAGGTGGCAGGTCTGCGAGGTTGGCTCGCGAGGCTTTGGGCGTGGGTAAGCGATGCGAGGCGGATGGGGAGGCGGAGATTGGGAGGGGCGTGTCGGGCGTCAGACCGTGAGGAGTCGGCGAGGATGTTCGGCGCGGGTGATGGCTTTGATGGTGCGCGGGATGGATGGGTGTGCCGCCAATTGTGGAGGCGCTTTCAATGTCACCGTCGTACCTGAAGTTCCACTCAGTCCGAGTCCAGACCGAGATATCACGAGAACTCACGTCGAGTCAGGTCCCTCACTCATACTACCCTCCCCACTCAGCTCATCCCCCTTCTTCGCACCAAGCGCCCTTCGAACAGCAACGGGAACAGGGACGGTAGCCGAGGGTTGAGCATGGAGATTTGCCTGTTGTGCCATTTTTGGGGAAGCGACGGGATGGACGATGCTGGTGGTAGCGTGGACGGAGAGGAGCGAGCCGACGTCTGACGCGTCATTGTCTGCATCGCGGAAATAGGGGAGGGCGAAGTGACGGTCGGGCCCAATATGTGTTCCCAGCGAAGGCGGGTGAGGTGATGAATGGGGATTCCAGCAATGGCGCGTGAGAAGAAGGAGAGGAAGATGAGAGCGTCGAAGGAAAAGCATGAGCCCCGATCAGCAATGATCTCCGCTCCGTAGTCCTAGATGGGAACCTTACCTTCCTCGCTGGCATCCTGCGAGCTAGTTGCCTCCCTGTTACCTCGTCGTTCGCCAAGTCGATTGCCACGATGCCGCTTCGGTGCGCCGACTGTGGCGGACATACTTGATTCAAGACCAGTGATCACCGCTGAGTGCTGAGTCGTGATGTGGGAGAAATCAAGTATCAAGCCATAACATTGATGCCACAGGCAGGCAACCAAAGCGGAAAATCACGACAGACGATTGATAGGCGTAGGTCGACTCCCTCCGGAGTTCAGGGGAACTTCTCAAATTAGGCATGCGGGTCTAGCGTCTGTCAACAAGGCGACTGCTTTTGTCCAATCTCTTCCATCGTTTCATCTTCTCATCTCGTCAGTCCTGTGTTCACTCTACGACGCCGCAATCGCCACTGATTGGGACTACGTGTAAAATGGCCGCTGCTGTTACCTTCGCGCCTCAGCTTCACGATTTCATGGGTACTCCTGAGCGATCATATAGCGAGCACAACCAGTCCTCCGAGTTGCAGGATGATCAATGGCGGGAACTAGCGTGAGTAGTGGAAGCACACCGCGTCATGATTCATTGAGAGATTGACGGAGTTGCAGGAAGATCGTTCGCGATGTCGGCCCCACCCTGTCCCCAGACGACGAGCTCGGCGATATCGCTGCGGCAGAAGCGGCAGTGAATGCGAAGGATTCGGAGCGGGCGCAAGTTGTTGATACGCTCCGAGGCGAGCTGAGACGTACGTACATCCCAAACCTCGCCTCAGGCTTGGAATGTTCGGTAATTGACGAATCACACGCAGGACTGACCCGCCAACACCACTCCGCGGCGACCGCCGCCCAACGACCCCCCTCCCACCCATCCCCATCCGAACACGACGCCCAAGTCCGCTCCCTCGAGCAACAACAGTACGCGGTCGGGAAACAGCTGAACGAGGAGCAAGCTGCGGTTGCGAAGAAGGAGGTGGAGGTCGGACGGTGGAAGGGCGAGAAGGAGGAGGTGGGGAGGAAGGAGGTTGGGGAGGATGGTTGGGTCGATGGGAAAATGTGAGTATTGGCACTGCCCGCTTCAGCCGTCTAGGCTGGGAAGTCGAAGCACCCCGGCCGCCGGAGTGAGAGAGACTGATGTTTGTGGGATCAGAATTCGGTTGAAACTCCTTTCAGAGGCGGGGTTCTCTTTGTTACCCTCAGGGGACACTTCGTTAACGTCTAAAGTCCTTATCCGTAAGTCAAGCCTCTTGACGGTCGATGATCTCCACCTGCACGGCCAGAACGGGGTCTTGTTGCTGAACGAAAACTGTCTATTAGGGAACGACGCAAAGTCCGACGTACACACCGTCCCTATCGACAAGTCCCGGTCGAAAGTATACAACGCGAACCTGATGTGGGGATTAGTGAGCGATTGATGGATATAGTATACAATGGGTTGTTATCATTGGGCTTTCGGATGTATGTATCATTGCGGCAGACTGACGGAGTTTCTTGGCTCCCGCCGAAACCCTGTTGACGCTGATCAAGCTAATCCAATCCTCAGCAGCGCTTCTCGTCTGCATCACGAGAAACTCGCTAATTCAGCCAACTCACTGGAACATATACAATACTGAAGTGCAACAGCACGACCACCTCCAAAGATCATCGCCTTTCACACGCCTGGCAGCCATCTATCGCCTATAGGCTCTCTTTCACTCGTTCACCTAGAACACAACGATTCCGCCTGTCTCCGATCCAGCTGAATGTACCAATCCTCCTCATCTTTCCGCTTACCATTGCAGAAACCACCCCGCAGCGGGTCGAGCCTACTCGCTGAATGTTCGCAAGGCTTATCAATGCGAACAGATCCCTCCCAACTCAGAGGATATCACTTTGTCAACGCCCCTCTCCACCCTCGGACCCACTCTTATCCCCGTTCGCTGCGTGGGAATGGACAATCCGGCAGCGTCAAGGAAATTCATGGCCACATGCCGATCTGCCCAAGGGCCATGTGGATACTCCCTGCGAGTCTGGGCTTAGGTCCGCACTTGCTCCACTACAATATTCATAGCTCACTCTCTTTGCCATAGTTTTATGAAGACAAGCAGGCCAACAACAAGGGCAAATAGCCTGTTCAAAGCACTCAGCTATGGTGCTTCATTTTTTTCGCTTTTGTTGCTAGCGTGAAGGAAGACAGCCGTTCATGAGAGGCCATTTATACGACTTTGTAACCATCTTCCAAAGCCAATATTCCAACAAGATACCAGAATGGATTCATCCTTTGATATAAGATTCGTTGATGATCTGTGTCACGATCGTGAATTGAAGCTCGGATAATATCGACGAACATCACCGACAATAAGCAACCAGTGCTTATCTCCGGCATTGTACTCTGAAACGGGGTGCAACCTTGTTTATTGTACTACGAAACGA
>JAABUP010000813.1_pt1 | contig 67060 bp, 111 predicted proteins | sample 5559201 | NCBI WGS metagenome assembly JAABUP01 (sample SAMN10711887, study PRJNA513373) | rock metagenome | isolation source: Antarctica rocks | place: Antarctica
ACACACACACACACACACACACACACACATTCCACTCTCTGAGGATGTGAGCATGTGTCAAGTCAGCGCGCCATCTGAAGGCTTAGCTTGCAATGCAAAGTGCAGGTGAGAGCTGACAAGCCTTGTGAGAGCTAAGACAAATGACAATGAATGATGCACATAGATGGCTTTGATCAGCTTTGAGTTTGAAAAGACTTTGAAATGTATGGTACCCATAAATGGCTTTGATCAGCTTTGAACCAGACCGTGACCAATTGGGAGCAGTGCCTTGGCAGGTGTTGATTACACAGAGGTCTGTGGGCATTTCCAGCAAACCCGCCTTACCAAGACTGAGCGTCTGTAGGCAGATGAAATGTTGTTGAGACTGTACCTTGGTGGATTTGCTGCCAGCCTCTGGGATCAGGTTCTTGGCCTTGTGGCACTCATCAAAGATGATGAGCCCATCAAAATCTGGGCCAGCCCAGTCAACCAGCTGCTGTAGGCGCGTGTCCCCCTTGTCACTGGAGCTAGTCAGACTGGAGTATGTCAGGAAGATCACACCCTCCCCCACCCCAACCTGCAGACCCAACACCACTTCAACACACTGATGCTGATGAGTTGTAGTCATGGGCAATCCCCTAGCTGCTGCAGACCTGTGAGCTTGACAATCATCCGAGCTAGTCAGAATGAAGTAGGTCGAAAGAAGCTTGTTCTTCCTGCTGCAACCTATCAAGGCCAAAGACACTGACATTGACATCTTCTTCATGACTTGATACAGTTGACATGCTGCTGCCTCTCAGCAGCTGCTGCATCTGATTGTGACAGATGTCATTTGTATTGTACCATCCATATCGTAACCTCTCTGCTGTGCATGATTGGAAAATCCTTGGATGTAAGGTTGCATGATGATGGTGATACTACTGAAAAGCTGGTGACACCTTTGCAGAGCTGAGGCGGCCATAAGGCAGCTTGTTGAGAGCATGCACAGAGATATGGGTGGCTCCCACATCATCCAGGTCCCTCCGTGTGTCAATGCGAAGATCAGAGCCAATGGACACCCACATGTGCTTATGCCGCCCTACTCGCCAATTCTCCACCACCAGTCCTGCATCACACCACCACCACTAACACATCGCTTGTCATGACACATATCTGAAACGGAATTTGCTGCAACGTCATCACTCACAGGAAAGTAGTGAACTGTAAAGTGTGTTTTAGCCTGTGCTATCTGTGCCACAGTCCCACACCAAATCCCAAACCAGATCAAGCAGCTGGCCCAGCAGTCATGTGGAAAAATGTTGTCATCTTTTGTCAAGAGTCAAATCTTCCGCAGGGAAGCATTGGCTATGCACCACATGCCAGAGCAAGCAATCAGCATCTAGCAATGGTGTGAGCTTTTTGCCGCACCTGCTGCATTAGCCATAGAGAAACTAGCCCCGCTGTCAGGAACAATCAGCGTGTCAGTTAGCAAATGATAAGCATCATTTTGAACAGCTCTTGTCAATCATTTGAGTTTGGCCTTTTGTCATACTTTGTGTCAAAGTGTCTTAGAGATCCACACAGCGCAGTCGGTCGTCAAAAAATGAGAACATCCAAAATATTGGGCAGCAGTTCCTCATGCCATTGAAAGGCATGCAGTACACAGCGTTGTGCATGGCGACGGACTGATCCTCGCGACAGAAGGAGACTATTTGGCACTTAATGCTGCCATCACCTGCCGCATTGTCACAAAAGCATCCGCGTCTGCTGCAATCTGGCGCCTGTCCACATACATGCCACTGCCGGGCCCACACTATTTAGCCATCAAAGTGAGCATGGCACTGACAAGGGACATTGCAACAGGGCAGAGGAGCACTGACCTGCAATGGTACGGCCCTTGCCAACACCAGCACCGTCCCCAATGAAGAAGCCTGCCCTGGAGTGATTGGGCAGCAGGTGGGCATGGCGCTGGCAGGCATACACTATGGACTCCAGCTGCAACCCACTCAGCAGCTTGTCCCTGATCAGGTCATCCAGGTGCAGCTGGTAGCTGATGTCTGGCGGCTCCACTGCTGCCAGCGAGGCTGTCTCCACCACTGGGTCTGGGTGGGCCGCCCCAAGGTGTAGCTTGGAGGGTACGTAGTCCTGGCGTTGTCAACATGATCATGGTCAACATCAGTATCATCAACAATTTTAGAGTGATTACACGTGCCAGCAGGACTGCAAGGCCTGCCAAGGCATAAAGGCATGTCACAATCATTTGGTGCAAGGGCATGCTGGTACAGGCCTTGATTCTGAGAGAGACACGGCACGGTATCATAGGGAATGAAGGTGATTTTGGCACATATGGCTGCTTGCATGCATTGTGCTTGCATGCATTGTATTTCAGTTACTGTGATGATGCCAACCAAATGTGCATGCTAGATGTGTCTTCCAGGCGTCAAATGTCGCCTCTTCTCATTGCCAAAAGCAACAAGCGTTCAGCCCAGCTCACCATGAAAGTGTCTCCTGCCTGGTGCTCCTCTGCTTCTTCTTCATCAGGCCGTGTCATTGCTGGCACCCCCTGCATGCCCCCACCATTATCTCCATCATACCCATCAGCCCCGGTCACATGCCCTTCATCATCATACAAGCTCTGCTGCCACACATCTGCCAGCATCCGTCTGTCAGTGTCCCTGTGACTGGACCTGCGTCTGAGGATGTCGCTCTCATGGGTGTGTTGCTGCAGAACCAGATTGCCCCAATCACTGGATGACCTGGGACCTAGTCGTGCCAGATCCTCAGGGCTGCCGGTCTGGATGATGTTATTTGGGTGCTGCAGGCACAAAAGATTGGGTCTGCCATGGTCTACATATGGTGCAAGCACACACAGCATGCCATTTGTGGAACTTGGCTGCTGCTAAAAATGTATACATAGATACCCCAGTGCTGGCCACATGTGCGTGACTGGGCGTAAATAGGAAAGTGCTGTAAGCATATGCTCCAGACACAGAGACGGATTTCAAGCTCGAACAGGGTCTGGGTAGATGAGCACGTACAGGGTTGGATGGGTTTACTTGCTATACTGCAGCCAGATCACGCATGAAACTTGAGCGACAGAAACAAATGAGATGCAATGAATTCAAGCTGAGGCATGTTGCAGCTGAAGCTTGTATACAGCACTTAGAGAGTCATGGACAAAACGGCATGCAAGGCAAAATCAACCCACCGGTGCATGATAGTGTCCAGAAGCACCATTGACAAGCTGATGGAGAGCAGATGTGTCATGATGTCTTGACCCCAAGCTGTTGATATGAGAGTGCCAGTCAGTTTGCTGCTGAGGCTGCCTTGGAATTGGACGTTTGTGCTGATCCTGACGCTGACCAGTGATGATCTGGTTTGCCACTTCTGGTGACAAATTGACGTTCTGAATAATGTGACAGTACGGGCACCGGAACTGCTGCTTCTCAGCAAGCTGTGAAAGGATCTGAGCTGGCACTGCATGAGTACAACTAGAGTGCTCATTGTGTGCTGGATGTTGATGTGCAACTGTGGAGGGTGTACTTCAATAATGCACAAAAGTGCTTACATAAGATGCATTACGTGTGACAGTGCTGGAACATGTGTGGGCATATGCTTGTGCAGGGTGCTGCTCTGTTATGTCAGGAAAGACCATTACCATTGATGACTTGGGTGCAGCTGCCGCATTTTACTTGCAGTGCTGCCTTGGGCTGACTGTCAGAGTCTTCCTGCTGCATGTTAGCTAATGCTGGTGATGCCTGACATCGCCTGGTGCAGTTACGTTGCTAACGCGCCATCTGTGACGCATGTACACACTGCTTTGCCTCACACCGGTTTGGTGAGGCATAGCATACGCAGTGCCGTAAACAATGCCGTAAGGCTTGCAGGGTAGACAAAAAACTCGCTGCAGGATTGCCAACGTGGCTTGATGGGGTCTGTGGGCTCGACTACCTATGTGAGCGCCGATTGCCGTTAATGTCCAGAAGTCCAGCTGTCGTTGACGCCGGTTTGACCGATCTGTAAGACTCAGGTACACACTGCCTCCTCAGCAAGTGGGCCGACTTTCCAAGCAAAGTGGACGTCGGGTTGGAAGTGCGTATGTCAACAGAATGCAGGCTTCGTCGACGCACGCGCAATCCAAGCAGATTCTTGGTTGGCTACCATCTCCGAGAGTCGCGTGAGCAAGTCAGGTGGAGCTCACGTGCAAACTAGGAAGTTGCTTCGTGATGCAGTGATGGACATGATCAAGCGAGAAACATTTCGTTTCTTGCGCTTGTTGTCGTGTGGAACTGCTTATTAATTCCAGCGAGCTACGAAAATGTTGCTCTCAGCACTGGCAAACACGGAATGGGCAGACTGAGTGTCACTGCATGTCGTTCTGGATCATGCGATGGGCCCTCAAAGCCCTCGGAGGGGTACGCCGTGCTGAGCCTCATGGGCTATGCATGCAGACTTTCACATTTTGTCCCTCATCTTCGGTTGCTGTGCAGGTCGGAGCTGTTGTGGCGGTAGGCCTGGGTCTTGTGTATCAGTTCCAGGAAAAGCTTGTAAGTGTAATTCTATGCTGCAGGTCCATGTGCACTTGCATCGACACATACAGCAGAATTATTCCCTTTGCAGTTGTACCTGCCACGGATACCTGGAGTGCCAAATGAGTTTGCATATCTTCCTGATAGGTTTGGTCTGGAGTATGAGGTAAGGCAGTGACTTCAGCGCATGAGCCTAGAAGCAAAATGTGTAGCACTGCACGTGTTGTACACGTTGGACACATGGTACCTGATGCAAAGCACTACACTGAAATTGCCTACACACCCTTTGAGTATCTCCCCTGGGTGCAGGACATTTATATCACAGCAAAAGACGGGACAAAACTACACAGCTGGATGATGTGGCCCAAGGGCTGGTCGAAGCAGAAGAGGCACAGTCGGCCAACAGTCCTTTTCTTCCAGGCACGCTCGCAAGGTCATCTCCTTGCCTGCTTGCCTGTACATATTACACAAACATTGCTCCTGTAGCGCCATAACAGCAACAGCCACAGCAGTCCACAAAAATCAAACACGAAAGTTCTGTGTTGCAGGAGAACGCTGGCAACATGTCTTTCCGGCTTCCTTTCCTCAGACTTGTTGCTCACCACCTGCACTGCCAAGTCTTTGCACCAAGGTGTGATGTGTTTGACACGACTTCGCTGCCGCAAATCACAATATGCAGCACCAGCATGTGTCCAAAGCAAGCTACTCCGGTACATCAATGCAGCCTTATGTATGTCATCAGAAGCCTTTGCCTGTGATGCTGCATTACCCGTGGCAGTGGTCTGTCAAGCTTGCCGGCATGTGCAAGCAACTTCTGAATGGAATTATGCTGCCACCATGCAGCTATCGAGGATATGGCTTGAGTCAGGGCAAACCAAATGAGCCAGGTTTGCAGATGGATGCACAGGCAGCCTTGGACTATCTCACAACAGACTCTGCTGTCAATAAGGACAATGTGGGTTTGTGCATGTCAATGCTGACAGTAGACACGGATATGTGTCATCGTTCACAGTCCTGCAAAATCCCCTCATTGCCACAGCAGAGTGTTTCAAGAATCCTGGCTTGATGGCACATTTTGCTTGTCAGGGCCTGCAGCCTGGCCTTTGCATTTGCTCATGTGGGCCTCTCTCCATCTTGCAAAATTGCGCGCTTCTATACAGACCCTGGATAGACTAAAAAAGCAACGCAGATGGATGTGCGTTCTGGCTTGCAGATTGTGATATTTGGGCGGTCTCTGGGAGGTGCTGTTGCCTTTTGGGTCGCAGCTGCCAATCCAGGCATTGTTAACAGCCTGATTGTGGAGAACACATTCTGGTCCATTGAAGCTGTTGTTGGCAAGGTAAAATGCCCTCTTGGACTGCCATGTGGCATTAGTAGGAAAGATGACAAGCTTTCGCTAGCCTACAAGCCTAGCAGCTTGTGGCAGAGCCTCAGCAGCTCTGCCTAATTTCATGCATTTGTGTCTACTTCAATGTCAGTAAGCACCTGACAGCTGTGACTCATGCACACCAGAAGCCTAGGCACATGACAAAGCAAATACATCACCCGCTTCTAAGGTCACATCTGCACATGAAGTCACATCTGCACATGAAAAGCAAATCAAGCGTATGTACATGCCAGCAGTAGCGCAGTCATATCTGCGGCACACAAACCATTGCGCAGCGGCCATTGACAAGGAAGCTTGTTTGTGTTGCCAACATCATGTTGAAAAGGCGCAATCCCAGATTCCGACTGATGCTGACCATTCCAGATTGATTGCATCCTGCGAGATCTACCAGGAAGAGGACAGAAAGCTGGGCTGCATGCTGACTTGTCCTGCGCGTACCTAGTTCGTCATGAGCCGGCAAGCATTCAAATTAGCATTATGCTGCAGGTAATGCCGTTCCTGGCGCCTTTTGTAGGACCTGGGCGCCTGTTCAACTTCCTGATAAGGAATAGGTGGTGCAATGATGCGGCCATTGCCAAGCTAGGCCAGCTGCCTGTATGTCTGTTGTCATCCCTCCAGGTATGCGGTTTACGCAATCCGAATCTTTATGCTGCATTCTCAAGCAGGCTTCTCAGGACTGTCCTGCAAGTTATGTTAGCTGGCATACATGCTGCCAGGTATTTTGTATGCTGCAGCACAGTATGGGCTCAGCACATCTTCATATCCAACCCTCACTTTGTTGATGAACAAGCTTGTTCATCAACAAGCGACTGTGTGAAAATGCTGTTGATTGCGATCTTGGCCTGGTCGATTGCCAGCTCTTGATACTCCACAGTACAAACTCCAAATGGGGGTCATTCACTTGCCTGTCAGCACGCAAGACCAGCCGCAAGATCTCATGTTGTAAGCGTACACTCACCAGCTGACTGAACCCAGCCTTGGCATGTTGTGGCTCGTTGGCTCGGATTCCCATCTTAGCCTGATCATGTAGTGAACTCTGGCAGCATTAGCATGTTGAATGCACCGAGGGCAGGGTGGTAACACCAGTCCTTGCTAGTACTTGATTCCTGGACTGACCAGAATGGTGACGCTTGTCTGGATTCAAAGGATGAAAGCACAAGCATGACAAGCGCCCTACATGCAGGATGAAATGCTGCCTCCTGAGCACATGGAGAGGATGCACAAGATGCTGCTGGCACAGCAAGGGCGGGTGACATGGGTACCTCTACAAGCTGGGCATATGGATGCATACGAGACAGCTGCACAGGTAAGCTAAGCATCACCACCTGCTGCATCAAATACACACTGCTCAGCAAGGTATGCAGCGTTTGCTTGCTGGGTGAAACTTGCTTGGTAAACATCACTGTGTCTCAAAATAACCAGGGTCATTGCAGGATTCAGGCTGTCAAGATGTCATCCTATTGCTGCAGTTTGAATTATACATTCACATTGAAGGATCTGCAGCTGTTCTTGTGCCCTGCAGTACCTTCTGTGGCAGTCGCAGCAGCTGACAAAAGCAGCTGATTTCGAATCCAATTGGTACAGCCTGTGTAAGATGCAATCATGCGTTTACATAGGAAGTTACATACATCTATGTTTCGTACAGAGCGTAAATTGAAACTTTTTTTTTCAAGCAATGTATGTCCTACACAGTTCTTGATGCTGACATTCCTGATTTTTATAGGACTACTGGCCAGCTGTTGCCAAGTTTACACAGCACTATGCACACTCCTTGGAAGCTGACCCGGAAGATGATCAGAGTGATGCAGGAGTTCAGGAAGCAGTGCAGGCTACCAATGCTGGAGTCAAGCCCCCTTCAGCTGTTGGTCCATTCACTGATGGCAGCAGCAGGTCATCACAGGTGCATGATGAGCAGAATGCAGGCGCAGCATTGCAGGCTCCTGGGCATGAGCACAAGAAAGAGCTATAGGCTGAGAACTTACGGACGTTTATGTATATCTGAAATGTGTCAGTTGTCTGAAAAGCCACTTGGCACACATGTGTACAAGTGATGCATCTCATGCCCCTCAAGTCTAGACTGCAGCTGCTCTGCAACATGAATGGCTGTTGCGCACTTGGGGCCTGAGAGGCTCGGCTCTCTTGTACTGTATCAGTCTGTTGCATGAATGTCAATATTTGAATATTTGCTGCATTCAGGAGCAAACTGTTTCGACCCTCTGACTCATACCTCTTGCTTGAGCCATGCCAATGCGTGATGGCTGAATATGTAGCTTTTCCCCTAACGGTTTGGGTCGGGACAAAAGTTGGGGTTGCATGGTCGAGGTGACTGTCCGGCCTTGATTTTTCTGCATCCCGCATGCAATTCAGACAGACGTGGCTAATAGGCACGGAGGGGTCTATCACGGGGCTATGACAACGCATGCAGCTCCGATGGCACCAGTCAGCACAGACTCTTGAAGAGTCACTCTTCGATTTAGGCACTGCAGTAGAATACGTCGACTTCGTCAAGTTCTTGCTTCATCTTCATTACCCTCAGATAAGAATCAGGAAAGCTTCGTCATGTCTTCCGGTGAGCCGCGTCTTCCCCTCTGCATGTTGATCGGTAGATGCACAACCTTGTCAGGGCTCTGCGTATCACCCAACGCAGCTTAGCTGCGTGTTTTGCTCAATCATAATGCTATGTCCATGTCGGGTCAAGCAGAATCTGTATTGTGGAACCTTCAGCAAATGCGGTATCCTAGCTATAGCTATGGACTTACACGCTGCAGGCAACGTTGACGTGAACCCCGTCGAGGGGCAGAAGACCGCGACCGGTGCACAGAAAGAGACATTCGGCACTGGTTCCTCAGCTCAGAGCGAGGCTGGCAAGAAGGGAGGAGCTATCTCCGGTGAGTCGTCCAACGTTGGATCACCTCCTGCATGCAGGTATCAGCGTTATCATCGCCGATACCGGTGCAGAGGACTTTTCTGATTTAGCCCTTGCAGCCGGGGTATCTGTCTTTCGACGTGTAATGGCGAGTTGTGATGATGCCGGGCATCGCCACGCGTCAAATTTGTGATCACCGTTCTGCTCTCACTAGCGCCCGTGTTTTGCAGCTGAGCGGTCTGCAGAGGACCGCAGGGCTTCGGCACAAAAGGCTGCAGACACCCGTGCTGAGCGATATGGGGACGAGGTAGGTTGCAGGCCTCGTGCTTAGTGCGCTCTCCGTATTGGGCGATGCGTGAGTTGTGTCTAAAATGTCAAGGTTGTCTGTGCAACTCGTTTTTGTTGCTGCAGACTCACTATGATAAGTAGACAGGCAAAAGTGGTTAAACCAGACTTCACCAAGTGATGGTACTAGGTCTTCCTTTCATGATTAGGCAATGTCACTGAGCTGAAAATTGTCTCCGCAGCAAAAGTATTCGAACTGTAACCATACATACTTCACATTTGTACACTCTGTCATCTCTGTCTGCCAACGGGTCGTAGGTAAAAGTTCGATGCTGCCAGCATCACTGCATTTTCTCACTTCAAAGTGACAGTCGACTTGACAACTTGAAATGGCATTGCTAGAAGAGGAAGAACCACAAAGTGACAGCATACAGGTTGAGTCATAAATTCAGGTCCACACGTACGCACAGCTGTACATGATTGTGTACTTCAGCATCCCAATCTTGAACACCAGACTGACTCACCATGGCCTTGCATGTTACGTGACCAAGTTTGAAAGCCAAAGCTTTAGACTTCTGTCAAAAAGGGGGGTGGCCTTTGCTCAGCAAGAGAGCTGCTGGCGCAGTCAGCAGTCTGCGTCAAAGTCACGGGGCAAGGGGTGAACCAATCCCTGGCAACTTTTTTGATCTGGTAAGTAGACTGCACAGTTGTGCCAAAACAAGTGACAGCACAGCAAACGAAGGTTTGCTGACTGCACAGGCTTGCCCTCTTTCAGAGGCAAGCTTGTCCAGGCAGCAGATTTTTGGTACTCCTTGTGTTCTGGCTCTTGCTGATAGCATACTGTGTTGCTGCACAAACTGGATACTAAAGATGACAGCTGTCTTGTTTTGCCTCGAACGTTGTCCAACAGAAGTCAACGGTTCCTATGTCTCTTGCGCGCCGCACAGCTGCCAAGTCAAGACTGTGTCTGCAGCCCTGTTTTGCTTGTACAGTGCAGTCATCTTCACCGATTAGCCACGAGCGCTATACTTGTTTTCCGCGGCGGTGAGCCCGCACAGAGAAAGGTGTGCCGGTTGGCTTGCTATGCCTGTTCGCACTGGGGCATCGGTTCAGCGCTCCGCTCACAGTACTGTCGCAAGTCTGAATACCTCAAGCCACGCATCACAACTTATGACTCAAGCTGTACAAGCAAGTTGATACATTTTGAATGTCATGACTGTAAAGTTCAACAGCGCTTTCACAGCTCATGTCAGCAGGGCAGTAAAAGTCACAGAGTTTGCCTCAATGAGGCAATCAGAACAGTGAGACAGAAACAATCACATGTCGAATCAATCCAGTGCAAGTCAGCATCACAGAGTCATTTTTGCCTCGCAGCCAGACTACATTCAGCCAGACATGCACAGCATTCACATAAGTCTACATGTGATGCCAGGGACAAGGCAGCAGTCGCTGCCAACGGTGCGCTTGCAACATAGATAGACGCAGCACAAGCGACCATTAGAGCCAGGGTAACTTACAGCACAAAGAGCTCATGGACCATCTGTCATAGGCTGAATCTGTGTCTCTCTGTATCCCCCCTATAGGTCTACCGTTGACCAAAATCATGACGAGCAGCAAATGTTCTGTGCATAAAAAGACAAGGCAGAACAAAAATGTTACTCATCAGTGTCACTCCACACAAGCTTGTAACTTGCACCATCTTCTTCTGCATCTGTGTCCTGTTCTCCCTGACCAGCTTTCTGCTCATCATCTAAAGATTTCACATTGACATCCTCCTCAGCATCAGACAACTTGCCATCATCAGACGATTCATCCTCCTCTGAGGCGCCATCATGATAGCCTGCCAGGCAGAGCAAGCACATGTCATGGGAGCTCAGCAATATGCGTGCACAGCTAACAAGAACACTTCACCTAGAGTGCACAGTACAATGTGCATAAATTTGGATTTTCTCACCAAATTTGATGACATCATTGAGCTGAACAACTTTTGGCCGCGTCCCATCTGTCACCAGCATGTTGCCGTTCACGCTTGTGCCTTCTCGGCTGTGGTCAAACAGGTTCATTTGCCTCTTCTGCTTGCCTGGTGCACCTATTGACAGGGCATCCTGACCATATCATACATTATGACATGAGGTTATATATATGCCGTCTTGTTTAGACGCGTTTGCACAGCGATAAGCTTGCGGTGTGTGCACAATGTTTACTGTGCATACAGCATGACTGTAAATAGGCCATGACCTGCAACAAAACATTGTTAGCGTTTAATTTATGACAGGCATTTGATGATGAACTTGTCATGCCGACATTGCCTCAAGTAACCAGCAACAACAGGCAGTGGTCACAAACTACTGAATAGTACACACCAAAATTCAGTCAGCATCCAGTCAGCATTGAACTCAAGAAGTAAGAAGTAAAAGGTCTAAGCATACCAGGCGTGATAGTGGCATGATGTCTTGACACAGACCCATTGGAGATATGAATGTCATTGTTCTTTTTGGCTCTGCCAACCCAGTATGCCTGATCTGGCCGCAGCACCCAGGACTTCTGAGTTGCATCTGCAATCAGCAGTGTCTGCAAACTGAGCAGATTGACTGTAAAGTGCATCAGGTTCTGCAGATGCAGTACAGCATCCATATAGGGCATGAGAAGGTGACACATGTACATTGTGGTGTCTGCAGCTTGTCATCCCCTTGCCGCCAGCACATATACCTTGCACATGAAGCTACTTGGACAATGGCATCTTGACAAAACTCAAGATGCAACACAAATGCTTGCAAATCACAGAAACCATGACAAACCACTGCTGACATGTACCCTCACGTCAGCTGTCATGGCATTGCCATTCTCTGACAACACAGCCATTACAGTGTGGTATGTCTGCATGTTGACTGTGCTGTCCAGATTACCCTTACCCATGGGCTGCAGTTTGAAGCAGCCAGCCTTGCCTGCCTTCTTCTGCTGCTTGGATCTAGGTGCTGCCAGGGGCGAATTGCCTCTTTTGGCACCTGAAGTAAGCTTAGTGTGCACATGAGCAGCATTGGCACCAACCTCTTTGCTGGCCATCTTCATGGTTTTCTGGACAGGTTGAGCATCCTCAGCATCACTCCCTGCACACAATGCAAAACTCTCAGCACCTACGCATCCACAAGCGATCACAACACAGGGCAGGTGTTCATGAGCAGATGTGTTTACTGAATGCATCTGCTAAAGCTGATCATGCAGACTGAGCAAAAATACCCTATGGTGATTGCCACTCCCCTTGAGGTCGCCTGCAGCAGACACAGCTTGATCTTGCTGGCTAAATGGACAGCTCAGGTCAGCAGCAGCTGCTGTTATCTTGTGAGTCTGCATGGCTGTGCTGTACAGTAGAAGCTGCACAATTTTTTGCTGTCAAACAACCAAACAATCAAAACTTTTGAGCAATTATATGTTGGTTGCCTTAAATCATGCCCTTTTGAGGACCAACAACACGTGTCGGGCTGACATAAGCCATTGTGACAGTACCTGGCTCAGCATCGACTAGTTTGTAGTAGCCATGGCCTTTTGAGGCATTCATGTACCCATACCCCGGCTTGTTGCCTTGATTGTGCTTGGAAGCCACAAAGGCTCCTACAACAGCAGGGGCTCTAGTGTGAAAAATTGTAGCAAGATAATTCTCTCCAAGATTCTCGACAAGCAGCACACATGAGCATGAGTGCAGACATCATCATTTCTGATCTCAACCGTCACTGACAATGTGTTTGCAACTGGCACCGGTTGACTAGTGTTGTGCAAGAGCCAAACCCTAGACCATGATATTGAAGCAAGCTCAAGGCAATTTGTGGCATGCTACCCTGTGAAGTGTCCTTACATGAAGTGCACATGCTCGCAAAATCAGAAAAACACTTGCTTACACATTTGGCAAGTGGTCAAACCAGAGATGGCAGGTTGCTGTCACCATGTGACACCGCAGGCAGTTACCAACTGGAACTACATGCAACACCATAATCATTCTGCAACGCTCACTAAGCCATTAAGAACGCAACGCTGATGCTTACGAATTATCAGCTGAGCCGGCAGTCCAGCCTTGCTGTAAGACTATCTGTGTTATCCTGACACAACTACCTGATGAATATGCTTCACAGTTTTACATTTGGTTTTGGAGATGGCAAGCATACCCTTCATAGTGTCACCTTCAACGGCATTGCCCTTGGTGCTGCCCTTTGCAGCTGCCTCCTCCGCACTGCCAAGCATGTTGTCTGATGCCCTCTTATGCTCAACCTTGCTGTGAGCAAGCTTGGCACCATCACCTGCAGCACATCATGCTGTAACCATACAAGATACACCTCAAGATCACAAATTTCATGACGGCAAAGAGGACTTAGCAAAACTGGTGCTCATCTGGGAAAACATACTGCTTTGCTCAGTTGTGCACAAGCCCTGTATGTGTCCCCATTCTCAACGTTATAGTAGCTACTGGCAGTGCCAGAGGTGATTAATGTCACATGTGATGAGGATGTGGGACAATGTTGACCTGGCATCGCATCATCAGCAATCTCGCTATAGTAGCCATGGCCCTTTGAACCCTTCATGTACACGTAACCTTGCCTTTTGCCAGTACTGTGGCTTGCAGCTATAAAGGATGGAGCACCAACAGCAGCTGCAGCAATGGGGGGAGCCATTGAAAGACTGCTGGCTGGGGCAACTTTTGCTGCCCTCCCTGCAAACAGAAATGTCGTGGTGTGTGAGCAGCTGGGTAACTGTCACTGCAAACAGCTGTCTGCATTAAGTGCGTCAGGAAGCCCAATTCTTGCACAAATGGAGGCCACAAGATCCCGTGCTCAAATACTGCCAGCATGAGTTTTTGGGGTATTACACTGCTCAAACATGCAAGAGTTTGGAGACATTGCATGCTTGGCAGACATGCACCACACACAACATGCAAATGGCACAGGTAAGCGGTTGCAACCACCTGCTGCAGGCTCAACCCCCCATCGCTGCAATATACGTAGCAGGCGGGCATGCCTCTCCTGAATGTTGTGCTCATCCCATTTGTTAGTTGCATGATGATGCAAAAGGTCCTTGATTGTCCAAGATGCTGAGTCCTTGAACCTCTCAATTTTGGCTATCTTGGCCTGAAAGCTACAGTTCCCCAAGCTGCTGTTGTCACTGTCGTTCAGCATGGCCAGATTACCCAACCTGTGCAGCCACTCTGGCTGGTTTTGAGAGCTCCAGTGAACACCCCATTTGGCTCCAGGTTTGCTGATGTTCCTGGGCAGGATGTGCTCGATGCTGATCTTGCCTGACCACCGAGGAGCTCCAGAGTTGTTCCTGTTTGTGCCTTCATGTTCAAGCATCAGCAGCAACGCTCTCGCCAATCTGTTGTTTTTCATTGTCCGCTTGTCCCTCTCTGCTTGAGCTGCCCTGGTCATTGTAGCTGATCCTGAGTATGCATGCCAAAGATGGGTCTTCATGCACAATAAGTGTGCATGGCAAATATAATGCACAGTCGACAGTCAACATCATTCCACATGCCAAAGTCACTGACCAGAGTGGCTGTACGAAACCATTGCTGCGCATCTCTGTTGATATCCATTGACCAGCAAGTTGACTTGACACATGTCTTGTTTGAGTTGGCAGCAACATGAGCTGAAACAGCGGCAAGCATTGCAGGCCAGGACGACTGATGTAATGCTCAGTAAACGCACAGATCACTGGTACAAAGGAGCATGTATTGTGTGTATGTAGTAGCTGCAATAAACACCTGCAGCTGCTCCTACTGACTGGGCAGCACCTGCACGGCCTTCAGCATTGTCATCGTCCACAGCAATCTGACTCTGCTCGCCATTTTCATCTGCATCCTCATCCTCACCTTCTGCAGCCAAGCTTTCTGGCACAGCTTCTGCTTCTGTTGCTGCATCCTCCATTTCTGCATCTGGGTGTGCAGTTGATTTGCATTCTGCCTCATCTTCTCTGGCCTCATCTGCCTTGCTGTCAACGTACAAATGCATCAGACCTAAGCGCTGAATAGCGCTGTCTTTAGTCAGTTTCTCTGCCTTCTGATCCCAATTGCTGCACGGCTGGAAGACTGGCCCACATCTTGGCAGTGGCTTGTTGAAGCTGTTTCACAATCTTTACAGGGTCAGTCAGCTGGTCTTGCAAGAGCTGCATGACCTGGCCATACCGCTTCTTCCGCCATGTGGCTTTCTGACCTCCCTTCTTGGTGTTCACAAGTGCTAGCAGCACGCTAAGTGCTCTAGATTGACGTGACATGAAGTTGACCAATGCTTCCAGCACATTCTGCGCCAGCACAACAGTTTGTTTTGTGCAGCACACTTAGCAAATGTGAAACAACAGAATGCTCTGAATACACAGCTGAACGCACAGCTGGCTTTTGTACCTCCTGAGCATACATACAGGTGAAAGCCTGACGTTACAAAAAGCGTATGTGACCACACAAGTTCAAGACCCCAATAAAGATGCCAGAAGCTAACCGGGACAGTCTTGTGACGGCTCTTCTCTGCTTCCACCATAACCACTAGAGCCACAGGCCGCCAATCTGCATCATCCAACGCCAGCAAGCCCCGTACAACGTGCTTGAAATCATTGGCAGCAGCGCGACTCAGTTCTAATGTATGAGCTTTGGCAAAGGGTCGACCATGAAAGAGGTTGATCAGAGCTTGGCAGTAGCTACCCAGGACATCAGTGGCAAATGCATCCGGCATGTTGTGCAACCCCTTAGCTGAGCCATAGGTATACTGCTCAGCCATGTAATCCATGTAGGACATTTGCAGATGCGCGCAAGCTGGATCGTTGATGGCCTTTAGGTGAGCTAAGAGATCATCCATCGAGGTGGCTTGGCACTGGCATGGCCCAACATTCAACGTCTGCAGACAGAGTCGTGTGTTGTATGCATGATTGATGTTTAGGGAAGGATGTGCATGAAATTACACCTACCACAAATGCAGTGTGTGAAAGCCTGGAGAGAGAAGAAGAGCAGACCAACGGTGAGACACATCTCCATGCACTCTGGTCAGGCTTGCAAGAATTGGAATTGCGCTAGCCGTTGAAATAAGTTGTTGCTGGTAACAAAACCCAAAAGGAACTGACCTTGCTAGCCAGCACCTTTCCCCAAAACCCTGTGCCGCTCTGCACCTTGAGGGACTCGCGTGCTTTCAGCAAATCCACCTTGCAGTTGTTCCACGCATCCAACAGGGGAAAAGTCGCCTTGGTGCCTTTCCTGCTCACTAAGAGCACCTTCAGGATGTCAGAAGGAGCTAGCAAAACACCTGACATTTGAGACACAATGTCAACAGACGCTGCATACAAAGCCTTGAACAAGCAGACAATCTGGACAAACAACCAAGCACAGACAGATCACATACTTCCCTGTGTCAAGCATAACAGCAGCTGATTGACGCCATGCACAGGCCAGCTTTTGTACACAAGGCTTGGACAGACATTGTGACAGTCACGCAGCAGGTGTGTACATCTGCCAAATACCTGTTGTATTGCAGTTGACAAAGCACTTCAACGCCAGTCGTAGATCATAGATAATGGTGACGCTGAAATACACCCTTTCGTCAAGGTGACACAGCAAATCGCGCACTCTTTTCTCCGTTTTACACTGTTTCTTCAACCAGGGCCAATTGTATATATTGTTCCACCTCATACAATAGCGGTCCTTCCTCTGAAGCACACTCTCCGAGACCGTACTGCCAAAGTTTGTCAATTCCTTCCATGACTGCTCAACCTTGCTCAAGTCTTCGCCAGCTGCACCTCCTAGTGCATGGTGCAGCTCAAGGGACCGCTTGTTCTCTCTTAAGAAGTGCTCACTCTCGCGGTCGAGGTCCATTCCAAGCTCATGACCCCTTTGGTACAGTACAGAGTACAATAGCATGATTGTAGACAATCGTTGCTGGCCGTCCACCACTTCACAGCTTTTGAGGTCCGACGATCTTTCTGCAGGCTGACCACGCAGCAGGACACTGCCGAGGAGCAAATAATCTTCAGGAGCAACAGCCTCGAAAGTGCTTTTCACATCTTGGAGTAACAGCGTGACATCCTTTTCCTTCCATTCGTACGGACGCTGGTATGCAGGAATTTCGAGCTTGTAGAATTGCAGATTGAGCAAGTCGTGCAAGCTAACGTCTTTTACTTCGAACGGTTTTGCGCCCACCATCACTGCAAACCGTGACCGGTTTGTCCCTCAGAAATCAAATCACCATGTTCCGCGCAGCTACTCTTACTTGCACAGTCAAGCGCGCTCGAGGGCCAACATAACACTTCATGCTGTCGGCATTCCTAGCCGACAGCATGAAGTGGGAGCGCACATCGTAACGCCAGAAGGCCAGGTAACGCTCAACCTTTGAGTTTGGATCTGCAATTGCTGACGCTTCGCAACGGATGTATTATACATCATGTATACATCTGAATTTTCGACGGAAGTGTGCCTGGTTTGTATACAATCAGGGACAGTGCGTGCAGATACAGTCAGCTGTCAGGCAGGCAACTGCACTGAGTGCAGGACAGAACAATATAAGACCTATGTGTGGTCTCATATTTGAGTCATGCGCCTTGTTCGGGTAAGCAAGTTGTTCACTTTGCATTTGACACCAGACCTGATACTGTCACAGGTGTTAACATGATCCAGGAAACCAAACAAGTTTGCATAAAGCTTTACCAGCAGCTGAGTTATCAACAAAAAAGCTTCCTGCTACTCTAACAGCAGCAGTGAGTGGCGGGTTGGCATTGACTAAGCTACCAGCACTAGGGCAGCATATGATATGCTAGCAAGAAGATCAGTGTTGACATCTTCTAAGCCATGTTCTGAAAGCCACATCTGCAGTCACTGCTGTGGAGTAAGATGCTGGCTGCGTCAGCTAATGGCAGCAAAAAGGCACACCAAAGAGCATTATAGATGACAAGGAACTCATATGACAGCCTTCACAACATCAGCTGAAGACTTGTTGTACATTGAAACGCATTTGCAGCAAGTGCGCAACACCAACTAGAGCTTCAGCATCTTTACTTGTTCTGAGCTGCTCTAACTGCACACTTTGCATGTTCACTTTGAGCTACTGGACTGCAGGAAAAGATCCAGCTGTAGACGCTGCTTTCTAGCAATGCATGCATTAGGGCTCAATTGCTCAAGCTCGCTCACATGACCGTTGCCAATTACTGTCAGTGGTGATGTGTGTGCAGCTGCAGGAGCATCAGACAAACTAGCGGAGCTTATTGCGTGCATCAATGTGACAGGTTCATTTAGGCTACTTTGCAAACTGTCTGCCTCCACATTTGACAATGCATCTGGCAGCAAAAATGATCCCCAGCTTTCCAGATCACTGCCTCGCGACTCTCCCAGACTTGAAAGATGTCTACCTGAATGTGACATCTCATATGATGTGTCAGCTGCAAATTGAAAAGGATCTTCAGATGGCTGCTGCGGATTACACTGTCCTGAGATGGACCACTCATGACTCAAGCCCTCTGAGAAGCTGAGCTGCTGGCTTTCTGCCAAGCTGGACTGTAACATAGCGCTGCTGTTTGATGCCTTAGACTGAGAGCCTAGACCATCACACTGTAATACATCATGACCCCGCTGCTGAATAGAGCCTAAATGGTCATGCTGTAGTAAGCCATTGCCCTGCTGCTGATTGGAGTGATGCCCCTCCCATGCATCTTGAGCGTCGTGGGGATCAGCCTGGAAGCTGAGTAAATCATCATCAGCAGCAGCTGCAGCGCCTTGTCTGGAGCTAGGCAGATCGATAATATAAGACATCCCAGATGTCTGCCCATCTGCTGATATGCCGCTTTTGCTCAATGAAGTGCTGACACTGTTGAGCACACCTAGGGTCTCATCTGCATTTCGCTGCTGTCCACTGTCAGCAGCTTGCTTGTGAGAAGTTTGCCTATCGGACAGGTGCTCAGAAGCAAAGTGCTCATCAGATGCTTGCCCCTGAGCTGCTTGCTGACCAACAGGCTGCTTCTGAGCTGCTGGCTGGCTGACAGGCTGCCTCTGAGAGTCAGCTAGGCCTGAATGGTGAGCAGCTTCCTCTGTAGTGTGGCGCCTGTCACGCTCCACAGGGGCTGGGCTAGCTGGAGCAGGCAAAGAGGGGCTGCTTGGAAGTGAGCGCAGGCGGGCTGTCCAACTAGCTGACCTGCACAACACCCAGAGGCAAAGTTGACAAGAACCTGAACCCAAACTTGACTTTATGCAAGTTGGTCAAGACCTGTGTATGCCGGTTCATTGACATGACACACACATGGCCTGACAGATGTGTGTTAACACAATGCATGTCCAAAAGCAGGGCAGCCTGCAGCATTTGCTGACTCAGACCATTTGTCATGCAACGATTCATTAAGATCCAAATCAATAACAATGCATAGCATGCTACGACAACACACAAAGGCTACACATACAAATACACTGCCATGTCAGCATGCAAAGCTGGCAGAGAAGGAGCTGCATGTGTGTGATGTTGTACCTCATTGAGGGCAGGGCACCTTTGCCAGGAATGAGGGGCAAGGGGCTGGCAGCACCAGGGCTGTTATCTGAGGGCTGTTGCGCCTGCACTGAATGCTTGGGTGGTGTTGCAAGGCCTGGTGCACCGCTGGGAGCTGATGTGCTGACCTGAGATTGCTCTGCCTGCTGTGATGCATCCGCCAAGTAAGCAACATTGTCCTGCAGGCATTGATACATCCACAATGCTTGAATGCTTTGAAAAGGAGGAAACGGAGGCTTACACAGGGTACAGTGCAGTGTGTTGGGAGACATGCATGTTGTTGCATTTACAGCAACAGCCAAATCATGCAACATGTTGACACCAGCATTTGTTGTACACCAGGAAGCACTGCAGCTGCAAGAAATGCTGAACCTGCTGAATTGCAGCATCACACTTGCAAAGACTGCAATGTCTTGCAACGGTGCTTGTGGTTATTTGCCCAGATGCTAATGACTTGGCTGTGATCCCACAGAACGTGTTGTGTGATGCCTGCCGCAGTGCATGCAAGCCACAAGCACATCAGCAAAACATCACTCATGCAGCATGCTCAACTCCCAATAGACTACATCTTGTGCAGCTGTTTCTGAAGTGGTGCGATGGAGTAGTACCTGCGCAGCAGCATTGACACGGCCCACAGCATCAATGACAGTCTCCATGCCAGCTTCATTGCTCAGAATGGCTTCCTGGGCTGGAGTCCAAGCTTGGCTCAGCGCGTCACTCAGGATGTCTTGCAGCACTTCTCTGCTCCAGTTTGGTACCTAAAGTCATACAGGCCAATTGTGACCATCAGCAACCTGTCAGTAAACTGGAACAGCCTCGATGAAGAGTTGCCGTTCATGCAGAAGCGTGTAGTGAGGAGTTGCTGGAGTGGGCATGACAGCAATGCTGATATCAACTCACTGAATGTGCGGACACAGCACATGTGCAGAAGTCCAGTTGACTGGACCTCAGCTTACAGATTCTACTCCATAGCAAGCTGAAATGAGTTGGCCATCAGTAATCGCAATTAACGACATCACGTGACAAGTTGATTTTCAGCTGTGCCAGCCAAAGCTAGGTAGGTATCAAGAATGCCTGTCCCTGATTCTAACCTCATCATTTGCAGCATGGACAAAGTGGTAAGCATCATGAATGTATGTGGTGTGTGTGTAAATGTGTGCAGTGCAAGAGGCTACCTCTGCCTTGAGGTAGTGCACAACTTGCTCCATGTCATCCAGTGCCAGGAGGGCCTTCCCACAGTGCGTCAGCAGTGTCATTGCCACCTGCATTGGACCACATACCAAAGGTCCAGGTCATACTGTATGACATCTGCTGATGAACTGATCCAGCCAATGCCAGGGACACGTCATTCTTGCTTCATTCTGACTCTGTGGACCAGCGTGTCACATTGCCTATACTGACATGGGAGGAGGTGCACACAACCATCACGGCAGAAAGTCATCGGTGAAGATAAATGATCTTGCATTTGAGCATTGCAGCGTGCAGCTGCTTTTGCGGAGCACAGAAAGGCACGAAGGAGTGTAGCATATTGCCAGGGATCTGTAGTTCATGCAAGTGACCCATGAGGATGAGCGTGAATGCAATGTAGCAGCAGTACAGCTGCCCATGGGTTTGTCATTCTTGATTACCTTGAGCACAGCATGGGGGTATGACCCAGTCAGAACAACATCCAGCACCCTGGATGAAAAGAATAAAGGGAAGTCTGAGCCAAATGATGTGAGCAGCCAGGAGGACAGGTACAGCACCGGCAGCACACCATGCCCTTCCATGTGCCGTCCTAGCCTTGTTGGAAGCAGCTTGCTAAACTGCCATAGATACACCTGCATACAGAAAGATTCATCTTATAGTCCGACTGCTTGCCTGTGCCCCTAGCATATGCTGCTAGCAGTGCTGTAACACCAGAAATCTCAATGTGAACTGTATCCATGCCACGGCAGCTCATGCAGCAGCTAACTAAGATACAGGCATGTTTTGCACTGTGGCACAATGACTCATGCCTTGAGATAGCTTGTGCCCAAGATCCGTAGCCGGTGTGCTACAAATGGTGGACTGAACAAGCCTGAGCAAGCCTTGTGTCATGTGTATGCAGACTGACAGCAACATGGATGCAATACTGATACGCACATTGTGGCCACGAGGAAGCTTGCAAAATAGTGTCTGCTCAAGCATGAGATATTCAGCTCAAGCATGAGATATTCAGCTCAACAAGTCAATTTGTCTGTACACGGGTGTGTAATGAATCCTGCCTGTTGGTCAAATACCTGCAGTTTTGCTAGGTCTGACTTGTATAGATCACGCAGCATGCGCTGCTGCATGAGCACAACCAGACCTCCAAATGCTGTTGCCTCATTTGGCATCCAGGTCAGCAGTAAGGCTGCCAGGAAGTTCATGCCCTGACAGTACCCAACCTCTGTGTCATACACAGCATATGCACGCAGTACTCGCAGCAAAGACAGCTTGCCTGCCTCTGTTGCAAACCTGCCATTACATACGTCAACATTCAGAGTTCTTCAAGCTTTATTGACTCTGATGACTCAAGCGGTTGATGGCTGACAGGTGGGATGTCCAATGCATACCTGGCAGCATTTGGGAATGTGCGCCCCACATCCTTTTCAATATCAGCATCCACGTCTACTGGTAGAGCCTGCACAAAGTGCACATGCAAATGAGTAATGCAGAAGGTGACCGTGTTCTCTGAAGTCATGAGCTAGCAGAAGAGAGCAGGGAGAACTTGAGCACATGCCATATACCTGTCGAACAAGAGTGGCGTACTGCTTTGCTGCCGTTGCCCCAGCCCCCTTGTGCTTATGCAAAACAGACAGCCACAGCTCCTGACGCATTCTGCGTGGGACGTTGTACCAGACCTGCTTGCCGACTTGGAGATCGACATACTTTGAGTCCTCTTGCAGGTGTTTGTTGGAGCTGTAGAGTAAAAAGTGAAGCGGGTGCTCAGGGGAGGCCAGCTTCCTTGCTTGTCCGGACACAAGCCGCTCGATCTTGCGTTGCATAAAGGCCGACCGGCTCACTGAAGGTCAGTGCGCCTGGTACAGTGTATGCGATGCCCAGACGTCACTGAGCGTTGTTCTTTCATGAGATGCGTTACGCGCACGGGGTGTAGAGATCATGCACTGCAGGGACGTAAGGTGTAATTTGTATGGTGATACCGTTCAGGTCGGCTTGCCAGCTACAATCAATGTCGATTTCAGTTCACATGACACTGCGCAGAGGAACGAAGGATCAAGTCATCGATAGAAGTCATGGGAATTTGCCAGGTGCATGCATGCACGCTCAGCGTGTGTAACGCAGACGGCATTTCGCCACATTCCATGAGTAACGCAGACGGCATTTTGCCATATACCTCCCGTTCTGGCTTATTGACCGTAGGGATCACCATCATGTCGTCGTTTTTGCGCCCGCATTGCGGCATTAGCTGCTCTCGTCCACACAAAAGCAGGCAGCCCAGGTCTGTAGTGAGGTGCTTCGATCCTCAAAATCCGGTCACCTCTGTGAACGACTCTAATGTCAACAAGACTTGCAGCTTTCGGCCATGCATTGACATTCACAAGGTGCGATTGCCTGCGAGCTGAACATGCCCAAGCAGCCACGCAGACCACCCTGCCGTCGACACGCTTCCGCATGCCTTGCAGGGACAAGTCAAGCAGATTGTCGGCTCCAGCTTGTCAGCCTCCTCATCGTCAGTGTCATCAAGCATTACAGTTGCAATTGCGACAACACATAACTTACTCCGTTGATGAAGCAACGATGGCTGTTCCTGCAGGGATAGTCTTGTCACTAATTTCACGTCAGATCAGCCTGCAGAGTACTATGCTAGCCTCTATAAGCAGGATGACCTGCCAGGAGGGCACATCATCATGCTAGGTGCGGACGATGAAAGCAGGTAAAAAAGGTATCTTGCCATCCCCAACCTTACTATGTGGCAACATTACATGCATCTGGTTTGGAACCTCTGTGTTTGCTCAGGGTTGCCAAAACACTTGTCTGCAGCTGTGCATGGCATGTTGTGATACTTGTACTGCACAGCAGTCTCCAACAACATTAATTCCTGTTTGCATCATGCCTATATTTGAGCTCATGCCTTGGTATTAACTTCCCGTATGCTTTGCACATTGCAGGGCTGCAGCCAAGAAAGGTCTTCTGGCATACAATGGTTTTATGCAAATAGGAGGAGGTGTCAACCCAGACAATGCTGCTGAGTGGCTGGATTCTGGAGCAAGCCATCTGATTGTCACATCATACATATTCCAGGATGGGGAGTTGAATGAAGACCGCCTCAAAGAGCTGGTGAGTTAGGGCTACACGTCTTGCTTTGCTTTGGAGGTCACTCATGGCACTCAACAGTCAGCGTATAGCGCATGTACAACATGAGTGCTTTGGTGATGTTTGGCATCCTGCAGTGTTGTAAGTTAGGTGTTGGCTGGTAAGTTAGGTTTTGGTTGCCATTGCCTCCGATTTTGTTCTGCACTGTGTATTCTGTCCAAAGCTTTTGTAACACAAAGCACCAGAATGCTTTGCTGCCAAACAGGGCAGAGCGGTAACCATCAGTGACAAAGACTACCATGAGTGTATGGTCTGGTTCTTCTGACATTCAAGCTTGTCGGTGTTGTTGGTGAACAGCTGCCAAAATGCATCTACAGGTAAAAGCAGTAGGCAGAGATCGCTTAGTCCTGGACCTGAGCTGCAAAAAGCACGATGGTAAATACCATGTAGCCACAGACCGATGGCAGAAGATCAGTTCCTTGGCTGTCGATGAGCAAAGCCTGACCAAGCTAGGGCAGAGCTGTGCTGAATTTCTGGTGCATGGCATTGATGTAGAAGGCAAGCAGTCCGGCATTGATGAGGAGCTTGTTGAGCTGTTAGCTGAGCAGTCGCCTATTCCTGTAACTTATGCTGGTGGTGTATCGTCAATGGTGAGCTGCATGTTGCAAGAGTTGTCTGTACTGCATTTGCCTAATGCATAGGCCTAGTGAAATTGCCTGTATGCTTAGCTGTGTATATTTTGCAGACATGACTGTGCTGCTGTGTTTGGTTGCGTTGTGAGATGGAGAACAGCTCTCGTTTATGTGAGTGCATCAGTGTATTCTGCGATTGTATACTGCCCATAGTCAAGCTACTGATGCAAAAGCAAGGCGTGACACACATGCAGACGCATTGTCATGCCCATGCAGGACATTTCTGCTGTTGCTGAGCTGATGCTAGTTGCTGCAGGATGACATTGAGCTTATAAATAGGGCAGGCCAAGGCAGAGTTGATGTAACCATCGGCAGTGCACTAGACCTGTTTGGTGGACCAGTATCCTATGCAGAGGTGGTTTTCTGGCATTTGCAGCAGCGCAGTAGCTCATGATGTATAACAGCATGAGTATAGCGTAGCATGTGGTACCACAAGGCTGCTGAATGGCAACAGCTAGTCTCAGCAGGAAGTGGAGCTTGAGTTCATAGAGCGATCCTTACAAAGCTGCTTGTCACTAGAACGGGAATAACAACAATGAGCATGCAAGCTGACCCTTGACATCAGAACTGCTTTATGGCCGACTCTGCACTGGTGGGTCGAATAATCGTGTTTCCAGGCAGCTTGATAGCAACCCTGTAAACCGAGTACCTGTACCATTTTGAGGGCATGAATTCACCTAGTCCAGCAGATTTGTCATGTGAACAAGTTGTCTTGACACTGCAACGGCAACATCTGCGGCGGCCAACAGCAGCAGAGCAGATGTAGCCATACCCAATTTTGAACAACTAGCACGCAGAACCTGCGAGAAGGTGGTTTGCGCATTTGAAGCTACTGGCAGTCGTGTGACTCTGAATGATCTCCAGTCTGCCAGCTGACGTCATGTCAACCGAAGCTTTCTGACAGACTGACATGCTGCTCATTTGCAGTCACGTGCAGTCTTTAGAGTTCTCATTTTGAGATATTGAATGGGCAGCCATTCATTGCAGAGGGCCAAAGCTTTTGTCCTGCATTACCCAAAGGTCGTTTGCAGGACGAGGGCGGTATTGTGCACAGCCTCTGAGCACCTATTATACCTTAGCGTGTGCACAGCCTGTGCAGCGGCCTGCACTCGTTACGCCTGGCAGCCGCAGCTGCCTCCCGCAGTAGAAGTATGTCGCGCTTGCTGTGCCTTGCAGCACTGTCTCTTGCAGTTGCCTCGGTGGCAGAAGCACAGAACACCACAGCAGGAAAGGGCATCATCACAGTCCAAAATGCCAAGTTTGTGGACCAAAATTGCATGGAGTTCCAGTTTGCTGGTGGCAACGTGTACGCCACCTGTCCTGTGTTGCGAAGCTAACCGCTTAGTATGGTGCTTTGTGCATCATCGCCTTATCTGATCTGGTTGGTTGTAGATGGGAGTTGATGGAGGCAGCAGCCGGCAAACTACAACCAGACGGCACTGCGTATTTGAACGGCCAGACAGTTGTGCAGCACCTGTTTTCCCAGGCGGTTGCCGACAACATCGGTGTGATCAGGGCTTTCGGTCACGGAGCCACCGGCAACTTCGTTCTGCAGCCGTCGCCAGGTAACACCATGCCGCTGGTTCTGGTTCTGGGGCGCCACCTGTTGCTGCACGACCAAGCTTGGACCTTCACCGCCTGTTTCACTGCAGGTCAGTACAACGAGGCAGCCTTCCAAGCTTTAGATCAGATCATAGCTGAGGCAGACAAGGCTGGTGTGAAGCTCATCCTAACGCTGACAGACAACTGGAGAACTGCTGATGGACTGTATGGCTATGTCATCTGGGGTGGGGGACAACATCCAGAAGAGTTCTTTGTCAACCCAGCAGTCATCCAACTATACAAGAACCATCAGGCAGCTATGGCAAACCGCATGAACACCCTCACTGGGCGTATGTACAAGGATGAGCCTGCCATCTTTGCCTGGGATCTCATCAATGAGCCAAGGTCTGCTTGTGACATTCACCATCCCAATGCAACCTGTGACGCCCCAGAGACTGCTGCCATTCAGGTGACCATCTGCCTCGTTTCAACCTGGTGCATGTGCTGCCAATTACTATTGATAGCTGTGGGCTTTGTATACATCTGAATGCTAGAATACATGTTGATACAGAATGCCATAATTACGCAAGGCTGACTATCTCCTTGCATGATCAAAGCCTGCTGTATTAGAATGTATTCTAGCATACAACCAAGCAGCCCTGCATGGCTTCAACATGCACAATACGGTACACACTTCTCACCAAGTTTTGGGGTTTTGTTTGATTGAAGGCGTGGATCCAGCAAGCTGCCGACAACATGAAGGCTGTGGACCCCAACCACATGGTCACCATTGGTGAAGAAGGCTTCTATGGCTTTGGGGCTCCTGCAGCAAGCATTGCCACCAATCCCAACTCTGACAGCACAGGGTCAGCGCACTTTACACTGCTCTCTTCACACCCAATCATCCCCCTTGGAACCTCTTCCTCCCTCCCTCGTCTGTTGCCTGGAATGCTGATTGAACATGAAATAGGACATGATGTGTGGCCACTGTGATGCAGCTTTGCACATCATGCATCGGTGCATTGTCTTTTGAGGCCAGCTATCCTGTCATGAAGTGGATGTGTTCAGCTGCTGCAGCTTTGGTACTGCCTATGACAGCAGTCTCAGTTGTGTCTTTGCGTGTGAGCACCTTTGCTGACAGCTTCTGGCATGCAGATGGGCTGAGAAGGCTGGTCAGAACTTCCTGGAGAACCACACACCGCCCAGCATTGACTTTGCTGCCACACACATTTGGACAGACAACTGGGAGGTATGCTGCTGCCTGTGACCAAACATCTTGAGTCTTTACATGGGTACTTTTGCAATCGATGCTTGGCATGCTTGGCATCGAGCCTTGGTTACCCACAACAGAAATTTCACATGCTGCTCAGATAATACGACATCGAGTCTGTGACTGATCCCATTTGTATGCCAGCCTGACAGCTTCAACTCTTCTTTGGTGCAGGCTAACACCACCTTTGGAGTTGATCCCAAGGTCTTTGTGAACAACTGGATCTCAGCTCGAGCAGCTGATGCAGTGGCCCTGAACAAGCCCTTGGTCATTGAGGAGTTTGGCAAGCAGCTGCCTGTCCCTGCTGATGCTGCCACAATAGCCTCTGTCAGAGACCCAATCTTTGCTGACATCTATGCTGCCCTGCAAAACGTTGACATCATCAAAGGTATGATGCAACAGCTTTGCATGTGCCATGCATATGATCATGTAATTCTGGTCATGTAATTGATCAGATTCACTGTTTACTCCATCTCCCATAAGAAGGGTTGGGGTTGGCGCCCCAGAAATTGATTGCATGATTGGCTCTCATGCTAATGCTGAGTAGAGCGTGTTTGTGCCCACTTCTGCATGAGCTCTGAAAGATCTGTACCATATGCACTACGCAGTTCATAAGTCACAGCTTGTATTGCTGTGCACTTTCTGCATGTCCACAGGCGCCAGATACTGCGCACAGCAATTGTGCTGCTGCTTTCGTACATTCCATTTGCTGCCCATCATGCAGGCGTGGCTTACTGGGAGTATGACTACCTGAACGGCGCAACTGACTCAGACAATCTGGTACGCACAAGTGACAGCACTTGGACCAACATCTTGCAGCCTGCAGCTGCAGCAGTGGTACAGAAGGTGGCTGCACTTCCTGTGGTGAACGGCTGTATTCCAGGTCAGCTGGTCTCTTGTACTACGCTTCCTGGTGCAAGCCCTGCCCTTAGCTGACATATGCCAGATCTGCCCACTTGAACAGTTTTGAAAGGCATGCTGTATGTGCAGATTGTTGCTTGGGCCCCCTCAACATGACAGCCCTGTTGTATTGCTTAGTGCATACACAAAGACAATACATCCGAGAATTTTGTCTGTTCACAATATACTGTGACAGCACAGCTGCAAGAAGCTTGCTGACACAGCAGCAAGGACTTGCTATTCATTGTGCAGTCAATGCGACTTGGGTGCCTCATGAAGTCGACGTCATGTGGTGTGCAGGAGCTTTGATGGCAAGCTCAGGTAGCAGTGGGAGCAGTGCTACCCCCACCAGCACCCCCATCATCACTTCAAGCATAGCTGGGGCACCCTCCCCTGAGCCTGTTACCACTGGGCTTGCTACCCCTGGAGCTCTCAATACTACATTGCCTGCGGCGGCCACTTCAGGACGCAAAATGCTGCAAAGTTGATAACTGATTTGTCATGTGGTGCCCAATGGCACAACACTGCAATGAAGGATGCAGACAGGTCGTACAAGCCGTCAGGTTATACATGAGTGTGAGTGAATACCGAAGCACTTTGCAAGAAAGTGAATAAAGCAGGCAATTTGAGTGTATGGGGTGGCTGACACATTTGGAAGCCTGGGTTCGAGTAGCAGCTGAGTAAAACATTTAGTTCGATTCCATTCAACACAGCGTGCAGTCAGCAGTAAGTGCTGGAGGGTTGCTTGCCAATGAACGCAATCATGCAGTTCGTGTCAAGAGCCCAATAGGCAAATCATGCCTTGTACAACAGTCATTCCAAGGTCACACAGAGGCTGTGCTGCACATGCCATATGTGACCTTTGCGCATGCAGCTTGCTGTATTTCATATAAAGATCTGGACACATGATTCTGATCTGAACAATGTGGCTACCTGACGGTGCAATGTAATTACTGTGTCTGAGCTGTTCCCATAAGATTGCATGCATCTTTCCATGTCTCAAAAAATCCAGAAAACGCAGGAGCACAGCAAGCATTTTACAATGTGTTGGCAGTCTGTCAGGAAAACCTAAAGCTGAAGGCAGGTGGCTGTTCAACTGACTTAGTTTCACTGAACAACGCAGACAATTGAGAAGGCGCCTTTGCAGCCTGCTTCTGCTGTTGCTGCCACTTGAGCTCTTTTAGCACCTGCACATGCCAGACATGAAACGTCTGGCATACGAAAGGCGCACTTGCTGTAGCACATTGTGTCATATTTGCTAAATCACCCATCAGGTCTGACAGAGAATTAGCAATTCCTAGACATGACAATCATGCAACACGTTGCCATCTGACTGCATTGGCCCCTTGTCGCTGTGTTTAGTCAAGACCATGCAGCTCTTTCCCATGCATGAGCGATCAGGGCCTGCTAGGACGCAGCACAGCATAAGGAGACAAGCAGTGTACCTGAGGACGCTGCTGCTGCAAAGCTGACAAGAAGGCATCATGCAGGCGGCCTCTTTGCTCAAAAGGGCAGCCAGACACGAGCTCAGCTCGGCCCCCTTTCAGGAAGTCCAGCACATGCTGCAGATTGGCAGAACTGACATAGTTCTGAGTCACAGCGATGCTTTCCTGCAAGCATAGCCTTGCGCTGTTTGTTCCTGCCAAGCCGCTCAATTGTGCTGAGCAAATCACATGTGTGCGTGCGTGGCAGCTATGCACGCAAGCATGTCAAGGGATGATCACAGTGGCAGCACAGTGGCAGCATCAGATTTGCTTTTGTCAGAAGCAGCAGCAGCAGCAAGACTTGTTGCAACAGTGCCTTGTTAGTTGGGCAGCAGAAAGCGCTTTGGAGTGTCAGCCATTCATAGCAGCAACACTGAAGTGACGGTTTAAAAGTCTTGAGCAAGAATGACACAGCACACAATCTCTGCAGCAGAGATCTACAGTGGTGTAGAGACTCTGCCTGTTTGGTCATGTGCGACTGTGCAAAGCATTGTGGGGAGACAAAACAGTAGCAGTAGCAAAGCGCCAGCAACATCAGATTGAACCAATGCAGCAGCACCAAGCCCTACCTCTAGGTTGAGGGCCATATGCCACCAGCCTCTAGGCACAAAGAGGACCTCACCAGCTCTGCAAATGCCTTCCACGGGCTGTACCAGGCCCTTCTGGCTCTCCTTATAAAAGTTGAGGAACCATTCTATCAGCGATACTGGGCAGGCTACATCTGCCCCATCATCACTGGCATGCACACCTGCAAGTACAGACATGCGAATCAAGCCCAAGCTGCAGGCCAAAAGTGGTTGCAGCAGATGCATGTATTAGATTGCAGTACACTTGCAACTGCGTCAGCAGCTGGCAAATAGAAGCGCATGTGCTCAGAAGGAAATGTGGTATCTGGGGTGTGACATTTGGGCTGTGACATCTGAGCTGTGACATGGTGTGCCTATATAGGCTCAGATATGCAATGCAAACATGCCACCCTGGGATGCTCATTGATTACCTCATGTGTTCATAGGCAGGCAGGTGGTAACTGACATGCATATGCTTCTGGAAGGAAACATGCAGTGGGTACTTCAATGGCCAACTTTGTGGGTACAGCCAATCAACAGGCATGCAGCAGTTCAATGGGCAAGGACAGGATTCCGAAGATGTTGAGATGACATGTCATGTGCCATTTATTGTTATGAATGAGTGAATGGTTGGATGGATGCATGTACGTAAGGACAAACATTTGAACGGACATGTGGGTGCATGAATGGATGGTGGAATAAAATATCAGTGCACGAGAGTCAGGCTAGCTATATGCGGCTCCACAAGGACCACGGACCCTAATGATGCAGTAATTGATTTCATATGAAAGGGGGGGACTAGGGGAAAAAGGTTGCCTATGAAAGGATCAGGAGAGGAAAAGGAAGTTGCCTATGAAAGAGTCAGGGGGGGAGGAGGATTGGGGAAGAGGGTTGCCTGACCAGGGGGAAGGGCACTTGGGGGGTACATGATCCATTTCTTGGAGCCTGTGACCACAGCATTCCAGGCAGAGGTTGCATTGGGGTCCTTGTGGAAAGTGGAGCCTGAGCGGGGGGGTCCCATGATGAGCCACCTGAAGTCAGGCCGCCCTGCCTCACCCAGCACTGAAAACAAGTCTTCATCAAAATACTTGGGCACCTGCGGCGGTGTCATGAGCAGTCACATGCACAGGATGCAAGCAGGCAATGAAGCACTGTGCAATGATGTCAAAGTCACATGCGGCCTGTGCTTGAGCAAAGAAACTGGGGTACATGCAGTCAGCCAATGAGCTGCACACAAGCAAGCTGGGCATCTGCTTGAAGGCATGGCAGTCAAGAGCACAGCTGACAGCAAGAAGCATGCATACAAGGGGCAAAAAGGCTTTTGAGCAACAGGCCTGCTCAGTAGGGATGTTCTGCAGGGTTGAGTACCTTGTAGTCTGCTGCTAGCTGAGGCGCTTTGCTGGCAAAGTGCTTGTCAAACAAGTACAGCGGCATCTCGTCATGCGAACGCTGGCTGTATGCCAAGAAGTTGTCGAAGCCCATGGGGTAGTCTCCTGCCAAAATGTGGTTCCCCTTGAAAGCCTTCTTGAGGTATTTGCTATTCCATTTGTACAATGCAGGCCAATCATCTATCTGCAGTCAGACAAGAATCATGCCAGGCAGATGAGCATAAGCATGCAGGCCTAGATAACCCTGCAGCACTCCCTGCTATGTTCACTGCAGGTTTCCACATGCAGCGCTTTACAGCCCTGTCACTTGTGTATGCTGGAAAAGAAGCTAAGCCATGGCACGCTGATTGTGTGAACTCTGGCTGCTGAGCTTGTGGGAGCCAGAAACACCTTGCTAGGGTCTGCTGCAAAGGGGCTAGCAGTGCAATACACCTAAAGCCATGTATGAGTAACATACAGCAATGACTAAAGACAGCTGCATATCTGGAAGCATGGAAGCGTCTGCAAAGGCATGGTTGGTGCCAGCATGCAGTCATGCTAGCACTGAATAATGCAGTCAACAATGGTGCAGCAGCTAGATGACTGCAGCGCCATCGCCCTTGAATGCAGATAGATTCTAAGTCTCAAGCAATAGGTGACAGGGCTTGCCGTGGTGCAGGCACTTGAGTTGCATGAAGCTTTTTGGATGCCAGCAAGCCAATCAAGCAGCGGGTGTAAATCAACCCAATGGCGAAGCTCCAAAAGCAGTTGGATAATGTACTCACTGCGTTTTGAAGGATGACTGGCTTGTTAGGCAGCTCATACTGCTGTTTGAACTCCTCAACTGATAGCCCAGTTCTCCTGTCTATGGTGTCCCTCTTAAGCCAGCTGCTGTGAAGAGGGACGGTGGTGCAGTGCCAGGGCTGGTACAGTAGATCTGAGTAGAAGCCTTGCACCCGCAGTGGATGTTTGCTGTGGAACTTGTGTTTTGAGAGGGAAGCCTTCAGGTAGGTTTGCTGCCATGTGTTTTTGAAACGCCACTTTCCCTCCAATTCAGGGGCCTGCCACACGGCAGGAACAGCATACAGTACCCAATGACGTACTGTGTGTTAGACAGGACAAATGCTGTTGGCAATGTTATGATATATCATTGACTGTATTTAGAGTTTGTAGCATATGTGTCTGCCAAACTCACAGCTGCAGCAATGGATGAACATGCACAGAACTTGCCCAACAGATATCCAGTTCTCAGCAGGCAAGCACAAGCAACAAAATTGCAACTTTAGCTTGAGCACTGCTCCAAAACATGCACCAAAAACCAAATGGCCTTAATAGGCGGCAATGCATATCAGTGTGGCTTAGGCCTGGCAAGTTGGAAAGACTTGCCTCTAATGTAAGAGCCCGCCACAAATCTTCGTGGTTGCTGAAGCAGTATAAAGCACGGTTGACACACGCAAGCCGGCCCAGAGTCTCAGCCGGCAGCAGGGCCAATACTTGCATGAGAAGCTCATCGTCTAGGGTTCTCAACCTCCCAAGCCCTGAGCAAACCCGCAAGACAAAGTACTTGGTGCCAAGTGCTATGCAAAAACAGGACAGCGTCTTGCAAGACCACTGCAACCTGATTAGGGCAAACAAATTGGCGCTTTTGCTTGCGAGCATGCTAAAACTGATCGTCTTTCCCTGACTAGCCTGAGTGGCTCGCTCACCTGCGTTTCGTGTGTCTTTGCCCTGCGCGAAAAGGTAGTTGCCCCAAGGCTGCACGTTGTGCGGATGCTGAGTGGCTTGCGAGACCGGAGCTTTGGACGCTCCCATTGCCAACAGGATCACAATTTGACCAAAAGTTCAGAAGGGCAAGCCAAGAGGCAACCTTAAAACGCCTGCGCAAGAAATTCTGGTTGCACGCCAGGAGATGAAACGACAGAATAACATCGCAGGCAGCCAGACGAATACCGCAGGGCAGAGCGTCAGGCTCTTTGCGAGCATGCTACTTGACACCGGCTGCCACATTTACGCAGCATAGTTCACATGGCGCCTTTGACGCAAAATCTCAAAAAATGGCCAATAGCCGTTTTGAGTATGTAAAGAAGTTTGAGGTGGACGACAGTCTTCTACCAGCCTGCTGGATTGTGGTCAGGCTGGATGGCAAAGGCTTCACAAAGTGAGAATTCGTGCCTTCTGTGTCACGTCTTTGTTCTATCAGCGCTCACACTGCTCTATACACAGGTTTTCTGAGCAGCACCATTTTGAAAAACCGAATGATGTCAGATCACTAAATCTCATGAACCATGCTGCCAAGGTAACTGTGCCAGTAAACTCATGTCTCATGTGCAAGAGGCCTGCAGCTATGTAGATACCTGCAGGAGGTTTTCAAGCTATTTAGTGACGTCAAACTGGCTTTTGGAGAAAGTGATGAGTACAGCTTTGTCCTCCACAAGGGCACAACATTATATGGTACACAGCTTGGCTAAAGCTGATGCAAGTCACTGTGCATGCTTTACCTGATTGGGTACAGGCACGATTACAACCACCCATCTGATAAGCCTATAATGCTTCTCAGGACGGCGTAGTGCCAAGTTGATATCTGTGATTGTATCAGCATTCACAGCATCCTTTGTGCAATGCTGGAGCCAGTTCTTTCCAGACCTGCCCCTCAAAAGCCTCCCAATCTTTGATGGCAGAACTGTTTGCTACCCCAACGATGCAGTCCTCAGGGACTACTTGTCATGGCGACAGGCAGACACACACATCAACAACCAGGTCTGCATGCACATCTGCCTGCTCTGAGCTCCTGCTGCTGCTTTTACAAATATCTTCATTGGTTGTCAGGCATGACTTGAAAGCATATCATGGAATAAATGTACTTCAACAGTCTTCACAAGGGTTGCTGCTCTGAATGTACTGCTGATGCAGCGCAGTACAACACATGCTTTTGGACATTAATTCAGCAAGATGGCAAGACACCAGCAGAGGCTCAACAGCTACTCAAAGTAAGGTTCATGCTGCCTTGTGGTTCATCTCAGACAAGGTCATTGTTGTCCTGTGTATCGTCCATGACTGTTTGCAATCTGTCATTTCTGTCAGAATCCTGACTTGCCATCTGCATGGCTTGGAGATGCCAGCTGGACTTGAAATAAAACAAGCCAAACACAAACGGCAATGAACTGTCTCAGCCTCTGTAGGATGTTTGCACAACACCTGCGCAAGTCATGCGCTGCATATGCTGCATGGCATGCAACAGGAAGTGTGGCTGGCTGGCTCTGACTGGCAATGGCGCATTGCAGGGCACAACCACTGGCGGCAAGAATGAGATCTTGTGGCAGCATGGCATCAACTATCAAAGTCTGCCCGAGCAATTCAAGAAGGTGAGCTTCTGAATGCCATACTTGGTCTCCGTGCATGCATGCCGTACATCTGCAATGATCTGCAACTTCAAGTTCAGACACACCATCTGCTGTGTGATGCTGTGTTTAATGTGGCATACGGCAGACATTGCTGGGTGCATTTGCAGGGCACTGTGATCACCAGGCACAAGCAAGCACAAGTAGTGAAGCAAAAACTAGATGGGACGCCTGTTGAGCGCATGGTTATGACACCTGTGCTATCACACATTGACATCATTGCAGATGCTTTCTGGGAAGCAAATTTAGACATCCTGCAGTGAGTCAAAGGCTTGTTTGCACAGAGTTACACACCTGCAAGTATTTCACTTTGCAACTGAAGGCTGCTTCGATCCTCCTTTTCATCTTGATCACCAATATGTAATACACAAACACATGTGCGTCTAATGTTACGAATGAAATAGACATGCCTTCCTCTTGCTAAGATGCTTCAACTGCTGTGGTGCCCAGAAAACTTCTTTGTGCAATGTGGCTATCTTTCTTGACGTCTCACATCACTCAATACCGATGCACACGAGATTGCAATCGTTGGAATGAGTGCTGATTGACCACGTGATTGTCCTGCACTGAGCCATTCTAAGGTTCAATGCCAAGACCTCCTGTCCGACAGTCAGTGTCAGAAAGGCTCGGCTATGTCCACTGGCTGTTACATAAATCATGCTGCGCTTGGCACAGAGACACAAGCTGTCTCGGGCCTGCACACTTTTATTTGCACACTGCAAAATTCAATTGTTGGGCTCACGTGAGGGCAGAGTGGACATGACTGCGCCTCACTACTTCATAGCCTGGTTGCACTTCATCCGGGGACTGGAAGTTGTAAGGGAGTGCTACATTCACACGACAAGGATAAACAGGGTCATGTAAATGTACATAGTCAGATGCAGAACAGCTGATTCTCCGCAGTTCACTTCACGGTCGCATACAGCTGCTGTACCTTCTTGCGCAGAAAAAAAGGAAAAGGACAAACTCTGTAATACGAACACACAACTTCAGAATAGAAAAGTTCTTTTCTGTACAACATACGCCTCAAAAATAAAATGCCAGACATCTGAGCAGCCTCATTTGTTTCAAGACAGCTCAAAATTGAATGACAAGGTTTAGCATTCATTTTACTAGTGAGACATCCTCATGCGTTTGTCATCTGCCTGCTGCTGCTGCTTGCTCAGAAAGGCAGCAGCTGCTGCTGCAGCATTGGCATTGCTTTGCTGTACTTCATCGTACCCCCGCTTCAAGCCAGGCGATGTCCGTCCAGAAACAGGACTTCTGGTGGGAGCATAGTTCTGGTTGGCAATGCGTGGACCTGCACCAGCCGGTCTAGAAGGCATGGCCTGATACCCACTGTGCTGTGGTACCTGAGCCTGAGGCTGCCCATGTATCATAGGCATTGATGCTGGCGCTCCGCCATAGCTTGATCCATTTGTTGGCAGCTGCTGCTGCTGAGGCATCATACCAGGTGGAATGCCATTTGCCATAAGATGCTGCTGAATCTCTGCTGGTGAAGGGCCCATCTGGAGAGGCTGCTGAGCCCCCGGAGAGACCCCTTGCTGGGGAGGTAGCGGGCCTGCCAGCGGCTGGGGTGCAAGAGGTGGCGAGCCAGATGTGCCAGCATGGCTCTGCCCATGGCTCCGCAGCTGGGCTGGCTGCTGCACAACCTCTGCATGCCTGTCAGTGTGCCTGCTGGTTGCTCGCATCTGGCTTTGTGAGCCGCCTGGCGAGTTGGTGTCCCCTGTGCGTGACGGTGAGGGTGTTTTGCTGCCACTGTTGCTGTCCTGCTCCCTTTGCAGACCGTTTGTGTGTATGGCTGTCTTTGACGGCCGCACCCTCACGGTTGAGCTGCCAAGCACCTATAGGAAGCAGAAGTAAAGTGAAGGTGCCAGTGAGGGGACTAGCATGTGCACATTGTCTGAGCAAATCATCAGCAGCAATACCCAGCACAGCCATACATGGTCTGACTTTGCTATAAATATTAATACTCCTGCTATCACTTTTACTACATTGAGTAAGAACTGTGAGATGCAAAAGGCGCAGGAGCTGAATTCCAGAGCAAACATGATTCGCCTCAAAAAGAGCTGTTTCATGCACGCTGTACAAGTTGAAGACTACAACTGCAGTGCTTATTTGCAAAGCGGCTTACCGTGTTGTCATACTCTCTGGCTGACCTTGCTGACTCCTTCGTCCCAAACTCTATCCAGGCTTTCCTGTTGCCCAGTGTACCAGCTAGTCTGACGGCTGTCACTTCTCCACATACACTGAAGTATTCTGCCAAGCCCTGCATTTGCGAGCGCCTTATTGGAAAATTTGCCATGTATCAAGGCAAAAAAGGATTGCCTGATATGCCAAATTATGTTCAACTGATGCAGTTGCCAGAGCCTTGTGAGGTATGTGAAATCGTGATGTACACTCAACAAACTTTTGTCAACGCACCTGTTCGTCCATTTCATCATCGACATTCTCTACAAATACTGTCCTGACAACTTTGTCTGGATCCTGATGCGGCCGTTTGGTTTTGACCATGTTATTGGTGTGAACGCCTGACATTGGAAGCAGCATGTTGAAAGCTGGCAACTGCATGAGCCTAGCCTGAGCTTGGGCTTGTATCAGATTGATTGCCAGCATGTCATTGCCATGCCTTTGCTCAGGAGCGCTTCGGGCTGGAGCCTTTGCCATGCTAACTCGGATTTGCCTATCTCCCAATTGCAAGCCATTCATTGCCAGTGCTGTGACCGCCTGCCTGCATAACAAATCATTTGCTGACAAGGTACGCTTTGACATACCACGTTTAAGTCAGACAATGACGATACGACAAAAGAGAAAGGGCAGCATGACCATAGAGGAGAAGCTACTTACTGTGCGTCTGCAAACTCCACAAAACAGTAAACTGTGTCATAGCCCCGCTTCCTGCATGCAAATGTATAAAGAATCAGCTTGGTTCCAGCATTAGACCGGTTAGAGCTCACAGTATGGATGTTAATCAGGTCTTGAGGCTGCCTTTGTATGGCAACCGACCGACTCTGGCGGGCTTGCCCGTAAGCAGCGTGGCTTGCTAAATGTCTTGCATGTAGCAAGTATTCAGGAGAATGTACAAAGACCGCTTACCCGGCCATCCTGACTTGTGTGACAAACCCGCAGTTTTCGAAAATGCTTCTGAGCATAAACTCGTCCACTGTGGCCCCGACGTTGCCGACATATATTGTTCGGTCAGCCTGCAGGGGGTGAGAGGTGAGGGAAGGGCGGTGGGGAACCTTGAGAGGGCTAGTCGAGGCATGGGTTGACGGGTCTGCCTCAACTTACCATAGGGGAGTGGGCAAGAGGTGGACTGGAAGATCGTCGGGGATCACGTCAACAACAATTGTTTCGGGTTGATTGTGGAAGCTCGGGAAGGAACATGTCGGGGTGAGCTTCGGTAGTGAACAAATTCTTTGACGCTACTCTGGACTTGAGCTCGAGCGGCGACCGAAAGCACGCTTGAGGCAAATTCGATATCAATATCTTGGCCGAAATGCTAATTGTTTCATCGCCACGTGTGAGATACAGTCACCGGGACGCGATCGGCCCCACCCGGCTGTGAGCATGACCAGCAGCATGTGCCAGTCCATCCATGCTGTAACTGTTGCGGATGTCATATTGGACAACACGCTCTGCAAGACCGCCATAGAGAACCAGCAAATGTAAGTTGCATCATGACATCATGGCGTGTTTCCTCAGCCTCAAGCACATGCTTGAAAATAACCCTAATGTCAAGTTTCGTCAGCAACACTTAATTTTCCCACAGGAAATGTTGCTACAGTGCTCACAAATTTGCTGTTGTAACACTCATTTCCTTGATGGCTCAGATATCCGATTCACGATCAGAAGGACGCACTGATCTGCAGAGCCAGGTAAAATGCCTCATTTTGTTACTCGTTTGTCGGAGCGACACTCTGCTTAGTTTGACACCACGTTCCCTGGATAGATCGGATCTCAGATACACGTTCCTAAGGATGCACTAATTTGCAGAGCTTAGTAAAATGTTTGGATCGTAGAGGTATTGCATCAGATACAGTATACAATCAAACACCGTTAGCGTGATCATCAGTCCACACAACAAAATATGCAGTACACATCGAAAGGCACATATAAATGAAACACATGTTGTATGGGATAAGAATGTTTCAAATTTGTCTGTCATAGCTGGTTTGCACTTACCGACATCCGTTACACAGACTGACAAAATGGTGATGTCAAACTATAGTTCCCAACAATGACAATGACAATAGCAACCAAAGTTGAACAAGCAGTGTCCCAATGTCTCATGCGCAACAAAGCACTGCTGTTGCTGCATGTTACAAGTGATTGATATGCTGTGCTAAATCTGCTGAAAGCACTTCCATTGCTTGTGAGCCAATAATGCCTGCATTGTTGCGCATGCCCAGAGCAGTGCCTATAAGGCCTACTATGCACCAGTGGATGCATGGCCATCATAGCACAATGGTGAATGTGATGATGCAGCAATATGCGTCAGCCTGCAGGGGAGATGGCACGTCAGTGCAAGAGTAGTCTCTAAATCTGTGCTTCTGCAGGCAGTAATGGACTTCACACTGGACTGCTGATACAATCACAACACAGACAAGTGGTTTGATGTCTCACCTGCATGCTGGTAACATGGCGTATTGCTTTCAAACTCCTGGAACACCTGCACCATGGCAGACACAGTAATGAGTCAGGTGATTGATGACAACCTTGGGCAACAGCTGATCACTACCTTGAGGAACAGTTGCAGACTAAAGCAACACACATCATCAACTTGACACACCTGGCTGGGCGGCTGCAGCTGCGTCAAAGCCTGCTGCTTGCCCATTTGTTTGCTGTGCTCCATCTGCACTTGGAGCAGTAGCTGGGGCAGAGTAATCCCCAGAGCTGTAAGCAGCAGACACAGCACCTCCACTACCATACGATGGAGCAGCAACTGCTGGCTGCTCGTATGAGGGTGCAGTGTATGTTGCCACTGTTGGTGTGTTGATGAAGCTGCCATCATAGTCCCGTTTCTTGCCAAATGGGTTGCGGGAGTACTGGATCCGAATGCCTCCCCTGTCAGACGAAGTGAGCACAGCGCCCTGCCAATGAGCACATGTGTTGGTCAAGCGCATATTTGTCAGGTGCATGTTTGTCATGCGAGCACAAGCTCAGTTGGCCCATCTCATAGCAGACTGTGCAAGAGTGCACAACAGAGGTGCGAGTTAGACCATACAGAAAGGTGGCCTCTGGAAGGGTTGTACCTGCTGATTCTGATGGCACGCCATGGCTGAAGGCAAGTCATTGAACTCAACAAAACATGTAACACTGCGAGCCCCGCGTATGAGCTTCAATTGCCTGAAGCCTGCTAGTGTGCCGAACAGCTGGCGCAGCTCAGCCTCGCTGACTGTGTCCCCAAGATTTCCCACAAATAGTGTGTTGCATGGAGGATTGTCTTTAGTGTTGCTCACTGCATGGCAGCAGCAAATGTCACGCTGCTGGCGCATGCAGATGTTCTGACTGCTACTTCACATGGTACCCAGGCTGCAAAGCAGCGTACACTTCACCTGACACATACTGCCTGTTGGCTGCTGCAGCTGCTGCCGCAGGTGCTGCAGCTGCTCCAGCAGGAGGGTAGTATGGAGCTGCACCGGGAGCAGCAGCAGGAGGATAGCCTGGGTATGCAGCTGGGGGATGCTCATACTTTCCACGTTTAGAAGCAGTGTCTTCTTTCAAATACATGTTCTTGCGTGCTACCTCACAGCGTAGGACAGCACCCTCACAGAACCTGTAAGACCAGCAGACACTGTAAAGTAAGAAGCTGCTGGCAATGGCTATGTCATGGAATGAGTAACTGCAATATGGTCATCGTGCCAACTTACACCATGTTGTGCAAACTGTCCACTGCTGCTCTTGCCGCAGCACCGTTTTGAAACAAGGCAAACCCTTGTGCCATGCCATTCTTGTGGTGCATTTGCGATGCCTGTGTGACAGAACTCAGCAACATGGAGCAGGCCGTGCGTGCTGATGTAAGATTTGGGAATGGCCTGAAGGAACACGGATGTTTCGCGCGGTCCCTGATCCAAGCATCCTTACCTCATATGCTGGCAAGAAACGCAGCACGTTGTTCAGTTCCCTCTCTTTCACATCTTCAGGAAGCCCGGTCAGAAACAATGTCCTGACCTCGTCCGGATGCGGCTGGTACCCATAGGCTGGAGGTGGGGTGCCGGTCAAGGAGTTGCTTCCTAGTAGGAGCACGCTGAGGGACTGCAGAGCAGCGCCAAAGGCAGCAGGCAGGGTGCCTTGCAGGGCATTGCCACTCAGATCCAGTAGTTTCAGGCTGGTGACCTGCATTTGTGCAGCAGATCAGAGACAGCTTGACTGAGCCATTCACATTAGGTATCACCATCCTGGAGATGTTTGCAGTTGCTGTGCAGAAGGCCATGTCCTGCCAAGGCTGCTGGCTGGTACAAAAACAGACCTGGCATGCCTGCTGGACTAGGCTAGTAGTGTAAATCTTCATCGTACCAGGTACACATGCAGGACAGGGATGCAGTAACAGGAAGTATGCACAGGCACCTTCATGTACAGTGCTTGCTTGTAGCTGTGAGCAGACGTCAAATGCAACAATGCTGACCTGTGCTAAGCTGTCCAGAGGTGCACCTTGCAGCGCACATGCCCCTGTGGCACCATTGGACTGCACTGTACAGGGCACAGCTAGTGCCACAACCTGTCCATTTTGACAGGCAATGCCTGCCCAGTTGCAGTCCTGGGCAACTTTGTTGCTGTTGCAGTCTGCTGTGCTGCAGGGCATTGATGAGCTGTTCCAGCTGGCCAGTAAGGACTGTGGGTCGTGGGTTTTTGCCTTGAACGCCAAGAGTCCTTGCACTGTATGGTACAGTTGGCGTGACTCAAGGGCTGCACTGTAAATAAAGGCAAATGCAAGCAAAATGCATGCATGCATGCGGGCTCTTACCAGATGTGGCGCTTGTTTGGTTCTGTGACAGTGCACTGGGGAGAAATAGAGTGCAGAGGACAGACACAGCTAGTCTCTGCAGAAAATACACAGGCATGTTTGCTGCGTCACAGGAAGGCATACATAAGACTACAGGAGTTGGAAATAGTTTGCTTTGCAGCATTGCTGTCACAAGAGCGCTAAACTTCACTGCACTTGTATTTGTGTTGCCTGCACCTGAAGCCAGTATACGGACATACGTGACGCACGGGTCGTGCCAGCCTAGATAATGACAAGCACGCAGCTTTTCTCACGCATCCGGCATGTTTGTGACGTCAGCCAGGCGAAGAGCCTGGCCACCACACTGCTGCAGAACCCTGTACAGGCAGCAACCTGCAGGTTGCGTAGACTTCGTGCTTTGCAATGTCAGTAAAACACAGTTGCAGAACACGCAGTTGAAGCTACAGGCGAAACTGTTTGCAAATCGGCCTTTCGCCTGCAAGGCAAATCTTTTTTTCCAGGCATAGCTTCCGCAACAAGGCATGCTGACTACTACCGGCACGTCAGAACGCATGAAAGAAGATTTGGGCCAATATGGAGTCAAGAGTTTACTTGTAGGACACACTGGTGCCGGTGACTGCATCCCATGCACATGTCACGTAGCTACAGCCTTGTGACCAGTGCCGAGAGCTGGAATGTTGTGTGCCAGTGTTTTCACAGTCGTGAACATGCAATATTGACTTGCATTGGAGTGAGGTATCAGCAGCAGGCATGTTGTGGCATGCATGAATGCTACGTAGAGGATTGTCAAGGGCGATCATTATGTGCACTCACGCTTGGCAAATTATGCATAGTTGGCCGACTAGGCAATATCGCAATGGGCGGCCAAGCTGCAAGTGGTTTTGTATGGTACGTTCTACGAATTTACTCGTCCTGGCCACCCAACATGTTGTTACAGCAATATGAAAGAACGGAACATCTAATACATCCAACCGTAGTTGCTCTGAAGAAAAGGATGAGACATATGTCAGCCTGGAGAATATAGATGCAGTGGTGACGACATGCAGTGTTTGGCTTGGTAACATGAAGCCAATTGGCCCTGGAACCAACCATGGACCAGCATTCAAAGCAGCGCAACAAAATCAACGCTTGCCATCAAGTGAACAGCGCTCTCAGCTCAAATGGACACATACTTCTGCAGGACCTGCCTGGCAAGGTCATCGGCTCCTGTCCCTCTGTAGATCAGGGACAAATTGAATGCCGCCTCTTGCTTCAGTCCAACTTCATATGTTGGCTCAATTGCATCGTGCAAAGCCTGTACAATTTGACTACCATTGCCATCTAAGCACTTCTTGTAGTACTCAACAGCAATGTGCACCAGACCAAGGTGGTGCGCTGCTCGCCCCAGGTTGTAATTGCTTTCTTCTTCGTGCTCCCTGTGCTGGGCATACTCCTGCAGCAAGGCTCAACCTAGTCAGCTGGCCAAGCTTGCATGTGATGTGCAGTGCTTCAGGTAAATGCTTGGAGCTCAGCCTGCCACCTCAGATAGTCCTGACATCTGCTTGATGGGCCGTCCAAAGCAATGGCAGCTGCATGGAAACAAATTAGGCAGGGCAGCTGCATGGAAATATATTAGGCAGGGCACAACTGCAGGGCGACTTGCCGCACAACACCAGCTCTGCATGGTGGAGCCAGTTGCTGATCTATTTGAAATGCTGTGAACGGATGTGGCAATAGATGCCAACACAGCAAGCCTGACCTGGAAGAATGCAAATGCTTGAAGGACTACCCTGTTCCTGTCATCTACTTTGCGCGTCATTGCCTGCTGCATGTACCCCAAAGCAATGCACAACAAGGTCAGTGGCTGATGTGGGTTCAGCCGGAAGGCATGGAAGTATTCCCCCAAGGCTTGACTTTGAGTTGTCTGCATGACCACACTGAGCTGTCGTCCAAAGCACACTGTGACGACATTGTTGGCGATGCGCAAGCTTGCTGTGCACAGGAGAGAGGGTAAAGGTTCCCACTATGCACAGAGGTAGAGCATACACGCAGTGCAAGGCATCACTCTTGCTTGCAAGGATGCGCCAGCTGAAGCTGTGCAACAAGCTCTTGCACGGACACTCATTGTTTTGAAACTGTTATAGAAGCAAGAGGGTGGCAGACAGCATGGCAGAGCAGGTGACCTGGGAGAGGCAGTGACCGGCAAGCAGCATCAAGGGGAGGCTGGAAGGATTCTTGGCACGTAAGGGTAGAATGAACTTGGCGGTGTGCCTGATGCCCCCCATGCCAGCCAAGACCCTGCACACCACCAGACTTACTTTCAAACCGCAATTTGTCACACGGTTTGATACGTCATACACAACAAGCACAAGCACAAAGCTTGCTGTGATGAGGCCATGATTGCAGACGAACCTCTCAAGACATACGGTGACAGCAAGCACACGCACCATGCATTCATGCATTCGCATAGGCCATCTTGCAACAGCAAGATTGGCCGCAGCAAATAAAAGGCAATTGTTGACATGAGTATCAAGATGTGTCAGCGGCAGCTTGTGACGCGACAGGAGAGAGGCCTTTAGGTTGTGCTTGCTTTCAGGCAAGGAGGTATGCTAACCTGCAGTATGTATTCCAAACATGAGTGCTGTCAGGCCATCTATAGCAGACAGGCTTCAGTAGCTCATAGGCCACCTCATGTTCCTGCTCAGCAACATGTATCTCTGCCAGCACCATTTGCAGCACATCTCGCCGGCTCTTGTCCACCCACCGCCTACAGGCAGTAGCTGTCTTTGCACATGCATGTTGCACCCAACACGACGCTGCTTTCTGCTTGTCACAGAAGACTGTGCAAGCAGACTAGGACAGTTAGGCTAGCCTTGGAGCCCAAGTAGATCTCATACTGTCTACAGTCAAGCTAAACATGTTTACCAAAGTCTGTACAATACAGCTTCTGCACACAAGAACAGGCCATACAGTAAGGACACAGTTGCATGGTACAAGTCAAAGTGTGACTGTCTTACTTGGCAAAGAGTCGGATGGAGCTGTCAATGAGAGACTTGGCTTCAGTCAGCCTGCCCTGCTTCAGCAGCAAGCGCCCTGTCTGCACCAGCATCTGAAACTTTGAATCCTGCTTGAAGAGGCCAGAAGCGCCGCCAGCAGCCGACCCCATGTCTGCTGCACCTTCCATGTCGGCTGCACCTGTGATGTCACCATTTGTACCAGCTGCCAGGACAGCTTCTGCAGCTTCGTCAGCCTGACGAACATGTGCTGACCGCCGGTCCCGAGTTGTGTAACCCTGCATGCAGCCATGGGGACTATACTCATCCCTGAGGGCCAGGCTCAGATCCAATTTTCATTTGACACATGTAAATATGAATATGCTGTGCGGGGCAAGTGACTGCAGCTAAACATGCACAGGCACAGACTCAAAACACTTTCACCTCCAATGCAGTCATTAGCAATGACCAGCATATGATAGGCCATTGAGCTACTTATACGAGGAACATGCTTCTTGCAGCAATAGACACACGTGGCCAGCTGGAATCCCAAAACCAGTGTTACCTTGAAAACAGTATCAGCCTCTGCAAACACCTTCTTCCTGCTGACACCATGCTGGCGGCGTCGCAGAGCTTTTGCAACTGAGGGGTCAAGAGCGACAGCAGGGTCTGCCTGGCCCTCCCCTCGCTCATCAGCCCCTCCGATTGTGGCTGACACCATTGGCAGCATCAGCTCAAGAAACTCATCCTGTATCGTGCAAGCGTGTATGAGCTTGAACGCAACCTCTGGATCCGAGTGATCCAGCTGGTACGTGGAAAAGCTGCGCATCAGAACTAAAAGGAAGCCATGAGCTGCTGCAATCCTCTGAGCACGCAATTGGATTGATAGCGCCTGGAGAAGCAGCATGCTTGATGAGCACATTGGGTGCATGCCAAGGAGTGACATGATCCACAGTTCTGGAATGCATGCTTGATAATGAGACATCATAAGAAACCCACTAACTGTTACACACAGTCTCTGCCATAGCACGAGCCGCAGCAGCATCAGCAGTGGCAGATACACAGGAACAACAGCGAGAGACCTGCTGTCCCAGTCGCAGCATAAGGCCAGCTCTGTGAAACAGCGACTGAGCCTGTTGACCTGCTGAGCCATCCTGCTGCTCTGTGTCTTCTAGAGCCTCATTAGGCTGTTTCAGGATACTGAGAACTTGTTGAGCAGCCAGTGTGGCACCAGCATCCAGGTGAAGCTGAGCAAGGGCTAATGCAGCTTCGCTTTGCTTCCAGCCAGGACAAAACTCATCCTGCATGACTGCCTCATACATGGACACCAGCTCCTGGCTGTTGCCTAGGGCTTGCTGGCACTCAGCAATCTTGCCCCACAGCTCTGTGTTGTTGTAGTCAGGCAGCTCTTGGACATGCTTGTAGAAGATTAGCGCCTGCAAGATGAACAGAACTCCTTGGACGACTGGTTACACCAAGATGCAGAAGTGATGCTGCATGCTGATGCTGCAGACGCAACTCAGATGCACAGGAACTTCAGATTGTCACAACAAGCAGTCAGGTTGCAGCCTGTACGACAGCACCAGCCATGGACCATAAGCTCAACAGATATGATGGGTCACATGGCAGAGAGGATACACAATGTGCACCCAGACACAAACAGCGCCCCTGAACACTGCCTGCACAGCTAAATTGCCATACCTCCTCAGCATGCTGTAGTTGCAGCAGCTCATCTGCAACAGTGAGGCACAGGTCAGCATTTTCAGCCAGCGGCTCCTCCAGCAGGTTGCCAAAGTACTGCTGAGCCTCATGCATTCCGTGATTTGACTCAACATCAGACTCCAGGTGAGCACAGCAGATACCTGCTTTGACCTACGGCACAGTGCATTGCACTACTTCAAGGACTGGTTGTCTTGCCACAGCGGCGTAGGTTGAGCTGCATGCAGTTGTGACATCGGACCACTCACAAGTGCAGCGTGATGCAACCTATGTGCCAGAACTTCTCTGCCAGGGAAAATTGTGTTGAAACATGATCTCTGCCAGCATACAAGACTGCAGAGCAGCAACAGAACAGTAGGAGGATCTGCAGTCAGTACATGGGGCCTTGTGAGAGTCAATAGAGGCCCCATGTAATGACTGCATGACACGGAAACAAGCGTGTCCATGCTTGGATGCGCAAAGTCTGCAAGATGCGCTTATCTTGGTCAGGCACAGCAATGAGTGCAGCTGCACCTGGAGTTCCACGGGCAGGCCAGCCTGTCCGCACAGCTGTGCGTCTGCATACTGTATGTTATCCACAGCTAGACCCCACTCAGATGCCTCCATGTACAGCTCAGCCAGAATGTTGATGTGTGTCAGGTCTACTGCAGTGGGGTAGTCATGCAGGTGTGCTTGCAACACATTCTTTGCTTCTTCAGGGTTGCCCAGCTGATGATAAAGGCGAGCTAGCATCTTGGCAATCTCTGGGTCCCCAGGTCGTACAGTTGCCAGCTGTTTGAAAGCCTTCAGCGCCTGCAGTGTACTCTTTGCTGTCATCAAAGCAATGGTGGTGCTTTGTACATGAAGACATTGGCCACAAGCGTGTGTTCTGACCAATCGGGTATGAGCTCGGCAATTCAGATTGTCGCTGCATTGCGCTTGCAAAGTATACTTTTATATTATACTGACAGTATATGCGTGCTTGCCTTTCTTGGCTCATCTATCTCAGAATGCAGGACTGCCTTGTCCCATTTAGCATCCAGATCATTTTTGTCACGGTTAATGGCCTGCATCATCACGTCAGACTGTGTCAAGGTGACAAGGTGTCAAAGTGACAAGAGCCTAACGAAGAGCTTGATGAAGTCTCTGTCTGGACAAGATCCATGAACAGCATGCAGATACTTAGCTTACATTCTTGAGGCAATAGATGGCCTGCCGCAAATATCCCAGATCAGTGGACATCTTGGCAATGCGTTTCCAGACTTGACTATCCTGCAAGCAGTCTGACCAGTGAGCATAACAAGCATACCGCGCAACTTGTGGCAGCTTCTGAGCAGATGTAGCACAATACTTTCAGAGAGCATTGTGGTTGCTGCAGCTGCCACAACATGCAAAGTCCAGACCTTAGAGAGATGTGCAGAGATCATGTGGAAATCCAGAGCCTTTTTGGCATCTCCTTGAGACTCATACAGCAACCCCAGGGTGTGGTATGCATCTGGCAAGTTTGGTGCTTCCCTGATGACAGCCAGTAAGAGAGTGATGGCTTCGGCATGCCTGCAAGAATCCCAGCACCAGCACCATCAAGCCTTCTGCCTCTGTGTACATCTTGATAAGATGATGCGTGCCCATGCAGAACATTATTCTGCCCTGGCATTGGCAGCATAGCGCAACCTCAAACCAGGACCCCTGACATGGATGTGTCTTGCAGATGTGACATGCAGCCTCACCTGCCAGATGCATAGTGCAGTGTCGCTTCACCCAGTTTGCGGTTGACTTCCTCTGGGATCGGTTTTGTCCTGCTGCCTTTTCCCTTGCTTGGTCTGCACAGAGGCAGGGCTAAGAATGTGCACAAGTCTGCAATATTATACACTGCAGCAGCAGTCACTGACCTGCGCTTGTTCTTTCGTTTTTTTACTTTGCCGGTAGACATGCCAAGGTGCTCTGCAACCTCATCATTCCTGCATGTCAGTGCAGGTCAGTGGCCACAAGCGCAACAATGAGCAGTCAAGTCGCAGTGCATGCAGCATGGCACTCAGTGTACCATATTTCGTCTGCACTTGCCCCAAACACACTCTCTGTTGCTGCTGTCCCAGATGGCCGTGCTGCATCCTCAGCCTGCACATCAGAACCAAGTGTTGCCTTCGCCTGTTCGACCTAAGTTTGCCAAAATTTGCTTGAGCCAAAGTTCACCGTAGCTTCGGAGAGATCTCTGTTTCGATTGACCCTCTTCTGCCTAGCAAGCACTTCATACGGCTGCAGCTGGACTCCGTGATCATTGTTGCGATTTTGTTCCATGCCCTCCAACATGGCCAAGGGATCGGCACCAGCTGGAAATAGCTCATCTTCCCCGTCCGCATCTGTGTCTGCACCGCTAGTAAAGCCTGCATCGGCGTCGCTGAAGCCTGCATCCGTCTCGCCGCCGGTTTCCCAGCCTGAGTCAGATTCGGCGTCAGTTTGACCTCGGAGAAATGCTTCGTCGGATAGGTCCTCGTCCTCGACACCGGCCTCTACATCAACGACCTCCGTCCGCTCCTCTACGTCGGAGTCCTCCTCATAAGGCAGAAACTCATCATCATCGTTCATGATCCGGCCACACGGAAGATCAGCTCAAACCCGCAGCACAGCATGGCGACAGGTACAACGAGCTGACTTGCTGACTTCCTGTACAGCTTCTTCTACTGCAGCCCTCCGTGCCTCCGTGCTTCGGAAGCACTGCTATGTCACCACCGCCACCTGCAGTTCCTGCGGTAGCGTAATGAGTAATTCAGGTCAAAGTTTCCATGTGGCTGTGTAACAATTCCGCCATAGACACGTAGACTGCGTGCAAGCGACAACTATCCGCGCACTATCGAAGCTTGGTACCAACAATGGTCGGCCGAGGGCCATTTGTACTAGGCGCAGGTGCAGCCGCCGGTATCGTTGCAGGGATCGTGTTGAGGAGGTCGGCAACTAGCCCTGCATCTGCTTCGCGTAATGTTGAATACATCTGGAACATGTGATGTCATCTCTGGCATGTACCTGCACAAGTCCGTGATCAAGCCTGTCCATCAGGATGCGCTAGAGCAGTTCTGCGTTTCTGCCACATGTCGCAAATGGGGGAGGCGCTGCTGCAGGCAAAACAATCCTGTGCGAACACTGCTGCAAAACAATGCAAAGCTACTCAGTAAGAAAGACCATCATACAGTGCGGACGCTTGTTCGAGGAGGTCAAGCTCACATCTTCAAACACTGGCCAGCACCTGGTGAGCAGAGCCTACTGCACTCCGCACACAACAGCCAAGAAAAGCAAATTATGCCAGCCTGTGTAACTCTGTGTGCTCACAAAAAAAGCCAGAAAAGGTAAGCCGCTGTTGTTAATCTTGGCTTCACAAGATCTGGTATATGTAGGCATCAGAGATCAGCAGAAGATCACTCTTCTGCAACGCGCCAGAGCTTTTGCCTCTGAATCAATTTCTGCAAGGGAGCTGGAAGAAGCGCGCCTTGGCAAGAATGCTCATGTGCTCATTGCAGCACAGCACACACTTGACCAGTTTTTGTAAGTTTGTGCCTGCATGATGAGGCACAACTGAAACAGCAGGAATGTTGTGCAGAGGTTCTATATCCCCCCAGATGTGAAAAGAGGGAGCATCAGCTGCCTGGTCCACCAGGCACTGATGACCTCAGAAAGGATCAGTACTACTGGTTGAGAGACGACAACAGGACAGATGAAGATGTGTTAGCACACCTAAGGGTACTGATTTAAACTTACAGGAGCAGTTTAGTTGCCTGCTCCCCTGCTCACAACATGCTTTCAAGAACTCCTTCATCAGTACAATTGACCAAGCTGAGTTTTGTTCAAGGGCTGAGCTCATGCAAGCCTGAATTTTCTGTTATAGCAGACACCGCACTGTGAATACATGATGATCTTGTTCTAGTTGAGCTAACACAGCTCAAATAGCATGCAAGTATCAAGGCACAGATCTACCTGTATGCAGGCCGAAACAGACTACTGTCACAATGTCTTGGAAAACACAGAGCACCTTCAGGAGGAGTTGTACCGGGAAATGCGTGGCAGGATACAGGAAGCTGACCAGTCTGCGCCAGTCAGGTGAAACTTCCTTGGGCAGCATTGCACACAGATTCCCTCTTGATCATGCCATGCCAACCTGACCGCAGAGCAATGCAGCCATTCAAGCTTCAAAAACTTTCACAATGCACCTGGCTGTGCAGGGATGGACCATACTTCTATTACAGTTGTACCCTAGAAGGCAAGCAATACAGGGTGCACTGCAGAAGGAAGCTGCCACCAAATGTTGGTTCCCCTTCAGGTGCTGGCAACGCTAAGTTCATCACTGCATTGGTCACAGTTTGTGATGACTAGAGAGACATCTTTTGTTGTCAGATGTTTGGAAAGCACTCCCCAGGCACACAATTGCAAAACGCGATGGGCCTGTTGTGCTCTTCTTTAGGATATGAGTGCAGGCCAGGTGTGCATCACAATACCAGACGGCATTCAAAGTGTTCAGTGCTGTTATTTGTATATGCGTGTCTGAGACGCGTGTTGTCACCTCAAATGTTGCTTTTCCTGTAACATTGCACAGTCTCCAACCAACAGCTGTTGGGGTGCAGAGTCTGACAGCATGGATGAAAGCCAGCCAGAGGAGATCCTGCTAGATGAGAATGCCGAGGCAGCCAGATTTGACTTCTACATGGTGGGAGGCCTGGAGCCCTCACCCAATCACAAGCTGCTGGCATATGCTGAGGACACTTCTGGCAATGAAAAGTACACTCTCCATGTGAAAGACATTGAGTTGAACAGGGAGATGCTCAAAGAGCCTATCAAGGTAAATCTTAAGCTCAGCAAGCATGCGCAGCTTGCAAGTTGCATGTCCTGTGACTGCTGTAATGCTTCTTTAATGGTCATGTGTGAGTATCAATGTGGATGTGGATGTCGTATTGGCTTTGTATTGCTATTGCGGCCGACATTCCTTCTGGGCATGAGGCAGTGCCAAATGTGAGCTATGGAGTGTATCACCACCTTGCTGTCTGCCAGTATCACATTCTTTGGCCCTGCCTGATTGCATAGTTTGCAGCGTTTGTGTGCCAGCCCTGCACGACCCTGCCGAGTGACATCAGAGCACGCAGACATTTTGCTGTCACAAACAGCTGCTATCATCAAGTGGAAATGCATGATCTGCAGGAGACTGCTGGGAATGTAGCCTGGGCCAATGACAACAAGACTCTGTTCTACGTCACCAAGGACAAGCTAGATCGCCCATTCAAGGTCAGTGTGGCCAGTCTACCAAAACATAGGCTTGTTATGCATGCGCCTATATCCCAATTCACTGTTATATTGTAATCCATGCAACTACACAGACATGCTGCAGTCCTGTACAGCCCATCTGCATAGGCATCTCAGACCTTTGCACATGCAGTTCAGTTCACAGCATGCTATGTATATGCACTACAAGACAGTCGTACACCCATTTTGCTGTTGTGTCCAATCAGTCTGTTGCCGTAGGTATGGCGGCACCATGTTGGTGGCAACGCTGAGCAAGATGAGCTGGTATATCATGAGGAGGATGACCAGATGTATGTGCACCTTGCAAAGTCACGCGATGAGAAGATCCTCAGCATTCACGTTGGTGAGCATCAGCACTTGTCACAGTGTGCACTGCTTTGCTGGCAGCCTTGCTGCACACGGTGTGCTTGTTAGTGAGGTGTTCTCAGATGCACGTCTGATCAGCAAAAATCTCTTTGTGTTTCGTGCAACTACAGAGACACAGCTTCGCAACTCATCCCTCTGACTCACACATACACACAAGGAGTTGTCAGTGAAGCTTGGCTGCATGACACAGTGTGTAACCAAAAGAAGCCTCATGCTCCCTGTCATCACTTTGAGCTTCAGGTCACTTCCTGCTGTTGGATTGCAGGCTCTTCTGTCACATCTGAGACGCGTTTCCTATCAGCTGATCAGCCAGAGGGCGAGTGGAAGGTCATCCTGCCGCGTGTGAACAACGTGGAGTATGACATCAGGCACCGTGGCGACCATTTCTTCATTGAGATCAGAGATGCAGACAGACCCAACTCAGAAGTGCTGGTTGTGCCTGTCTCTGACCCCACACAAACCAAGGTACTGCTGCTCGAATGCAGAGGTACTGCTGCTCAATTGCTTGCACAGACCTGTATGCTAGCAGGCCTGCATGGCCTGCCTAGGAATACACAGACTTACTTCATTGTTTTCAATCAGTCTCCAATGGGTCTTCGATCGATTCTGCTGTAAGGCAAATTTTTTTTGCTGCTGCTGCTGACTCAAGAGCCAGCCAATGTTTTGTTTGACACTTTATGCAGCTTGTCACTGCTGCCGTTTGCATGCAGGTTCTGATTCCCCACAAGACAGATGTCAAGATTGAGTCCATGGTTGTGTCTCAGAGTCACCTGGTTGTCTTTCAGCGTATCAAGGGGCTACAGGTTTGACATCTGACCTGTTTTGTGCTTACCTACTTGTGCATGTGTACTCTGCTGTTCTCACACAAATATGCCTTGCTTCCCACAGCTGAATGCCAGCAATACCGGCTTTTGTAGGATGGCAAGTTTTGCATGAGGTACCACATTATGCCCAGGTGCAAAGCATAGCATACAGCAAGCATTGACATGTAGAAGCACCTGGTCTGCAGCGTGAAATAAACAATCTTCTTCATTGCAGGAAGCCACCATATATGAGCTGCCAGATGGGTTGGGAATGCCTCAGACGCTGGGCATGGGGGAGCAGGTGCAGTTCCCAGAGGCTGCCTATAGCCTGGGACCTGGCAGCCAGGGCGACTTTGACAGCCTTATTCTGCGCATAGGTTACACCTCCCTCACCACTCCCACCTCCACCATCGACCTCAACATGAAAACTGGCAAAAGGTGTGCACATCTCTCCCATCAAGAGCACAGTTATGTTGTGTTTTTTCTGTCTGGCCAGTAGCACTGCATGCTGATGTTGCAGCTTGGTTTTGCTTGGTTGTGGTGTGGCAAAACCTGGCTGCTATGCTTCAGAGGCAACGGAGAAGAGGCAGCTGATCTGTTCCAGCTCCCTGCTTACATCATGCTCAGCACTCAAAGTATCTCCCCTGTTGCCATAGCATTTGCCTTTGGTGGAATACTTTACTACTTGGGCAAGCTTGCTCAGAGACATGCGAGTTTTTCACTCTGCATTTGTATAAAACCAGCCGGCTGACTGCCCTGAATGCGCTTTGAATGTAAGCTACAACTCTGCAACTTGCTGGACATGTGCAAGCTCTTTCATACCTCTGCAGCCTTACAGCATGTGCAAGTCACCCTGTTTCATGTAGGGCTGTGAAAAAAGTGCAGCCTGTGCTGGGAGGCTTCAGCAAGGACAGCTACAAAACAGACCGATTGTGGGCAACAGCATCAGATGGTACCAAGGTGCCCATGTCCATTGTGTACAAGCAAGGCCTGGTCAAGCTGGACGGCTCTGATCCCCTGCTGCTCAACGGGTCAGATTGCATTCTTCTGTGCTTCTAGTCAAGCTAGACGCTGCTTTTCCTGTTTACCGTCTTGGCGATTATTGTCTTGTAATGCTTATGCTGCAGTGCTTTCGTCTGGAAGCATACCACATTTTCTCTGACTGCCTTATGTGTGTGTCCTGTTGCGACAGATGCAATTTATACTGGGCAACGATCAAGCTGACAAACACAGCTAGGGTCTCATTCATTCTTTTGCAGTTGTGCTGCAGCTCAGTCCTGCTGCTAGAAGGCAGATGCATGTCCTGTCGTAGACAGACTGTGTCACATCATTATTATGCCGTGCAGATATGGCTCATACGAAGTATGCAATGACCCTTACCTGAGCGGCAACCGCTTGTCCCTGATAGACAGAGGGTTCATCTTTGCTCTAGCACATGTCAGGGGTGGTGGAGAGATGGGCCGCAACTGGTATGAGGATGGCAAATACCTACACAAGAAGAACACCTTCACAGACTTCATAGCCTGTGCAGAGTACCTGGTGAAAGAGAAGTACACCAGCCCAGCCCACTTGTGCATTGAGGTACGAGCTTGACAGAGAAGATGCTGTCAATGAGCAAAATCATCTGGAATCTGTGCTGAGACTTTGAACATTCTTTGTGGGTTTAGGGTTTTGTCTATCAAAGTGATCATATTTGAATATGACAGAAATGATCGATTTTGAGTGTAATACCTCTAAAAAACAACATGTCAGTGCAGTTCAACCATGCAGAATGAACAGAACAATGCAGCTTGCTCCTCATACCATAGCAGCAGCCTTGTTTCTTGTGCACTGAGAGTAGTCATTTGTCTGCTGCATGACCAAGGCATTCTATGCCCGGCCTTTGGTGCTCGCCTGTGAGCTTGTCCAGAGCTCCACTGAGAAAGCATGCCAGGCAGCATTCACAGGTCTGATGCACATGAGCAGTGGGCAGCTGCTGTAGCACTCCTCCTGGGCTGTGTACGATATGTTCTGTACCTGTTTGCAGGGCAGGAGTGCTGGTGGCCTGACCATGGGTGCAGTCCTCAACATGCGCCCAGATCTCTTCAATGCTGCTATCATGGGTGTGCCATTTGTGGATGTAGTGACCACTATGATGGATGAAAGTATACCACTGACAAGCATAGAGCAGGAAGAGTGGGGTAACCCAAATGTAAGTGCCTAACTGTTCATGCATCAGCTATGCCTGAGTTTGCATTCCCACAAACCTGGTACAAATTGTGCCCAGACGCATATGTATCCCACTCATTTGAGTGCCCTGAGTGAAGAGCAGTGTCCCGTCAGTGCATTTTGTGCATGAAGGAAGCTTGATGGCTCTGTGCCAGAGCCGCAGCTATGTGTGTTTTACTGCAGAAAGCAGAGTACTATGAATACATGAAGACGTACTCTCCAGTGGACAACATTCAGCCGGCAGATTACCCCAACATTTTGGTCACTGCTGGTCTTCATGACCCTCGTGTTGGATACTGGTAAGATCTGGCACGTCCACAATTGGTTGGTCTGTTTCTGTTGGCATGGCTCTTCTCCATCCATCCTACTGAGCGTGTTGTTGATTGACTCAGTTCTTGCAAGACATCAGTCTGCATTGAAATCTTCAGCTGTTCCATTGTTGATGTGCAGGGAGCCAGCAAAGTTTGTGGCCAAGTTGAGAGAGAACAAGACAGACAACCGCATCCTGCTTTTTAAGTGTGACTTGGGGGCTGGTCACTTCTCACAGTCTGGACGTTTTGACAGATTGAAGGACACAGCACTTGAATATGCTTTCCTGCTCAAGTGCCAGGATTTAGTAAACACATAAAACATCAATGAACACGTAACCAAATACCAGCCTGGCAGAAATGGAAACTTGGTACCTTGCTTTTGGTACAGCATTTCTGTGTCTGAAGCCTGTTTCGCAGCAGAGCAATTCTGAGTATAAGTCTGTCTGCCTGTGCCTTATTTTTTGCATCACAGTATTGACATCAGCAGTCTGCCTATAACCAGTCAGTAGTGGTTCGTTTGATGATTGTATGCAGACATGGTATACTATATCTATTAGACAAGGGTGTGTGTGGTCAAGCCAGACAAGCAGTGTAACTGAGGAGTCTTACAACCTGATGAGGGTGTTTACATAAGTGTATCGAGAAATTCTGATGTACAGCATGCGGTACCTGCAGAGTACAAGGCACTGTCTTCAGGGATCCTTTTGCATGCAATGTCTGCTGAGCAAATGCATCCTTTGATAAGTGCATCTTTGCTTGCATGGATTTGCGCAATCAGCAACCCTGATCTCTGTGCAGTCATTAAGCATGTAACATACCAGACATACTGACTCTTGTGAGCTTTCAAAGCCTGTATCGCTGTGATTGGCTGCTTACTGATGTAGCACGCCTGTACCTTGCCCAGCCTTGTCTGATAAAGTGATAGTGGTATGTCAAGAGGCCCACAGAATTTGCGCCACATGCTTGATGATTGCTGCAGTGGCCATCATACATGAGTGAACAGTTTCAGCGTCTTGCCAGCAAATGGCTTGAAAGTCTGTGGCGCCTGCTGGCTTTACACATACCAGTGTATACACCATCACGCTTGGCTGTGAGTTTGCTGCTGTGGAGTCAATAGCCTTCCGCAGGTAGGAGCTGCAAAGCACAGACAAAAATACAGGGCTGCTAGGCTCCAGCAGATGGCGTGTTCTTTTTTGGTCTTACACTGCACCTCTCCACACAGCAATGTGGTTGGGATGATGGGACACGCCTTGAGCATCAAATGTTATGATCTGCAGTGCAGCATTGTTCTGACCAGTGCGGTCACCAGCCAGATGGTCAAGCTGCCAGACAGGCTGTCGCATATGTTTGTGAATATGGCATCGTACCATGTCTGCTTTGATTTTTGACGCCTGCGATGCTATGATTGCGGCAGTGAGCTCTGGTGGCCATTGAGCATGTGGACCATCCTGTGCACAGGCAGCCTTGCTGTAGCAGGTATGCACTCAAAGATGGTGTCCTGCTGACATCATGATGCTAGGTTCTGACCTGCAAGTCTGGATTGTCTAAAATGGACACATCTTGCGGTTCTATCTGCACAAGGAGCTTTTCTGCCTGAGAGTATGATACTGGCTATGTTGCTGAGTCATGTTGGCAATCATTACTGGTCTTACACCAAGTATAGCACATGCATCTCGCAGCTCTTCTTGTCTCAACTTGCCCAGCCCCTCGAAGTTGCCTGGGCAAGCACATGGTAGCTGCTATGATCTGTCTGTGCCGTACATAAAGAGATGCACCCAGACTTCCGGATGTCAGGTTGTACAGTGCAGTGATCAGGCGGGAAGCTGGTTCAGTAAATTCATATCGTCACCTGTTGACAGGCATAAAACACAGACTCTGCAGGATTCGCGCAGTAGCGCAAAAACCGTTGGGGAGAAAAACATTGTCTCATCGTCTGGGTGAGCGATCAGTAGGAGAACAGTGGAAACTTTAGGAAGTGCATATTCCAAGCGCATAGTCAAGCGTGACAATGCGAGACGCTGGCTACGCTATTGCGTTGCGCATGCTGAATGCCTGCATCTGACAGAGCTATATCTTCAAGGGCGCAGTTCCCTGTGATCGCACTCCTGGTGCCAGTCAGGTCATTCCAGGAAGGCAGACACAGCAATCATGCCACAAGCTGCGCCTGGACTGACATGCGTCCTGCACACGCATGCAACAACAGTGGGTAGCTGAGCTGACCGTGTAGGTCCCGTTCACTTGGAGTGTCAAGAAGCAAGGGAGGAATCCTCACCAGTGTAAGAAACCCTAAAAATTGCTTCCCCACTTCGACTTCGGTTTGTCGCAATTCTATTCAGCAATGATACACGTTGATTTCTTCGTTCTGGACAGACCACTAACACAGCATCAGGGTGGAAGAACCGTACAACAAGCCCTTGGAGATTTTGCAGCGAAAAGAGGAGTCCGCCAGCCCTCAGAGACAGCTAACAAGATCTGCATTTACGCTTGCAGCGGCCTCAGTTAAATTCTTTGGCGGAACCGGCCGACGGTAAGGTTTACCTTGTTTAACATGACGACTTCAGATCTGTGAGGGTGCTGCATCTCGGGATGTCATAGCTTTAATGCCTCCACAGCTCACCTGCTTGCGCTCAGGTGAATATGGCGGACGCTATGCGAGCGATGCTTGATGAGCTGATGGGGAAAGAGAGGAACGTGCCATTGGACCAGAGGAAAGGCACAGACATGAGGTTCAATGATCCGGAGGTGTGCAAATATGCCCTTGCCGGTTTATGCCCATATGGGCTATTCAAAAACACCAAAAGTGATCTAGGTAAGTATTTGGGAATATGGGATGGCATTGCTATGCACTGGGCCTGGAGTGCTTGAGGTATGTCTTGTATGCATGTATCTCAGAGGGTGCACCTGCAGGTACTGCTGTGGACACAACAGGGGTTGCATGCAAATTTTGCGAGCATATGGCTTCATTGTTTTGCTGATGGACACTACGAAACTTGAGACCATCCAGCTGCCCTTTTTGTCTGAGCCTATTCTTCATCGCTGCAGGTGTGTGCAAGTACACAGTTCATGAGGATGATGTTCAGTGGGATGTTGTCAAGGAGAACTGGGACAAGCTCTCAATCAAGGAGAAAGACAGGCAAGCATGGTTGCCATACTGTATGGCTGGATGCCAGCATGTACCATATGCAGTTTGGCATGTTAGTGATATGCTGCATGGCATTCATATCCTTTACATCATGAGCAGGCAAAGGACTTGTGTCAGATTGCAACCGAACCCTGTACAGCAGCTGATGCACCTGAGCTGATCTGACAGGTATGGGTATGAGAGAGAGCTCATGACTTTGCTGAACCAGCTGTGTCGTGACATGAATCGCAAGATTGAGCGTCAGAAGGAGCGAGCTATCATTGAAAGCTCAGCAAGGCCCCTCAATGCTGAAGATAAGGCACGTCTTGAAGCCATCAAGGTATATAATTGCAGCTGTCCTTGGGCACATATGTGACACACCTCATTGGACTGCTTGGAATGGTCTAAACATCGTGTGAATGCTTGTGGGCTAACACGGCAGGTGCATACAAGCTTCTTGCAACATCATGCCATTCTGCCAATGAGGCATGGTTGACACCCTTTGGCAACATTACTGGGGGGGTGGGAGGGGGGTCGGGATGGGAATGTCCAGCAAGATTTCTGAACATTGAGCGCTGAGGCGTTTTTCAACCCCTGGCTGTGTGTGCTGAATTGACTTCAGTGTTGAAGCTGAAGCATGGAAGCTCACCACATCTTTCATAACCCCAGCAGTCACGATTGTGTATACGAGATAGAGTGTGAATAACAGCTGCAGGTCGGCCACCTGTACCTCACTCAGGTCTCGGTTGATCATGCAGAGTCAAGAAGTAGATGCCATGCACAGATCTCAGGCCATGGCAGAAGCTGGGGATGTGGATGGCAGCATGGTGTGTGCCCAGCAGGCAGAGACATACAAGAAGCAGCATGACACACTGCACACTCAGCTGACAGCGCCCGAAAGGGTGATGACTGTCTGCGAAGTGTGCGGTGTCTTCATCAACAGCACTGACAATGACCAGCGGCGGCAGGTGAGGAAGATGACTGAGGTGAGCGCGTCATAGCGCCACCTCATGTCCCCCACCCTCTCCGCTGCCCTGTGCAATTCCTGCCTGCTTTCATGTACCTGTCAAAGGCCCTCAGAGGTGATTGGTTGATATGCCATTGCCCAGACTCACATGTATTGACAATGCCAAGTACACTGGGCACATGCAACTGAAGTGTATGAATCAGTATCCTGCTGCTTGGGTTAGCTTGACATGTTGACATAAGATTTTCCAAGCATTGGCCACGAAGGACAGCCCTTTGCGCACAATGCTGCATGCAATGCAAGGCATAACTCAGTGCATGACCCTAGTGTTTCTGCATACATGACACTACGCCGTGCCTGGCTCAGCTTGTGAAATGATGCAGGATCACCTGACAGGCAAGCAATATTTGGGCTGGAAAGCTATCAGAGATGAGCAAACACGCTTGCAAGAGCAGCTGGCCAATCAGCGGCTGCCACCACCCCCATCAAGGCCCTTGGAAGAAGCCCGCCCTTCACACAGGGATAGGGAAAGGGAACGAGAGCCCAGACGGGAGAGGGATCGGGAAAGGTCACACAGCTCTAGAGATCATCACCGCAGCAGGCATACATCAGACAGAGAGCCTGAGAATGGCAGGCGGTCAAGCAGTCATAGTCATAGAGAAAGATCCCCATCCAGGTATGGTTTGTACAGTCTGACTGCACATGGACCAGTCATTCTTGCATATTTGTGGCAAGTCGGCCTTGTTGTTGCGAGTTGTTCACTGGCTAGTTGTGTCGTTTGTGCAGCGCAGTAAATTACTAGCAGGGTGTCGTTTTGATCTGGCACCTGCAGCTCAATCACTACAAATAAAGGGGGGGTTTAGTATGGGTACTAGTTGCTGCCTAGTATACCTCTAGTATGTTAGATTAGCAGTAACATGGGTTTAACAGGGGCTGTTGCATATCAGCATAGTAGGACTATGTTAGCATACTAGGGTTACCTATTACCCTGCTAGCACATGCATGTATATTGTACATTTCCAATTAATCTCAAGAATATTCATATTCAACTACAATCTGCGAAATCATCAGCAACAATCCATAGTCTTTCCATCTGTGACTGCAGTTTGCTGCCTAAAAAACCCCCAGTGAGCATATGCTAGCAGCCCATTAATGGCGTATTGAAGTGACTTAGCAGATGTGGAGTTCTCTAATTCTGTGCAGGAAGCGCAGCCGCTCACATGAACGCAAGAGGGAAAGGGAGCAACTCTTTGATGGCGAGGGGCGCAGCAGCAGACAATGAAGCTTTTAGTGTAATTAAACATTTGAGGCCCTGTTTTTGGCTTTAGTGTGATTTCAGACATCATCATATGGAGCTCAGGTTTTGATTCTGTTTATGGGTTTGTATGTATCATGCGTAACATATCTATGCCACTGACTAGCACTCTCAGTGGTATAGACCTTGATGCTTCCGTTTGAGTAGCACGCTACAGAGGTTGTGTTCGGTGCTGTCAAGTATGTGTTTTGCATCCATGTGTAGACAGCAGATATGAGCGGTTACATGCAGCTCAAGGCTTTGCTCTGCTTCATACAGGTACATGTTTGATCTTTGACAGTTAAAACGGTTCAACAGCTGGTGGATAGCCAACGGACCTAATGATGCCATATTGCATGGCCTGCAAGACATGATGTCTGCAATCTCACAATGAACATGCTCGGTATTGCCTCACATAATATACACAAGCGGGCAAAGCAAAATGCAAATGTCAGACCAATCAGAGCTTCACAGAAGACACTGAGCACCGCAATCAGATTGAATTCGGCACCTCATATGGCAAGCAACTCTCATAGCATTACTCTAGGTGCTGCTCATTGCAGCAAACCTGATGTATTTGCATGTAAGTTTTGCCTGTGCAGCTCACAGCAGTACTGCTGTTGCTCCACAACCCTCTCGTAAATATAAAGCTATCAGGTGCAAAATCCAGTAAGATAGGCAGCAGCAGTGGGCAATGGCATTATCATGGCTGCCAATGCATCACAATGACCCTGCTGATCAAAGATAATGGGTTCGAAGTCTAGGCTTTCTTCACTGCATCCTCAACCTTCTCAGCAACACCCTTCTTCTTTGGGCTGGATGGAGTTGCCTTCTTTGGGCTGGATGGTGCAGCAGCCTTTACTTCAGCAGCAGGCTCAACCTCCTTACTGGCAGGAGCACCACCCTTTGTGGGGCTTGACGGTTTCAATGTGCCTCCAACAGCACTGTCTAGGGCTTTGGCACCGCCATTGTCAGTGGCAGTCTCTGCAGTGTCTGTCTTTGCCTTCTTGGTTCCCTTCTTTGGGGAGCCTGAAGGCTTACTTTCCTCGGTTCTGGCGTGTTTGTCACCTGCCTCTGCATTCTCGGCCGCGGGCACTACGTGACCTGGAGTCTCTTCCGAGCCTTTTGCTGCTCCTGCACGAGTCAGCGCACAAGATCAGGGCCGATATGACCAGGATCTGGGCAGGCGACCGTCCTGACCTTCTGGACAGCGCGTGGAGCCGCAGACTAGTGTGCACTGAATTCCAATGGACTTGGCAGGACACGATCTGAGCAACCGATGGCTTGGCTAGGCAAGATCCAAAGAAGAGCGAAAACACCAGAGCCCAGGTGAGCCTTGCCTGTAGTGCCCTTCTTGAGTGCAACTTCATCCTTGGGCTTTGGACTCTTGGCTGCGTCTGCAGCCAGCTTCTCAGCCTCCTTGGTCTCTGCTGACGCCCCCTTTGCCTCGGCTGCAGCCTTTGTCATTATGTCGTGGACTAGGCTCCTGACGAAATCTGATTCCGAGGTGTTTGACTCTCGAGGGTTGCTTTCGTCTGGACTTGAATGTTCAGCACCACTCGACAAGCTGTGGTTTCCCTCTTCATGATCTTGTGCTTGCTGCCTAGAACGTGAAGTGCGGTCAGCTTTAGATTCAGTAGCTCCTCGAGCTGACTCGGCCTGCTCCTGATCAGGCTCGCCGGCCTGCACATGACTTGCATGTGTTGCACAGGATTGATCTTTGGTTGGCACGCAGCAGCGACCTATCTGGTTACCTCTGGCACTGTAAAGCTTCCCGGGTTGGAGAAGCTAATATTCTCGCTCTCAAGCTTGATTACTGTGAAACCCCTGCAATACATACCCTGACAGTAAGGGCATGTTAACTGAAGGCGGTGCAACAAAGCCCTTCAACCACGCTGCTGTAAAGATGATCTAGTCACCAGAGCAGACTGCACAGCTTGCGTCCATCACTCGTCTCGAAGCATGCAACAGCGCACACCTGATCTTTTGGTGCTCCTCGCTGTTGTCAGTGTCTTGCAAGGCATGCCAATGCCAGCCTGCATTGTTGACTTTAAACCCATCTATGGTTATGTCTACATCCTGTTGCCCTTCCACCACCAAAGCACCTTTGAGGTCTAGGGACCGTACTTGCACATTAGCGTGGTTGATGAAGAGCATGGCATCTTGACCTATGTAGACCTGATCAGGACAAGGGAATCGGCCCTGCAGCAACCACTCCCCAGTTGTTTTCTGAGGATGGCAGCAAGGACATTTCAGCTGTGGTGAGGTACGCAGATCACAGCTGGCCTTATGTGCCCCACCAATGACACTAATGAACACCAATGACAAGCGGCTCTTTGCGGAGTCTTCTGCCAACTACAAGCAGACATTTAGCAATCCCAGCTCCGCAGGAAGCTTGGCATCTCCTGCAAGCTATGCAACTCAAAGTGCAAGACTTCCAACAGAGAACGTGTGTGCGAGGGCAAAAGGCCCCAGTAAGTTTGCACCTTGAGGTCATCAACAGTCATAGCAAATGAGGGGGACCAGGTGACCCTGGGATAAAAGTCCAAGTGCAGGCCATTGAAGGTAGCCTGCCGTGGCCCTCCCACATGAACACCCAGCATCTGCAGCGCCCTGGCAGCAAACGCCGATTGTGACAAAACTGGTACATCAAACATCATGTCCTTGCATGTGTGGGCAAAAATTAGCATAGTGAAATCAGCCATGATGGGCCAGCCAGCAATACCCTGCTGTTGCTGTGATCTCATAGGCTATGTTGACCAAGGCATGCAGCATCTGACATGAGCATCCAGTGTCTGCAAAATGCGGTTTGATTTTGCTCCTTTGCCAGAAAAAGGTGTACCTGCAATTGACCTGGTAAATGTCTAGTTCCCCAGTTGTGGCACTGTGACTGGGACCACCAGCTTGTACCTTCGCCAGGGCATCAGCAGGGTTGTTCTTTACTGGTGAGTAGGTGCTCCACACCTACACACATGCAGGGACAACTTGTACCTGGCCGGTGCTCAAAGGAGCACTCTCCTGATGCGTAAGCATTTGCTAATGACTCAGATTTTCTTCTGTCTTAGGCCTGATAGCAAAAGACAGTGTGTGGAAAGAGACAGCACGTGCATGGCCGCGTAGACCAGACTATGCGCAATATAGATAGCCAACAGCAATGCAAACCAGGTTGGCATAGGACAGATGGTCTCACAACTCATGGAAAAGCAGCAGTTTGAACTTTTGACATGAAAAAGTTGAGTGCTGCTTCAAATGTCTTCATGATGTTCAGACCTCAGCAGAGTATCAGATGCACAAAGATCTTGCTGTCCACGTGTCTGACCTGGTTGACAACAGTGAAGCCCACTGCAGCAGAGGGTGGCAGGGCCTTAGGATAGTCCTGCATCATGCACTCCAGTCGCGTGCTGGACTTGAAGTCTGTTTTGCTGGCGTCCTTATATTTGGGGTTCACAAACTCTGCAATAATGCCCTGTGTCTCCTCCAATGACTTGACATAAGAATCCACCTTGAGGATGAGCTGGTTGATATTACCTGCGAGTGCAGGCAATCAGGAAATGCTGATCTGTCAGACAGTGAGTGGGCTGTAATAGCTTGCTGTGGGTGTGTTGTCAGTCAACACTTTCTTGGCGTTTGCATTTGTTGTGCTTGTGCTGACAATTTGACCTAAATAACTCCAAGAGCTGATGGCCAGCATGACCTGATCTCATATTGTGGCCAGAGCATGCGTGGATCATGCATGCAAGTCACGCATCCGGATGAGGCATTCCAAGTAAGAGTGATATGCATGATGTTCACAGTAATGATCAGGCTCCTATCTGTTCACTGGCCATACCATGCTGAAGCACCATCAGACAAGAACAACATCCGGTCTCACCAGGGTATGGGGACCAGCCCTCTTCATTGTTCACATCGCCCTGGCCATTGCCGGTGGCTTTGAGCAAGGGGTCAAGCTGGTTGTACTCCACATTGATGGTCATGCACCGCCCATCCTGATGCCGCAAGCGTGCAATGCCGCCTATGGCCTCCTTGGCCTTTCTGGGCACAGCCAGGGAGTTGACATCATACCTAAACTTGGAGCTTACACCTGCATCAGGCTTTGCCGCCTGGTTGGATGCCTGTGATCAGTTATGCATTGTCCAGCTGTTAAAAGTACCCATTTGCGCCGCTGAAGACGGGAGCAAAACACATATTGATATTGTGGTACAGGTTATATTATGCTGATTGCGCAGTAAAGTAGCTATGTCATGGTACAGATTTACACAGACCAAATGCAAGAAGGTGTGCTGCAACTGTCGCAGGGTTGCTGTTGAGCGCCAGAATCCAATTTGTAGTGGCAACTTTCCCCTTGTTGTGGGATTTCTGTATGTACAAGAACAGCCCTACCTAAGGCTGCAGGCAATGCTCTGAAGACCAGTCCATTGGTGTCTTGAAAGAAGCAGACCCACTGGATGCCGTTCTGCTGCCATTTCTTAACCAAGCCGGTGCTATGAAGCAGTGCATGCACATCACCGTGCCCATGTGGTTTGCGCTGGACCACATATGGGTCGTCTTTTTCTAGTGCCAGGTGAGCAGCATTGTCTGTGAGGCAAGCTACCTGCCAGCAAACCTGACAATGGTCAGGCTTGCACCATTGACTGCACAAGCTGGAAGGTGCAAATGCATACACACATTCCACCTATTTGGTCTGCAATGCTCATGGACGTTTCAGCGTCAGGCATGCAACAGAATGACTGCATGCCATGTGCCAATGACTGCCTGTGCAATAGATGAGTATGGCTGAGAGACTGCCCCCATACTTTCTCTTGCTTCAGAAGGTGCAGCTGGTTGCGCTGCATGCCAAAGTAGCTGTGATCATCCAGCAGGGCTTGTGTGCGAGAGTGCGTGTCATCACTGGTCATGATGACCATCTCAAGCTTCACTGGCTCTCCACGCTCCGCAGAAGCCTTACTTTGCAAAGCCAGGATGCTTTCAACGTACACCTGCATCGTATACCGGTGCAATTTAGCAAAGGCTCAACACCCAGGTCTAGTGCACCCAGGTCTAGTGCACCCAGGTCTAGTGTACACAATGCAACGCTGTAGTGTGCTATCAGCGCCGCAAGGAGCAAAGGACTGCTCCCCACGCCCATAGAAGCTAGTGTGGATTTATGTAAGAGACAGGGATGCTACAAGTGCTGCTGGCTTTTGCCCACCTGTAGGAAGCACTTATTGCTGGCACAGTCGACCGGCAAAGCCAACTTGATACCACTGTAGCCCAATCTCTCCCCCAATCCTCCAGCAACTAGCACAAAAGCAGCATGGCCAGCAGCCTTTACTCCTGCATATGCACAACAAACTTCCTTGTTTGGAAAAGCGCCCTGAAATTTGCTAGTGTGCATGCAAGGTGTCATGTTGCAAGCAAGCAATGCTGGGGGATGAGCTAATACTGAGGTGTGCTAAAGCCATAAGGTGGGGTGAGGTGTGATATATCATTGATAGAGCAGCGCACCTGCGGGCCAGGCCAAACATGACCAGCTGAGAAATGTGCCATATATCAAGCAAAGCTATATAGCCTGATGTGGATGACATGTCATTTGCAGGACAGACCTTGACGTTCATATTCAATGAAGAGCTTGCTTCCAAAGTCCATCCTTTCACCATCAGGGACCTCAGGAATGTACCCCTCAAAGGGGTTTCTCCCTGCCAGCACAACATAGTCTCTCAAACTCCTAGCTGCTAACAATGCATCACACATTATCAAGTTTTGCAAGTGCATGTGTACCAGCAATGTACCACCTACAACTGCTGCGATGCCTATGCTGAAGATGCATGAATTGTATGCTTCACAGTGCATTAGTACGTCAGAAGCAGTGCTGACCTTCCCTTGAGTCTTGCAAGAGCTGCTTGGCATTCTTGATATATGCCACCAGGCCACCGTTGTAGCTGGCATCAAGATGACCAAGTTGTTGCACAAGCTTCTGCTTTTGATCATCGGCTTGACCTGTCCAACACAAAACAGCGTTGTGAAGCAAACACAACGGCGTGCTGTGACCACCATGGTCTCCCTTGCATTGATGGTACCTGGAGGAGGC
>JAABUP010000814.1_pt1 | contig 67040 bp, 99 predicted proteins | sample 5559201 | NCBI WGS metagenome assembly JAABUP01 (sample SAMN10711887, study PRJNA513373) | rock metagenome | isolation source: Antarctica rocks | place: Antarctica
ACAGGTGGCACAATGCCACATGTGATGTCCCTTGACTGCAATGGCTCTTGTCACGCCCCCTTTGTCCAGCCAACCTAGATTGCATTCATCTTGGGCAGACTGCAGCTGACAAATTTCAAATTCAAGTTGAAAACTTACCTTCTCATTGGCAGCATCATCTGGTATTGCACTGCCCTCCTTACTGTGTGACTCATTCAGCACCACACCCTCCATTGCACTTGCTGCATCACTGCTGCTAGGGCCTGAAGCCAAGCCAGTGGCATCTGCCATAGGGTTGGCATCTGCCATACCTGCCCATGATGAGTCAGCAGCTGCTTGGTCAGGGTCTGGGGACGGCTTCTGCATGAGCTGCATGTACACCATGACGACAAAATGAGAGCTCAGCTTTGCGGTGAGAACAGCAATGCCTGCTTGAGCAACTTACGAGCTGATTGCCCAGTGGCTGCATGTGCAGTGCAATCTTGTATGTGCAGTCAAGTCACGGCATGTTTGATCACAGCAGAGATTGCAAGCTGTGTTGGCACACAGAAATCTGGCCCATCTTGTTTGTTGAGATTAGGACATCTATTTTGAGGATAGTATGTCAAGATTATAATCCAAGATGAAATGTGGCACGCAAGGGTACCATACTAAATGTGACAATCAAGACCTGCTGACCTCAGCCAAAAAAGATAGAATGAGTTGGAGGAAGAAAGGAAAAGCAAGAAGAAGAAGACACAGCCTTGAGCAGTAAACTTTGTGTCACGTCAAGACATGCACAGCTTGCTCACCCTGACAGAGAAGTTCAAAGTGGGATCTGACAGGATGCCCTCCACTGTAGACATGATGGCCTTGTTGATCCAAGGAATGCCCCCCTGCCTGTTGTACCCCACCAAAAGAGCCCTGTCATCCTTGGGGCCCCACCAGGGGGCCTGCACCCTGGGCTGCCCTGGAATCTGCACTCAGCAACCAGAGGTGTGTCTGTATGTATGCATGATGGTGGCTAGTCAGAAGAGTGTTGTTGTCGGTGGTATTGCACTTGATGACCTGGAAAGGCATCAGCAAGCAAGACAGACAGCAGTGTAGTCACTGCTTGTCACAACAGTACAGCTTGCAAAAGGTGGTCTATGCAAATGCGCCCAATTGCCTGTGCAAAATTCAGGGTTTCTTAAACACCACGTAAATTGGAACTCAGAATACTGTCAAGTCAAATTGTCGAAATTGGTATCACATGGCATATGTGTGTTGCATCAGATTGCCTGAAGGTGATGCATACCTTGGTGATGCCAAAGAGCTGAAGCTTTGCATCTGAATCCCCAGACTGGACAGCAGTCATGAGCTGGTGCAGGGCCCCTCTCTCAGTCAGCTGCTGCTGAAAGCGCTTTCCTTGCTTGGATAGGCGGGACCTCAACTCTGATGATGTCAGAGCCTGCAGCATCACATCGGGATGTTTTCTTGCACAATATCTGCAGAGACACATACATAACGGCTACCAAAAGCATAGGCGGGACCTCAACTCTGATGATGTCAAAGCCTGCAGCATCACATCAGGATCTTTTCTTTTACAATATCTGCAAAAACACATATATAAGGGCTACCAAAAGCATAGGCGGGACTTCAACTCTGATGATATCAAAGCCTGCAGCATCACATCATGATGTTCCTTAAACAATATTTCCCAAAGACTATAAACGGGACCCAAAACTGTAAACAGGAAAGAAAGACAATAAGCTTTCCTTGCAGGGAAGCATTGTTGATCAGCGTTTTGACAACACAGTTTCCTCTTGCATGGCAGCTTGCTGTGTGGATTGTTGCTGCATGCCCTGTCTTTGCTTCAACAGGCAAGACAGTGTTCACCATGATGTCACTGGCGGCAGTATCAGATGATGAGGCTGCTTGCATCACGATGCAAGCCTGCACAGTTATACCAGCAAGCTGAGCATGTGCCAGTGCTTGTCGGTGTGATGATAAGAACAACAATAATATGAACAATTAGAATGCTGCTTTCCAGCTCATGATGAGCTAGGTACGGGACAAGTCTTGTCTCTCCTGAGCAGCCTGTCTTGGGTGTGATAGCTGTATCGTACTTTGTCCAGACTGTGCGTATGCGCAGCAAAGGCACTTTCCCCCATGAAGTGCAAAGCAGTGCCAAACAAAACCCTCCTTTTGTGCATGATTGATGGCCTGTGTGGTGGCCAGTACAAGCGCAAGTTTGCTTCTTCAGCAGCGTACCCCATTGGACACTGCTCACATGCTGTTCAGCAGCAGACCTTGATTAGTCACTTGATGTAGTCCAGCTGGCACGTCGTGACCACAAAGCTGTCATAAGTTGAATGGCACAACGCTGGTGGTCAACAACATATGCATCCAGTCGGGGTACCCTCATAGGGGCCCCCAAAGCATATGTATTATCACCAGGGTGCTTGTTTTGCAAGCTTCCCAAGCAACAAAGATCTTACCCGCCGTGCTGATCTGGGAAGCTGCTTCTCAACTTCAGGTGTGATCAGCTCTGACATGGCACTGACAGCTGTCTTCCCTCCATCAGCTGACTCATCCCCGACATTCGAAGTGCTGGCCTCAGCATGCACAGCACGCTCTGCCTCCCCCATGCTGTGGTCGTGGTTCAAACTGACAGCAAGGGATGAGCCATCAGATGATCCTGGTTGCAGCTTGGCTAGCGTAGCAGCCATTTCTGTGTTTAGCTGGGCAGATTTAGCATCATAGATGTCAGCAGCACGCTGGATGAGCAGGCACACAGCTTTCTCAAGCTCTGCAACTTCTTCCAAGGATCTTGACGCTGCTACGCCAGCCTGCAGACAGCAGCTAGACCTGTGAAAATGTGCAAGCTGTTGACATCTGCAGCAAGAAAGATAGGAGACAGCAGCGAGTTCTGTGGAAAAAAGATAGATCTTGCTTTGTTCGCTAGCAAACGCAGCAGAGAGCTCTGATATATGACTCAAGTCGAGGGAGGGGCATTAATCAGAGTCAGACTGAGTCCGAGTCTTGCCTGCTCTCGGACATCAGCAGTTCTGTGGGGGCCAAGTGCTAGCAGCCTGTCTTCCACAGCCCTCACATCAGCCTTGGTCCATTTTGGCACTACCTCCTCGGGCACTGCACCAGCCTTCTTGCCCTTCCCCTGCAGTTCAGATGCACACATGCTCAGACATCAGCCTTGGGTTCAATACAAGCAACTTGTGGGCTGCCCTTAATGCAATACAAAGTGTAGGGCTGTATGTGTAACAGCTGTATACATGTAGAACAGCTTTGTGAAGGTGTGGCTGATACATCTGCTTGGGGAATACACTCATACAGCAGCTGCTGCTACTTGAGATGTGTACAAAAGCCTGATAGCAGAGGTATCAGCTTGGACATCGAAGTGTTCCAGATTGATTACAGCCTTTGGAATCTAAATGTGTTGCCAATACCTTGCATATAGTAACAGCTAGCCATGGTGCACACTGTATATCAAAATCTGCCAATCAGTTGTTCACCTTGTTTTGAGGGCCATCTTCAGCATTGCTGTCATCAGGGTCATCAGAGCCAGCCTCAGCAGCAGTGGCTTCAGACTCACTGTCCGTCACGTACTTCCTGTGCAGCTTGGCCTCGTTGTAGTTGACAGCCTTGCGGCGGCGTGGTGCCAAGACCTGAGGTGCCTTGGCTGCTGCAACCTGTTGTCACCACAAAGTATGTAAACAAAAGACTCTAAAGAATGTTTGAAGCAATGTAAGAAATAGATATAATACAACAACAAATGTGAAAAGGTTATCAATAGTAATTCAAACTGCATTATCTGTAAATGATCATCTTAGAGATTATCCCACTTGGCAAGCGGTACAGTTGCAGGGCGTATCGTGTCGACTCAGCTGGTTGCTTACAAGCAGTGTTCACTTATCACACCTGTGTGACTTCTAGGGTCGGGTAAATACAGTCTCAGTCAACACTGCATGTCATGCATCAGAAGTGCTGCTTGGCTTCAAAGGAAGGAGTTATGGAGTCAACACTGCATGGTTCAGAAATACCAGATTCAAGTCTTGCAAGCTGAAGTTGCCATGTAATTGCTGCATGCTTTGACCGAGCATTTCACTGAACTTCGGCACTGCTAAGAAGGTGTGTGTCACATGCAAACCTTGCTTAAGCAAAGTGGTTGAGGAAGTGCTGAAGGAAATGCTGACGGCAGTGCTTAAGAAAGGCTGAAGCAAAGCAAGCTGTAAGCTCACCATGAACAATAATAATAATAATCATCATCATCATCATAAAAATAATAACGCTTTCCAGCTCATGATGAGCTAGGTACATGCAGGACAAGTCTTGTCTCACTTGCAGGACAGTGTAAGCTGCAAGCTTACCATAAGGTCATGCTCATCTACATGCTTTCACTGAGCATTTCACTGAACTTTGGCACTGCTTAGAAGCTGTGTATCACATGCAAATCTTGCTTAAGCAATGCTGCCTTGGCTGTAAGCTCACCATGAGGTCATGCTCATCCACCGCCTGGGGCATGAGCTGTGCCCAGTACTCCCGGTCATTCTTGCCTGTCCCCACACCCTGAACCACCAAAACATGACCAGTTGAATGACCAATTTTTCAAGCTTCTTGACTCAAGTGCGGCATGCATGCCTGCACGTGTGGGTGCAGGATGTGCATCAGCCAAGACAGGGGTAGAAAGAGTTTGATGGGCCTTTCTTGATCACTCATCATCTGAATCAGTCAAATCTCAGGTTTCAGAGGGCTTGTCAGGGTTGATGTAGAACGAGTGTAAGGCGCGCTCATGCCAGATCGGGGTTGCTCATGTACCACTGTTCAACTTGACAAGCATACAATATGACCTTCATAACCAATGTGACAGCAGTAAACACGAAATGATCACAATGTTGCCGTGTGATTGCTTACAAATTGGCAACCCAAAGCAAGAGCGTGCAGTTTCCTGCACAAGTTGGCAATCTTGCATGAGATCACAAACACAAACCAATCATGACACTTTTGAATTCATTGGGAAAAGCAGAAACCAAAATGCGATGAACAATTTGTTCTTCGTTTTGGTAATAGGAAAAGGGCCACACAGAGGTTTCTGTACAAGGTACAAGGCCTGACCTTGTTGGTGGAGAAAGTAGCAGTGGAGAAGGTGTTGCCCTTGTGGCTGCCAATCATGGCACTGTCGGTTTCAGTTGAAACGGCTTGTTTTTTGTTGTTGTGACAGGTAAAGGGATATAAAAACAGTTCAATGTGCAAGGCCTGAGCCTGACCTCATTGGTGGAGAAGGTAGCCGTGGAGAAGGTGATGCCTTTGCGGCTGCCAAACATGACACTGTCGATCTCATTTGGAAAGCAGAACCAAACACGTGATGAACAATTCGTTCTTTGTTTTTGTGACAGGAAAGGGCCACACAGAGGTTTCTGTTCAATGTACAAGGCCCGACCTCATTGGTGGAGAAGGTAGCTGTGGAGAAGGTGTTGCCCTTGCGGCTGCCAATCTGGCGCTTCTCACTCCTGCTCGCCAGGATCTGGTCGATGTCCTCCTCAGCAAAGGCTTCCTCCTCCTGCTTTGCTTCCTCTTCTTTCCCCACCTACAATAACAAACAACAGTATAGTAATAGTTCATAATTTACAGGCGTTCCAGCTAATCGTTTTTGCCATGCAAATAACAACAGTACTGTCAATAATAACAAATATAGTAGCAAAGATAACAGGATCGGGTCGATGTCCTCCTCAGCAAAGGCCTTTTCCTCCTGCTTGGCTTCCTCTTCTTTTCCCACCTGCAATAACAAATAACAATAGTGCTATCAACTGAAACAGTAATAACGAATATATTAGCAAAGATAACCGGATGTTGACAGTTATTACAGGAAGTGCCTGGGCAGCCCAGTATAATACTTGGCTTCTCATTAAATTAACAACGAAAGATATAGTCTTTTATTTTCTTTCTTTTCTTATAGGAAGTAGGCTGCTCACCAGTGAGTGGGCTCCGTACTTGAGCAGGTCTGCGATCTTCTTGCTGTCCTGCTCTGGGTCTCCACAGCTGTTCATGCTGCCCAGAATAGCCTCATCCAACCCTGCAGACACATTATAATAGTTTTATCATTACGTTATATTTCATTATTTTATATTTCATTATTTTATAGCAACTTTATCTTGTCAACCTCAGTCAACATCAAGCACATCAAAGCAGTCCTGCTCCGGTTTGTGTTTCTGCCAAGTCTCTGTGATGCAAAGAACAGACTGTTGCAACACTCTGCACACAGCACGCACAGCCTTGGTTGCAGAACTATGCAAGCAAGTCCTTTGGCATTTGACAGATACCAAGATGCTTTGGAGGGCATTGTTCAAGAACAATATCAACAGCAGCAGGACATACCGAAATTTCTGTGCAAGGGAGTATTTAGCCAACAAGAGATACAGAAACAGTGCTCAATGAGAATATAGACAGCAGCAAGTATAAAATGTGTACCACACTCCTGTGCAAAGGATTTCTTCCATGCAAGCGACGGGTACAGGGGCAGTTGGGGGCGTCAGGTTTTGACCAGGGTTGAGACAGCAGCAGGGCGTACCATACTTCCTGCTGGAGCACTCAAAGACCTGCTGCTCATAGGTGTCCTTGCAGACCAGGCGGTAGATGGTGACTTCCTTGCTCTGCCCTATCCTGTGACACCGAGCCATAGCCTGGAGGTCATTCTGCATGCCACAACACACAGCTCATGCAAACACTCAGTGCTGGGCAGGCCAGTAAATCACTTGGCTTCTCATTAAATTGACACCAAAAGGCGTAGTCTTTTCATTTCTTTTCAAACACTCAGTGCCAACCATGGACTGCTTGTACAGTAACAAATTGGTATGTCATGTGACATTACGCCATGACCATGCTGTCATTCTGCACAGCACGATATGCTCTGCCAGCAAAAAGAACGCTTCCGGTTGTGAGTGCTAGGGCAAGCGTGCAAAGCATGGACTTGCAGTGCCAGGCTAAGCATGCAAAGCGTGAAGATGCAGTGTTAGGCTAAGCGTGCAAAGCATGGACTTGCAGTGCTAACAATGACTGACTATGCATATGCTGCACTTTGACAGCAAGGACACAGTGTATGGTCAAAGACAAGGTACCCAACTCGCAGGCCTTGAACAACGCACAGCCCAAGATGAGGTTGCATGACCATGGCCGGGGATGTTGCCGTGCAGCTTATATGCAAACATGATGAGCCTACTTACAAAGCTAGCTGTAAACTTGTTACAGTGCTACAGGGTGTATGACTTCATTACCTGGGGGTTCCAGTCACTGTCATAGATGATGACAGTGTCAGCAGCAGTGAGGGTGATGCCCTGCCCTCCTGCCCTCGTGGATAGAAGGAACACAAAGCTGTCAGCCTCATCTGCACACACAGACGGCAACAGTCATACATGACAGCCTGCTGCTGTCAGGATCTTGTGCACACACACATGGCACAAGCAAGCAGGTCTCCAGGGGACACATTTGAGAGTTTTGCAACATCAGGTGGATGCAATGGTGGGAACAGGAGCTTGCAGTGGAGAGGGGGTGACCATGGGGACAAAGAGCAATGCATGGAGTCATGCAATACAAGCTTAGGGGAGGAGACAAGGGTACCAGGGACGTTCTATTGAGGCAGCAAAGGGTGACCCCAAGGGATCAGGCTACAACTAGGGACCTTGTGTCTGATTGTCACAGACAAGAGAGACAGAGACATGGAGAGACAAGGACATGGAGAAACAAGGACACAGAGAGACAAAAGCCTCCCAGAGACAAAAGCCTACTTTTGCTGTAGCGGTCAATGGCAGCCTGGCGGTCTCGGCTGCTGACGCTGCCATCAATGCGCTCCACTGGGTACTTGCGCAGCCTCAGGCTATCTTCCAAAACGTCCATCATGATCTTGAACTGACTGAAGATCAGCACCTGCAGTACCGCTTCTACATGTTGTTCAGTACAAGGTTACTCCATCATGATCTTGAATTGACTGAAGATCAGCACCTGCAGTACCAATTCTGAATGTTGTCCAGCACAAGTTACTGCAAATGGATGTTTCAAGGTGGGTTCAAAGTCTCAGGGCCGGCTGCAAGATGGAATATAGGCAGTCTAACAGGCCCCAGGCTATCTTCCAGTACATCCATTATGATCTTGAATTGAATGAAGATCAGAGCCTGCAGTACTGCTTCTACACGTTGTTCAGTACAAGTTACTCCATCATGATCTTAAACTGACTGAATACCAGCACCTGCAGTACCGCTTCTACACGTTGTTCAGTACAAGTCACTCCATCATGATCTTAAACTGACTGAATACCAGCACCTGCAGTACCGCTTCTACATGTTGTTCAGTACAAGTTACTGCATCATGATCTTGAACTGAATGAAGATCAGCACCTGCAGTACCACGCTTACATCTCCTTCAGCATAAGTTACTGCAAAAAGATGGTCAACGATGGAATCAGAAAGTCAGGGTTGGCTGCAAGATGGCACAAAGGCAGTGCATGCATGACGCAGCCATGGGCTGTCTTTCAACAGGCCCAAAAAAGTCAAAGGACAGTAGATTCCAGACCCACTAATGACCACATATACATGCTGTTTTAGAATTTGCAAACATGCACACTGGTCACCGTTCTGTGTACATTCAACAGCATGTAAGCTGCAGGTGCAAGGTGTGGAGTGTGCAAGCTTGCAGCCTGGACAGTAATTCCTTCTGTGGTTTCGTTTCATTTTGTCCAGAATCTCAAAGGCCGTTCATAGCTTTGTCACATCTTTGTGCCAATTGGGATGCAAAGGTGTGATCCCTCCAGAGAGGTGTGATCTTTCTCAAGGTATAAACCTGCTCGGTTATGCAGCAAGGTGGGGGTCCACTGGTTGGCTTTTAGGGTATATGGTTAGAGGTTGATGAGAAGGGTGAGCACCTTGTGGCCTTCAGCCTTGAGTTTTGGCAGCAACTTGTGCAGCAGCAGCATCTTGCCAGAGGATTGCACCAGCAGGTCCAGCTCTGATCCGGCATCCCCAGCTGCATGCCTCTTCACTGCAAAGTCCTCCTCTAGTCCATTGCACAGGAACTGCATTGCAGCATCCCATTTGCAACTGTGGACATGGAGTATGGCAAGGTGGGGGACTGCATGGAACTGCATTGCATTGTACTTGCAGCCCATTGCAACGGAACTGCTTTGCAGCCCATTGCACAGGAACTGCATTGCAGCATCACACTATGATGGCATACTTAGACATCAATGGTGATTGTAAGGCAAAGTGTACGGAGCTGCATGAAACTGCAATGAATATGCACCTTCTGCCAAAGCTGCAGAGCAAGCAAATCTTTCTGATGTCTACTGTCATGAACATTGGGCTAGGAATGGCAAGACCAAAGGGATGGCAAGACCAAAGCAGTTCAGGTCATCTTGGACCAAGCCCGCATGGAGCTATTGCTGGTGTTTTCTACAGTACCAGCTTACCGAACTCATACTAATTGGGGAATCAATAACAGTCTACACGGTATGCAAGAGCTTTCTCGAAGCTCATAAAGCTGCAAATTATGATGCGAAGGTTTTGACTGTGACATTGCAGGTGCAGCATGCAGGTTGGCACAGCAGGCGCAAATGATCAGAGGCGGTGAGATGCAGCTTGTGCAGATTGTCTCTCCGGGTGGCAGCACACTTTGCACAGCTCCATTGCCAGGTTGACACAGCAGTGGCGTGTAATCAGAGGTAGTGAGATGCAGCTTGTGTAGCATGCAGGTTTGCACAGTAGTGGCGAGTGACCAAAGGTAATGAGATGCAGCATGTCTCACCGGGTGGCAGCACACTTTGCAAATGCAGCATGCAGGTTGACACAACAGTGGCGAGAGTAATCAGAGGTAGTGAGATGCAGCTTGTGCAGCATGCAGGTCTGCACAGTAGTGGCGAGTGACCAGAGGTAGTGAGGTGCAGCTTGTGCAGCATGTCTCACCGGATGGCAGCAGACTTTGCGCAGCTCCATTGCCAGGTTACGCAGATTGGGCAGGTTCTTGGCATTGCAGCCACTCAGCAGTGCCCCAATCTGCAGCATCGAGCCATTCCAATCAAGACACTTGCTCTCATGACTGTGCACCACTGGACCACACATGCATGCATTCCAGATTGGGCAGGTTCTTGGCGTTGCAGCCACTCAGCAGTGCCCCAATCTGCAGCATCGAGCCATTTCAATCAAGACACGTGCTTTCATGGCTGTGCACTGCTAGACCATGCATGCATGCATTCAAGAGGGCCAATCAGCGGAGATCAGCAACTACTTGAGGTGTGCATGCGTGTCTGAAGGGTAGAGTGGGAGCAACGGCCAGTAGCCCTTGTGTCACATAGCTTGTAGTTTGCGTACTAAGTGAAAGCTGCAATGCAGGCTGTTGCCAGGTCTGTCAGTCTGCACAAAAAAGAGTCTTACAGACGCATAAGATATTATGCAGCATTATGCATCAGCCTGCATTGCAAAGCCCTCAAGATGCAGCCTTTGATCAACTGGGACACCTGCAGATTCTGGACATAGGCAGGATGACAGTTTGTATGCTGATGGCAAAGGTTGCATGGCGTGCATCCAGAGGGACTCACCTGGTTGCTGTAGAGAGCTTTGTAGTAGGCTCGTTGCTGGTGAGTCAACTGCACCCAGACCACCACTTCCTCCTTCTCCGGCAGATTCTCTACATCTTCTTTCATGCGCCGCAGCAGAATGGGGTGCAGCTCCTCCTGCATACACACAGCAAATGTGTGATTGACAGCATCGTTTTTGTGCCTCTGATGGTGAACCAAACAGATTTATCAAACGTCCTGTCAAAACTCAGCATCAAGACAGCAGAAATTCTCGTCTGGCCTGATCACTGCAAGAAGGCTGTGAGTGTGATGTAGTATTGCTGACCTCAAACAGGGTGCTAATTTCAGAACAGATGAGTAAGTGAGTGAGTAAGCGCATGAAAGAGTGGATGCATGAGTGAATGAATGAGTGACTGACCTGCAGTGAGTCAATGGAAGAATGAATGGAAGAATTTATCCATGTGTGATAAAATAAAAAGGAAAATGAATGAGTGACCAACCTGCAGAGCCTGGACTTGCTCCAAAGAGATGGCTTCCTTGTCCCCGCCAAACTTCTCAAAGAAATCCTCTTCATCACCATACTTCTCGTCATCCAGCAGGTTCATCAGCCCAAAGAGCTCCCTCATGTTGTTCTGCACAGGAGTACCTGCAAAAACATTGGCGGTACAGTTGCGGATTGCGCACAACTTGTTGTGTGCGCGATAAATGTGTGTGCATCATCCAGCACGTGGGCAAGCTGCAATCAAGCCTGCAGTGTCAAAATGCCCAGATGGTGGACCCATACCCGCGACATGCTCAGCAACGTACCAAGTACAGTTTTGCTCTGCCTGTGCAGATGGTCAGTGATCATGTGTAGAGCAGTGCAACAATCAAGAGCACAGCCCTTGTATGCTTGTGCAAGAATTGTGGCTGTGTCTCTGGGTCCACACCTCTCAGTATGCATCCTTTATTAGTGAGCATGCCTGATGCCAGCTGCAGATTTGGCTGACATTGCTGACCTGTCTATAGCAGTCACATGATCTTCATGCCACCACAAGCAATATATGCCATATGAGAAGGAGTGTATGCTCCATACAGACTTGTAAACCTGACAGCGATAATCACATGCTGATGTTGAGGCTGGGCATGCAGATGACTTGTCAATAGCAGCAGCCACAGCACGTGTGTCTGATGATGTGTTCTTTCAGCCTGTATGCCGTGACATGTATACAATCAACGTGGCTTGCAAACTGCAGGCTAACACTGCTGACTTGTGACCCATTGCAGGGTCATTCCAGCAACAGCAGTGTTGGATTTGCATGATTTGTAGTGTCTGAGCCTGCTTGCATAAGTGATGCAGATGTGTTCATGCATCAGTCAGCCAGTATGACGGCAAGGCTGGAATTGCTGACCTGTCAACAGCAGCAGCCACTGAATGGTCATGCCAGCCACCGCCGCCCGGGTGTCTGATGTCGTGTTCTTCAGCCTGTGTGCCTCATCGATGATCACCGTTTCCCAGTCAATGTCCTGGAAGACCTTCCGGTCCTTGCGCACCATCTCGTACGACGCCAGCAGCACGTTGAACTTGAGCCGTCCCGCGGCTGCCCGCGTGGTCTTGCCCTTGTAGCTGCTGCTGCTCTTGTACCGGAACTCATGATCGCGGATGATCTCTCTGTCCGCTGCACTGCCATTGTACAGCACCACATTCTGCAAGACAGGCACAGTGTGAGAGTGAGCTGTGACTAGTCACTGATCAGTAGCCAAAAGTGGCATAATTTCAGAGATGTGGCACTCATAGTGCTGTGATGCAAGCATACATGCAGGGTCGGTGCATGTGGGTGCAATATCATCTTGGGAAAGGGAGCAACAGCTTGAACCCCAAAGTTGACAAAGATTTTGTTGCAGATTTTGGGGCAGCTCTGACTTTTAGCTGACTTGTCATGTCAGCACTTTGCACGCATGGCAGTACTGGTGCCAGTTGGGTCCATGCAAGCACAGCTGAATGTATACATGCTTGCCTTTCCTTCACCCTAACAACCATCCAGGACACTCATCAGGACCATCAGACACAACAGTCCCACTAGCAGACATGATGAGGTATGCAGGTGATCACCTACACTACAATTCTTTTTTACGTATTTATATATTTTTATTTTATTCTATTTATATATTATCATGATTGACTCAAGTGATGACTGACCATGCTGGTCCAGGTCTCCACCTCGCGCTGCCAGTGCCCCAGGGTGGTGAGGGGGGCCACAATCAGGAAGGGCCCTGGGATGTCGCACAGCTGGCGCTGAAACTCCAATGTGCTGATGGACTGTGCAGTCTTGCCCAACCCCATCTGCAGAAAAGAAAAGAAAAGAAAAGGTCTTAATGAGAAGCCAGGTATTATGGGGGCCAGGCTGCCCAGCCCCATCTGCATGCCATAACGCAGCAGACCAGCAGTTGCCTGCATGCAGTCTGAGTACCATGTGATGTGCATGTGTGAATTGATTGATTGTTTGTTGCAACTCCCATGTGCTGAGGCATATCCTGCCCAGCACCATCTGCATGTTATGAAGCAAGGTTATGCAGCAAGTCAGCATAGGCTCGCTGCATGTTGTGGAACACAATTGAAAGGTCGTGGCATATAATGATGCATCATGTGTTTGTGTGTATTGGCTTGGCAACTCTGTGCACAATATTTGGGTTAATACGTCTTGCTATGGTAGGTAGGCTGCAATGGCACAGAACCTTTTATCATTATGATGTGATGTGATCTCATGACACATGGCCTGATCTACGGTACTGCTCGGCAGCTTGGAATCATCTCAGCGGCAAGGACATTGGCACCGGTGTTGCATGAACGCTACCTCTTAGCAAGTCACATTGTCCATGACTATGTGCACCATGATTATCAAGGTGTCTGCAAGTGTAGATTCCTGTTGCCTGATGCCAAGCACAAGACATGACGCTTCATCTGTTGCTCAAGCAAACAGGAATGCAGACATGACTCACCTCATCACCCAAGATGCAGTTGGTCTTGTTACCCCAGTTGTTCATCATCCACTTCAGACTCAGCTCCTGCCAACATCACAAAGGCTGCATTAGTAGAAAAGAAAAGAACAGGAAAGATTACGCCTTTCAGCGTCAATCCAATGGGGAGCCCAGTATTATACCGGGCTGCCCAGGGGCTGCACTAGTATTAAACATGTCAACGCTGTCACAAGTTGCTAGGCTTAATGTTTGACCTTTGCAAGCTACAAGCAAAGCATGAGTGGTAGTTTCAATGGACTTGAAAAGCATAAGCATCTCTACTTGACGTCTTCGCCACCTTGCATGCATATGCCCACGCATGTTGAGTATTTTCACATGCCAAGCCTATAGTGATTACTGTGTGTGGGCAGTACACCAGCTGTACACGAGCAAACATGAGCACTATACCAAATGCGGTGCAAAACCCACACTGTACCTGCAACAAATCATTGTGCAGAATGCTTGTCAAGCATGTGTTGTGCAATCGCCCACATGACAGCATTCAGCCTCTGGCACATTGCCACCATGCCAAAGCCTAAGGCACAGTTGCAGCAATCACCAGCGACTGCTAGTGTTGTCAGCAATTGCTAATTGACCTACCTGGTAATCACGTAACATCCTGCCATTGAGGAACTGGGGTACTTTGTCCACAGTGGCTGGCTTCCTATCCTTGTACCCTGGCGCCTTTTCCCTCAGCTTGAAGGCCTCAACATCATTCTGCAGCCAGGCAGCTTTGTCAGTCAACACCAAGCATCAGACAAGAAAGGTAACTTTTTTGTCTGCCACAAGCTTGCAAGCTGCCTGTCCTTGTACCATAGTAGTCCCCTCGCCCTGTGCTTGAAGGCATCAACACAACTCTGCAGTCAGGCAGCTCTGTAAGTCAATACCCTGCAAGCTGCAAGCTACCAGCTGCATTGTGACTTTCAGCCCACTAGCTTGTGCCATATAAGCGTGGACGGCAACACAGCTCTGACATTGACAGTTACGCTGTGAAGGCTTTATATAAGATCCCAGGTGACTCGCAGGGTGATGCAGTCTGCCTGTTTACAGGCATCAACGAGACAAGAACCAGATTGCACCAATTTTGCAGTGTTGTCGAGTGCAACACGCCAGCATGTTGTTCTTGAGCTCTGACTCACACTCCAAGTTCAACAGTCCATGCTACCTAGTACCACTCAGACACGTCCGTCCATGTGCAGTAGGCTTCAGACTAAGCTGCACACTGTGCTTGTGACGCACATCATACCGCAACTATACACCTCACCATGTCATCTTTGAGGTCTGCCTCTGACTCCCAGGTGGTCTCAGAATATGCCAGTCCACGCCACTTGGTCAGGTACAGCTGACCATGCACAGTGGGCTTCTGTGCAATGACTCTCTCCACCAAGAGATTCTCAGGCAGGATGCCATCCACCAGCTCCTGTGACTCATCACTGGGTCCATCATGGCGGCGCTGGATGAAGTTGCGCAGCAGCTGGGGCTTCTCTTGCATGACACGGCTCTGGGAAAGCCACTTGGCCTTCCTGAATGACTGCTCTGCAGCAGATGGGTGAAGATGCTTCTGATCAGGTCAGAATCGTGGGTTATGGCAAGACACATGATGCAGCATTGAGATGCCACATGGCTTGACTCATGTGCTGGTGACTACAGCAGAGTAGCCCTGTAGATATGGAGACAGATGTGCAGGCCTTGGAGACTACCAGCTGAACCAAGAAAGCATTGCTGAGAATGCAGACAACAACTTATTGGCAGATGCTGTCACCTTTGAACTTCACCAAAAACTCCTCTTGCTTTGTATCAGCGTTACGGCGGCCATGAAGCACCCTTTCAATCTCCAAACCCTCGGCCTCATCTTCTGAGCTGGACTCTTCCTCCTCTTCCTCTGATTCGCTGCCGCTGGATAGCACGACTGCCTTCTTCTTTCTTGCCGGTGCAACTGCAGCCTTCTTGCTGTTGGTTTTCCCTCTTTGGGTTGCTTTGCCGGCCGTGCTTGCACCCTGCATGGGAGCCAGAATCAAGACTGTGAGCTGGTCCAAATGAAAGGGCGGATCCTGTTGGTTTGACATGAGAGAACCAGGAGAGTTTGTCTTGCTTCTGACCAGTTTGTTGACCAGCTAGCAAAGCAAGCCACCTTGAAGTTAGGTAACAACACCTCATTCCAGGAGTGTGCCCACATCAAAAGGTCTGAAGGCGAGTTAAGATCATGTCTTGCAAAAACAATGATGCAGTGCATGTAAAGCAGTGACAGCAGCTGAAACATAACAGCACAGGAGGTAGTTCAGGTTGATAGGTTTGGACATCCTACCTTTGCTTGTGCTTGCTTCTGCTTCCCAGGGACATGCCTGGCAGCTCTCTTGAATGTCCTGAGCAAAACAGCAATTTCAGCTGTAAGCATGATGGGGCCTCTGAAGCCGTACATGCTTGCTGGCAAACACAGCAAACACAAACAGCATCACAAGTTCACACACAAAGCGATCCCTTAGAAGGAGCATATGGTGTGCGGTTGATTTTTACAGAGTGCAATCCGGAGCGTTGCGCACAGAGCATCTGAAAGAACTGCTGCGGTTAAGACAAGAGCCATAGTACAACAGTCTCCAGATCCAAGTGACGACGCACAAGACTGCAATAAGCTGTCAAGTTCACGAGAGGCTGAGACACATACTTGACAGCAGCAGCCTGTGGTGAAGCTGGCTGATTCTCCTTGTCAGACTCTTCATCTGACATGGCCTCACTGTCTGACACTAGCCCAAGCTCCTTATGTGTGTCGGCCGCATCTCCCATGCTGCAATCACTGTCTTCTATCACAGCCTTCTGCCTCTTGGCTGCAGCTTTGTCACCGCTCAGACCAGTTCGCTTCCTGTTGCTGCCCTTGTCTGCCTCATCAGATGAAGAAGAAGTGTCTAAGCTGCTGTCACTGATTGCTTCTGCTAAGCTGACCTTGGCAGCAGCTGTTCTGCTTGGCTGCCTTCTGGCTGGAGCAGCAGCAGCTTTGGATTTGCTGCTGTTGCCTCTGAGCGTTCTGCGGGATCCCTTTGCGTTTGCTGGTGAGGCATCACTCTCTGACCCAGGCTCGCTGTCGCTGACGTCCACAGTATAGGCTGACTTTGCTGAGCGGCGCCTGACTGGTTGCTGAAATTCATCTGCATCATCATCAGCATCAACCGCATCTCCTTCTTCATCATTGCTGCTGTCAGCTTCACAGTCATCTTCTGCTTGGCTGCTGCTGCCACTCCTGCAGCACTGTCTTGATCAAATTGCTGCTCACGAACAAAGCTCATGTGTGGAGCGCGAGATTTTGTGATCAGGTGGTTCCCAGCAGTGTGAACGTCCATGCAAGCAAACAAAGTACCTGCGGCGCTGTGACCTGTGACCAGCCTCTTTTCTGCCTGAACTTCTGTTTCGCTTGTACTGCTTGGTATCTGCTGAAGCTGTTTGCAGTGCGTTGCTCTTAGCTGTGTTGTTGATGCCTGTGCGCGTGAACTTTAGCAGCGATCCGTGGTCTGTACTCTCATCTTTGTTGACTGCAGAACTGCTCGCTTCGGCCGATAGCAAACTCTCGTTGTACGTGACTGGCTTGCGCTGTCTGAGCTCTCTGCCCATAGCTGCAACGTAGTCAGCGGCACGACCCCAGAACGGTGCAAGAAGGCTGGCAAGCTAACAAGTGGGCAATTAGGGCTGTTTCTTCAAATTCGAACACGAAAGGTGCTGATTTCTTTCGTGTCTGTCGGGCAAAGCTTCCTTGAAAGCTTCCGAAAGTTTTTCTCCGGAACAATGCCTCAGTGGAAACGCCCTGCATCATCTGCTCGATGTCAGAGCGTTGAGCTCGTTTGCAAGCGCAAGACCCATGCAAACCCCACGCATGCAATGACCTCGCTCGCTTGGTGGAGACTTGTTTGCTGCAATCTGCTTGTATACACGTGTGCGTATGCGCCTTGTATTCGCAGCTTTCACATGAAGGCCTTCAGACTCTTTCGCCATTTGGGTCTGCCTCTGTATGATGTTTTTCTTCGACACCCAAGAAACGTGTTGCGGTCTACTTAACCAGCCTTGTTGTGATAGAGGCAGATGAACTTCGATAAGCCTTCGTCGAGAACGCTTCGTGGCAAGGCTACCAAAGAAACCACCAGGTAGTTCAGTCAAAGTGGCTGCCACATGCTCACAACGTCTGCCGTTGAAAAGTGAGCTGTCTGCGCCAGGGAGGAGCTGTTGGCAAAGGTTACTGCAGACAGAGCTAGTCGAGAGGCGATCCGTCGGCAACTGAAAGCCGCTGTTGCTATTCAGCGTATCTATAGGTGATTCATATTCAGTTATACAATCATGGTGTCCCAGCTGTGCATATAGGCATGTCAACACAGCTGCAGGCAACAAATCACAGGTTGTCGTTCTGCTTGCCAAACCAGTGTGATTGTCCATCAGGGGCTGGAGAGCAAGGTGCTTGGTCAGGCGCAACTGCATCCACAGCTGGCTGAATCAATACAGCGCTGCAGCAGCTGATGTGTCCTGTCATCTGTCTGCTGTGGAAGTCACAGGTGACCCAAAAAAAAAAAGTTAGATCAAATTTATTATTCTTAGGTGTCATGCACAATGGTATAGTGAATAACAAAAGGTGTGCCTGCGCGTGCCAGGCAATGACCTGCCAACTCAAGAGTCTGCAAGCAGTCTCAGCGTGCAAGTCTGCCCCTAGGGCATCAGAGTCAGAATAGGACAGGACCCTAGACTATTCTGGAAAGCGTCACATATGAGTACTCTTTGCGTGTTGTTCCGCTTAGTGTTGATGTGATCAATGCACTTGCTGCATCATAGACGCACCATGCCAGGGTTGCGACAGCAGTCTTCATGACAAAAGATGTTGCCTGTCTTGCAGCCTCAGTGCTGCCACCAATCCTTCAGGCTTACAGCCAACATTTGAGTCTTGACTCCCACAGCAGAGAATGGCAATCAGGTCAGTCCAGCTTTGTGGTATCTGCTTATCATAGAGATATACCAATTTGGACAGCGCACATCCAATGTGGACAGTGTGATTGACTAAACTCGACCCAGAACTTGCCTGTGTTTTTCAAGACTTTTCAGCTGTCACAAATCAACACTGTGTGCATACCATCCTATTGCAGAAAAGTCTGAAAACAAAGTGCAGCATTGATGATGGTGCCTAATTTGGCAACTTCAGTGCACCTCTTCAATACATGGTCTTGTGATTCCAGGCGACAAAGCCATACACTTGAGACTGCATCTGATTGTGTGTGCATCTCAATCACCCACATGTGCAGGGGCTGCCCTAAAGGCAACTTCTGGGGCAGTTGCCCTGAGAGGAGCAATGGCCCTGACGCTCAGAAGCATCGCATCCCCAGAGCAGGAGCTGAACCTCTGTAGCCTCTGGTTGAATCATGACTACAGGTTCAGTCCTTTTCCCCTTACTAGCTACCAAACATGGCAAAACAGTTTGCTAGAAAAGACCTCAATTGGACTTTCAATTCTGTGTTTCATTGCATTCACAAAGATCACAGATGCATGTGCTGCTGCATTGCCAATGCCAACATTGCCATGTGGGATTCTGCCCCACACCACTGATCCAAGTTCTGATGAACATAGAAGCAAGGACATCCAGTTTCTGATAAACAGAGAAGCAAGTCCAGTGTAAACAGCACTCTCTGCTGCTGACTGCAGGTTGCAATGGCACCGGCAGAGCTGCAAGCTGGTTGTACTTTGCTGCTCTGTCCTCAGGAGTCACCCAGCTGGCAGCCCAACAACAGCTGCCAGTCATGGAAACTGTCGAAAGGCAACTTCACCTCCTGCGAAGGGCAACCCCAGCCAGTCCAGCAGTGGGCAGGCCCATCAGTTACTGCAGACTGCTGCAGCGCGCCTACTCATGGTGCTGACAGACAACTCCCTGTGGAAATGTTTCCAGCCAGGTAAGCAAAGAAAGACAACCACAGCAGGTCAGGAGTGTGAGCTGCTCTGTGGTAGCTTCAATTATAGGGCACAAAGCTGTGCTCAAGCTGGGGGAAGTATAGTCCACTGCTGCTCAACACCAACAATTGAGCAGCACAGAGGTTCTGTGTTGGACCAGCACCGTCTTAAATCAGATGCTCAACATCAAACACATTTTGCCAGTCAGCTGTCTCCTACAGTCAGATTGCTTTTTGTTTTGTCATCTTGTCAGCATTTGTGCTGGGGAGTTGGGCTTCTTCGTCTTTGGGGTGCTCCTTCAAAAATGCCAGCAGAATCACACCTTTTTTTGTCTCCCTCTTCAACAGGAGATCCGGACGCTGCACAAGCCTGTTCACAGCTGCTGGCTACCACCAGCTTTTCACCTGTCATCTCACTAGCCCTAAGGTGCCTTGTAACCCCCCCAGACCCCAGAAATACCTCCATTGACCCCATCAGGACCCCCCCTCCGGAGCATCAAGGCCCCATGCCAGCTCGCGCGCCAGCTCCACTCAGCAGCAGTGCTCAGACTCAGAGTCCTGAGCAAGAGAAGCAAGCGCTGATCATCCAAATGACCACGCATGCTGCCCTGAGACCCCTCAATGCGCATGTGCCTGACAGCACTGCAACCATTTCTGGCAGTCACATGTGTACTGTGGCAAGTGCTGGATCAAGTTCTCCACCAGAGTCTGGAGTTTGTCAGATGAGTGGCAATTTGAATGGGGTTGATTCTGGAGATGCGGTCCAAGGAGGTGCTACAAGTAATGCCAAGGTGGCAGCTTCAATTGCAGCTGCCCATTTTGCCTGTCATGTGCTCACTGCGCCTCAGCTTCTCAGGCAGCTTCCAGCAGCGTCACGCAAGCTGCTGACGCAGCAGTCGACGCTGACGTCCCTCATGTCAGCTTTGCAGCAGATTTCTGCATCGAATGGCAGCAGCAAAACACGAAATGGTGCTGCTGCCCCTGTCAAAGGCAGCTTCAGGGGCAGCAGCCCTGCCTTCAGTGGGAAAAGCTGCCTTTCAGGAACTAATTTACAGGGAGACCACCTTGGGGGCATCAGACTGGAGGGGCCCTTGGATGCTTTGATAGCTTTGGGCAATCTGGCAGGATTGTTGGCTGGAGAACGCGTCACCAAAGCTGCTCAGGTTTGCGCTCCGCCTGTCTGCAAAGCTTGTTTGTCCTTCTTTGTTGTGACCATGGCTTTGTGAAGTCTTTGCATAGTGCTGATGCTGCTTCGTACTTGCCGTTACTTTCTCGGGCAAGGTCTGCTGAAAAGCAGATCTGTGTTGTCTATATTTGCAGAATCCCCGCAGGGGCAGTCCCCACTCTATGTGAAGCTCGTCTCAATGTGTATGCATAACCACGCATGGCAACATTCAGATGTAGCATGTGTCATACCATGTAAGGACTCCTGACGCCATGTAGCATGTATTAAGCTGCGTATTGCTTCTTTCACATGTACCATGTATGACTCTGTGCATTGGCACCTGACATCAGCCTGGGCAGCCCAGTATAATCCTTGCCTTCTCATTACATTGGCGCCGAAAGGTTATTGTTTTCTTTTCTTCTTTTTTTCCACTTGACATCAGACATGATGGTTCAGGGTTCCAAGACACTGCAGTACCTGCGCAAGTCACAGCTGTTGGCACTTCCTGGCGTCGCAAATCACTTCCTTGAGACTGCGACCAGCCTCTTGACGTTTGCTGTTACCAGTCAGGGCAGCTCTCCACCTTCTGCTGGTACCTCTGCTGCTCTGATAGGTGAGCCGTCACAAAACATGCCTTACCTTGTGACAACTGCTGAGCATTTGCAGCAGTTTCTGCTAGTACCTCTGCAGCTCTGATAGGTAAGCTGTCACAGAACATAAGTTGCCTTGTGATGTTTGCTGTTACCAGTCAGGGCAGCTCTCCACCTTCTGCTGGTACCTCTGCAGCTCTTTTAGGTAAGCTGTTACAGAGTGTACCTTGCCCTGTGACAGTTGCTGACCATTTTCAGCAGTTTCCCACCTTCTGCTGGTGCTTCTGCAGCTCTGATAGGTACGCTGTCACAGAATGTACCTTGCCTCTTGACATTTGCTGTTACCAGTCAGGGCAGCTCTCCACCTTCTTCTGGTCACTCTGCAGCTATTTTGGGTAAGCTGTTACAGAAAAATCCTTGCCTTGTGATGTTTGCTGTTACCTGTTAGGCAGCTCGCCACCTTCTGCTGGTACCTCTGCAGCTCTGATAGGTGAGCTGTCACAGAGTGTGCCTTCTTTTGTGACTTCTTGTATGTTAGCCATGCAGAAGGGAAGAGGTCTTGCACTTGCCATGATGATTTTCATCTGATAATGCTGTTGCTGTTTTCATCCTTTAGATTGGGCATGGTGTGTAATGCATTGCCCGATTATGGCACCATTACGGCACTTCTGCAGATGCCTGCAAGCATTTGAAGTGGCTCACATCAAGCACACATCATGCTGAACGCGAACCGAGCAACAATGCTCATCTGTTACAATGTGCAGAATTTGACAGCTGACATGGAATCTAACAGACTTTACATTTCAGCACCTCTAAACAAATGGTAAGTCACGCAGAAGCGAGAGAAGGGCTATGGCCCCTGAGTGAGGGCACTTTCATCAAGCAGCTGCTGGAGAGCTGTGGCAGCTCAGACACAGCTGTGGCAGCAGTGGCCAGCTTTTACCACTTGCTGCTGGAAGCATTGCCTATTTTGGCAGGGGCTGGAGAGCAGGGCAATTCCACTGTGAGTGCCCTGGCTTTTGGCTGCAGGATTTTGCAACAACTGTGGAGGTCAGCGTCTGTTGCCCTAATAATAATAATAATGATAATGATAATAACCATAACCATAATCATAATCATAATCATAATCATAATCATAATCATAATCATAATCATAATCATAATCATAATAGTAATAATAATAATACAAATAATAATAATAATAACTACGCTTTCCAGCTCATGATGAGCTAGGTATGTGTCTGATGCCCCGTTCCATGTAATAAGCAAGCAGTCAATAGCCAGGGACATACACCAAAAGTCGCAAGCCACCTCGAAGTAAAGAGAATCTCACACTTTGAGCTGGCTTGCGACTTTTGGTGTAAGCCCCTGGCTATTCACAGTGAGATGCATGCACATGCAGGCACACCTGCAGAAGAGCCCCAGCTTGGGAGCATGCTGTGGGGCTAGCCCCTGCAGGCCTGCCCTGAGGGTGGGAATGTCCCACCCCCGGGTGGCCTCCTTGGGGGCTTCCAGGGGTAGCCCCATGGTCATGGCACACCACCTGTGGATTCCAAATACAGAGAATTTCATAGCTATAACTGAAGTCGGTCAGACATGAACAGAACATCTGACACAGAACATTGCAAAGGAACATTCATGATTGTGTTTGGGTACTATTAACAACAGGAAATACCAATGATGTTGGTGATTGCAACAGCAGCTTTTGTCAAGCTTAGTCAACTAGGAGGTAATTTTACAACTCTCTGCATAGGTACAAAGCCCCAGGCAGCAGCCCCAAAGCATATACATATGGTCACATATATACAGGATGATAGTTTTGAATGCATGGAACCAGTCTAATCAGGCATGTCACATGTGTTGCTGGCTTTGTTCTGGCCTTTTGAAACCGTCATATCATTGGACTGGTCAAATGACCGACTGTGCAAGGTCCTGTGTTCAACATGATGACAACCATGCTCTGAACAAGCAGATGCGCATGGCTAGTTAGTCACCGTATGCCAACTTTGCCTATGGTGAGCTTGCAACCACTAAAAGGTTCCATTCTTCTTCTGCAGAGTGTATGCTCATGCACTGTTGGTGCTGGACGACTCTGACTTTTACGAGCGTCAGGACACCTTTATGCTGCCCCAGCAGAGGGGCATTGCAACAGCCCTGAATGCCCTAGTCTTCAGAACCTACTGCCCTACTGTCTCAGGTCGGCATCACCCCTCATCCCTCAACCTTGCCCTGCTGCAAGTGCCCTGAACCCTCTCGGCATCTAAATTTGCTGCCATAGTGTCCTAGGTCAGCACTTTACTCGGCCTCTAATGACAATTTACAGGCGTTCCAGCTAATCGTTCTTGCCAGGTACCTACTAGGTGTGCCTAAACCCAGCACTTACTCTGCCTCTGCAGACTGCCTTCCTTTTTGTCCCTCCTTTCCTTCTTTTTCTGCAAGTCCAGCCAGCATCAAAGTGATGAGGCATGTCCATGACTTAAACACCCACACCAGCTTTGAGTCATCACCGCTTTGCTTGTTTCAGGTGCACCTGCAAAGAACAGCAAGGCTGCTGGTGCTGCATTGTCAATCATTCCTCCCACAAAGATGCTGGCAGAGTGGGCACCTATGCTGTTACGGGGATTGTACGAACGCAACGTACGGCGTCAGTACTGTCCAAGCACTTTGTGGTTAGAGCCTTTTCTTGCCACTGAGGCCACACAGGAAGGGCACTTCTCAGCAGGGGCAGTTGTGAGAGCCCTGAATCAAGGCCACACCACTCTAGTCACATCTTTGTGAGTATCACTGTGCACATGCAAGCACGATTGTAAATGCACTTTTTGTGCATGATGCATACAACCGCCATCCAGTTTCTGAGACAAATGCTGGAAACATTATTTATATTCTGGTGCAATCGTGACCACCAAGCATGCATATACAGCCTCAGCAAACATTCAGGGGGCTGATCCAGAATCAACCAGGGCTGCGGGTAGCGGCCCTCATCATGTCACTCTTGCACTGGAACAAAAGTGTTTGTGCCTCAGCTCTGTTCTTTCTTTGTACTCTGTCTTTGCTTTCATCATCATCTTCTCGTTCTCCTCCTCCTCCTTTTGCCATTTTGTTCTTTTGTGGCTTTTTCTGCTACTGCTACTTTCTTTCAATGTAATCAGCTGTGCAGGAGCATGGGCAGGGGCCCAGGCGGGTGGCCAGGGGCCCATGCAGGGCTGCTGGGAACAGCCCCCCAGTGTATCCCCTTTGAACAGAGGCTACTGGTGTTCCGAGCTCTAGTGGCAGCAGACAAAGAAAGGTTGGTACATGACACCAATGACTAATGCCAAGACCAAACAAACAGTACAAGAGAGAAGACAAGATAGTGCTACACCTTTTGGCGTCATTAGTACTATCATCATCATCATCATTACTATTTGTTATTGTTATTATTATTATCATTGTTATTATTTGAATTTGTATTTGATCACAGGCACAGCCATTTCCATTCACCTTCTGTACTCTTCTTTGACATTCTTCTTCTTGCTCCTCATTGTAGGGGCCGCTTGGACAAGCCCCCGAGTGAGGGTGGCCCTGCCCCTCTGAAGTTGACTGTCCACCGCAGCAGCCTGCTGCAAGGCGGCTGGGCAGCCCTGCACAAAGCAGGGCCTGCTGTGAAGGGCCGTTTGGTGGTGTCCTTTGTGAATGAGCAGGGCATGTTGGAAGCAGGGCTTGACTATGGAGGGCTGGTCAAAGAGTTCCTGGAGCAGGTGTTACCAGTTTCCCAATATGCGCTTTCCACCTCATTTTGGCCTCTCTGTCTCTTTCACACCAAGGAGTTGCCTACAAATAACAACACGTAATGTAACGTGAACACAATCTGGACCATAAATGCAACATCAGACATGGGTCCTCACATAGGAAGCTGTCTGCTTACCTTTTATGGTAGACAGCCTAGCGCTCTTCCAGCCAGATTTCTGCCCAATTTCATGCATCCACACTGTTTTGGGGTAGTAGCTGTCATAAATCTCTTGGCTATCCGTCTGATGATGAACTTTCTCAGCTTGCGGTCATGAATCTAGAAGCACCACTGCTCATGCTCATGCAATGCTTACTTTGATGCAGGCCATCTCTACAGGCTTTGATGCCAACTATGGTCTATTCACATCCACATCAGATGGTCTTGCCTATCCCCAGCCAGCCGCAACCAAGATCCCCAATGGGCTGGGGCTGCTGGAGTTCCTGGGGCTGGTAGTGGGAAAGGCCCTGTATGAGGGCATTTTGTTGGATCTGCCCTTGGCGCCCTTTTTTGTTGCCCGGCTGCAAGGGCGACGTCCCATGTTTGATGAGCTCAGTGCTTTGGATCCTGAATTGTACCGCAGTTTGGTGCAACTCAAGGGGTAACTGTCATCTCACTCTTCCTCTTGTTGCTTCTCTCATGTGTGGCCTGCCATAGGATATTCAATGGAGGGTCTTCCTCAAAGACTGAGCAAACTGTTAAAATTGCCAGTTTATCTTACGCACCTGATTCTGAAACAGGATCCTCTCTGACACTGAAAGCTGCCAACTAGGACTATCAGGTTTCTGAATGACAGGTAAGGCTATCCTGATGGTCGCTCCCCTTCATCTTGTTCTCTGTTTCTTCCCTGTCCTTGCTCTTCTTCATCTGGTTTCTTGTCCTCTGCCCCACCTTCTCCGGCAAGAGATTGTCTCTCTTACAGATTGATTTCACCGCTGAACACATCTGAACTGCCCACATTGGAACTGCTGCACATTCAAAGTGCCCCACGTTCGAACTGCCCCAAGTTTGAACTGCTCCACATTTGAATCGCCCCACCTCTGAACTTCACCGAATTCGAACTGCCCCACATGCTTGCAGCAGTTTAAACTCCAAGAGACACTGCCTCTTCTTCACAACAAATACTGACTCTTCTTCCCAACAGATACCGCCTCTTCTTCCCAGGTATGAGGGCGATGCAACAGACCTGTGCCTGGACTTCTCCATTGAGGACGACACCTTTGGAGCCAGGACACTGCACAGCTTGCTTCCCGGCGGTGCCCACATGGCCGTGACTAATGCAAACAAGCTGCACTACATCCACCTGGCTGCTGACTGGCACCTGAATGGCCGCCTGGGGGGTTCTTCTGCAGCCTTTGCCAAAGGCATGGCACAGGTTGGTGACACCTGTTGTGCAGAAAGTCAAGTTATGCTGTTGTGAGTGACAAGAAAAGGAAAGTTCAAAGCGCCCTGAATGGCCGCCTGGGGGCTTCTTCTGCAGCCTTTGCCAAAGGCCTGGCACAGGGTGGTGACAGAAAAGAATAAAAAGGATAAGACTACGCCTTTTGGCGTCAATTAATGTGAAGCCAAGTGTTATAGCGGGCTGCCCAGGGCAGGTTGGTGACACCTGTTGTTCACAGGGTCAAGTTGTGCTGTCGTGAGTGACAAGAAAAGAAAAGTCTGAGCTGTTCAGCAGTCATGACGGGAGTGTCCTCAGGCGGCAGCCCAGAGCAAGCTGTCATGAGTGACTGTGTGTGCACCCTGCTCGGCTGTGCTGTGCTGTGCTGTGCCGTGCCGTGCCGTGCCGTGCTGCGCCATGCTTTGATCTCCTGTGGTGGCTGAGCTATGCTGCGCTGGGCTGCTGTATGCTGCGCTGCACTGTGCTGTTTGCTGGGCTGCACTGTGCTGTGCTGTGCTGTGCTGTGATGTGCTGTGCCACGCTTTGACCTCCTGTGGCGACTGTGCTGTGCTGCTGCTGTGCTGCTGCTGTGTGCTGTGCTGCGCTGTGCTGTGCTGTGCTGTGCTGTGCTGTGCTGTGCTGTGCTGTGCTGTGCCTTGATCTCCTGTGGTGGCTGAGCTGTGCTGCGCTGGGCTGGGCTGCTGTGCAATGTCCTGTGCTGTGCTGCGCTATGCTGTAATCTTCTAGATATGCTCTTGCTTGTCTTTTTGCAGTCAGCAGCACCGTCTTGCAACTGTTTGACAGCCAGTCCATCAAAGACATATCCACATGTTGATACTGCCAGCTGTAATTTCACCAGTTATCAGCCCATCTGGCATGAGCTTGCATCATTACTGCTGGTACCAATGCCATTTTTGTTATCTTCTAGTGAGTAACCATATGTCAGTTTGCTGGCTGTATATGCAGGTGATACCATGTGAATGGCTGAAGCTGTTCAACACACAGGAGGTGAACCAGTTGTTGGGCGGCGGGGAGAATGCTGCCTTGGATGTGACAGACATGGCCGCCCACGCACAGTACAGTGGGGGCTACAACAAGAACCACCCCACCATCAAAATCTTCTGGAAGGTATGGGTTTGAGTAATGATGTAACAGATATGGCCGCCCATGCACATTACAGTGTTGATTACAACAACACCACCATCAAAATCTTCTGGAAGGTGTGGGTTTGAGTGATGTGACAGACGTGGCGGCCTAGTACAGCACAGTACAGTGGGGGGAACAATCAAAAGTAGGCCACTGTCAAGAGCTTTTGGAAGGTATCGGTTTGACTGCTTTGGGCTCCTGCCCTGGGGGGCCTGATGGGGGGTTGAGGGCAGAGGCTTTGGCTTGATGCTGCTTCTTGGTTGCTGACATGATTGCAGTTTGCCAAATCTAGTCTTCACTAGCATCCAAACCCTAAGTAAACCCTAAGGGAGTCTAACACATCACATTGAATGCTTCAGGTGTTGGCAGGCCTTTCGGACAAGGAACAACAGGCGTTCATGAGATTTGTGACGTCCTGCAGCCGTGCTCCATTGGGAGGGTTTCAGTTCCTAATCCCTCCTCTTACATTACACAAGGTATGTGACTCTCATCAATCAGTTTCAATAAGCAACGGCCCAAGCCTGAATTTATGGGTACAAGCACAATACGCTGTAGCAATCACTTCCAAATTGCTGCATGCAAAGCTGCGCCGTGCCGTGCCCTATCTGCTGGAGCCAAGCATCATGTCCTGTCATGTGAAGTGGGCAAGTGCACTGACTGTCAAATTATGCAGTATTTTGAAGTCTGGTCAGCCTGTATTCAAAATCTTCTTGCATGTCCTAAGAGCTATGTGTGCACAAACAATGCTTTGGGAGGAGACAGCTGTCTGGCTGAGAGGATGTTTGTGCAACGCTGTCCAAAGATTATCATTACAAAAGCTCCTTGAGTATCAACATACCGTACATGGATGCTCAGAACAGACTGCTCTGGAGCGGCAAGATCTGCCTGGCACGCGCCTACCTCATCATGAGCCAGAAAGCAAGAACATCATCATTGTCCGTATCACCATCCTTATCATCATCATCGTCATCATCATCATCCTTATCATTATCATCATCGTCATCATCAATATCCTTGTCACTATCATTGTCAAGTATTCCAAGCTCGGCTTTTGGCACGTGCAGGTGCCTTGTGAAGCATCTCTGCTAGCCCTGGTGGGTGGCAAGGATGTGGACCCCCTACCTTTTGCCAGCAGAAACATCATGATCATTATAAACATGTTCCCAGCCCAGGCTTTGGTCATTTGCAGGTGCCTTGTGAAGCATCTCTGTTAGCTCTGGTGGGTGGCAAGGATGTGGACCGTCTACCTTCTGCCAGCACGTGTTACAACATGCTCAAGCTGCCCAACTACAGACGAGCCGCCACTTTGAAGGAGAAGCTGCTGTATGCTGTCACATCCAATGCTGGATTTGAGTTGTCATGACTGTCCTCGAACAAAAGCACACTGCAAAGTGAACAGTATGGTGTGTGTTTTGAATGTCACATGAGCAGACAGCATGTGAATTTTGTCACCATTCAAGGCATGCACTTCCAGGCGAGTAGTGCTCCAAAACCGTCATGACTCATCATGTGGGGTCGAATTCCAGACCTCAGAACGAGATCTATCTATGTGAACACACAAACTTCATTGTGCCTGATGCATATGAGGCAACTATGATGTCTTGAAAAGCTTTGACCCTGGTCACTCTTTGATGAGCCAGGACTTTGCTACAGATTTAGCTTTGAGGCACAAAATAGCGAAGTTATGGTACATGGCATTTACAGTTGCTTGCTCAGACGCAAAGCACACGCAAGCAGACAAGCAGCACTTTGCTTGCTCAGACTGCCGGTGCTGCTTCAATACAGTTATGGCCTTTCTTAAGCTAGCTATACAGCAGCATATATGTCGCTTTTCGTACACAATCACGACATAAGAAGAGCTTGGTGCAAAGCTTATATCAACTCTGCAAGAAACGACTGCAACATGTACAGGATATAGTACAAAATCATACAAGGAATGCAAGCACACAGCCAGCAGTGACATATGTGCTAGTCCGTGCACCCAGCATCTGTGATGTCTAGTGCAAACATGATGACGCCATGTTTCTCCTTTTTGAGAGCTATATGCCTGGGCTAGGGCTGGCGTTTCTTGCACACTGTGCCAGTCTGCAGATTGTGACAATCGGCAGGACCGATGCAAAGGAAAGAATCATTGCTAGAGCAAATGCACTGTACCTACAACAGCAATGTCAGAGCTGAACCTGCTGCTTCCCAGGAAGGAGTGTTGCCATGTGTATATGTATCGCTACTCAGCATGGCAGACTGTAAAGATGGACATAAGACGTACATGCAGGATATGAAGAATGGAATGCCATGTGCATAAGGAGGTGAGTACTAGTCTGACCACTACTGCCATGCTACTGCTGGCCTTATTGTCTTAGACATACACAGTCCCGCAAACACTTGCAAAACATCATATGTGAACATGCAATCATACCCATACCAGCACATGCACAGAAGGGACACCGTACATCATTGTGACACATCACATCACAATGATGTACGGTGTTACACTCACCACAACTGGGTGCATGCATCAGCAGGGAGGTTGTAGTAGGTGCAAAGCTCATCAGCAATGGCACCAAGGCCAAAGTTGAAGGCAAATGGGAACAGCATTCCCAGAACGATTGGGCAGGTGATGCAGAACCAAAGGGGGATCTGACTGGCAACAGCTAGGCTGGCTGCTGCTGCAGCTCCACTGAATATGCCACCCAAATATGAGCCTGTGCTAGCCTGCATAAAACAGGACATTTGAGGCCCATTAAGACTATCTGTTTTGCGGCCCTCTGACTATTTTTGTCATCGCCCATTGAAACTATCTGTGTTCTGGCCCTGTGAAGGTCGACCACACCACAGATAGTGTCACAAGCTGTCGTTAGAACACAGCACAGCTCAATTTGCACTCAACTTTCCAGCACATGTGCTGACCCCAACATGTGCGTGTACAAATACTGTACTGACACTGAGACTGGAGAAAAGCTGCATGCAGAATTGACACTGCAGAGCAATGTCAAGAATCCACACGGCTGAGCAATGTCAAGAATGCACACGGCTGAGCAATGTCAAGAATGCACACTGCTGAGCAATGTCAAGAATGCACACTGCTGAGCATTGTCAGCAACGGTGTGGCATTGCGGCTTACCTCTCGAACACCAGCAACATTCATGCCTGAGAGGTGACTAAACAGCTGACTGGCAAAGTCGGCCATATGGTTTGCCACGTTGACTGGCAGCTCCATCATGTTGTCCAGTACACTGCAAGCCACCGCATGTGTCAATGACTTGCTTGAGCAAGTTGGTACATGAATGCTGCCGTGTGTAAGTGAGTTGCTTGAGCAACTTGGCACATGAATGCTGTAATGTGCAGGGTTAGACGCTCTTGATTGGGAGGCTATGCGCACAGAGATATGCAGACAGTTGTCTAGTTGTGCAAGCAACAGAGGCTTGTGATACTCACAGCACGACTGGCTGGTACTTAAGATAGTATGTTGCCTGGCCTGCAGGTTGTAATCTATGTGCATTTGGTAGCGCACATGCACACTGCCATGCACAATGTCAACACCTCTGTCTGGCACCAATCATGTTCCAAGCTTCTCATGAAGCATACCGCTTGTCTAGGCAAACAGAGCCAGTTGGGACATGGTACAGCGCCCAAGGTCCATGGTCTGAGCTCTTGTTGAATGGCAGCACTTCAAGCCTGCATGCATGCATGGACAGACATTTATGACGTGCCAACTGACATCTCTGTAGCTGAAGGCATGGTGCACAACAGACATCTCAGCAGCAGAACAATGGGCATACACCAGGCAAACACACAGGCCTGTATTGTACTAGTTTGAATAGTTGGCTCACGAAGGATGCACAACGTGCTCAGACATTTGAAGCAAGAGCTGGCAGCCTCAGGGGAATGATCAAAATGCCGGCTGCCAGAATGCATTCCTCAAGAGGTGGGAAAATTGTGGTGTGCAAGCAAAGTCTGACAGAAGAGACAGCAATGATGTGATGGAATGTAGCTCATTGTGCACAAGCTGAGTCAGACAGAAGGGACAACAGTGATGTGTTGCAGTGTAGCTGACACTGTGAGTCAAGTCGTGAGTCACCTGAATGGGTACAAAGGTTGGCCCAGGACAGCAGATGCTGATGCAGCTGCTTTGTTGATGGAGCTGACTGGCAGGACATTGGACAGTTGCCCTTCATACCTGCCCTCTTGCAATGTGAGAAAGGGCTTTGCTGTGTCTTGTGTTGGCCTAGATGCACCATGGTCAAAGCTTTGCTAGAGAGCTTTTTCAAATAGTGTGTACAATGCTGTGGATCTGACTGAAGCATGCCATACTGTGTGAGCACTTAGACCTCTGGAAGAGTAGACAAAGCATACCTTTCAGGAGGATTTGTACCAGGCAAGACCACCAGGACTGCAGGGTACATGCCTAGCGTGCTTAAAGCATCACTCAGGCTTACTGATGGATCTGCACAGCACACCAAACAAAGCTTGCTTGGGTGTCGCCCTGCTGTTTTTAAGCTTTGCTGTGTACTGTCCTGGTGCAGCTGAGGTTTGTTGCAGACGAACAGCGAGGACCTGCCTGCAACTTCTGCAAAAGAGTAGGACCAGCCAATTCCCCACGCGCTGGCGAGTGATGCTGCAGCTTGCGCCGACTCGTCTAGCGTGAAGCCTTGATCACTGCTAATAGCTTTGATCCCAGGTTGCTCAACTTGCTGACTGTTGGGAAACAAAGCAGCTGAAGACTCAGTCGGCGCAAAGATGGCAATGAATAAAAGCGCCGACAAGACTGTCACAGGAGACGCCGCGTTGACCGCCATGATAGGTTGGATGCTGCCCACAAAGTTAAAAGGCAACAGTTTGTTTGCAAGTTCCCGACGAAGCATAAAGATTAATGGGGACCTCGACAACGGGGTTGGGGGTAAAGCTGTTGCGTTACAGTACTGTTGCAAGCAGCAGTGCTTCCGATACCGAGTAGGCGTTACCCCTGTCCTAGGTTATGCAGGCGTTAAGCCCTAAAGTCACATCTGGCTGGAAGGAAATTTAGCCGCAGCGCATGCGAACATTGCTATTTGCCATCTCCTCTTCTGTTCAGCCCATCAGCGTTGAATCACAGTGTGCATGCACAGCTCGTGAGCCAGTAGTGCTGCCTGACGCTAACAGCACAAGGCATGATTGGTGCGACGTTGACCACACCACACAGAGTTGCTCACGTACCGCAGTGCAATCTCTCCTGCCGGCGGGAGCGCAATCAGAAACTTGTGGCTTCGAGTAGCAGGTCCGCAGGCTGATGCTGCCATCCAGCACGCAGCTATCCTGGTGAAGCTGTCACATTGAAGTCTCACCACTTGTCATGTGTGCAGGCCATTTACCAGTGCCAGGACTCCAAGACGTTCAGCTTCCAAAGTGGCGCGTGCGGCAGAGCCAGCCACACTTGAACAGCAGGTAGGCAGCAAGGCCACTTTGTGCAAATTTGCTTAGGGCTCAGGCCCTTCCTGTTCAGCACAATAGGCTGCACCTTTAGTACAAAGCAGCATGACTGCTAGCAGCTGATTGCTGATCATGTGCACTGCATTCAAACAAACGTACTCCATGATCTCACACATGCGCACCCTTGCCGCAGGCCAACAGTGAAGCCCAGGCCAGGGATCAGACAGATGAACCACGCAGACGCAGCGTTGACAATGCAGAACTCAACGAGATGGCGCGGATGATGCCTGACCCAGCAGAGGACGAGATGTTTGACAATGGTACGCTCTTCACACCGCCTTTTGCAGCCAGTCAAGTTGGGGTCTTGATCCAATCAAGACCCCAACCAGACCCCAGGGCCTAGTCAAGTGTGCATGGCTGGGTTCATGCACTACTGTTACAGCCCTGGGACAGCAACTGCATCTTCGCTCTGGTCTACTGCTGTTTCAGCAGCAGATCAGTTGTGAGGGTGCAAAAGCTGCTGATGTTCCATTGGACATGATCTGCTGCAAGGCAAAACGAAAGCATTTCCTGGTACATCAGCAGACATCTTGTGTCACTCTGCCAGCAGCAGTCTCACCTGCCTGTAGTGCACAAAACTTACTGCCAGCAAAGTAGGCGTTGCAGAGCAGAGAGTGCTGTCAAGACAGATGCAAAGTCAATTGTGACCTTGCAGCGCTCACTATTGACAAAGATCAGGCGCTTAGTGCTGTCTAGTCACTTGCCCTGACGTGCATCATTGGCAGTGCCTAGTAAAGGATTCTTTACACAGCTGCAAAGCCCAAAGCCTTGCTTGTAGTGAGTCTATACTGCGTACTGCCGCTTGATGGCATCTCGAATTGTGTTCGAATTGTGTACAGACAGATCTGAAGATTATGGGCGGGAAGATGACAAGCAGCTGTTCCAGCAGCAAGGTCTTTCCAGTGACCTCCTCCTGCAGGGGGATTCATCATATTACAACTCCAGCTATATAGATCAGTATGAGGACCTAGGTATGGGAGTGGGTGATTATGGCTACCCAGACGACCTAGAAGAAGACATGCCTGATTTAGACCCTAAGGAAGTTGCGCTAGGTGAGAGATAGCGTGGTGCATTTCATCAAGTTCAAGCAGAATTGCAACATAGCAGCGCTTTGAATATAGCATTATGCTTCGCGACACAATGTTTCAGATCCCTTACAGCCGGACTGTTGTCACATAGTTGCACAGCATGATTGGGACATCAAATCTGAAAGCTGAGTGCTTCAACATGCAAACTTATGCCATAGCTTTCTTTGCACTGGCGTGCTCTGCCTATGCATGAGATCAAGCAATGCATGCTCTGCCTGTTTATGAGATCAAACAATGCAGCCCAACTGCAGGTCTGGCGCAAGCAGAATTCAACTACAGTGCAAGAAAACGATGGGAGATGGAGCAAGCTGAAGGCAGAGCGCTGGAGCTGCATCACGAGCAAATAGAGAGGGGGGTGAATCGCTTTGCACAGGCCCTTGCATTGGCGCAGATCATGGAGGAAATTGAGCAGAATGATAACCTGGCAGGCCTAGAAAGCACAGCCACTCCTTCGTGGATTCGAGCGCATTTCAGGTTTGCATGCGACATCCTTATACGTCCTGAACCCCAAATGCTAAACCCATCGTGGACGTAGTGCATGCCTTGGAACCTGCCAATGACTCACGTGTGGTTTTCGTTGGTGATCATTGAGTACATGTCCATTGATGGCTTTTGCGCACATGTATACTGCATGTTATACTGACTTGCCGCTGACCTCAGCGCCTTGATTTGGCACACATACCCTTAGTCTGGCACCTTGTTCAACGCATCAGTGAGCTTTGTCCACTGCAATCATAGAGCATTGTCTACTGCAGTCAATGAGCCTTGTCTACTGCAATCAGTGGGCCTTGTCTACTGCAATTAGTGAGCCTTGTCTACTGCAATCAGTGGGCCTTGTCTACTGCAATCAGTGAGCCTTGTCTACTGCTATCAGTGGGCCTTGTCCACTGCAAACAGTGGGCCTTGTCCACTGCAATCAGAGAGACTTGTCTACTGCAATCGGAGAGACTTGTCTACTGCAATCAGGGCCTTGTCTACTGCAACTAGTGAGTCTTGTCTACTGCAATCAGAGAGACTTGTGTCCCTTATTCAAATCTGTCTCTCTCCATAGCGGCTCTCACGGTGCCTTGCGTGCTTGCAGTCATGATTTTGCACCACACTGAAACCTGCAGGTTAGAGGATGTTTGGGAGGAGTTTGCAGAACAGGTTCTCAAGGCTGAGCAGACGCAAGATGCATCGGAAGTCAATCGAATTGAGGTATGCGATGTTCCTGTGCCCATCTTTGACAATTGTGACGACCACGTGCTATTGCTTCTGGCTGCTGCATGCTGTACATTTAGTGTCAAGATGTAGTCATCTTGCTGCTAAGCACCTCAATCAGTCAGTGTGAGCGCCATGACTAAGCAGCTAGCAGGAAAGGCTCACAACTCATGAGGTGCAGATCCATCCATATCTTCCTTATGGCCCTTGCGGTTGTGCTGCAGATAGTGTCACAGGTTGTCATGCTGGCACTGCTATATAGCTGCAGAGCATGTGCACTGCAGGATGTAGCTCCGGGCTGCTGCCTCAGGAGGCTCTTGTTATGGTTGCTGAGAAGCGTAAACTTTTCTTTTTCTTTCTGCTACAGGATGCAGCAATGTTGATGCTAGAGGACGACGAAGAGTTTTGGCGGGATGAGTATGATGCACCAGCTACGGCGCCAAAAACCACAGCTGGACAGGACGCAGCAGTCAGGCAGAAACCTCCACCAGGGCGGGAAACTAGAGAGCCAGGGCGGGAAGCGAGAGCACCAGATGTCAATCTGGACAAGTTTTTGGCGGGAATGCCTGGTGTGGCCATGCTGCCTGAGAGTGAGATGCTTGATGAGATGCTGGTAAGTGTTCTGCACACTCACACATTGCGTTCACCTCTTGGGATGAGATTTATATTAGGCTCTGCAGATTCAGCGCAGCAAATTTGTTTGTGAGTGCTTGTTTCACAACCAAGCATTACTGGGAAAAAAGGTGGTCAGAGGAATGCATGCTGGCAGACACTGCTGCAGACACATGGATCACTCTGTCGCTGTCTATGCAAACACCAACAAGAGTGTGCATGCAGCCTGTTGTTGTTCACAAATTTGCTTGATTTGCTTCTGCCCATGATTTGTGTTGATGTATGAATGTACCTCTCCTGGGCAGCCCGGTATAATACTTGGCTTCTCATTAAATTGACGCCAAAAGGCGTAGTCTTTTCTTTTCTTTTCTAAATGTACCTCTGGCGATGGCATCAAAGCCTCTGGTATGCCACTGATGGTGATAGTTGATACAAACAGCAGGGGACCACAAATGCCTGAACACCTCATGTTGATGTCCAGGGAAGCGTCGACCCCGCTCTTGATGACACTGTGGATGAAGATGACTCATGACAGCCTGGATGAAAATGAGTCATGACAAGTCATGGCATGTGAAGCTAGTATGGCAGGCATTGCAGGCAGGCTTTGACACCTCTGCTGCACAATTTGCTATCAGCGGGTACAGACAGCAAGCGTTGGTGACTGCTCAGTGGGTGGAAACTGCAATAGCCATTTGAGGTGTTTCATTGCCAACTGTAATCTGCTGATATGACAGCTGGCTAGCCAGTCTGCCCTGTGCCTTTCATGCAGCCGCCTGTTGTGCAGGTCAAGTCCAAGTGTCAAGAATGGCAGCATGCTAGCACATGATTTAAGATATGCAATACGCCCGGCCACTGAGCTCGGCATGCTTCAATATGATGTGTTTTGTTGAAACAAATCGGAGTCCGGCCTCAACTATAGCAGAGCTGAGGTAGAAAGGTGCATTGCTAGCGTGTCAGGAGGCTATTTGGTTTGCATTGCAACACGCATGGGGCTGCTAGTGAAAAGGATGTGGCGCAGCCCAAATCAACATGTTTTGCACTGTGCTGTTTGCCTGACAACTGTGACTGGAAACATCTCATCTAGTCAGCTTACGGCAAATGTAAGCGAAGTAGGTGAGTGCTCAACCGATTGGTACCAGATAACTAATGTCGTGATTTCTATTTCAACACAATAATGTCATTGATGGCTGAAGAACTCTGAGTCACTGCAACTGACTGTTTCATACTGAAAAGGCACAATTCATACCATACACATGCCAACAGTCACGACAAGTAATTGGTCTAAGACTGTAAGTAACCTGTCATGCCATGTTTTGGTCGCTAGAACTTGCCTGTTGCCCGGCCAAAAGCTCTACCCCTGAGTGCGCTGTCAACAACACATTTGGTGCCTCCTTGACAAATCTCCGGGCAGAAAGCAATTGCCAAAACACCCGAGTAGCATGTTCCTTTTGTTTCAGAGCAAAATACATAACCTCCCCATTCACCTTGAGCAGTTGTAGGCCAGCAGCCACAGATGAAATCATGAAAACATTCACTGATAAAACAAGCCCATTCTGAGGATTGGCAGGCATTGTGAAAGTAACCGACTGCAAGATCACTGTTGGCAAGGTACCATACAATGCTCTACCAGCATCTCTGAATAGCTGGTAATGCTCTAAATTCACTCGCTGGTCAACATGTTTTAGAGGAATGCCCAAATTGGCAAAGAACAGAAGCACATCGAGCACAATTGTCAAAATAACGCCAAGCGGAAGTGCTAGTACAAAAGTAAACAGAAAGAGCTTTGTCAAGACAGTCCAGCCAATGAGTTTTGTGGTAAGATGATATATCAGGATATAACCTTGCAAGATGTACTGACCCAACAACAGAATCAGCAAAACAAAGCCGGTCCAAGTATGCCCAAAAACCTGCTTCAGCAAGATGATGTCACTAGCTTTGTCAAAATAGAACATGCCCAACCCTATCAGTGCAGACATTTTCAGTCCCCAGGGTTTCCATTTCAGTGCTCGGTTCCAGCCATGTTGCATTCTGCTAACAATTGCCTGATGCTCTTTGTTGCTGTCAACAAAACCATTGACATGTTTAGCCTGCCAACATCGCAGAGCCACAAACATGCTCCACATTATTGCAAGCAAGCTTGCGAAGAAGCACCACAGCACAATCAGGGTCAGTTTGGCATTGTTGATCTTGCACAACTCACCACCAACTCCTGTAAGATTGTTGATAAAGCAATTACGGTCTGCTGCACAGTATGACAACAACTTTGCCTCATTGCATCTTGCCCACGCTGTCTCTGGCAAAGCTAAATACAACTGTGTGCTTTGTGTGCACCTTGCTACACCAGTGTCGATAAGTGATTCTGGACAACCGGAAATGTTGTTGCCAGTCAAATCTAACCACCTGCAAGCAATATCACATGCCATTTTATGCATCTGTACATACTGCACGCTCCTTAGCATATGAATGCACATGCAGTCCCCTCATGCAAAGAGTGAGCATTGTATTTGAGCAAATTAGTGACAGCAGCATGGCACTTGTACCATGATATACTCTTGCAGGGGAGAGCAAGCCAAAACTTGCAATGGATTGAGCGAGCTCCATGCTGCTGGAACGCTGCTGGTAAGTGTGTTGTGTACCAAAGCCACATACCTCAGATGACTTTGTCCACCCCAGGACTCCGGCAGAGACCCTGAAAGACTGTTGTTGCGTAGATCCACAGAAGCGAACGGAATCAGGTTGCCCCATTCCATTGGCAGACTTCCATTAAGATTGTTCTCAACTAGGTCGATAATAGACAAATTGGTGAAGGCCGGCCAAGAAGCTGGCAACGTGCCAGAAACTTGGCTGTAGCTTACCGCCATTTCTGTAAGCTGTGTCATGTTGCTCCAGGACTCCGGCAGTGTGCCACTGATGTTGGACGCTGTCAGAGTCAGTGATTGGAGGTTCAACATGCCATTCCAAGCATCTGGCAGAGGGCCACTCAGTTCCTCAGCATCGGACACCCCAAAGCTTGTGAGATTTGTCATGGTGCCCCAAGAAGGAGGCAAATGTCCAGTCAGTTCGATGGTGCCCCCAGGGGTGCCACTGTAATAGAAAGTGGATAGCTGGCTCAAATTGCTCCATGTGCTAGGAAGGCTCAAGTTTAGGCTTTGACGCAGGGTGCTGATGGCTGTCAACTGCCTGCAACAGCATGAAAGCCAATACAGCAACGGTATACAGCGCGCTGGTACAGTTTGTACATCGCAAACTACAAGCAGGTTCCTGAAAACCAGATGGATCTCTGCTCTCGAGCTCACAGGGTAGTCACTCTGTTATTTGCACCACAAGTAACTCCCCTCCATTGGCTGCACATATTCAAGGACTCATTCCAGCCAAGAACTGCCGCCCAATCTTCAGCTTGCAGCAAAATTTCCGCGTCCGTTTGGGTTACTGAGAGTTTGCTCAGTGTTGCCAGCCACACTAGCAGTAGAAACGTAGTCTGCTGCCGGCCCATCCAAACATACACGACGCTGTCCAGGCGTTGTCAAGGCGTTCTCAACGGCAGAACAGAAGCGCTGTGGCAGCAGTGTTTGCGCGTACACGACCGCTGGTGTGCCATGAAGGCTGTACAAGCTGTCGACATGATGCGGTATGATCCAAAGCTGGTCGGGAGAGAGAGAGAGAGAGAGCTAGAGATCACAATGCTTTAGCCAGCCAGCAAGTCTGATCAGGAGTCGTCAGAACCGATAGGTACTTGCCATTTCGTTGGGTTTCTGAGTTGAGCTTAACACTGAGTGCAGTCAGTGAAGTCAAGGGTTCCTTCTAGGGTTGCATGTTCTCAGGTCAAAACAAAACATGCAACACAAAACTTGCTTTGCTTCATCGGCAACCCCTGTCTCACTTGTTATGGCTGCAAGGCTTGTTGTGGTTTTAAAGCAATCTGAACATGACTTGGAGGCTCTGGTCAGAATGTATGCCATGCTAAATATTGCTGTCCATATTTCTTTCTCCACTACAAATAACGTTTTCATACTGTGAAGGCAGAATCCATACAATACACATACCAACAGTCACGAGAAGCAACTGATCTGACACTGTAAATAAACAAGTCATGCAGTGTTTTGGTCACTAGAACTTGCATGTTGCCCGCCCAAAAGCTCTACCCCTGAGTGCGCTGTCAGCAACACAACTGGTGCCTTCTTCACGAATCTTTGGGCAGAAAACAATTGCCAAAACACCCAAGCAGCATGTTCTTTTTGTTTCAAAGCAAAATACATCACTTCCCCATTCACCTTGAGCAGTTGTAGGCCAGCAGCCACAAATGAAATCACAAAAACTCTTACTGGTAACTCAATCAAGTTCTGTGGAGTGGCAGGCGTTGCAAAAGAAACTGACTGCAAGATTACTGTTGGCGATGTACCATACAATGCCCTGCCAGCATCTCTGAACAGCTGGTAATGCTCTAAATTCACTCGCTGGTCAACATATTTGAGGGGAATGCCCAGATCAGCAAAGAACAGAAGCACATCAAGCACAATTGTCAAAATAACCCCAAGCGGAAGTGCAGACACAAAAGTAAACAGAAAGAGCTTTGTCAAAACGGTCCAGCCAATAAATTGTGTGGTAAGATGATAGATCAGGATATACCCTTGCAAGACATACTGATTCAACAACAGAATCAGCAAAACATAGCCCGTCCAAGTATGCCCAAAAACCTGTTTCAGCAAGGCAATGTCACTAGCTTTGTCAAAATAGAACATGCCCAACCCCACCAGTGCAGACATTTTGAGTCCCCAGGGTTTCCATTTCAGCGCTCGATTCCAGCCATGTTGCATTCTGCTGACCATTGTGTGATACCCTTTTATGCCAATCACCTGTTTAGCCTGCCAATATCGCAGAACGGCAAACATGATCCACATCATTGCAAGCAAGCTTGTAAGGAGGCACTACAAGACAATCAGAATCAGTTCGGCATTGTTAATATTGCACAGATCAGCTTGTGGGAGAGGCTGGGAAAAAAACTCATCTCCTTCATCGGACGAACCAGTGAAGCAGGAAGGTTCTGCTACACAGGCTGGCAACAAAGTTCCTGTTTTGCATGTGGCCCATGTTGTCCTTGATAAAAACAAAGCCATTTGCGTGCACTTTGCTACACCAGTGTTGATAAGTGCCTCTGGACATTTATCAATACTATTGGTCAAGTTTAAGTACCTGCAAAAAACATGACATGCTAATCTACACATCTTTAAATATTGCATGCTCCTTGGTATATGCACATGCGCGTGCAGGCCCTCGTACAAAGGCAAGCATGATGTGTCAACAAACTGATGATAGCAGCATGGCACTTGTACCATGATATGCTCTTGCAGGGGACAGCAAGCCAAAATCGACAATGGCATGAGGGAGCTCCATGTTGCTGGAGTGCTGCTGACAAGTGTGTCATTGACCAGAGCCACATACCTCAGATGAATCCAGGACTCCGGCACAGACCCTGACAAATTGTTGTAGCCTAAGTCCACTTAAAAGAGCTGACTCATGTTGCCCCATTGCATTGAGGTTGTTATTATACAAAGTAACAGACATCAACTTGGTCAAGGCCGCCCAAGAAGCTGGCAGCAGCCCGGTCAGTTGACTGTTGGTTACTACCACATCTTGGAGATTTGTCATGTTGCTCCAGGACTCCGGCAGTGTGCCACTGATGTTGGACATGTCCAAAGTCAATACTTGGAGGTTCAACATGCCGTTCCAAGCATCTGGCAGAGGGCCACTCAGTTTCTCAGCAGAGTACACCATAAAGTTTGTCAGATTTGTCATGGTGCCCCAAGAGGCAGGCAATCTTCCAGTCAGTTTATAACTGCTCGTATTGGTGTCATCGCAAGAGATGCTCCTACTGGTGTCATCGTAAGAGAAAGTGGACAGCTGGCTCAAATTGCTCCATGTGCTAGGAAGGCCCAAGTTTGGGCTTTTCTGCAGGGTCTTGCTGGAGCTCAACTGTCTGCAACAGCATGAAAGCCAATATAGCACCGGTATACAGCACGCTGGTACAGCTTCTGCACCGCAAACTACAAGCAGGTTTCTGAAAAACCAAATGGATTCATGCTCTCGAGCTCACAGGGCAGTCACTCTGTCATTTGCACCACAAGTAACTCCTGTCCAGTTGCTGCACATATTCAAGGACTCATTCCAGCCAAAAGCTGCCGCCCAATCTTCAGCTTGCAGCAGAATTTCCGCGTCCGTTTGGGTTGCTGCGAGTTTGCTCAGTGTTGCCAGCCACACTAGCAGTAGAATCATAGTGTGCTGCCGACCCATCCAAACATAAACGACGCTGTCAAGGCGTTGTCACCGGCAGAACAGAAGCGCTGTGGCAGCAGTGTTTGCATGTACGCGACCGCTGGTGTGCCATGAAGGCTGTACAAGCTGGCGACATGATGCGGAATGAGTCCGAAGCTGGTCAGGAGAGAGAGAGAGAGAGAGGCGGGCAGAAGTGTTGGAGAGATCGCAATGCTTTAGCCAGCCAGCAAGTCTGATCAGGAGTCGTTAGAACCGGTAGGTACTTGCTCAAGTACTTGCCGTTTCGCTTCGTTTCTGAGTTCGATTTGCTTGAGCTTGAATTGACACTGAGTTGAAATTTGCAGCCTGACAATGCAGTCAGTAAAGTCAAGGGTTCCTCCTAGGGTTTTCGTTTGATGCATGTTCTCAGGCAAAACAAAACAGGCAAAACAAAGCTTGCTTTGCTTCATCGGCGACCCCTACCTCACTTGCCATGGCAGCAAGGCTTGTTGTGGTACTGTGGTAGCTACATTGATTTGGCCATGCCACTTTTCAAAACCACAAGCCAGGCAAGCAACGCCACGCCTTGCTGGCAATGTGTAAGGAGTGCTATACAAAGCTGAATGTGTGATCCTAGGAATGGCCTGCTTGAAACCAAAGCCTCATGAAATCAAATACAACAGACCTATACTCGATGCACCCACAAAAGGACATTTTTCTATAAACGGCGACTCTGTCAAATCTGCAGAGGCTCACAAGCTGTTTCTGTGCACAAGCAGTATGCCTGTATGGCTGCCTACTCCTCTTCTTCAGCCTGGTAAGGGCGCAAGGGGTATGGGTAAATTGCTCGCACTGGAGTCTGATGATCATTGAACAGCTCGCCAGCTTTCAGATGCCCGCCGCTGGTATCTACAATGGCAGATGTGAAAGCTAGGGCAGCAGCAGCTCCAACACCCACAGGGAGCTTGCCTAGACGCAGTCCCAACATTGCACCAGCAGCTGCGCCACCAAAGACTCCATTCCACACGTCTTTCTTCCCTGAAATCAGATAGTATGTGTCATGGCGTCTTGCTCACCTCATTGGATGGGCAGCAGCAGCAGCAGCAGCAGCAGTACAGATGCATATGACCAGCGGCTAAATTTCAGTCAAGTGTGGCATACCTCTAAATGTCTCAGCCACGCAGTCAATTCCTGAATATGCCAGGCCGATTGCTGCAAATGTTAGACCATATGATCCCATAATGGCACCTGCGAATCAGCAGTCACATCAGCTTCTTTTGTAATGTACGCAGCTGTGATGCACAAAGGCAGATGATTGCTGCTGTCTACAAAATGTGACTTGCCTGTTCTTTTCAAGGCAGGCAAAGGCTTGTCTTGCAAGACTTGGGGTATGTCCCCCCAATTGGCAGTCAAAGCCCCGATGATGCCACCCGCAACAAAGCTTGATGTTGTGCCGCTGATCACACGAGACATACAATCCTGAGGCTTCTCGATTGGAAGCTTGTCAGAGAATGCATTGGACATGGTGGACTAAATCAAGCGCACGCAGCGAAACGAGCCGGCGGTAGTGACGTGAACGTAATTCGCTGTGAAACTACAATCACTGCAGTACAGCGCTGATTGGCAGCGTCTCACACGCAAATGAAAACACACTGCCTGTCAGGTAAGGATGCAGGTAAGTTGCCTGCCTCCTGGTCGAGCACTTCGAACGTGGATTTTTCTGCTGTATATTCTCACGGTATACACAATTGGCTTGGCGAGACTGTGTACTGCGCTGCGCTTCTTCGTGTGCGCATTCTATCAAGTATGCTGATCAACCGAATTAGCCTTGGCCTGCTAGGGCCGTTTGAATCTAAGCGCCCTTTAAGCGCCCCTCTGCTGCCATGCTTGATCCACTGCTTGATCGAGCGGAAGGTTACGTCTCTGCGCCTGATGCTGCATGTTGTCTGACGTCGCAATCCGGTTCGTAGCTGATTCGATATACATGTGCAAGCCAGTTCGCTTTGCCGGCCCTGTTCTCTTGTCAGCAACGACAGTACCTTGCATGTGTAAGTAGGCATGGACCAATACAGCATGGGTCGGGTTGGCCAAACCCGACTCCCTCTTACTGGAGTCGCCTCCCGCGTTTGCTTCAAATCTTTTGGGCATCGATGATTTCCATACGCACGACTTTGACACGGTCAGCGCAACTCAACAGCACTCAGCAGTCCAGCATCGAACGTGCGCAGCGACCTCAATGCACGGGACGAGGTGCAACAACCTCAGTGCAGCAACACTGCAGATGCAGATGCTTCCAGGTGCCTTCAGGTACAAGGACAGCAGTTCTCATGCGAACTTCACGCTGTATGTCATGCTGTGCCAGGGTAGCAGACGCAACACAGCCTGCAATGTCTGCAGGCAGCCAGCATGCAGGCGGGCAAGACATTGTGCACACACTCCATTGCAAGTATCTCATGCTACTCAGCGCTCAAACAACAAACACAACGGCGAAGATCACCCCCCTGCTGCTGCTGTAAACACTCTAGCTCTGCTGGAGTTGCTGCTTACCCAACCCAAAGTGGACACAGAGATTGCTTCAGAAACCAGCCTGCTTGTGGATGACACATCAGCTATGCCAGAGTTATCCCCAATAGACGCTCATCTACCAACTCCAGGGATCCCACATCAGCTCCCTACGCCATCTGACATCTGGACAGAGACCTGGCAGCCCCTTGAGCTCAATCAACCTGTTCATGCAGAGCAGGCGCAAGCTGCAGCAGCAGCAATTCCGATGCCTGCTGCTTTGCCTTCATTGCGGTTTTGGCGCCACCAGCAGCAGCAGCAGCAGCATCAACAGCAGCTGCCTGGAAAGTCAAGTCAGAAGACCAGAGATAGATCTGTGCCGCAACCAAAGGGATTGTCAGCAGCAACCATGATGAGGAATGCTCAGATGCAGCTGCAAGGCATAGAGCCTGCTGCAAGGCTGCAGCTGATGGCTCTTTGCATGGCGTCATTGGAGGATCTGATTCAGTCGCTCAAAGGAGTTAGCATACGGTACGCCCACCATGCATCAGACTGATGCTGCTTCCCTGCTGTCCCGAGTTCACATGCGGCAGTTGCAATTCACGCTCAATGCGTGAGTTGCTTGCATGACCTCATGTGCAGTACTTACTCAGACCTTCTTCTGCTGTGCTCTACCGCACAAAATGCCCGAGTTGCCAACCATGGATTCATTGTGTGTTGCATCACAAGCACTGCCATGCTGACGGTACCTGCATGACAGGCTGAGCGGTCAGCCTTGCAAGGACCCATTGTTGCATGGGGCAAAATGTGTTTCTGGGCTTTTGTTGCTGTGCCCTGGGCAGCCTGATATGATACTTGGCTTCTCATTAAATAGACGCTGAAAGGCGTAGTCCTTTCTTTTCTTTTTTTTGCTTCTCTTTTCTTGCGTTGCTGTGCTTCAAGGCAGCTGGGTTGTGGTGCAGGTTGACCAAGCAGGAGTGGACTCAAATCTGTCCAGCAGTGCTGGCAGTGTGTAGTGTGCAAGCTGGAACAAGCTGGTTGGGATGCTGTCCTGACGAGCTGTTGCATCAAGCCAGGCAGGTTGTTAGCCACCTCAGCAGGGGTATGTAGCTTGGCAAAGTCATAAAAAACTCATAATTGAATAAACTCTATTTCAATTCTTAGGGGACTCCAGACATCATCCTAATCTTTACTTTGTTATTACGACGCATGTGTTGCCTGTGAAGCGTTTGGCTGTGAAAGGCTGCTGCAGGCGTTGTTCTCAGCTCACGCTACCCCAGAAACAGCTGTCCAAGATAGCAGGCTACTAGCCATGCTACTGCTTGTGTATAGACATAGTGTAAATCTGCACAGCTTATCACAGTGGATATGCTGATGACTTGCGCATGGTTTACAGTTGCGCAATATGGCTTCCCCTGTTTGGGCTTGGTCACAGTTTTGATACGGTGGCTACTCTGCTTGCATACGTGGTGCATAAAGCCCAAGTACTACCTGCAGTATGCTTATGTCTAGCACAAGCCTCACCAATCATTTCCTAGATGACCCCCTGTTGAGTACTGTTTTGACTGGTCTGTGTGACTGTGCAGTCACTGACTCATCTGCCTCATACAGTGCGGCTCACAGCCATCTGAGATTGGCACTGCAATCAGCAGCTGCAACAATCCCAGTGTCTGCCTCTGAGATGCCCTCTGAAAAGCCCTCTGAGACGCCCTCTGAGATGCCCTCTGAACTGCCCTCTCAAATGCCCTCTCAGATGCCCTCTGAGGCATCACAAGCAACAGCCATGCAATCAACAGCAGATGCAGCATCAAGATCACAGCAAACATCAGATGGCGTGACTAGTGCCAACAGCAGCAGCAGCAGCAACAGCGCGTGGCAGTCGGCAGAAGAAAACGTTGTGCTGCACGCGACTGTTCTGCGCCACATGTGCCAGCACAGCAGTGATGAGTCATCACACTCACAACTGGGTGCTGACACCAACATCCCATCATCTTCCATGGGTCATGCACAGACACAGGTGAGATGGCCTCAAGGCTAGCACTTTGCATGTCAGGCTACAGTCATGCAGGCAATGCCCGGGCCTAGTGAGTCTTGCCAGCGTGTTGAGCATGCGGCAACACAGAGTCCATTGCACACACAACTGTGTGATATCGCCATGGTCTTGTTGCAAAGCAGTATTGAGGCTGGTATGCAGCACGCTGGTTGGGTGCCTTTGACGTTGTCACAACCTGCATCATGTCCCAACTTCAACCTTCTCTAACTTTCCGGTGCTGTGCATGCATCTTGCGCATATCCTGACTGTTCATTGTACAGCTGTTTGAATGCCAGATCTGTCCCAAAGCATTGCCTCTCAGCTCAGGTGAGCCATTGGTCAGTTCACCACTCGCTGCTCTCAACATCAGTTTGGTGAGTGTCTTTTACACAAGTTGTTATGCATTTGTATGACGCTCACTTTCCCATTCTGTATGCAGTTGGCGTATCCCAAAGGCAGTCACCAGTCATCAACACAGTCGCTACGCAGTACAGCACACCAGATGATAGCAGGCAAGAGCAAGCCTGTAAACAGCTTGCCCTCACAGACTTCTGCCAAGCGACAAAGAGAGCTTACTGCGCTGCAACTGATGCTGCAGTCTGCGCCAGCTGTGCTTCAAGACATGGCATCCCATGCCGCAGAAGCTGTTGCTGTGTGTTACCTAGCTGAAGCTAGATCTGGACTCAGTGGTAAGCATCCTAGTATTGCCATCATAGCATGAGGGCATCAGCATTGCCCATTCTTATGTCAGAGTTGCAGTATGCAATGCATGCTTCATCATTTTGTCGAAGCTGATAGCCAAAATGTGCCTGCAACCATAAAGTAGGACAGCCCTCCTGCTCCTGGTCTATGCTACTGTTGGCTGATATGCTTATTGGCATGGAATGGCACAAGTCTTCAAACTTTGAAGAGCACAGTTTGCTTGCCTCAAAACCCTGCTGACATGTCTTGTTTGGTGATATTCCCAACACTGAGTAGAGAGACATGGTGGCAATAGGAGAATGACCGGTTGTATTGCCATAGATTGACAATGCTCCTTGCTTTCATGTCTAGCAGGTTTTGTAGCTGGTCTTCCTCAACTGTCAAGTGGGAGCAGCTCAATGATGACAGAAACAAAACATGGGCTTGGCCAACAGGCATCAGGCACATGCGTCGCAAGCCAGCTCCCCCAAGACAGGCTTGTTCTGCATATCACCAAATGGCTAAAGCTTGAGTCAAATGATATCAGCTTCAGCCATTTGGTGATATGCAGAACAAGCCTGTCTGGTGGGAGCTGACTTGCAATGATGTCAGCTGCGGCGCACCTCATACGAACTCTGATAAGCATGCATCGTTCCCCAGACTGTTAAGCGCTTGGTTCTTGTGCGCTCTGAGCTCCCTCATGGTACTCAAGAAGGCGTGTTTATTCACCCAAAACGGGATAAAGCGACAACTTGTAGACCTGTGGTGTGTATACCTAGTACTGTGGTGTGTATACCTAGTACTGTGGTGTGAACACTTAGTATTGTGGTGTGTATACCAAATGTTGTGGTGTGTATACCTAATACTGTGGTGTGTATACCTAGTCCCCAGGCTCTGATGCTGAGCTTTGTGTCATGCAGAAGCTGGGTCGGAAGGTGAAGACATTTGGCCTCTTCACCTTCACCCTCAACTCAGGAGCACACGCGGCCTGGAGCGCTTCAGAAACCAGGTCATCTTCCATTCAACAATGTTTGTCACTGTTGACCGCTTTGTCTTTAGGACAATTGTGATCACGCGGTGTTGACAATCCTGTGGGGCTCAGTTCAATGCCATATCCCTAAGAAGAGCATGGATAGTCAGATCATCCCAAAAATCATCGGAATAATTTAAAAAAAAGGAAAATCACTCTTTCACCCATGCAGCATACAAGTCTATGCAGTTGTATGTGACCATGTGTCTTGCCTCAGAGTCATGTCTCTACAAAACTCACCCCCTCTGGCAGCTAGCACGTCAACATATGCCAGTACAATGCGTGCATGGCAGTAATTGCTGTCTTGCAACTCTGTGTTACCATTTCTGCATGATTCCACCTACATGTCAAGTGATTTCCACCGATTTGAATGTGTAGTCAGCACTGCTTTGACTGCTTTGACTTGCGAGTAGCATCAGACTCAGGCATTGCCTTCTTAGCAACATGGCTGCAGATGGTACCAGTTTGTGCACAGTAGGGCAATGCAGGCATGCTCACCCTCCTGCCACAACAATATGAAATGCTCACCCCAACATTCAGAGTGCTTTGCCAGGCATGCAATGCCCAACATGTTCTTGTGTAAGCATTCTGCAGCCAGCCACAAAGGTGACTATCATGGCCCCTGGGCAGCCCGGTATAATACTTGGCTTCTCATCAAATTGATGCCAAAACGTGTAGTCTTTCCTTTTCTTCTCTTTTCTGACTATCGTAGCCACTTTTGCAGGTATCACTGAACAGACTGGTCCACCAGAACTTCCACTCGGTGGCCAACATATATGAGGATAAGCACCAACTGTGTGGCTTTGGCGCCCAGGCACAGCTGCTGCAACGCAGTGTCAATGCCAGACGTGTCAAGGTGGGCCTAGGCCAGGATTAGTCATGATGATGCCTGTGCAGCTGATCAGTGATTGTCAACAAGCCAGTGTTGTAGAAGCTCTCCCAGTGAATCTGCCATTGACAACCTCAGTGGGAGAGCTTCTACAACACTGGTTTGTTGACAATCACCGATCAGCTGCAGACCACTGTTTGCTGCATGTGCATGTGGACCCCAAATCCGAACTAAATTGACAACAGGATATTCACAGCCTGCTCTGTTTGTAATTGGCAGGTCTGTCTGTCATGACGGTCTTTTCCCTTGTTACAGACGTCTTGACTGCTTAGTTCTTAGTGACATGCATTGCCGCCAGCTCTGTAAATGGTAGTTGATTGGCATCCTGTGAGGAGTTTACTCAGTCTAGCAACAGTTACAAATACCTTGTGCCACAGCAGTATGACACAAAAAATGTTGTGGCAGACTTTGCCTTGTAGGTACCAACAATGACTATGCAGCATGGTCCAAGCCCATTGTATGCTCACATGCTGCTCTAGAGAGACAAGACTTGTCCTGCACATACCTGACTCATCATGAGCTGGAAAGCGTTGTCAGTGCTTATGATTGTTGTTGTTGTTATTATTATTTTTATTACTATTTTTACTATTGTCATTGTTATTGTTGTTGTTATTGTTATTGTTATTGTTATTGTTATTGTTATTACTGTTACTATTCTTACTGTGCTGCAGGAGTTGGAGTCCTTAAAAGGGTGGAAATACATGGTCAGCCTTCTTCTTGAAGCTGGGGACATTGCGCTGCCAATTTTCAGGAACTGCATGGCTCGCGTCAGTGCTGCCATATCATGGTTACTTGTGAAATTGATAGGGCGTGCACTGGGTCTCATCTACAGGGGGGTCAAGCAAAGTCTTGTACCCCAACGACAGAAGCAGAGGAAAGGTCAAACAGTCAGTAGAGACACTGAGGGCTCCCAAACATGGATGCCAAAGTTTTCGTGATGTTGTTCAAATGCATCAGAGATTGTGTGCCTGTCACCGTTCCGAGCTGTTGTGATACATCTGTTTCTTATAGAGGTGGGTGTTGCTTATACAGTCGTGAGTGTCTGAGTTGCAATAAAGTGTGGAAAAGAGTACTGTTTTGATCAAAACACGGCCCTTGTTTTGACATCCTGCCGTCTTGAAGTGCAAATGCACTCAGTTGACTTCCAGTAGGCTTGTGACACAGCTGAGGTAAGCTATTTGGGGCTTGAAAATTCCCAGCAAGGGATATCTGGTTGATTTGACCAATGTGTTGCAAGACCTGCACTGCGGCATAATCTTGGTATGATTGGCTTAGCAGTTGCACTCATAGCAGCTGGACAGTTGGGAGCCTTGGTGCCAGATACATCCCCTGCCAGACACTGCTGGTAAAGACATGGTCCCGGAACCTGCTTTCGCACACGGTACCAGTAGCTTGCAGCAACTTTCCTTTGACCAGGGGTGAGTCTGTGCCAAATTGTATGCATCTGTATGCACAGATGATGGTGACATAGCTTGCATAATGAGCAAATTTGCAATGGCCTGAATTCAAAGCTCGAAGGTCTGTTCATGCTCGAAAGTTATCTGCGCCCCGTGCAAGGTTCTGCTACTATGCAAGCATGCCAATGAGCGTACAGGCATTTACTCACAAGTGGGGTGAAGCTGTCCTGCCTACCACAGCTGCTGTCTGGCACCAATGTCTGATGTGATGCATGATTGAGACTAATCTGCCACTCAAAGCAACACGCAAGTTGCATTGCTGATATGACTGATTACACAGGCACACCTTTGAGCATCACTTGTGCTTACGACAGCAGCTCAAATTTATGGCAAGGTATGACTAACGCTGTTGCTGGGCAGCTGGCTGATAGTGTGACGCTCATGATGAGCTACTGCCTTCTTGCACCAGTTGCGCTAAACATAGCAGAACCAGTCATCAGACATAGAGAGCTCTGCACTGCCGCTGCACCGCTCTCGCCACCGCATGGTGCTTGTCCACGGCTACTGGGTGTCTGAATTGCCAGCTTAAGGAAGCGTGCTCAAGGCAGATCTGCACGTACAACTTGTGTTTTCAATCCAGCAACGCTGCCCAAGTCAACACGGAGCATACTGTAATGGCTCTCACCGTTTGTTTAGATCAATCGATCAATGATGTGATGCTTTACTGCCAGCACCAATGGTCTTATCATACAGAACGTAAACAGCAAATGCAGCTGAGCCGATGCCTAAGCCAGGTAGTCCATGTCGGAGGTTGTTATTCAGCATGGGATGCGCGCGCCAAGCTTCATAGGCTCGCCAATTGAAACCCATGCTGCTACGGCCGAGCCTCCCGCAGGGATGCCTTTCTGATCCACTGTAAAAGTTGTTGTGCATCCGTGACAATGTGGCACCGTCTCTAAGACAGACAGATCAATCATCAATCATCAACACTTTTTCCAAGGCTTTGCAGCAAAAGGCCTCTGCTTCGTTGCTGATTGTGCTGACTCGATTTTGACATCGGTTGCTTTTGCAAGGTACGTGCTGTATGTCTCGCAAAGCTAAGAAACCAGAAATCAGTGCCGAAATTCTGAACGATGGTTTGTTGACTTACAGGAGGCTTTGCTACACATTCCGTTGTGCAAGATGACTTGTGCAGCTTGTGCTTCAAAGTGCAACTGTGGTGACAACTGCAAGTGTGGCTCGGATTGCACTTGCACCAGCTGCAAGTCTAGCCAAGCTGAGGGCTGCGGCAACTGCCAAAACGGAAAGTGCTCTTGCGGCGACAAGTGTGCCTGTGGTGCTGACTGCAAGTGCAACACTTGTCACCCCGTCAAAGTCTAGAACTCGTTTGGAAGCTCGTGAACAGCAATGTTGTAACAGTAGCAAGCTCAGTGGCACACCTGTACAGTCAATGCAAAAAAAGTATATAAGGAAGCATTATTCGTGTACAGTTTCAGTGTGGCATCTACGTGCAGCCTGTGCTTTGACTAGGCAATACAATGAGGTCACGAACAGGCCGTGGATCTTGTGGAGTGATAGGGCATTGCAAGTCAAAGTGCTTTTGAGCTTTTCATGCAGCCTTGATTCTGACGCTTGTGTGTAAATACACAAAACCGCACCATGTGACCTGCATGTTGCTTGAGAAACAGCATGCAGTGAAGCTGCACTTGTCATATTTGAGCATGCCTCATGTAACAAGATACATATTATCTGCATATAGACTATGCAGCCTGCTGCTTAAGACACACAGCTCAAGCATATATTGTGTTACAACAGATCCACTGTAGCAGATTTTCTTCTGAAACCTGTGTCTCATAGCTCAGCAGCTGGGTCAGTTTTCTTGTCTCCAGTGAGCAGGCTCTGAGCTCCAGATAAGGCGCTGCTGAGCTTCTTCTGAGTGTAAGAGAGTGCAGACTGTACGACAGCAAACAAGCAACCTCAGACCTGATTGCATAAATCAACATCCACGAGCACATGTACAGCTGACAGCACACATGATGTACTATTCTCGTCATTTGCATAGAATCAACACAGACTTCAGTGAGATGCATTTTTGTGTGCAAAATGGAAAATACACTCGACTTGCCATTAGCTTGTATGGCAAAGCAGAGTCACGACATGCATGCAACTTCATTTCAGCCAATGAGCCGAGACAGACCACCATAAATGTTGTGTCTCTGGTGCAGTGCAATTTGCAGCATACATCTACCCATGGCTTACCCCGGCAGCATCAGTTGCCTGTTCTGCAAGCTTGCTGACAGTGCTCTTGGCTCCAGCTGCAGCCCCTTTTGCTGTAGGTGTGGCGCCCTCCTCTTCATCATCGTCTTCGTAGTCATCTGTAACACAGAACAATCACTCCATTCTCACACACGTGCTGCGTGTTGTTGTGACACATAAAGCATCTGCACAACAACAGCTTGGCAGACAAAAGATGCATGCTCGACAATGAACACATTGGCTTGCATGGATGATATTGATGTTACAGCAGAGCATGAAAACATGCAGCTTGAAAGGCTATTGGTAGATGTGACATGTCCTATACATACATGCATAGGTCAAGTGCTCTGATAGCTGAACAGCATGAACCAAACGACTCATGTGACCCCAATGAGTAGTATTTGACAGCCTGGCCGTGGCTGCATGTACAGGCACACCAATGCATTGTCTTTGTAACAGCAGCGTAATGTGCTTGTGACCCACTGTCTTACCATCATAGCCATTCATGTACTTCTTCATGATAGTTTCTCTGTCATACACAGTACCTCCCATGCCTTGCTCCTGCACATCAAACTCGTTGTGATGAAACTTCAGCTTCTTTTCAAGCGGAGAAACAGCAAGACCTAACATACATCTGAAACTGCAGCTTCTTTTTGAGTGGAGAAATAGAAAGTCCCATGTGACATATATCTCAAATGTAGTGGATGATCCACAATTTGCGGCATGATTGTAAGCAACATCATCGTCAACATCACAACAGGCAAACAACTCTTGGCACAGGGCCTGCCTAGCTATGAACTACATATCAACACCTCTGTCCCTTCAAGCAGTTGCATTTACCACTAGCTATCCCACTCAAGCCTTGACAAGAAGCACATTTGGCTTTCATGCATCAGAACCCTTGCTTCGCCATGTTCCTCCTTGTTGCTTGCAGTCTTACCTTCATGCCAGCCATCATCTTCTGAAGCTGTGCTTGCTGCTGATCCAGCACAGTGAATGGGGGCCCTGGCTTTCTGTCTGCTGGCAGCTTTGGCACCTTCCCCTTGCAGCTGCTTGTGAGTGAGCGGCACAACCAGTTTGTGAACTGTGCCCTGTTCATCTTGAGCTGCAGCAGGATCAGAGACCAGCAGTCAGCCTGTGCGGGAGTTTGCAAGTCATCAGCAAAAGACCTTGCTTGAATGCAGTGAAGCATGGCAGCAGATACTTGTGATTACCAGTAGCACTTAACTTGCCTGCAGCTTACCCTGTTGCTTAGCATAAGCACATTAGCAAGGTGGAGTGCATGCTTGCAAGTTATTCAAGCAACAGAGTAGCTCTGCCAGCAGTGAGCTTGTAGGGCTCACAGAATTGGTGTAAGTCAGTGTCAGGTGTTGATCTGGTTTCACAGTATGCCCTAGGTAACAACAAAGCGTAGAAATGAAGTTCTGTGCTGAGTTGGTGAGGAGTGACACCTTCCATAGTTCTTCAGCTAGATCTGTGTCTTGGTCTCCAACAATTTCCTCTGCTGCCCGTTGGACAGTTTTGCATTCCACTCCACAATCACCTAATTCATCTTGTTCTTGCACCAGCAGCTTGTCTCCGGATTCAACCAGATCAATTTTGGCTACCCACTCTCCCTGATCTTTTTCAGGATCTGTGATGTGCTCCATGAGCTCAATGACTGCCATTTCATCTAGCTGCAATCAAGCAAACAGGTCAAAGGAGGGTAAAGCAGTCAGCTTTCTGACAACTACGGCAACCAGATAGTATGACAGGGGTATATCGCACACAAGTGCTGACGGCATACTTTCTTGTTGGGCTTCACAGTCTTCTTCAAGTCTTGGACCTGCCTGTAGGCGTTCTTTGCTAAAATTTCGCAGACCTGACACTTGATGTACTTGATGTCGCTTTTGACAGATTTTGCAGGGGGCTTGGATGGGTTGAACTGTGCAAAAGCGCAGGAAATTGCACATGCCAGGAGCAATGCATTGAGCATCATCGTTCTCGACATGGCAACGGGTGTAGCGTCCCCTCGAAGCTTTGACAAGCAAATCTGACTCAAGCGTTTGGCTAGCCCTGTTGAGCTCGCGCTTCTGTTGCCATCGGCGCTCCTTGCTTTTGGAACACTCTGCGGATGGACTATAATGGGCCGTCCACACTTAGCGCTTCACGTGAATATCCTCGTTCACCTTAGCAGAAAGTTCATCTGCTCCGAAACCACACAGCCAAGCTTGCACTTCAACTTCAGAGCAGAGCGTATCCTGCAGACATGCAGGCTCTCAGACCGTTTTCGAGTCTTGCATCTTTTCCAGTCTGCAGACCATCATGCGAGCAATTCAAAGTGCAGTTAGGCGTGCAAAGCAGGCTGCACGCAAAACGAGTTTCTATCGGCTGTAAGTCTTCTTCCGGAACTTTGGTTGAAAAAAGATGTGAGCCATGTGAACCCACCACGGGGTCTTTGGACTACATGGGATTATGTATGGCGCTGAGCAAGCAAGAAGCTGAGCAATTACTGTCACAGGCAATGATCACGAAAACACACTTCGAAACACCTTCAAGACCAGACAAAGACAAATCAATGTGTTCAGGGCGAAGTTGAGGGATGGGAACTGCACGAGGACGAGAAGTCAAGATTGCACATAAAAAAGCACTGGCGCACCAAGAACTTTGTCAAGGTTTAGTGCTGAATTGGTAACTTGCTGTGATCAGGCTCCGAGTTGAGTGTCACTTTACTGAATGCATTGCAGGCGCTGGAACTGTGTAAGAGGCTGGGCAATGTTGCTGAGGCAGAAAACCATCATCCTGACTTGCATGTAACAGTAAGCCTGAACTTGCAGTGATATCTTGTTCCAGGAGACTTTGGGGCGCCTTGGTGGATGCCTAGTTTGTTAACCACAAATCTTGCTGTGAGCAGGGCTGGAACCAGGTGATGGTGGACGTGTGGACTCATGCAAGGGATGGGCTGACAGAAAACGACTTCATTCTCGCTGCAAAGTTGAACAAGCTTCCCAAGGAAGATGTTTTGCGCAAACCCAAAAAGAAGATGATGGACACGTACTGAGCAGATTCAGCTGACACAGATTCAGAACAGCAAAGGCATCATCAACATGTTCAGGAAAGTGCAGTCCCCTTTGATAGGACACACATGCACAATCAGTCCCTGGGTACAAGAGGATCTCAAGATGTAATCAGAGTTGTGCATCACCAACAAATTTTGAACTCTCATCTGATCCTACATTCATGGCATGTATTCGCTTACTTCTGCCTCCTGTACACTTGTTCAATGTACCCTGTTATCAAGATTTGAATTGCTGACCATAATATGCGGTGCAAATATGTTGGTGGAGCTTGTAAGCACATTTTCCGCTTCTCTCAGAGACTGGATGTCAGCAGAGAACACATTCTTTGATTCAGTCAGGTGTTACATGCCAACAATCAATTGCAGTGGAGATCAATACAAGTTGTCAACCTGAGTGGCAGCACAGACTGCAGGATGTTGCATGCATGCTGCCTTGCAAGCTTGAAGCTGCTAGAAAGTTTTTAGCAGTTGCTTTGCCTCTTCAGCTTTGACCTTCTGTTGGATCCATTATGCAACTGAGTCAGCTGACAGAGACTTTTGAGCCTCTGTGGCAAGCAATGTTGCTCTAGCAGTGTGTGCATACATGCATGAGCAGTGTGCTCAGACTGAGATAACCGCATCAACTAAAACAGCAAACAGCTTTGAACATCTTATGGCGTCCATGACACATCAGGCTGCTGACTTTCAAAGATTGCAAATCTAGATGTTGGCAGCCAGACAACCAGCGCGTGTTTGCATATTCAATAGCCAAATTTGTCATTCAGACTAGTCTTGCCATCCCCTCTTTGGCCTTGGGGTGGCTTCCAGACATCCTGCTGGATATTTGCTGATGCGTCTGGCATGTCATCTCCGTAACTGCTGACCTTGCCTGCCAAAGCTGCAAGATCTGCTGCCACCTGCATTCAACACAGAGGGCTAAACAAAAAAGCCAAGCCGCGAGACAATGGCAAACACAGATGACCCTGTACAGTACCAAGACCGGCGTGGCAATCTGCAGCATGGCTGTCAGACAGGCATGTGAGAACAACTCAAAGGATGCATGACAGGTGAACCTTCTAAGGTGACCTAAAATATCTGCCTAGTGCATAAACACGTTTTCACTGTCCCCAGGCATTCCTGAGTTCAGATTTCCGGTGTAGGGACGACGATTTTGAGTTAAAGTAGAGGGTTTGGGATTGAAAAGAGCTTTCGACGACTCTCCTTGGCTTGTGTCGCGCATGAAGCCCATGGGCTTTGCACTACATAGTATATGCTTACCTTGGCTTGTATGTCTTGCTGACTTGAGCGGACTTCGGCTGGCTTGGCCTTGCCTGCTGCTAGGCGGGCTGCTATTGTCTGCCTGCTCGGCGGCCCACTCTTGCCTTCTGGCGGCTTCATGATCTGCAGGCATGCATGCACAGCATCAAGCAGGGCTGACGTACCAATCTTTGTGATATTGGCCCAAAAAGACAGCAGGGGAACAGCATCCAGCATCGTTGGCTTATCCCTTTTTGTGATAACGGCCTGAGAAAGGCAGGGCAAACATTGCTGCACACAACCAAAATGCAGTCTCCTGCATTGACTGCTGACGTGCATTCAAGTACAGTACTGTCTGTAGCCAGTTTGAGAGCTTGGCAGAGACATATGTCCACATTGCTGCAGCTCAAGAAAGTGCGGCAAGAAACGACATGGGCACCCTGGCTTGATTGCTGAAACTGAGCAACAGCAGTGATCAGTCTGGTACAGGAATGACTGCAATTAGGGCTGTGTGCAGCTTTGCACACTTGTCATTCCGTGAACACTGAGCTAATGTTTGGACACACGTGCTTCATGCATTTCATCAATCCCACCCAGAAACGTCTCAACATTGCTTCACATTTGTCACTTCACGGTTTTTTCTGACCTGTAGACCCTGAGCCTCCGTTGCCTGGCCCTTGCCTGGATCTGCAGTAGCCCCATTGCTTGTGGCTGCCGCTGCCGCTGCCACAGCAGCTGCCGCAGCAACTGATGGTGCACCACTAGCAGCAGAAGCAGAGGCGGTTGCAGAAGCCCTGGCAGGTGCTTGACTAGGGGCAAAGCTGACAGTTGGAGCTTCCAACTTGGGGGCACTCCCAACAACCTGCGGAGACGGCCCTTTTTCAGACATGTTGAAAGGAGATCTTGCTTGAAATGGGACCTTGCTTGAAATGGGATCTTGGTTGAAATGGAATCTTGAAACCCATCAGCGGCAGTCAAACACATCAGCGGCAGGCAAAACCCATGAGAGGATGTACTGCTGCAGAGTGGTGTTGCGCAAGACGCTAAACAAAGTATCATTGCCTGGGCTTTGTCACTGAGCAACAGCAGGCAGCCTAACAGCATGCCCAGCCAGTTGACAAATCAGCAACAACATGGGCTTACATTGCCTGCATGCGATATCGGTTGAAGGGGTGCAGGTAGGTTGTCACAGGGATGAGTCAAGAAGGGGGGCCTGACCTCATCATCAGCTTCTTCCTCAGGTACAAAAGCTTCCTGCTCCAGTCTCTGTGTCGCCTGCACAGGAGTCACATGCTGAGGATGACTCATGCATGACAGAGAAACTGGAGTGGATCGCAGCACAAAAGCTCAAAGTACGCTCTTGGATGGATTTGGCGTGCCTTGCTACAGGAGAGGGGGTGTAATGTCGTTGAAGACCTCTGTGACTGAAAAGCAGGGGACAGGGGTATCACCATGCCGGCAAACTGTCAGGGTGTACATGCAACGGTCATATGAAGAAGACTGACTGTGAGGATGTGCATTTTGCCAGCACCCACTCACAAAGTCATCAACTGCTGCTTGTGCACAGACTTGGCACAAGGTTATCAAGGCTTGAGTTACATGATGACATGATCATCATGACCAAACTTCCTGGGCATGCTCACCAGCTTCTCTTTCCTTCTTCGTTCCTGCGCTTCCTTTTGCTGCTTCTCCAGCTGCATGGCCTTCTGAGCGCGAGCTTTTGCTGCCTCAGCGGCACGGCTGCCGCTCTTGAAGTACCCATCTGGATCTGCTACCTGTGACAGCAACAGAGTTGGTGGCTAGTCAGTGTCCTATCCTGCTTTGCAGAGTGGTCGCCGTGTCATGCGGGGAAAAATCTGTAAGAGCAAAGACGATGATGATAAGTAATAATAATGACGATGACCAAAAACATGCAGACTTAGCCAAACAGCATCCTCTGACTCAGGCTTGCCAAGGACTTCACTGTGAGCAGAAGGACCAAGGCCGATCCACTCATGAACAAGGCGCAGCGCTCTGGAATCAGACAGTACCACGTTGCTCATGTGATGGTATGTCCAACACATTCAGCACTAGCACATATCATGCCAGCAACCAGCAGTGCAGATGCCACATATGAAACAGTGGCTGCAGCATGCACAACAGCTGGTTGTGTTGTAGGCCAAACATCAGACAGCGCAAGTCCCCCATTGCCATAGCATGACTAGTGCAGCATGACTGATGCTGCACAGGGAGGCTCCACAAGCTGCCATTTCTACATGCAAATGTATAGATGCATCTGCAAGTGTATAGGACCCAGAGTGATGCAGAGAGTGAGCTGACTGGTGACCTTGAGCAGTCGATCTGCTTCCTGCATCTTTGCGTCCAGCTCTGAAATCTCCTGTTTCAATGCTCCAACCTGTCGCAGTAACGCACAGGGTCAACATCCAACAACATGGCTATGCAAGGCATACAAAGGTGCTACTAAGCCGCATGTGTGGGCTGCTCACGCTGTAGTCAAGGATGATCAAGAGTGGCAGTTGTCATGCCAGAAACCCATGCCGCCATGGACGGATGCAAGTACAGTGGCATGTCAGCAGAGAGACACTGCAGAGGTTTCCAGCCACAGCTGGTTGCTTCTCACAATAGAATTGCAAAAGCCCTTCAGAAGCAGTGGCATTCATTGTGACAGCTGTCTCTGCACGGTCATTGATGACAGCAAGACAGCAGCAGCTTGGTAGGAAGCCAAAGGCCAGAGGATGATCCATACAACAGATGATCCATGTAGCAGATGATGCATACAATAGATGATCCATACAAGAGATGATCCATGCAACAGGTGACCCATACAACAGACCATGAAGGGGAAAGTACAGCATATCACCAGAGGCAATACCAAGTTCTATGCAAGTGACAGTCAGGAGCGGACAGCAGCAGTAGCCACCTGAGCACGGCAGCAGCTGTCGCAGCAGCAGTCAAGACCTGACAGCAACAGCAGTTGCGGCTACTGAAGCCATCACATCAGACATTGCAGCATGACAGCATTGAGTTGGCAGCAGCAACCAAAAATTGCCAATAGCAGTAGCTTTCAAACCTTAACAGCAGTAGCAGTCACGGTTTGACAGAAGCAGCAGCAGTGGAAACCACTGCAGCCACTGCAGCACAGCATTGGGAATGCAGCAGTCACAGCTACAGTTGCAGGATGACAGCAGCACACTGACAGCTCATGTGTCTAATCTACAAAAGAGCCGATGCCCCCTCACGGGGTAGGGCCTTAGCCTCAGCAGGACTTGTAATCTATGCTGGCAACCATCGGGAAGCCTTGTACAATAGGCCTATTAAGACTAAATCAGGACCAAATCAGGACTAAATCAGGACTAAAGCAAAATGTATCTAACCTTGTCATGCTCCAGCTGCACAGCCACTTGGCCCATGAAGGCGTCCAGCTCATCTTCCTTCTCCTCTTCTTGCTGTGCCTTGTTCACATGCGTTGTGTGCTGCGCCTCTGCTGCAGAAGCTGACTGTTCTTCTTTGGCCAAAAGAAGCTGCAAGCGAGCTTTCTCGCTCTGCAGGGCTTCCTGTGCATGCGTCATGTGTGTCAGTCTGACAGCATTGCATTTGTATCATTCAGTGTAGCAGCACTGCATTTCTGTCCTTTAGTGTGACAGTATTGCATGTCTGTGTTGTTCATTTGCGTTGATCAGTCTGACAGCATTGCATTTGTTTCACTCAGTCTGACAGCATTGCATTTGTGTCGTGTTAGCACATGCACTGATCACATGAAAGCAAGGCACAGCGAGAACAGCTGCGTATTCTTGTAAGAGAAAAGTGATATGTAGCATGACAAACTGCAACATGGGGTGCAGCAACATTGGGAATGGCAGAACAAAGGCAAAGCTGTTTGGCACCAAGGCCTCATTTCAGCTGAGCTCAACTAAGCAAAAGTGTGCTGAGTTAAGCTCAGCAAAAGTGTGCTGAGTTGAGCACAGCAAATTTCTGACACAGCACAGCTCAGCCTGAGAGCATGACATGCCAAGGACCAACAGGTCAGAGAAAACAGCAGGGTCACCAAAGTGCAGCATGGCACATCATGATCCAGCCCAACACAGTACAGCACAGCACAGCACAGCGCAGCATGGCACAGCGTAAGCACACCTTTTGACCCAGTAGAGTAGCTGCATCCAGTGCTTCAGGGACCACAAGTTTCTGACGCTGGGCACCTTCTGTCCGGTCATAGAAGTTGTCATCAGCATCCCTGCAGCACCACATGCAGTCCTCAAATCTCACCTCACATTGACAGGAGTTGGGTGATAGCACACAAATCGGTCATGCAGATAGTAAACAAGCTTCGTCTGCTCATGACTTACAGGATCATGCTGTGTACTTGCACTCATGCTGTGTACTTTGCACTCATGCTGCTGTGAGAGGCATTCAGACCATCACATCATCTATCCAGTCTGAGTTAGTCTGATTTCATCAACACACGCTATTGGTAGTACACTGACTACCAAAAGAGGACCTGCCAGGAGGAACTACTCAGGGCTGTACATAACTGACCCTAGGGAAAGACACATGCTGATTCATTGAATGAATGAAAGAATGGATGGTTGGAAAGACAGATAGAAGAACAGATCAAAGAATGGATGGATGGATGGATGGATGGATGGATTGATGGAAATGTATGGATGGAGATGGAGGGATGGATGCAGGATGCAGCTGGACAGCATGTCTCACCCTATGTCCTCATCATCATCCTCATCATCGCCGCGCCTACGCTTTCTTGTCTTCTTGTCAATTGCCTCTTTTGCTTTCCTCTTGCCAACTATGGAGTCAAGGATGGACTCATTCAACACCTCATCCAGGTCATCAACTTCCTCTGCACCAGACATAGTAAATTGTTAGTCAAGATTGTGATCACATGCACAGTACAACTAGCACTGTGAGATCCTCAGTCCGCAATGTCTATACTCATTGCAGCTTTTTGCACAGGAGCCTCTTGGAGAGGCTGATGCAAGACTTTGGCCAAATTGGTGTATTGTCGCAACATGTGCATCAGCTTCTGGGCATTGTTGTTACGCCATGATACTGTTACTCTCCTGTTCAAGACAAGGCATCTTCTGTGGCTTTTTTACAGCAGCTTACATGCTGCAGGTGCCAAGAGACGTTCGTTTGTTTGTTCGTTCGTTCTTACATGTCTTGCCCAACAGCCAGACATGTACAGTCCTCAGTAGCTCCCTGTAGGAGGTCCTGTCTGGGCCATCAGCATGCTAACAACACCATGTGTTGTTGTGATCTGTATCAGACTGAGCATAATCACGTCATGACACACTTTACCTTGCAAGCAAACATCGGCGCCAAGCAACATGCAACAGACCAAACACATTACATGGTGCGTACCTGTCAGAGTATCTATGACCTGCTCATTACGTGCCATTGTGCTGGCCTGGCCTGATGTCAGCTCCTGAGCATCACTCTGCTTCGCCTGCATGTTCCAATCAGATGTTGCTTGTGACAATCACATGTTGCATGTGACGATCACATGTTGCATGTGATGACAAGATGTTGCATGTGATAAATAGATTGTGCATGCAACAACCAGATGTTGCATGTGATGATTAGATGTTGCATGCGACAACCAGATGTTGCATGTGCTAACTAGATGTTGCATGTGATAATCTGATGTTGCATGTGACAACCAGATGTTGCATACCACACCAGCATTAGACACCATGATGTTGCATACTACACCACTGACACAACCATGATTATCCGGCCATAATGATTGTGTTCGTTTCATAAGGCGGCTGTCTCTTACATGCTCTAAGGCACACATGTCATTTACATCTGGTCAGCCTTCTACTCAGCAGCCTGTTTGCTTCAATTCAAAGATCTGTTCTTACATATTTGTGTAACAAATGGCATGAAGTAAGCACTCGGTCGTCAGAAGGCAGATGATGGATTTTCCGAACACAACAGCAACACATTATGGCTATTGCAAGAGTATAGCAGCAGCCAGCGGTGAATCTTCAGGACTCTGGCCTCTCACCAGGCTGATGTCATGGCTCTGCTTGGCTCAAGTTGAAAAGTAATGCATAAGATTGGTCAAGTCAAACACCATCATGGCATGACAAGTACACAATGGCCTTCTCAATTGAACAAAGTAAACAAAGGCCTTCTTGAATGAACAAAGTGAACCATTTAGACAAGTCACTGACATACCTTGATGCGGTCGGTTTCGGTCTGCAGGTTGTGAATCTTCAGCTCTTGCCGCCTGATCTTGTCGGCCAGCTTCTGCTGCTTGTCAGTGAGAGTGTGTGTCTGGCTGTACAGCCTCCAGTCCACTGCATGCTCAGCAGGCCTACTGTCAGGACATCATAATAATAATCATAGTAATAATCATACTCACAACAATGATGATGATAATGATAGTGATAATGACAATGATAATGATAAAGATAATGATAATGGTAGTGGTAATGATAATGATAATGATAATGATAATGATAATGATAGTGGTAATGATAATGATAATGATAATAGTAGTGATAACAATAATGCTTTCCAGCTCAAGATGAGGTAGGAATGTGCAGGACAAGTCTTGTCTCTCCAGAGCAGCCTATCTTGTGCATCAGGGGATCATACTCACTGCCATAAGGTTCAAGGCTTGCATATGCTGTGCACCACAAACTTCTCGGCTACCTTACAATTTGACAATGTTGCTGTCCTCTGTGACCCTGAGCAGCTCAGCTGGCAATTGCACACCCAACGTGTCCAAGGCTGAGCTCGTGTACAGACACTGGACGCTGCATGATATGCCAGCTGCTGTCACGTTCAAACAGGGCAATACAAGCAGAACACCACACTCTGTTGCAGAAGAGACAGCACCTTGCCTGGTAAACACACCCCGGCAAAGTAGGGCAACATGCTGAGTGCATGTGGGAGAACAGGTGTGTGATGTCAGTGACATGCAAAACCAGACCAGCATGTCTGTGATGCCAAGCATGACTGTGATGCCAAGCATCTGTTTTCAAACCCAAAATGTCTATTTTGTTTCAGATACATCATGTCTACATTGGAAATCTAAACTCAGATTTGCCTGGGGACAGTGAAAATGCGTTTCTACATTGGGGAGATTTTGCAGGGTTGTGATGCCAAGCACCCCTTTTCAGCCCAAAACTTATATTTTATTTCAGAAACGTCATTCCTACCCTGGAAATGTACATTGAGGAGATATTTCAGGGTTGTGATGCCAAGCACTGCACCTTCAGTGACACTGTCCAAGTCTTCTTCCAGGGCAGCTTCTTCAGCCATGCCCCAGGACACGCCGCCTCGCCGTGCAGCGTCCATCTGAGCTTTGGCCAGCTGTGCTTCTTTGGCCTGCCTCTTCTCCTTCGCCTGTGCAGTGCACAATGTTACATGCAGACCCTGAACCCTGGCATTGCAGGTTTCTAGCAGACCGTAAGTTCTGACATTGCAAGTCCCCACGTGCAGATCATGATCCCTGGCATTGCAAGCTCCTGCATGCAAGCCCTTAACTCTGGCGTGGCACGTTTCTGTACGCAGACCCTGAACCCTGCCATTGCAGGTTTGTGTATGCAGACCCTAATCTTGCCATTGCAAGATTCTGTATGCAGACCCTAAACCCTGCCATTGCAAGATTCAAACCTCAGCAGCTCAGCTGACAACATCAGCAGAACATCTGGGGCTCCCACAGAAAAGCCATTGTGTTGTGGACCAGTCCAGTTTGGCAGCTGAACAGGTCCACAGCACAACGGCTAGCTTGTGCAAGCTCAATGACTGCAGGGCAAGCCTGACCTTCTTGCTGCTGCTGCTGCAGCTGCAGAGACTTGCGCATGAGAACTTTTGGCCGGCTTGAAAGCAAGAGTATGTTGCTGATGCGCAGGCCATAAGGCTGACTTGCTCATAGACTGTCTGTCACAAGTTTTCAATCAACAAGGGCAAGAGCAGTGAGATGGGCTATGGCCTGTGGTCATAGCTCCGGGCTGCCGGATTAGGAGGCTCCCGTTATGATCGCTGAAAAGCATAATTTCCCCACCTCTTTTTTCAAAGACAGTGAGGGTTGCATACCTCAAGGGCGGCCAGCTGTTTCTTCTGTAGCTTGCTGAGGCCTTCTGCAGGTCTCAGATCCTCGGGCCCACCAAACAGATACAGTCGGGTGCTCAGCCCAAACCTTATCATGTCACCTACCCTGTGACAAACACATCTGTCACATGACTGCCGATGCAGAACAAGCAGTGTTATTACTTTCACTTGTTTGTTTGTTTGCACACCAGCCTGATTATGATCACTCAGAAGTTCATGAACCATTCTATCAACCTACCAACTGAAAGTTCAAACCATTAAAGCAGTTGACATTCCTATGACAATGCCAGCCTCTAAACCAATACTTTGCCAGGGCTTACACGATGCAAGCGACTGCACTGCAGATCAGCTGCATGCGGCAGCTGGAATCGTACAAGGCTACGACCCATTTCAAACCATAGACCAGCATCTAATGCATGGAGGAAAGTTTGCGACAAATGCAGCTGGGCTAGCCTACCTGACAGGCACATGGACTTGTGGCTTGAGGCGCTGCTTGTTCAGGAACGAACCATGAGCACTGCCAGCGTCATACAGGAAAGACTCTCCAGTGGCAGAGAACTGCAGCACTGCATGCAGACGGGATATGGAGGGGTGCTCTAGCTTGAAGTCATTGGTGTCGCTGCGGCCAAAGGTGTAGTGGCCTTTGGTGTTGACCTCACGCAGCTCCACCACTGTGCCGTTCTTCATCGTCTCCAGAGTGAAGGCCAGGCTGCACTCAAGGAATAGAGTGAGGGTGTCGTTTGCTTGCTGTCACGTGATATGCTACAAAGCAAAGGGACAGCACTGGATGATTGTCTGCATGCCATGTGACTGCTTGTGTTCCTTCACCAGCAGACTGAAGATCAAGACAGACGTGAGACGCTGAGAGCGTGGTTAAAGCTCAGGAGACCTCTTTTTCACATGGTTCTAAGCCGTCTAGACATCGGGTTTCTGTGTTACAGGCAACATGCAGATGCTTCAACAGTGGCAATCTTGTGTCTGATTGTGTGTGAATGATGCATGGAGGCATCATCTGGACCGTGAGGTGGAGATAACATGACAGTTCATACCCATCTGGTGCTGCATCCCAATCTGGAGGAGTATAAGTGCCTGCTGCTCGAGGTGGACCTTCTGGCGTGGCAGGATCTTGCGCAGCATGAGCCCTTGCTGCCTGTTGCTGTGCAATTGCCTGCAGAACGTGGCTTGAAAGTTGATGCCACACAGCTTGAATAGTCTGTATCAAGCACAGCAGTGCTGTGCACCCTGTTGTCATCGAGCGCCAATGAACAACGAAGCTGTACCTGTGAGGCAGCTTCGTTAATGGCTCGCTCCCTCTGCGCAGGAGTGAGATGAGAGGCTGCTGAAGCTGCCTCTGCAGCAGCTTTCATAGCAGCTTGCCTCACGTCGCCTTCAGCACGCAGCTATGATCAAAACAGCAGTTGCTACGCTTTTATAAGCTGAGGGGCACCCCGCAATGCTGTGTTACCTTCGAAATCTGCATCTGCGACGTTACTGTTCCTTGCCCCAACCGCTTTGCCTGCTGGGGGAGGCATAGCCGCTGTGCTGGCAGGAGGAAGCATGCCTTTGCCCGCTTTTGAGGGGTGGGGATCTGCTTTAGGTTGATGCAACGATTCATCGGCAGCGTGTTCCACTGCTCCTAAGTCCATGCCGACAGCCCTAACTCAGGTCCCCGCACACGGAGAGAGAGAGAGAGAGATTACAATGCTTTAGCCAGCCAGCAAGTCTGATCACATATAGAAGAAGACGAAGGTCAAATGTGGAAAACATCAAGACAGTCTAGAACGAACTTGAAAACCTGCATATG
>JAABUP010000815.1_pt1 | contig 67017 bp, 65 predicted proteins | sample 5559201 | NCBI WGS metagenome assembly JAABUP01 (sample SAMN10711887, study PRJNA513373) | rock metagenome | isolation source: Antarctica rocks | place: Antarctica
GATATTAAGAGTATAGGCCTAGGTCGGTTATCTTATAAGTATTATTAAGAGCCTTCTTAAGTATTATAATATCTATAGACCGACGTAGTCTAAAAATTAGTATATTATTAATATACACGCTTACGATAAGACGAGTTATTCGATTAACGAATATAGAGTAGTCGGATTCGGTATATTTAAATCCTTTTAATAATAGGAAGTTATAGAGGGTGGAGTACTAGGCCCGAGGTAATTACTTAAGGCTATATAGGGTTCTAAGTAATCTATATACTATATTCTTATTAGTTATATATCCGGTAGGTTACTCTACGTATATTAACTCATCGATAATAGAGTTAAGAAACGCTGTGACGACGTCTATCTGTTCGCTTTCTAGATTAAAATGGGCTATTATAGTAAATAGAGTCTTAAAACTTATAGATTTAACTACTAAGGTAAACGTTTAATCGAAATTAACGCTATACGTTTATTTAAAGCCTCGTATAACCTATCTAGATTTATAGATAACGGTCCTATTAAGTTTCTTCTTAATTTTGAAGACCCACCTACTACTAAGTACGAGTGTATCCTTAGGCCTCTTAACTAGGACCTAGGTCTTCTTCTTATTAAACTCAGCTATGGCTAGGTTAGTAGACTTCTTCTAGTAATGTTTATTAGGCCTAGTTATAGCCTTATAGAAGGTTAATAGCTCCTACTTAGCGGCCTCAGCCATAGCCGCATATGCTCGATTATTACCTATAAGTTGGATTACTCTATTAAGGTCGAACTTAGGGTTAAAGTCGTAGTGGCTAGCGTTATCGTAGTCACACGTAGCGAGTCTATAGTACTATTTCTTAGCCTAAATAGTCTTATCGAGCTTACTATAGGCCACAGCTCGCTAGGCCTAGTTAGTCGTAGTTAACTAACGTTCGTTTTATAAAGCCTTTTCCGATATCTTTAAATTTCTTATCGGTCGGGGTCTATAGGTTAAATCGGTACTTAGATCTAGGTGAGTCTCTAGGCTATCCGTAGGTACCTCGATAGAGTCGGAGCCCTCGGGGGTAAAATAACCGCCCGCATTTAACACTCCTATAGAATCCTAAGCCAATTAATCGTTTAGGTCTATAGCTAAGTTACTAGCTATTTCTTCCTTATATACGACTCCTAATTAGTTAATAACGTAACTTAGTACGTCTCTAATTACTAAGTCGTTAGTATTAAGGTATATAGGCCCTAAAAGAGCCTTATTATCCACCCTATCTTCTAGGTCTATAACGACCTTATTATCTAACTATTTACCGTAGTTAGCTACTAGAGACTTCTCTAGGTAAGTCTTATCGAATATAACGTAAGATACTCGCTAGATAGTCCGTATAGTTAGATCCTAAACACGGAATATATAGTTACTATCGTAACCTACTAGGTAACACTTTTTACTCCTAGCATTAAGTTTCTTCCTCTTCTCCTTCGGTATATAATACTATACGATATATCTAATAATACGTAGGTGTCCTACCTAGGGTATCTCGTCGGTCTAGGCTTAATAAGGAGTTATCCTCTTAAGGTGGGAGGTAGGTAACCTATTCTTCTAATAGACCTTAGTATATAGGAGTTCACCCTATAAATAACGTATTAATTTAGAGTTAAATAATATTACTCTAATACTACTTATAACGGTTCGGTTTTAAACCTCGCTAAGTCCGTTCTACTCGGGGGTGTAAGTAATAGTAGGCTTACGAAGAACTCCGAGTTCTTTAAATAGGAAATTAAATCGTTAGTTAACGTACTTAGAGCCGTTATTAACTCGAACCGTTTTAACCTTATAACCTAATTAATTTTCAACTATTACCTTCTACGAAGTAAATAAGGGAAAGACGTTATCCTTATACTTAAAGGTGTAATACTACGTATATCGGGTGAACTAATTAGTTAGGAGTATATAGTAAATAGCTCCTCTAGCTAAGGCGACGTTAATTAGCCCCCCTAGATTAGTATATATCTTAGTAAGTTTCTTATCGATATTCTTCTAAACTAGTCGAGAAACCTTACGTTTAGACTTTACTTTTAAGTAGGCCTTATATATATAAGATAAACGAGGTTAATTAGTTAATAATATACTCTCGCTTATATGTACTAGCTTCTTAAGGTTAGCCTTATTAAGGTGACCGAGACGTCTATACTACAAATCGACTATATCGTCGTTGTAGTTAGGCCTCATCCTTATAGTAGTAGTAGACGCTACTATAGCGGAGGAATAGGTAACACCTAGAACATAGACGTTGCCATGCTTCGGAGCATACCTAATTAGCGTGTTATCCCTTATAATGTAATAGCTATTATTGAAAAAACCTATCCCGAAGCCTTTACTAGTAGCCTAATAGATAGAGAAAAGACTATAGATTAAATTAGGTACGTGTAGTACGTCGTCGATATCGACGAGATTAGTAGATCTATCTAGGAGAAGTAACTCTATACTAATTAATCTACGACCTTCGGTCTAAACTACGTTACCGTTAGCGATAGTAATAGCTATTTAATAAGCGGAGTAACGAGAGAACTCCTCTCTACTATAATATATATAGTTCGTATAGCCGGAGTTAATTAACTAGTTAGGTAATTTAGAAGTAACTCCACGTTTGGCTGTATATGCGATTTGTGGAGAACGCACTAATTAGGCTCCTATATTAACCGCCTAGGATATCGTACTTATAACGATATCCTCGGAGGTAGACTTACTACCTAAATTAGGTGTAAGGTCTACGTAGGTTGTTACTATAATAGGTAACTTCAATTACTCGAGGCTATTTGTTGCTAAGAGTTTTAGGTTTTAACCTATATCTATCGACGAGATATCTAAATCGAAATCCTAGTAATCCTCTAGTTTATCTAGGTTAATAGTCTAATAACTAATCGCTATCCTCGTCTCCTAATTGACTATTTGGGCTAGTATCGAAAGGTTCTGTTAGTTAGGTAAATCGTCTGGTTTCTTCGATCCACCTCCACCTCTACCTCTAGTTGTAGCGATAGTAGCCTTCTTCTACTTCTTAATTAACTCCCTCTTAGCCTTCTAATCCTTCGACTATTAAGGCCGTCTATTAGGGTGTAGAGTCTAGCACTATTTAGGCTAGTACCTCCTACTATTATTATAAGTAAGACACTTAGGTTTAGTCCTAACACCTTCGTACTTAGGGTTAGTAGTAGGAGTACTCCTACTCGCTCTAGATAACCTAGAGCTACTACGGCTGTTCTTCTAGCCCTTCTAGAACCTCTTGAACTAAGCCGCCATAGCCTATATAGTATTTTCTCGCTTATTGAGGCGATCTTCCTTATAGAGTATCTTAACTACGTCTTTGAAATTAGGGACTTCTCTTATAGTAGTAACCGTCCGATATATAAAACCCTTAAATCTACTATTAAGGTTATTTAGGAGTATCGAGACGTATACCTAGTTATTAAATTTAATTTCTATCTTCGATAGGTCTTTAGCCTTAGAGTTAATATCGGTAACGTATATATTAACCGAGTTATTACTTTTATTAAGCGATATACTTATTAATTCTTAAAGGGCTATATAACGAGAGGTAAACCCGGAGTTAACGTATAGCTTCTCGAGTTTCTCCTATAGCTTCTAGGATAGAACTTCATCCTTAATACGACCTACTAGTCGTTCTTCATATTTAATAATAATTCGTTAGATAAACCTAACGTTATTAAGGTCCTAGAGCTCCTAATCGGCCTTAACGGCCGTCTTCTTAGCGACAGTAGGGGCCTTCCTAGTAACTTTTAGATAACTAGAGAAGGTAAGTTTAGTTAGATAAGTCTCCTTAACCTATAGCTTTAGTCTCGAGTCTTTATCGTTAATATACTATAGGCCGTCGAATTTTAAAGCGGCCTTGCAGCTGCGTACCTAGGGCTTATAATTATCGCTCCCTTTTAGCTTAGGAAACGCCTAGATTACGTAGGAGTAGTCCGACGATAATATAGTAGCCACTAATAATAATATAGAGCTATATAAGAAGGTTTATAGTAGTGGAGTTAATAATCGGTTAGATAGTAGTAAAATAAATACTAAAAACTAACTTTTTAAACACGTGCTAACTTTCTCCTATATAGCAAAAATCGCAAAAATCGTAATATTAATTACGATGACGAGTCTAAGAGGTTAAGACTTCGTTAATTAAACTAAACTAATTAGAGAGCCTCCTCGACGGAATCCCGAGCTTATAACCTATTAAAATACGAGGAGAAGTTAAGGTCTTATAGGTATGGAATTAATTAATTGAGTTAGTTATATAGAGAAGAAAGAGAAGTGTCAGGGGGATACCAAGACGCTAAACCGCTTTAGGCAATCCACCCATAAAACTGGGAATAGTTGGTAGCATAAGGCTGAATTCCAACAATTTCGCCCTCTGCTTTGTCCCCCATTGGCATTGAACTCCCCTGAGATTTTGGGACAGCGGGTGGCTCGTTAACAGTGGTAACAAAATTACTACTTTTCACTGGAGGCCTTCCCATGAGGCTCCTTGAATTCGAGGATGGATTTTGGAGGGTCTTCCCAACGGTGTGACAAGTGTGATAAGCAATTCCGACCCGAAGGCTTGTCGTAACAGGAAATCAACTGGTCGTCCTTCGCTAAGTTCGCTTTTAATTTTCCCAAGGTAGGTTGTCGCTAGCTGTTTAGGCACAATTAGTGTAGTCAACTCCGATGAAACCATGGGTGGCTTGATACCAGCTCTGTTTCTGTCGAGCACATGGCACATCGTGTCACTCAAGATTTTTCGCCCCTACGTTCATTGTGGCTTTCAGCCTTATGGACTCGTCTCCCACTAACGTAGAAGGGTTAACCCCCCAACTGAACACCCCCTCTATATCTTTATAACCACGCAAGCTACTGAAAATTGCTTCAGATACTATCTTCCTAAAATCAAAATTTACATAAGTTTCCTTTATAAAGTTTTCTCATAAAATGACTTCTCAAAAATAATGTTCTAAGCTATAATTCAGCCCTATAAGCTGTTCATTTGGGGAGTGTGTTCAGTTGGCCGGTTAACCCTTCTAGGGCTTTTGAGAGATCGCCCAACTTGCACTGTCAGATCCAACAACAAGCGGCTCTACACCATGGCGACAGCGGCACGAACCCTGGCAAGCCTGAGCCTAAGGAAGACCTGCACCAAGACGTCTCCTGACTCTCTCGCAATGGCTGGTCCCTGTCATTTAACCTGCTTTGGACGCATGTGCCAGACATGTCTCCACCCTCGAAGTTTACCTACATTGCTACGACCCTAGGCTTAATATTCTCGTTATGGATCCGTGCTGCGCACACGGGGAAACCAGAATCTTGTAAAGACATAGTCATCACAGTCTCCGCCTCGGCGAATAACGTTCTTCTTCCTACATTGCCTGACTTGACCAAGCCTGGCGCCCCTAATGAGTTTGATGGCGACAACCGAAGAGATCGCTGCCCAGAATCGTATATAAGCGCGGAACGGCACATTCAACATCAGTGCTAGATACTGTCCTGCTCCATCGCCTTGTGGGCGCACAGCCGAACTTATAGGAATCTTGGTGCATGGAGGCTTATATACCAAGGACTACTGGGCTGGTGGAGGCTTTGATGGTTTTGATGGGGACTAATACTCATGGATTAAATATGCCAGTGAAAGGAACTACGCAACCATCTCCATCGACGAGTTGGGCAATGGCAATTCATTATACCCCGATCCTGCACAATTCGTCCAACCTCTTCTCCAAAGTGAGACCATCTATGCGATAGTCGCCTAATTGCATGAGGGAAAAGTGGGTGATAGACCATACTCGCAAGTAGTATTGATTGGGCACTCCTTCGGCTCCTTCATAAGTGCTAGAGTCGCATAGAATCACCCTATAGACCTGGCTGCGCTCATTCTTACTGGGTATTTAAGTGACCTAAGCGGCAATGTGATCCTGTAGGAGAACTTTGAGTACCAACCCGCCTTTGAAGTCGCTCCGCGCTTCCAAGGTCTGCTACATCGCTACTTTGCCATGTCGAATCGTACTGGCCGTTCGGTCGCATTCTACTATAACGGCACTTACGATCCTATTATACCCGTCCTTGACTTCGAGACTGAAGGCACGGTCGCTGTTGGGGAGCTATTTGGTACCACTATCGAACCTGTGCCTGAATATACGGGGCCTGTCCTTCTCGTGTCCGGAGATCACGACGCGGTGGTCTGTGGGAACAATACTAGAGGGAGCTGTTTGCCGGCTGCCAATTCGACCGTTGTAAAAACATAGGCGTTCTTCCCGTATGCTGCGAGCTTCGATTATTTCCTCGCGAATGAAAGCGGTCATTCCATTAATTACCATTATATAGCACCTCAGACCTTTAAAGCCATTTAAGATTGGCTTGATTCCAAGTTCGATGTTGGCCTTAATAATAACACTACCTGCCCTCCTAGCTTTAATTCTAGCACCAGTCCGAGTGTCACTACGGTCGCTTCTCCTCTAGAGCCGTATACTGGAGGTGCCGCGATGAAAGCTATGAATTTCGCTGCCGTCCTCGTTGGATTGCTGATTTCCTTATTGATGATATGCATTACGACTGCTTCCGTGCAGAACTACATAGTACGGGGAAAGTGAGAACAAATCTTGATGATATAAATGGTCATGATGTAAATAGACCTATCTATGTTGGATGGTGCTCATGATGAATGAGTCGAGGCTAAGGCAGCAGAGTCTCAAGGGTGTCTGTATATAGGATCTTTATGATTTGAAGAACGAATCATGATAATCATTGACGCCTGCCTACTGGTTATAGCTTTTCTTTTATAAATGCAAGCTATTTGTTTTAGGAAGGGGTCTCTTCCCCTGGCGCTTCGAAAAGTGCGGCGATTGCATCTGTGTCTGACAGTATCTGAGGCAAAGCATAATGCCGAAAGTAGCCCGGAAAATGTTGAGATCCCTTCACTATGCCTCGAAGAGGTATTACTAAAATTGCCTTGGAGAAGTAATCAGCACGAAGAAGACTAAGTGGAAATGTCCCTAACCATAATTACGCTTGAATGTTTGAAGTTCCTATGACGTCTCATTATGACAGCCGCAATTTCATTCCTCAGGTCCTAATGCTATTCGTGGATTCGATCATGACGTGACTGAATGTGTCTGGCTCGATTTCAGTATGTCAAAATTGATGGTAGGGCCACCATCAGGCGAACTTTTCTAGTGGAAAGCATATGCATACGGTGGCGGTGGTGGCCACAGCGGAGGCCCAAAAGCCTGATCATTGGTTGATGTGGTTCACATTAAGCCACTTGAATGATATTATCACTCCACGACAGCGCTTGCAAAGCACATTTGGGAGCAGCCCTTTTTAAAGGGGATCAAATCATTGAACGTGTAGCGGAAGAATTGTTTTCCCCTTTCCTACCGTCGTCAAGTATGAAAGCGTGTGCCTATGTTCGACTATGCTCGACTTGGAATTATCCCATATACTGGTGCATTGCTAGTTGCAAGGTGCCTTAGCAGTTGCCTCTAACGCAGCCCAGGCCCTCACTTACTTCTCGATCCAAGGAATCTTACCCAAAGTCCCTACGACGATGAGGTTATAAGCAGCGCGGCAGCGGATTATAAGGGGCGATGACCCTCAGTACTAGCGACTCTACTTGAGCATTGTCCCTGAATGTAGTATAATGTGAGAAGTTTCCCGGCGGGCAGGTGCCCGGACCCATGGTCAACTCATGATATTTGCAACTTACCAGCATAAAGGACATCAATTGGCTCTAGAAGTAATGGTACAAGAACTATGATGTGGCTTCTCGAACGTCTAAAACTTCGACATGGCGTAAATATGATGGCTTTGGAACCCGCAGGCTGCCGCTGTACCGGACTTTCACTATCAACAACCAAATGGATATTCGCGCAATCTCCTCGAGTCAGATTTGGCCACTGTAGCCAGACTTTGCGGTCATGGCTACTTCGGATCCAGTCCCTAACATGCGCTTTGGTGTCATGAATATCGCCGCTCCTCCTTTTCGTTGCTCTTTCTAATGCCGCCGAGCGTTCGTGAAACGAAATGTCTTCTCGTCCACCAAATATAACTGGCCTTCTACCACCAGACGTCAGTCGAGGATGGATGTATCTTGCTGCCCAATGGTCTTCGGTCTCTATAGCGCTTATTCTCGTGGTCATACGGCTTTCCATTCGGAGAATCCTTTTCAAAAAGTGGAGGTCGGATGATTATACCATTCTTCTGGCTTTGGTATGATGAGAAAACCCCTGCAAAGTCTTCATCAGCAATTTGTTAATCACGTAGTTGTAGATCTTAGCTCTTGCCCAGAGTATCCTCAGCATCTTCCAGTGCAAATCGGGTTTCGGCCGCAATGTCTATTACCTGCAGCCTTCGCAGATCATGAGCATACGACATCTCGTCACAGTGACTGTACTGCTTGATCTTGTTGGCACATGGGTTGTCCGGATGTCCATTTGTTTGTTCATTCTGCAGCTTCTTCCTTTCACGGAAAAGGTCTTCCGCTGGTAGGTCATCTTGTCTGTCTTCTATCCATCTCGGCAGATCCCTGCATGATTCAAACTAAACGGGCATATGCTCTGCCGAATGATTATCCGAATCATGCTAGGAGATGTTGTGCTGATGGTGATAATGATGTAGGTGGACTTACGGAAACATGGCGTTCTTCACTATAATCACGGTCGTGACGGTTTTTGTATTTGGCCTCCAGTGCATTCCGCTGCGGGCAGTATGGGACCTAAAAGTCCGAGGCAATTGCATCCCAACAAAAGTGCTGTTCAGGATTATCCAAGCTCAAGGCAGTATGCTATTTTCAAAAGTCTCCAGAATAAGCCCTGCTGATGGGAGAATAGTCCTTTCAGTGATAATGGACGTCTGCTGTGTTCTTCTACCTGGTCTAGTGCTTCGAAGGCTGCAGGTCGGGTGGAAACAGAAGCTAGGTCTGATGGTGGCTTTGGGACTCGGCCTATTGTAAGTTCATCAAGCAGAACTCGTTAAATGAGATCCGTTGATGACGATGGATAGCACTGCCGCCGCCGCCGCTGCTAGGACAGCCCTCTACTCATCCACGACTCCCAACTTTACTTGTAAGCACACATCCAATTTCAGATTGTCGCTGTATCTGAGTCCTGCTAGGGGACCTCGTACCTGATGCTGTCTTCTTTTGGTAAGTCGTATTTTCACCGGCTTCTGAGCTTCGCAGATCTGATTCTAGACACAGCCTCGAACAAAACATAGGCATCATCGCCGCATGCATACCCTCGCTCCGCCAACTCTCCACCATCCTTAGGAAAAGATGGAACAGTCGCTCTCACTTTATGGAACACCTCTGTAAGGGTAGTGGCAATGGCAAGAGCGCTCAGGGGCAAGATGTCCAAAATTTCTCGCAGAGCAACCTTTTTAGGGTCAACCATCAATCAGTCAGCACAACCGGAGAGGAGATTGAGATCAAGTACGATCCTGGTACTCCGAAAAGCTGGAGCCCCCGAATGATTGACGCGCCCCGTTTTGAGCGACCGAGTCTCACCCCAGAGCAAGCTCAAGCCATCAAGGAATACCATACTGATAACGTTGACTTGACCCGGTATCAGTGGGAAAATGGTCGTGCTGGTGGAACAACGAACGCATCGAGTTTGAGGACTCGACCGGAGCTGGGGTACACATGTACAATTGAGGGAGGTTCTCCCAAGCTGTCACCATGAGACATAGTAATGGGGCGGTTCAGACAGGCACTCATCCTTTTCTGTTGGGTTAGCGGGGAGCCACGATCATACAAAGTGGGGTCATTCAATAATAGAATCATATCCCTGAGGGCCTGTCATTTCTCATGCATACTTTGCAAGCATCACGTCATCTCTCGTCCTTGCCGTAAACTTCATCGAAGAGGAGTCAAGTCGCGCCATTGCAGCGCGCTCTCCCCGCACTACCATACTCAACCAAAACGAGTCTCCTTATCCTTGATAGGAATATCCTCGCCAGTCGAGCTCTTATACTTGCCACGAATGAAATCCGAAATCTGCTCATCCTTCGCCTGCTCAACCGCCGACTCGTTGCTCTGATCCCCCTGTCCGAAGCCATACTGCTGAACCGCATCAACGCCTTTAGACCATCACACGTTAGTACTCGACGGAATGGGGACTCTGCAACTTGAAGATTCTCTGACCTTTGTCGAGATAATCTTCATTCTTCTCGCCCTCCTTGCCTCCGCCGGCTGCGGAGTTCAGCTTGTCACCTATGCCGCCGAGGAAACCCCCGCCTTCGGATTTTTGCTCGCCGCCTTGCTGGTTGTTTTCGGCTTTGTCCCCGCCGCTCATGGCGTTCTTGACGAAGTCCATCCTCAGTGAATTGATCTCTTGAGTTCGAAGATCGGAGAGACTGTGAGCTTGAGAGATTGAGAGACCGTAATTTATTTTGTAGGATGTTCGGGGACTGGTGTTGTGCAGGACGGAGGTGGTGCAAAATTTGGAAACTTAAATATCTAGATGTAGCCAAGCATAGCCAAGCACCTTGGCGATGCGGGGTTTGATGGGTCCTCACGTTGGGGTTCATGTCCTGTTCCCTACTGTATCGGAAATGGGTCGTGAGGAAAGGAGACGGCATTTCAAGAATCCTTACACGGAGCGATCTTACAGACTTGATCTACTCTGCCGGTCTGTAAATGATTATTTGTTCATTGCATAAGATCTGATTGAGCTGTTATGATGAGAAAACGACTTACAATACTTGGACATTAAAGTAGCTGGATATGCGAAAACCGCTGTAAGTAGCTGTGGTTCACATCAGAAGAAATTCAGGCCAGGATACTGTTCGGGCACCCTTGCCCGTCTTTCGGTAGCGTGGTCTTCTCCTATCGCTGCTTCGAGGTTTCCAGATGGCTACTTAGCAATTTCATCTCAATATGGGAATCAGCAGCCTAGGATATCGGGCCTTTTGAAAGCGCCCAAATGCTTTATGTGAGATGAGATGGGGTTTATATTCCTTACAGGCTGCTGATGGAGCGGAGTTCTCCTCCCCTTGTTGCTATCCTTATCCCTGCCACCTTACCTTTTCTCTCCGTAGCATACTAGTAAGCCCAATAGGCAGGAGACGCTTATCACCCATAGCCAGGCCACCATACCTACGGATGATATCAGGTCCATACAGTTGCAAAATCCACTCCTCATACCATCCCCTCCGCAGAGGAAGGACCTCTTTAGCACTCGATACATCCGGGGTCGTTTCTAACAAACTCTGCGATGGTATCAAACCCTTATAGGCCCGGTACAAAGACTCACTTGTCTCTTCACGATACTTCATGAATTCATCAAGATCCATGAATGTATCACAATTGTCTGGCGTTTGGTTTCTGGAAGGCGACGTCCCCTCTACAAAGGCCCTTCTAGCACGGTGATATTCGAGTTCGTCTTCCTCCCATCCTTTTTCTATCAGACTTCCTGGGCCCTTCAAACTTCCTTTATACAAACCAAATAGCCCGACGAGTGGGTTGACCAAACCAAGGCCGCCCAACTCAATCGGAAAGTGAAAGAAGCCATCGGGGATATCTATGACACCGAATCGCGTCCTGAGCTTTCCCCTCAAATGTTCAATTACGTTGCCACCTGATAGACCATCTGCGGCAAAGACTCTACTTTGGATATTATCGAAGGTCTCAATGACCAGGTCCAAGTGCGGCCGGCCTAGACAATTTGACGGCTCTCCGAGATTGTTAGACAGATACCGGGCGGCATATGCGTTCCAGGCTTGAACCCAGTCGAGGATGCTCTTGCACGCTTGCAGCTGTAATTGGAGTTCTTTGACGTGCGCTTCAACCTGCCTGTCGGCGATCATCCACTTTCCAGACGGTCCTATCTTCAAAGAGCCCCAAGTAATTGGACCCGCTGGGAGTCCCTCCGAGAAGCCTAACTGTCTTGCGGATACAGGGACACCATCAAGCTCTATTGCCCCAGTCTTTGCGTCGTTCAATCCTAGTCCCATGACGTTTGTGAATTGCTGTATTATTTGCCAAGCCTTGACGGTGGAGTCTTTATCGCCCCAGAACCATATGTCATCGTGCATTCGATACAAATTTGACTCGGTCGACTTGTTTACTGCAAAATCTAGGCAGACGAGCACCGCCTCACCAAGAGCGTCGCTCAGTCGATTGAAGGGCCACCCTGTGACTGTGAGGCAGATACTGTCATACTAATTTTGATAGTCAATTTGTTGCGAGGCCTACTCAGCAGCACTACTGACAGACCAGCGACTGGGCATCATTACTCATTTGTCCTGGTAAAAATGTCATTGCCTCATAATTGCTATGTGAGCTCAGTGATTTCCTCCTTGGTAGTCTTGGATCTTCCCGCCCCTTTTGCACCACATTTCGCGGCCCCACGGTTCAAAGAAGAGGAGACACTGCCCGATTCGAAGCTCTCGAAGCCCGATACTTTTTCCTTGCGTCCTCTGTGACCTCATCGCCAAACCCCTACTCTCATTGAAAGAGGCGCGCCTCGAGTCCGAAAACGAGAATCACAAATGGATCATCAGAATTAATGGCTTGCTCATGAAGACCTTCGAGTCCTTGTCTGGCATTTGCCCTTGGCCATGTGCTTTCATTCACATCAAAACCGTGATCAAATCACAATAATCCACACAGCCGTCTTCTCCAGATGATTAAAGAGAATGCTTTCGTAGCGGTCCATCAAGAATGACAAAGCCCTTTAGAGGAGACGAAATGAGTTGCTGCCACCCAGAATTTGAAATACTCCTTGGATGGAATGTCTAGGTGAGCTGATCTAGGATTGCGTATGGTGGGTCGCGAGGGGTGATGTTGATGTGGTAAGGGTAGTCTTGGGTGGCGACTGATTAGATGAGGTGGACCGCGGAATTGTGCTTGCTTGAGAGGTCATCGAGTCCGGATTGGGGAGGCTGATGATCCAACTATCGTTCTCGGATCCTCGGCCACCTTGTGGCATCGCCGATGCCGTACATTCCAGGAATCCGAGGACCACTGTAAGAATAGCAATTGGGCTGTGGTCTAGAATTAGTCGGCACTAATAGTCGATAGAAGGCCTGGACTCACCTAATCATGTTGGCTTGATGTTCTAGATTGACATAGTGGAAAAGTAACGTGGTTTTTGTTTGACTTGGAAGCTGGAATGGTTGGAAAGGGAGATTCGACTGCTGAGTTACTGGGAACACATCAGAATCGCAAGGGTTTCTCGTCTCTTATAGCCAATTCGGTCATGACCATTCGGTGATAGACGATAAGCTGCACCTGAATTGTGCTTGGGCGACGACGTCATCGCTAAAGATCATCAGGGTAATCTCTCTTCGGGGTGAGACCAGTGCTAGATGTGGCTCAGCTGCGCATTCTCCGGTGTTAGGGTCCAAGATCGGAATGTGATCACTATGAGGCCTAGCTACCGAGACACAACTTGACCAACAAGAAGCGGAAGTCTTTCATACCATCGTCCCTTGCTTGACTGAATAGCAAAGAAGCTTGTTCAATATCATCTGTTATTTCCCCTCGCTTCCTTGAGACATTCTAGAATTCATCTCCGAGAAATTCCCAACAATATGACTTCCAGAACAAATCTGTGTTCACTAGAAATAGTAACTTGAGCGTGCTTAGCCCACAGGTGGCCATTACTCGTGGGACATCAACATGGGCGATATGATCTACCTTGACCCGAGGTCGTGGCTGAGCCTTCACAGTGCAGTGCCCGAGGAATGATGACTCTCTCGGTAGATGAGATGAAGGCAGCTATGTCAATGCAGTCATATTCTGATTCCGGATACTGGGAAATTAGCCGTTGAAGAACTGAAAGTGGACAATGACATGTGTAGAGTACATGTTTGGTGGAGATCATGGAGAGAACATCCTCATGGGCGTCTAACGCCTGCTTGTCTTAGCACGGTTCTTGATATCTAGCCACTTAGCCTGCTATTGTCTTGTGTTCGTCCAATCTCTATCAGCTCTCAGAAAGGTTATGAGGTCCTCTAGTGGAAGTCGCTTGGAAAGCGGGTTCATTCCTTCGCATTACATGACACTAAAGCAAGAGCAAGCCCGCTTCCGAGGTTCCTAAGGTATCTGGATAAATAGGGGAAGTGGCCGGAGCCCGGCACGGCGCGATGACAAAGCCGCGTGTGGGCGCGGACCTGACGGGACAGAATCTTGGCTCTCTTCGATCAGTCTCTTTCCCCAGTCTCGTAGATATATCACTTGGCCTTGAAGTCGTCAATATAGTCGCTGACTCATTATCGCAAGTCGTTGTCTTTCGGGTTTCACGGATAAGCCTGCATCATGCAGTAAGGATTTAGTGCTTTCCGTATGAGTCATGTCGATAGATTGGTCAGCACTGTCCTAGTCAAGCCGCTGATATCAGTCCCTTGGTCCTCAATCATCTATCGCAATATTTCTTTCCGTATGCCGTGATTCGAAGATTCGAATACCGTACCGACCATTTGTCTTTGCGCAATGATACATGGCAAAAATCCTGGTACGATTTGTAGATCATACAGCAAGAGGTTTCGAAGTAGGTGCCAATAAGGCCACTCGTTTCGGGACAGTCCCCAACCCACAGTCCCATTTGGATTATTAATCATCCCCAGCCACACCACCATCCGCTTGCCTCAGTACCTCAGACGTGCTATGCCTAGCCCTATCGGGCTAGCTGCTAAGAGGTGGCTGACTTCACACCTCACCTGCAGCACGTCTAAGCGCAGAACTCTAGATTATAGTTAGATAATCACTAACTTTTTTTACGACGAGATTTCGAAGTCGAGAAACCACTACTTAACGATCGAAATTCTTCGATTTTTCGATACTCGGGGCTAGGGAATCGATAATCCTACTTAATTAAGACTTTTTCGCCCGAAATTTCGTGCGCGTAGTAGGTTTATAACGCGCAAAGCAAATTTATAACCGAAACGTTATTTTCGTTAACGGGTTTCGCGATTTCTATAGTAAAAAAAATAGAAACCCCTATACGAACTTTTATATAATCACGAATTCTCTAAAATTACTAATAGAAACCCCCGGTAAAATCGAGAGATCTCGCGCCGAGAATAATCTTTAGGAGTAAGGCTATCGTAGAAAAAGAAAGTCGAAAAAATACGTCGGTAGTTAAGGTATTTCTAGTAAAAATACCCGGTTTTATACTTAGACGTGCTGCGCACCAGGTTTTATATAAGCAGAAAGCCACTTATGGCTTAGCACGTCTAAGGTACTAAGGCAACCATCCGCAGATTTATAGCGCGCACAAACTTCTCTTCTCCACCACGTATGCTACGTACACCCGATTTGTATCATAACCACGGGGATTAGGTCCGAACAGATAGCTCTACAAACCGCGTATCTATGTATAGTATCATGATATATAGATATGGTATAGGTGTAGTGCGTAGAGTATGGTAGGGTGCGTGCTCAGCCCTACATCTTAGCGAGTCTTAGCACATCTGTGCGGAGTAATTATGGTGGAGGCATGGTGTTAATCCTTCCACTCGGCGATAGCGAGGTCGTACGATAGCAACATTATAGATATATATATACTTGATAGCTCCGGAGGGTCGCCTAGCCTAGGAGAAGCTCCGAGCTAAGGCGTATAGCCATCCGAGCGCTGTGTATAGAGCACTAAGGGCCAAAATTTCGTACTTAGGTATGTAGGCTATATAGTTAATTTAGAACCGGAAAAACTAACCGGAAAAACTCTAAGACCTCTTAAAAAGTCGATTGCGAGACTTTTCGAATCTGCATCTCCTTCCTATTCGGGTTAGCGCTTATTTCCCCGTTCGGTTAGTTAGGTTAGTGGCCTATAATCCCACAAACCGCAAGATTTCTCTGCCTCCTTAATAAACTATTTATAACTGGGTCCCTAATTGCTCCACCATGCCACCTGTTACGTTACATAGCGACGTCATTAAGGAGAAGAAGAGGCGTGCTTTCGCTACCTTCCCTGCTACCCACAAACGAGCTCCGCAAGTAGGCGAAATCGTCGCTAGCAAGCAGGCGGGTATCTTGCGGCTTCAGGATTAGTCGTGCTCTATATCCTAGGTAGACCCTACACCAACTGCTCGGTCAACTAGAGCATCTAAGGGTATCGCACCGAAGAAGAGTAAGAAGTTAGAATCGCAGGAGCGACAAACCCGCGTACGGGAGGAGAAGAAGCAACAACGTGTAGCCAATTAGGAGGTCGCAAAGGATAATAAACAGGCGAAGTTGATGAAGCGTAGAGAAGAACCAGTCAGTCAATTAGCTGATTATTTGCTTAGTTCGTCGCTGTAGCTATAGACTAGTTGATAGAAAGAACCAATAGAGCTTACTTACCACAACGCATGCGACTCCGCTCCACCCACCACTGCATGTGCATGCGATTCCACTCCACCTTCCGCTCCCCCTCTGTAGCTGCTGAGGCGACGGCGACGTATGGTGTAGGTGGAGGTGGATGACGTTGATAGGTGGTGGTGGTGTGGCTGGGGATGATTAATAATCCAAATGGGACTGTGGGTTGGGGACTGTCCCGAAACGAGTGGCCAATAAGGCGCTTCAATTTCTCTTCCCTCTCCGCAGATTGTTTGGAGTACGATATGCAGTGCGATGTACAGCCAAAGTGCGGTCTAAGCTGGAAGAATATTCCTTTCACTCCCGTCTGTGGAGGTCAGACTCCCACCACACTCTCCACACTCTACCAGTTCCACCACACCCATGGTGCCGTGTGGAAAGATTCAGTGCAAACTTCCAACGAGCGGCGAAGATTGATATCATCTTCAAAAGTCAGCTCGACCGAAGTACCGGTCGTCCAAATTGAGAATTCCGAGTTACAATCATCGAAATTGTCGCTCCCGCCTTCTCTTTTCTACGCCGTCGAAAATGGAGCCGCTCGATACTTCTTCAACGATCATGTTGTAGATCAATCGGTGGTTTCCAGTGCGTTCTTCTCATCTCTGCCCGATCTGTACAGCAAAGCCCCCGTCGGTAGTGCGCTCGTAGACGGCATTTCTGCTGCGGGCTTAGCATGCTTCTCACAAGCGAAGAAGAGCCCGAATTTGATGAGTCGAGCCGCCTTGAATTATGCTGCCGCATTACGATGGGTGAACACTGCAATAGTGAGCCCCATTGCGGCACGATCGGATGAGACTTTGATAGTAGTTGTACTGCTGGCATTGTACGAAGAGGTATGATCCCTATGGAGAGATCCTTAGCGTCTAATAAAAAGTCTGTAGAATGGCCAGAGTCCCGGAACAGCCAAGGCTTTGACCCATCATGTCATGGGCGCTTTAGCGATGCTGGATCTACGTGGCTCCAGCCAATTGCATACATCTCGTGGTCGTTAACTGATGAGGGTCGTGCGAAATCAAGTTGTAAGTTTCTCGGGAAGGTAGCCCCTTTATCCTTGTCTAACAGTGCTCAAAGATCGCGAACTGCCTTTCGAGACGAGTTGCTGTGCCTAGCAAGCTGATGGATTTGTCGAGGCTAGCTCGCCAATACGAATCCAGCGAGGAGATCTCAGAAAGCGACTTTGCCAACGTTATCGCCGATTTTTGTAGTCTTCAGGCCCAAGTCGCTCATGGTCGCGAGAGTGAAAGTGCAGAAGCTCTCCTTGCAGAAGCAATGATCATAGATGACGACCTCTCTGATTGGGCTGAGAGATGCCCGACAAAAAAGACTTGCCAACGGGTCCCCGTCATTAAACCTTCTACAGATGTGTTCTCGAGTCACTGGAAATTTGTATCCAAATCTTGGGGTCGCCTTCGCGTGGAATCATTATCGCACGGTCCGTATCCTCCTTAACGAGATCATCTGTGTGCAGCTGATCTGCCTGATCGAACGTATGCCAAATTCCCCGTTGCGGGCGCCGCTTGTGGATCAGATATCACAATCGAAGCGTATCATCAGCTTACTGGCCGAGGAAATCTGCGCAAGCATTCCTTTCTTCCTTGGCCGTCGATACGATGGTGATCACAGCGGTTATGACAGGATCTTCCAACCTCAGAACGCTGTCCGCGGTAGAATCATACTTTGGCCACTGTACGTCGCAGCAAGCACGGTCGATCTTTCGGACCTCATGCGCTTATGGATCATAGCCAGATTGGAGAGGGTGGCAAACGTGATGGAGTATCATAAAGCAATGATGTTGGCACATACACTTAAGACCCAGCATAAGGGTGGATGGTTGGGAACCAAGGATATCAGAGGCTGGCACGACTTGGTTGCTCAGGAGTAATCCACCTTTTAAGTGTGCCAAAAGAATGAACCTCTACAACCCACCAAGACCAAGCTTCCCCGCAAAGCTAACCTCCAGACAAGTCTCCGTTGTACCTCGTCAATAGCATGGTACCTACGTCTTCGACATCAGTCGCCGGTGCAAGTTCGGGACAGCAGCCCCTTTCCAATTGATTCTACCCGGTTTTGAACCAATACTCGAAGCTCCGCAGGGTCTAGGCAGGCTGACAAACCCCCTCGTTGATGGAACATTCCAGTAAATGGACCTGTGGAGTTACCGCGAGATATTTAGAAAACGATGCCGCCTCTTGGCCAGCACTTGTGCCAATATCAAACTTAGACGGGACCCAAGGTCTGAAACAAGATCTTGCATGGGCATTGGAACAGATATACTCGACTACTATCTGATCTTGGTCTTCAGTTTTCCCAAACTCTCGTGACATTCAACCCAGCCTCTAGAAGTGTCCAGCAACAGGTTTTGGAACATATGACTCTTCCAGATACTCCATTTCATCTGCAGTCAGCCTCATGTCACGTCCAGCACATGCTTCGTCAAGCCTCTCGAGACTAGGACTATTCAGGCCGACAATAGGGATGCACCCCTTTCCTCTGATCCACGCCAGTGCAACCTGACTCATCTTCCAGCCTTTCCTCTCGGCCACCTCCTGAACGCGTTTATTAATGATTGCGTCTGCCTCTGTAAGCCCACCACTCATGGCAATACTCATCTTCGACCTGGCAGTTTCGACGCCCAATGGTTTCGCCAATAAGCCTGAGAACAAGGGTCCCCATGGAATCAACCCAACACCGGTCTCGTTACAGAACTTGTTCATCTCCCTCTCCTCCTCTCGATAACATAGATTGTATCGATTCTGCATGCTCACGAACTTCGTCCAGCCATTCTTCTCGCCAATGAACTGCATGCGGGCAAATTGATACGTCCACATGGAGCTCGCGCCGATATAGTGGACTTTGCCTGCTTGGACAAGGTCGTGAAGCGCTCTCATTGTCTCTTCCGGAGGAACGGAGGGATCGTATCTATGGATCTGTAGAAGGTCGATATAATCGGTTCCGAGGCGCTTGAGCGAAGCGTCGACGGCTTTGAAAATCCCACCGCGTGATAGACCTACCCGGCTCAGAATTATCAGCTCTAGGATCTTGCTGAATGGTGACGTAGAGCTGCTCACCGCCCTGATTGACATAATCTTTGCTCTTTTGCAGTTGGGCTTCAAACGGCCAGTTGAAGATGCTTGGTTCCTCTGGAACCGTTCCCATACACTTGGCCAAAATGGTAAGCTTATGCCGAGGTATATTGAACTTCTTCATTGCTTTCCCAATGATTTCCTCGTTGACGCCGCTAGAGTAAACATTTGCGGTATCCCAGGTCGAGAGGCCTACTCTCCATTCAGTTATAGATCTTCAGTCGACTTGCACAGATTTTTACCCCTGTCCCAGGCTGCTTTCAATAACTCCAAGCCTTCATCTTCGTCCATCACCCAATCCATCCAGTCCTTGCTACCAATACCCATGGTACCGAGAATCGGCGATGAGACTCGAAGCCCAGAAGAGCCCAGTTGGACATACTCAACTTTGGTGGCATTCAAACTGCGTTTTAGCGATTCCGGAACTGGAGGTCCAGCCATTGTTTTTCCAGGAGTAATATCTTAAATCCAACGTCAATGTTCAAAAGGTCTCGAGCTTACCTGCAAGATGAGCGCGCAGCGAAGCTTTATATGGTCAGTGTCATCGACCCGCGGACTAGGTCTCCATCGCCGAATTTATAAGATGAGCTCATCCTCCCCATGCGCCTCTCTTCTAAATGGACACAAAAAGCTTAGCAAACCCATATATCTCGGGAGTATTTCCTGACTGGGTTAAGATTGCGCAGCGGGCTATATGACCACGCCACCAATCTCCACGACACTGCCAATGTTCATGGGCGGACTGGAAGTAAGCTTGTGGGAGTGCGTCAAAGTGGAGCCTCAAGTGTCGAATGCTGGCAATACAAGGCCGCTAATCCCATTCGGGCGATACTCTGCGAGCCTACGTTGTCTAAGTCCGCAAACTCCTTACAAACCACAAAATCGAAGAGATGATACCGCTCAGGCAGTGTATTCCAGGTGAACAAGACCCCGGGATTCATTTCCATGAATTCTACCCCCGGCGCTCTCCTAAAAGCAAGATTAGAGGTGCGGTATGCTCCAAGGACCTGCACAAGCACTGCCCATTAGCCATGTCTTCGCTTCGAGCTAGGAAAGCAATAGGAAAGACCTGCGTAGGGAGATGTCTTTCGATTCGGAGGAGCATCTGCCCCGCTGGACTATCGCTAACACTGCTCAAAGGCGTGGTACCACATGCCCTGGTCATTGAACTCAAGACCGCATCCGCAATCTTGGATTTTCTTTGACAGCATAGGCAAGTCCATGGAAGGGTCTTCACCAACATCACGACTGGCTCAAACAATCCTGGCGAGGACCATATTGGACGTCGTTTCGCGAGCGGTATGTCAAAGAGCAAGCTCGACAAGTTGATATGCCAGAAAGAGGTAAGGACTAGTTTCCTGCGTCACACCCATATTTCGAGATGGCGTTAGCTGAGCGCTGAGATACGTCTTTGCTTCTAATGTCTCCAACAACCATGTCAATATACACATATGGACTTCGACCAACATTATGTACCCAACACGATCCGCCTAATATCCTGAATTCAATCTTAGATCTTAGGATACCCAAGTGGCAGGTCTACGATGTTGGGTTTGACCCCTATACTTCCTAAGAGGAACTCTTCCATGGCGTCGACGCAGTCATCACGAGACCCACTTTGCCTAGCTCAGCTCGATGAATGAGAATTAGAGACCCAGCGTGCGGGTTATCTAAGGCGCTAGAATAGCTTATCACGTGATAGATCTACGTCCTAAATATAGAATCCTGGCTGAATCCTCAAGAGAACAACCTTCTCTGAAACATCATCGACGGCCCATTCGTTTCGGCCCCAATCAGGCTTGTTGGTCCCTACTTGTTTAGCATGCCGAATGGACGGGACGACTGGTCTTAGGTGGCTAACCAGGGCAGCCATGAGCTCTCGACGAAGATACAGTTGTTACTTGCTCAACGGCAGAGAGCACCTCCTGTGGTCGGTGGGTCTTCCCGCGGTCGCCCATCACAGAAGCTGCCGACAATCCTTCAACCTCCACCCCCATCTCGTCTGCAGCCTCTGATGCGAGCAGGCCTCATGTTTCACATGCCCTGCATGCATGATTTCGTCAAAGCTTCGCAGCTTTGGTAAAGATCCCCCACCCCTCACCACAGCGGAGCGGGACGAGGCAAGCTAAATCGTCCGGTCGCGCCAAACCGTCTTCTACCATCCTACCGCGCCAATGGCATCTCTCCATCTCATCCCGTCTCTCTCGGTGGCTGTCGATGTTTCTGTGTCGTTGGAAATACCAAGCTTGATGCAGGATGAGGTCCGTGGTCTCGATGGCATCTCGCCCGTTCCCTCTACTTTTCTACTCGGCCTTCCACTTCTTATTTAATCTTTTGTCTCACTCTTCAAAAAGTTACCCAAAGATTGTGCATGTCAATATCAAATCCACAGTCGATCAGAATGTTCCGGACGGCAGCCGCACTCGAGCCTCGGGCAGCCACCAGCAACTCCTCTAAGGCTTTTTCTCTCACGCCCAGCGGTAATTTTGATGGGAATGACGGTGCCTGGTCAACCTTCGTCGTCCGTGTAGGAACACCAGCCCAGCTATTCCGCATCCTGCCATCAACCAATGGCCTGGAGACTTGGATACCGATCCCAGATCATTGTGATCAAGGCCAGAGCTGGTGTGGTAATGCCCGAGGTGTGATGCCATACAATGGTGCCTCCTCTGGCCCGTATTCTGGATCTCCCAATGAAGTCCTCACCACCAGTCTCGACCCTGGATTGACCTGCACGGCAAACAGGTCTCCTATGTGCATAAACTGCATCAGCATCAACGGCAAATGTACGGATGGCGCATGCACTGGCAGGAACTGTTGTGGTGATCCTGCAGGCAACTGCAATGGTCAGGGCTGCAACGGGCTCAATGGAATTTGTACAGGACCGTACATCGGATGCCCATGTGTTGGTCCAGATTTCAATATCGGTGCCAATTCTCCATCAAGCTCAGGACAGTTGGACGCGGTAGCTGCATCAGGCTTCGCATCTAACCAATCCTCGACTTGGGCCTATTTAGGTCGGCATAGGCTTGTTGAAGGTGAATACCTCAATATCACAACTGATGGCCAATATGGAACGGATGTGGTAGGCCTCGGTGTGGATGAGTCTACGGGATTGACTCTCAATCGCAACGTGGTTGCTGGTATTATGGCAGAGCCATTTTACACGGGAACATTCGGCCTCAAAGCCGCTAATGTCACTAGTATCGACGGGGGGCCCGCGACTTTTATGGCCCAATTGAAGCAACAGAATCTAATTCCAAGCATTTCATATGGCTACACCGCGGGTGCTATCTATAGTGAGTCGACTCCCTGTAAAATGTATGAATGTAAATTCTGACGTACGCTGTAGGACAACCATCGGTCTTGGGAAGCCTGACGCTTGGAGGTTATGATGCTTCGCGATCGCTCCCGAACAATCTGACTTTCTCCCTCGCCGGAAACGACTCAGCAAGCCCTGTGGTAGGAATCAAATCCATCGCTGCCTCAGATACGCTCGCGAATGACGTGACAATTCTTTCTGAGGGTATTATCGCCCTCATCGATACGGCACTTCCATTTATCTGGCTTCCACTCTCGGCTTGCCAAGTATTTGAAAATGCCTTTGGTCTTACGTGGAACGATTCAAAGGATCTGTATCTCATCAACCAGACTTCTCACCAGCAATTACTAAGCAAAGACCCCTCCATCGACTTCATTCTCGGAAATCTAGCATCTGGCCCATCGATTAACATAACTCTGCCATACAGCTCTTTCAATCTGCAGGCGTCAAATCCAATTTTTCCGAACGGGACGAACTATTTCCCGCTTAAGCGAGCCACAAGTCCTAGCCAGTATACACTCGGCCGAACTTTCATGCAGGAAGCATTCATGTTTGTCGATTATGAGCAAGGCAACTTATCAATCTCTCAAGCCCAATTCCCCAGCAACCCGAGCCCCAATCTAGTCACTGTAGATCATTCTGCGCAACCAGTCGAATCAAGTTCTCCCGTATCCTCAACGACCAAACACTCAATAAGCCATGGCGCATTGGCCGGTGCCGTAGTCGGTTCATTACTAGCGTTCACTCTTCTATGCGCCATAGCAATATTCTTCTTCCGCCGACATCGCCAACGCCAACAAAAATCCCAGCATCGGGATTCGACAACAACCAGCAAATCCTCTGCACCAGGGAAAGAAAGCTGGCCCAGCAGTCCAAGCAACAGTCAAGCTCCAGGATATCTGAGTCCGCAAAGCAATCTCGAATCCGGAAGCGAGACTCTCACATCAATGGACCGTAGCACCGAAAAACCTCCCAGCACGGTCGGCGAGCTCGAAGATCCCATGACGGCTGTCACTGCGCCGAGCATCAATTGGCCTGCGCCGAGTCGACCACGTCAAGAATTACCTGGGTGCGACACGGCCAAAGAGCTACCGCCGACGCCGCGGGATCGCGAAAAGCACATTTTCGAGCTTGCCAGTAGCGATGCCCGAAGTTGGAAAAGCAAAAGCTGAAAATGATACAGCATTCTGGCTGGAAGACCAGATCTTACGCGGCTTGTCTTCTACTTGTCTTCTTATTTTCGGGATTCGTTTACGCTACAACGGCAGCTACAAGGGCATCGCCCTTTACTGAATGTAGCATGTTTTGGTAGGAGGCCGGTGTTCTTTGAGCGATACCCTTTGGGATGGAATGATATGGAAATGGGAAGGGCTATTCTTTCTTCAAGGTTATTAGGGTCAGGGATGATGTAGTTCGACTGGATTCCGAAAATGGATTGGTGTCTTGGATATTATGGGCACGTCTAGAGAAGCGATGTTATGAGGAAATATGAAGGCTGGGAATTGGATGTGGGAAATGTTCGGTGAAACACACTCGACGTTGGGCTTTCGTGCTTGAAGCCTTTTCAAGCGAACTGATTCTTTACTTGATTTGCTCTACAACTTTATGACTGAGTGATACCTCGTGACTTTTGTCACTGTTGACTTATTTAGCGACGTGTACAAAGTTACTTGATGTTATTTCCCGAGGAAGAGCCGGCACCACTTCGTGCAGATTGGCATGACTCATACTCTCAATCTTGTTCGAGGTGCCGAATTCTCGACGCTTTGTTCCCACTCGTTTTTCGCAAAAATAAACATGATGGTCGGCTCCCCTCCGGATTTCTACACCACGAAACCGACCTCTCGAACCCCGATTCTCCTGCAGCCACCCTAACATCCACCTCTCCCCCCCTTACGCTACGACTCGCTCTCCCCACCGACGCCCCCGCCCTCCTCCGCATCTTCACCGATTCCTTAAACACAGAGCACGACGCCTCGACCGCCGGTCTAAACACCCCACCCGCCATCGAAAACCTGATTTCAAGATGGCGCAACCTGACCACTCCTCTCACCCGCTTAAACTTCGTCGTCGTCGCCGCCGGTGGTGAAGTCGTCGGTGTTGGCGGTACGGGATGTATATACACTCGAGAGGGTGATGGTAAGCGTGTTGCGGATGTGGGTGTAATGATTAATCCTGAGGCGAGGAGGAAGGGGTATGCGGGTGCGAGTTTGAGGATGACGACTGATTATCTGTTGAGGGTGCTGAAGCTGGATGAGGTGACGGTGGAGATGCGAGCGGCGAATGTGGGGATGAGGGCGTTGATGGAGGAGAAGTGCAGCGAGTTCAGATCTAGAGAGAGGGAAGATTTGAAGTTTGGGGATGAGATTTCTTATCGGGTGGGGAGAGATGAGTGGATTTCATCATCGAAAGTCTGATGGATTGAAAGTTTCGGAAGCGTTGGCTTGAGCAAGGGCTGCTATAGTGACCGCACTGGTGCTTGTCAGAATCGTATGTTGGCCACTGCGGGAAGGACGAAGGTTGCGAGGAGAGCAAGCATGAAAAGCCGAGTTGCTGTTGGAAAGAACAAGCTGCATTAGAGGTTGGACTTGGTAAGGCTACTATAGTACCCTGAGAGAAGCGGCCCGTAGTGCATGAGGATGGGACGGTATCGATGATTGAGCTCTATGCATGCCATCTCGGTTCCTCGCTTTTGCCACTCGTATTGGGAGGACGCTGATTGGTGCAAACCTTCAAGACCAGAATCTTGGCGCAGGGAGAAGTAAACAACAGTCGGTTTGTGTCCCCTTTGGCTTCAGGTAGTCGAGGTTGTCTCTTGTCTCTTCTTCTCTGCTTGAGTAGATTCAAAATAAATCTGCCTCATAGCCCTTGCTGCTGGGGCATATTTAACTACCAGCCCGGACTGAGTAGGTCAGTAGGAAACAAGAGGACACCCCATTAGTGGCAGCACTAATGCCGCAACCCACGTTTCTATGCGAGCGGTTCAAGCCAAATCGCGTGCACCCTCAGAGCTTCCTTCCCTATCGCCGTCGTGAAATGGCCCTTGGTAAGGGTATATTTGTAGCAATTTGCTGTCTCGTTGCCTCAAGTCTGCGGCCAAATTAGGGATCGACCCCCTGGAAGTAGTTCTATTGGCGGGGAAGTTGCCCCTTGAGGTCCCCTATGGCCACCCGATCTGCCATGTAGTGTAGGCCAACTCAGGGCGTGACTTTGGTAGATGGAGCCACCGAACTGAAAACGGGACAGCTTGTCTTGAGTGGTTTAGAACTAGAGAGCTTAGAGAGGTTGGTCCACCACGAGATAGCCGCATAAATGGAAACTTTACGACGTCAATCGTGCAGTCTGTATTGCAGTGATTCGACTCTCTGGCCATGCAATCCAACTTTTCCATGACTCATCCAGGCACTGAGCAACACTACAAAAGATTTGCTCAGCTTGGTGGTGCATGAACGAGGAACGATCGCCCTGCTCAAGCAGAACACAGTAATGTGCTAAGATAATCAAAGCTCTTGGGTTCTTCGTGCGAATCAAATGTACGTATCCCTCGGGAACGACGAGCGGCCAAATAAACGCAGCTGATCGCTCCCCTAAAGAATGACATGGGGAATGGGGCAGGCAGGATGCGCGTCGAAGCTCCTCCAGCGCAGCAAGGCAAAGCTGCATCTCTGTTTCTGACTCGTTCGACGCCTCCGTCGATGACGAGTACAAGGGGAGGAGGGCAGCGAGATGATCATCGTCCGGGTTGCAAGTGCAGTCGATTTGAAATCGGGAACGTCTCAGCAGCGTAGAAAAAGGCCCCTCTTCAAGCCAGGGCCAGGTTCGCCGCAGGAGCGTGCCAGTTCCGCGAAGGAGGTAGAACCATCCCGGGAGTATGTCGTAGCTGAACCCTCCAACAGACTCTAGACTCGCAGGTATTGAGGCGGTGGCCTGGGCGTAAGACACCACGATACCTGAGAAGGCAAAGATGGCATGAGACGTATCTTTGGAGATGGTAGACATGGCTGCACGGAACTCTGGAAGAGCGAGAGCTTGATGCGTGAAGGCTTTTGCCGTCCATTCACCACAGCGGTTGGTCTCGAGGCTCGCCAAATGTAGCGCCGACAAAGCCAGAATGCCATGCATCAGGAATGGGTATCCCAAAGCAACCTGTGGCATCGTGACCTGCCATGTATCTAAATCCCTCGTCCCATCGGCCAATGAGCGGCAGGTTATGGTGCTGTAGTGGTATAGTAATTCCAACTCATCCAGCGCAAGACCTGGAGCTTGGAGTTCTGGACCGACTGCATAAGGCGAGGAAGGGTACGATGTCGGAGGATGAGGAATGGTTACGGCGGCATTCTCTGTTGACCTTGGAAAGTATGAGGCAGGAGTGGTGAATTTGAGGCTGCATGGTACAGGCTGTCGGACACAATTCGCACATTGCGGTCGAGTTTCATCGCACTGCGAAGTCCCTCAGTCAGCATGGGCCTGGCGAATAGGATAATGATAGAGTGCAATTTACCGAAACGGATCAAGCATACCTTGATCCTTCGAGCTTTGCATTGTGTGCAGCCCCTCCTCGACTTGCGATGGGATCTCCGCGTACCACCCATAAGCTTGTGTCTTTTGCCCTTCCCCCAATGAGTGCTGACGCAGTAGGGGTTGTTATAGGGGCCAGCCAAGGATGATCATTGACTGAGTCCCTGGAGTTCAGCTTGAATAGAGGGGAATAGGGCGTACAGATGGTCCAGGTGAGGAAGCCTGCAGACTGCACTTGCTCCGCAATTCGCACATCGAAGCCAAAGCCAAAGCATTGAGGGGGTTGGGCTCAGGTGAAGCGGGTGAAGAAAGACGTTGAAGCCGCCTGAGCTCGTATCTGTGGACTGAGCCAGATCCTTGCATCGGACGGGATCCGGTGAATATTATCGCCGATGATCGCGGACGAGGAAGCTGACATTGCTACAATCTCCTCCGACGAAGACATGTTCAGCAATGAGAAAGGAGATCATATTACAAACAAGGCAAAGGAGCAATAGGCGGTCATAATCAGTCCTCTTCCACTCATGCTAGTGTTATTTTTGAATATCGCTCCCAGTCGCGCGAGGAGACCTCGTCCACTGAAGAGCACGACCAGTCCATCAGTATTCCCTAAAACCGTCATGAATTTCGGTGAGAAGCGACAAGTGACTGGCGTTTTCTAAATTGAGGTTCTGCGCAATCAAAGATTGATAGCAGCTTTGGCAGACCCCGTTGAATGTTTCCTCCTCGGGAAATATTCCACTAGCAGATGAAGCCTGCCATAGGATATCGCAGCCATATTGTCGGATCTGGGTTGTTGGATCGCCACAGCTTGCAGCAATAACTAAAGATGAGTGATCTTCTTGAAATATCAATATGAATGGCTAGAAGGGCATCGAAGGCATCCTGCGGATAGATCCCTCCTCCCACCCATCTCGTCCTGCAGAGACGGCTAGAACGGCATCCTAGTCGCATGAGGCTGAGATGAATCTGCCCGGCAATGGAGAAAATGGCTAAAGCCGAATGCCGAGCCCTTTCAGAATCAATCATGACGTGATTTCATTTTGCATTCGGACTTTGGGAGGGCGAATGTTGAGAGAAGACCCGAACGCGGACGGATGACTTTGCTTTTTCATTATTAAGGTAGGTGGACTGTATATAAGGTCAAGGGTCAGGCTGGACAATATGTCAGAATTGCATCTGCATTCTTCTTGGCTGCGTTCGCGTGTTCTTGGCGCGTGTGTCATCGTGATTTAGGATACCCGACATGCAGCATTCTAGCTCAGAAACTCTCTCGCCTCCAACAACAGCAGACGGCAAAACCCCAGTTACCTTCCCACCCAACACGAGCCATGGAGGCACCGAAAACGATGTCGAGAAGGACATCGAAAAGGGCGATCCAGGGCCACAAGATCACAATGAAGCTGACCATGGTGACATGGACAGAGGGCAGACGAAGGAGGAGTCCAATCTCATCGGCTGGGATGGACCAAACGACCCAGAGAATCCCCAGAACTGGTCCAAGTCCAAGAAATACACTGTCACCATCTTTTACTCCTCGATGACGTTCTGCTTGACGTTCGCCAGCAGCATTTTCAGTACCGCGACTCATGTCACGGCAAAGCTATACGGAGTGTCCGACGAGGTTATGGTATTGGGGACCAGCTTGTTCGTACTGGTATGATTTGACTCACTCTTCCTGTGTAAGCACCTTCTGACAGAGCGCGTAGGGTTTTGCAGTTGGCCCAATAATGTGGGGGCCCATTTCTGAGCTCTATGGTCGCCGAGTCCCCCTCTTCTTCGGCTTCGCTACGTTCGCCATATTCCAGATCCCAGTCGCCGTCGCTCAAAATGTCTACACCATCATGATCTGCCGCTTCTTTGGCGGCATGTTTGGCTCTGCGCCGTTGGCTATCGTGGGTGGCGCGCTGGCCGATTTCTGGGGCCCAGTCGAAAGAGGCTTCGCTCTGGGTCTTTTCTCTGGCGCGACCTTCATCGGACCGGTAGCAGGTCCTATTGTAGGCGGATTCGTCACCAAAAGCTATCTTGGTTGGAGATGGACAGCATGGCTCACCCTCATACCGGCCAGTTTCTTCGGCACTCTCGCATTCTTCATATGTTCCGAATCATACGCCCCTGTCCTGCTACAGCGAAAGGCTGCCAAAATCCGGTTCGAGACAAAGAATTGGGCTATTCATGCGCCGGCGGACGAATCTCAGGTCAACATCCATGAGATCGTCCACAAATATCTCTACCGTCCTTTCATCATGCTGGCTATGGAGCCCATTCTAGTGCTGGTCACAATTTACATGGCCTTCATCTACGGAATGATCTACCTATTCTTCGAATCTTACCCTATCTCATTTCAAGAGTCTCGAGGCTGGAACCCTGGAGTTGGCGCTCTCCCCTTCATCAGCATCATTCTTGGGGTTGTCCTGGGCGTCTCCATCATCGTGTACACTTCGAACACCCGATTCAAGCGAAAGATGATTGAAAACGGTGGAAAGCCAATACCCGAGGAGCGACTGATCCCTATGATCATTGGGGCTTTCCTGCTACCTATCGGACTGTTCTGGTTTGCGTGGACAAGTTCCCCAAATATCACATGGGTCCCGCAAGTCCTCGCAGGTATCCCCATCGGAGCTGGCATCCAAATGATTTTCTTGCAAGGATTGAGTTACATCATTGATGTCTATCTCATGCATGCCAACAGCGCCATCGCGGCTAATACGCTTGTGCGCTCCCTCGCTGGTGCAGGCTTTCCTTTGTTTGCAACGGCCATGTATCATACAATGGGGGTGGCGTGGGCAACCAGTCTTCTGGGGTTCCTGACGGTTGCCTTCCTACCAGTCCCAATATTGTTCTTCGTTTACGGGAAGAAGATACGGCAGATGAGTAAATACAGTCCTACATAATAATTAAGAGTATATAGATTAGAAACGTACATAATTTACGAAGAATTGTTGAATCTCGTGACCAAGCACTTGGGTGGTGAGCAAATGGCATTGGGAACTTGTATCCCGGAATAAACAACCAACAGAACGGTCATGAACCACCTGATGAACCACCTCATAAACCACCTCATGAATCGACCACCAATCCACCAACACCTCATCAATCAACCACCTTATCAACCACCTCATCAACCACCACCTCATAAACCACCAATCCATCACTCCATCAATCCATCATTCAATTAATCCATTAATCCATCGATTCCTAATTGCGTAAATCAGTACTTAGTGCGCAAGGTGGGGTGCAGAGATTTTTGGTGGATTTTTGATGTTCCTGGGGTCACGTGATGTAACACTTGGCGAAAAATCATAGCCAATATATAAGACATTCAGGGTCCGATACTCTAGGTATTCCAAGACAATTGGAGATGATGAGCATCTTGTTTCTAGCGCTGCTGTGGAGCCTGGAAGACCATGTCGTAGGAAATTGATTGATTCTATGATTTCTTATAGGCACTCAATCTCATTTCCCCCTATTTCTAACGATCCACTCAAGCGCCTTCAAAGCCTCCCACCCATTCCCCGGATCCTCATTAACCAACCTAAACTCCCTCTCCCCCTCATACTGGGACGACCTTGGGGACGACTACCGCGACGTGGTGATCTTCACGGATAACCAAGCGGCCATCCGATCGGTTAATAACCCTCGTAGCCAGTCTAGTCAATACCTGCTACGAGAGATCATCCACGAGCTCAGCCTCCGCCCCCGGAGACGTATCGAGATCCACTAGATCCCAGCTCACACGGGGGTGGAAGGCAACGAGATGGCAGACAGACTGGCCAAGGAAGCCTATGTGGAGGGAACACGGTGCAGGCTCTTACGCGCCAACGCCAGTAGACCTCTACCACCTTATCTCGGCCGAGCTAAGCCACGTGCACGCACGATCGATAGCCCAGTAGGAGCAGAACTAGAATAGTAAGACTAATACATCCCGTTCGGGTCGCGCAATTAAGCGGTTCCAGCCTACTCCTTATAAGAGCGCGCTCGATAAATATCGAGGCCTCGATCGTGCGCGCAGCTCTATGCTAGTCTAGGTAAGGACTAAGCATATCGCCCTTAATCAGTATCTCTATCGCATGCAGATTCCGACAATCGACTCCCCCGAATGCCCTTATGGTCGCGGTAAGGAGAATATAGAGCATGTGCTACTACAGTGCCCTAACTACGCGGCATTACGGGAAGAGACTTTATAGGAAGATAGTAAGCGGGTAAGTAATCTGACAGAGCTTCTAGGGAACCTAGAGCGTATCGGGATGACCACACGGTTTTTATCGTAAACGTAACGACTCCCTTAGTTTTAACATTGTGTGGCCCTAAGAGGTAATAATCGGGTGGTAGCTTCGGGATGACTATTACGTGACGACCCTTATACCTTAATACCCTAGCCCCACTATGGGCCATCGTGAATACACCTAGACTATATAGAATGGCCACTTAATACACCATCGGGACGAAGACAATTGGGACGACGGCTAATTTAGAAGAACATTATAGGATAAAGTAACTAGAATCCTAAATTTTTGGCGACAGGGAAGCTCTGAGCGCCGGGGCTGCCACCACGGCTAGGGCACTCTTAGGGGATATCGTAAGCGATAGCCCTTATAAGCAAAAGACTCCCACATATATCATAGCAAGCGTTTGTGTTTTTCCATTATTTCTTAGGCTAGGGAGCGGAAGAAAGCCAAGGTTGGGGGGCTACTGAAGCCTGCCTACTGTGCAGGCCTCAGCGGAGCCGCCTATAGGCTGACTGGCTCGGAACCAGCCTAAGAAATGCGGCCGTCATGACCAATTGTACATAGTCTCGAGCTCCCATGCCCAGGCCTAGAAGCCTGGGCAAGAGTCTCTTGCGCATGGCCTTCGGGCCAGGTCGCCTATCTGAGTACTACTACTACTACTACTCCCCCTCATACTCGAACTTCCTAAGCGAGTCAATCTTGCCGACGAAATCATCCAACACACAGTACATATCCCCAAACTCTTCCTCCCTCCCTAACCCGGCGAACCCATCCCAATCGTAATAATCGGGCGACTCGCTGTAACAGATTGGCTCCTCCTCAACGAGAACCTCCACGTCCCGCAGATTCGGCATGTGCAGGTGCGCTAGCTCGGTGATGAGGGGGAGGTTTTTGGTGAGGGTGGGGGGATCGGTGGACCAGAGCGCGAGATGCGTTATCGAGCGAGTGTTTCGAGGACCGATTTTCGCGAGGAAAGCGGCAAAGGTGCTGGAGAGGAAGATGGAAGCTTACGATTGTGAAATACGCGATACATATTCTCACCTGGATTATCATCTCGACCCTGTATCGGTACGAGAAGAGTTTGCACGGGAATGACAACGATCTGTGGGGATGGGCATGTTCTCAGGAGAGGACGGCAATCCAGCAGGAGTTCCGGGGAGTGGTGAGTTTCACGCCGCTTTGTGATGCCCAGGTAAGTATGTTCTACTAAGTGTAGGATAGCTGAGTACTGACATCACATTAGTCGAGATCATGGGAGGTCTCGATCGCTGAGGTCGTCGCTAAGATCTTATTTGCGATTGGGCACTTTGTGATATATCGGAGGACGAGGGCTGATGAAAAGAACAATCTTGCGGATGGAATGGGTGGCGCAGTTACTGATTTGGTGGAGGACTTTTAAGTGACTTGTGAAAGACAGAGCAATCGTGCCTAAGTACTTGAATCTACTGCGGGCACCGAAGGGCCGAGAAGATGAGCCATATCCACGAGGGGCTAGAACATAGTGTAGCCACCTACACCGTGTCACTCCTCTTATCTTCACCAGCGAGACTCAGCACTTACCATCAATTTTGATATCCGTTCCGGTGATGAATTTTCCGGCATCGCTGCAAAGTAATATCACTGCACCGGTCAAGTCTTCAGGATCTCCAATACCTAATGGACTCTTTTCCAGCCACAGCTTCCTCAAGCCAGCTTGTGATGGCCCACCAGACAGCCTTGTATTCATGATACCTGGAGACCCCTGCCGGTACCAATTACTTTTCAATGGCCTAATTCCCGAGTGAATGAGCTGGGAGGTGGTTCCATTCGGTCCCGTTCGGACTTCTCTTGGGATTGGCGCTCGACATCGTACAAAGATTGTTTACCCAGAGAAGTCATTTGCGAGTTTGCCTTGCAAGGCTGATATCTCTTGGCGCCAAGAACATGTCAGGCTACCGAGATGGACATCATATACAGAGAACAGTGAGCGGGTACAGTAAGTGCATCTCACTCATCATAATGCTGTCCTATAGGATAAACAGCACTTTACAGACAGATGACGTGAGGAAGGTTCAGATCCGCTGATGCATCAACTGAGACGGAATTCCTCTCTCTTTTGCTCATCCTCTCTAAAAGGCGCAGAGCAGATCACAAAATCGAGCACGCTAAAAGAAGCATAGGATGTGGACAGTGTGGGCTATGGTCGATTTTTCCGGCTGTACGAGGCACTGCTACACCATCAAAGAGGACAATGTCTGCCTTTTACTCTATTTCGTTCAATTCGAGCAGCAAATGAAATCTGAAGTAGACGGTATCCCATTTTCTAGACTAAGACCTATCCGTGCTCCCTAGACGCATTGGTACAAGACTTATTCTGCTCATATTGAAAACTTTGCAGCTCCTCTTATTCTTTTGGAACATCAAGGTATTTTCCAATCATAAAGCCAAGCCTGATCGTACCTCTGATACTCGTGCCTTTCTCGACCCTGATAGTGTAATGCTAGCTTGGCAAGCTTAAGACCGAGCAAAACATCAATGACGCTGTTTCTCTGTTCACAAGCGATGTCTTGCACCGTTTGCGTGAGATCTTCGAAGACAACGTCATGCGAATGGCGGATTAAAGCACAGCACATGTTTATCCACCGGCCAATCTCTTGAACATCTGTAGTGGCTTGGTGTTGACGGAACTCAATGGCTTTTGGTCGTGTCTCATCGAGCAGTGAATGGATGCTGTATGCCAGGTATGTGTCTGGGAAAAGGCCCACAAGGCTCTGCAGATCCGGGCATGGCTGGACTTTCATCGCGATTTGAAAAGGGCTCAACTCCGAAAACCGTGCTGTCTGCCGTTCAACTCTCTCATTATCCACTACCCTTTCCGGAGGATGCAGGCTGCTTAAATGTGACTCAAAACTCGTAATCAAGATACAAAATTTCTTGATGGTATGCAAGTCAAAGCCTTTTTTGTTTCCGACATGGACGTTCAAGCCGCAAAAGGCTCTGTCCGTCAGAACGTCGAAACGCTTATCCAAAGTCCGAAAAATATGTTTCACCTCATATAGTGATTTCCTTGACAGACGAAAGACTGGAGACATGATCTTGACGTCGCAATACGAGGTATCAGAGTCTCCTAAGCCGAAAAGCGAAGAGTGGTGGATTGCTGGTTCACTGCCTATCACCCATGCCGAGCGACTGCGGGTTCCTGACGAGAGTTGCACTTGATGACCACTGGCTGCAAGCTCATGGACAATGTGCTTTCGTAAAGTGTCTGCCAGTCTGTCGTCAAGCATCGAAGGCGCTGAGGGCCCTATTTCTTCCAAAGCTGACAGGTATGTATGGCGGTTATATCGGATGATGAATTCCTGCTCTATGCTGAATGTGGGCCTTAGTGGGCGGGCCATTTTAAGTTTGTATTGGAAGGTTGGGGAGCTATTGGCGAAGATGCGAAAGGTAAGTTAGACGTCGGTCGGAAGGCATTTGAAGCGTCATAGAGGAGGAAAATGTCTAGGTAGCATAGACAAAGTAGCACAAAGATTCAAAATTCTTTACAAAGGAGACCGCATCAATGAATTGTTGAGAGCAAATGTACCAGCAATCGCGGACAAAGAAAATGACTGATGAATCAATCAAGGGACTCAAGTATGACATGCTTCAACGGTCACATCATACCGCCATGCATGACCAGCTTTGGTTGAAGCAAGCTTTCTATTCAGTAGGAGGTAGGAAGTCTGTTACGATATCCCCTTTGAAGGTACAGGGCGTTCTCCTAGCAGAAGCCTACCAGGTTTCTTTCCCTCATGAGTACCGTCATTTTTGTCTCCACCATTTCTGTCTCTTACTTCTTTAATCTTCCTCTACCACTGCACCTCGCCTTCTTTCTTTGTCTCAGCGCTCCAACCATCGTTACCCGTCTGGACAGGAGCAGAGCCAGCAGCCCAGTCTGCCCCTTCAGCATCCCACGTAGAGCTTGGTTGAGCACCGGCTGTATTGGAGGCAGCACTGAAAGCAGCGGCGCCACCCGGGGTACCGCCAGGGACCTCCCACTCCGAGTTGCCAGCAAAGCCCTGATCGATAGCTTGCGGTCCCACATCGTTCACTCCGGGTACCTTCTCCTCCTCGACCCCTGCCGAGTCCTTGTTCTCCTCAGCCTCAGGGTCGCGATAAAAGTACAGATCCACCATGACATCCCACTCGGTCTCTCGATCGGCGAGGGTTCCTCGTAGACGGAGAACCTCGCGAGCCAGCATCCACCAAACTAGGCCAATAGCATGGCGACCCTTGTTGTTTGTTGGAATGGCAACATCAACGAACTCGGTGGGTGAGTCTGTATCACAGAGAGCGACGACAGGGATGTTGACATAGGAAGCTTCCTTGATAGCCTGGGCGTCTGTTCGGGGATCGGTGACGATGATGAGACGGGGTTCTTTGAACGAGCGAGTGATGTAATTGGTGAAATTACCAGGCGTGAAACGTCCGGCGATAGCAACAGCACCTGTATGAGCAGCAAATTTAAGCACAGCGCGTTGGCCGTAAGGACGGGCAGAGATGACGGCGATGTCGGCTGGGTTATCGACAGCGGCAATGATACGGGCTGCAAGGACGATTTTTTCCCTGCACGCTGTGTTAGTGGACAACAGTGGGGTATAGAAATTTCTAATTGTCATGTTCACCATGTCTTGCCGATGTTGATCACGTTGACGCCATCAGGACGGGTCTTCCAGAGGTATGGCTCCATGTGGACCTGTAGGTTCTTAGAACCAATGTGGCATTGAGCTGAGAGCAGCATCTCAATGTCTTGTGATGTGGCATTGAAGATGGATGGGAGATTGCTGGGCGCCATCTTGACGGTATTGCTATCTGAGGAGGATGGAATACCACAAAAAGTTGTCGCTCGAACGCCTACTCATCAACATTTCGCGAGAAGTTTGTGTGGGGCGCTAATGTAAGTTTGCACTCGCGCTAATTTAGTGGACCGCGTACGGTATGATATGCAGATCCCGTACTTTTCCTTCGATGACTATGTCTCTGTCTTAGACTTGGATGGCATGATGGCATGCCAAACGACGAGGCACATACCAGCGCGTGCTACATGTGGTGAGCCGTCTACCTTTCATTCCTTCTACTACAGGAACCCGCTAATAGATACATAGATTTGTTATGGAATACCGCCCTACAAACCTTTTCCACTCCTTTCCCTATCTCCTGCAACCGCTCATTTTCGACTACCGCTAGTCGTGCCACAATCATCAAGAAGACGAGAAGACAAGATCCTCGTGACACTTATGCCCTTCGCCAAGCCAAAGCTCGCAAAGACGCCAATGTTAGCCGTCAAGCTGTGCTAAAAGAACAAAGAGTGAAGGAGCTTGGAGATCCAATTCGAGGCATTCCCACACCATTTGTGGAGTCCTTTGATACTGTCGTACCTCAAAATGTTCAGATGAATGCAAATGAAGTCTCTCTGGAAGCCTTGAGAGCAAATCCAGACAGGTCCCCATCCTCGCCATTACACGAATCAAGGGAGAATCACCTGGACCATGGCATTAAGCATGAAGAGCTGGCGAAGACCCTCGATTCTTCACGCCTACTTACGGAGCCACCCACTACGAATCAGCTAGACCCAGGCCAGGAAGATGGTGTACAAAGGATGCGGGAAGCCCGGCATGCAAATGCCGCAGAAGCAGTCCGACGCATTGTCAGCCTTTCTAGCGGTAGCAGTGAGCATCGCACAAAAAAGAATGTCGAGCGAATAGTAGAAACTTTTGGACGGCATAATACGGACAAGACTGTGAAGCCGAAAGCGTCTACGGCCGTGAAGCGTAATCTGTTCGCCGATGAACCCAAGCCGACACCACGGGCAGGGCCGGACACAGGGTCCTCGGAGGTCCAGATTGGGATCCTGACCGCAAAGATCCGTGTGCTAGCAGATCGATATGAAGGCGAGAATCGCAACGATAAGATTAACAAGCGGAACTTGAGACTTCTGCTACATCGGCGGCAGAAGCTCTTAAGCTACATGGAAAAGAAAGAACGGGGGTCTGGACGATGGCATTATATGATCGAGACATTGGGGTTGACGCCCGCATGTTGGAAAGGCCAGATAGCTGTTTGAAGATTTGGGCCCCAGTATTCTAATGAGTTTGGCGTCTCGAAGACCTTTTTCCCACAAGTACTTAAGGCCGTAGCTTGATCACGGCTAGTTCACTCTTCGAACCGCGAAAGCAAGTGAGAGCGTGCGACGGAAGAGGGTCCTCTTAGGCGAGCTTGTAAATCTGTAACTTCATCCATAGTCACGCGCAACTAGGGTCTATTATATGATACATATAACTCTGCTTCTGCCAACGTGTAGCCATCTTGACTTCACGTGTCTGAATGTTGTGATTGGACACCTAGCCGAGGTGTTTGAAGAAAGCACGCTAATCAAAACAATCAACCCTACGCTTGCTGCCGCAAACTCCGACGCAAAGCTCTCAGAAACCTCCGCAACAACACGATCCTCACATCGATGACATCCCACCACTGTGTTCAGCAGCATCATACTTTCAACTCATCCAGCATCGACGTATGAGCCTCGCTTCATCTCACTTGACACAAACACTAGCGGACGTCACAACACTCCTGGGCCTTGGCGCCCCTCTCCACCTCATTCATCCTTCACCATGAAGACACGGCATCAGAGACAGTTGGAGGAACAAGGTGGTGCAGTACCGTCGCCACCACATATGCTCACCGATGCGCCTCGACCAAAGCGCACCCGAGCACCCAAGTCCAGCGCCGCCGAAGGCTCGTCATCGAAGTCACAAACCTCCTCAACACAACCCTCCTTATCCTCCACGCGGTCCGGTCGAATAACCCAGCGAGGTCGAGGTCGCGGTGGTCGGCGCGCTCCCCAGCCTCATGTCACCCCCCATGAAGATTCTCCAGAAGCTTCGGACACCTCTACACACCAAGATGCTTCGGCACAGTCAGACACATCTGAGCAAGCCGATGAAGGCGAGAGACGCTCGACGGAAGACACACATGGTGAGACTCCCACATCTCTTTTAGGTACAGCATCACATCCCGTGTTTGCTCCAGTTGGCATTCCCCCACAAGCAAGCCAACAGCCTGGAACTTTCCCCGTGACCACCTCCGCACTCCCTGTGCGTGTAAGTGGAATTCCAGATCCTCTCCATTCAAATACACATCCCGTGTCTGCTGCTGGCGCTATACCCCCCTCTACTCCAATCGCACAGCCCGTGCCAGAGAAGAGCAGCTCTTCGGAGACTTCTCGATTGTTTGCTCGACTCCTATCATCCCCAGAGTCTCCAATTACCCTAGGGACGCGTCCTCCCGAGTCTGGTTATACAGGGAAAATCCAGGGTATTGCTCTCATTGAGGCACTCAATCCGTCCCCTGATCCCACTCCAGAGAAACCAGTTGCAGCACAGTCTAGCGCGCATGACGTTGGAACTACCTCGCTTGGAGGGTCTGCTGGAGCGCAGCCTGAGCTTCCAAATCCTGCTGTTCCTCAACTTCCTACTGTTACCCCTTATGGCTTACCGCAAATGTACCCGATTATCAATCTTCCTGCAATGCTCAAGGAGCAGTATTCCATTATGCACATCGTTGTCAATTCCCACGCTCCAACAGATGGGACGTACGGCCCATGGGGTCCTACTGAGAACGTGGCGATCGCAGTGCCTACAAACCAGCTCCCATACCATGCCCTTCTGGCAGCAACTATGAATCCTGAGACAGCCAAGGAATTGCAAACGAACCCCGTCATCACAAAGATCTTGAACGAATCCAAGCTTACGCAAACTGTTGATTTAGAAGTCAATTGTTGGGCTCAAACACGCACGCACGACTATGGAGACGTCATTACGATTCAGCAACACGAAGCACGGGAGCGAACCAAGGGTGTACCTCGAGAGCCCGCCAAAAAGACTGCCAACGAGCCACGGACTGCCCCTAAGACTGCAAAGAGGTCGCGTGAAGCACTCGAAGAATCCGAAGCGAATGGATCCCCTCGCAAGCGCGTTCAAATTGTTCCTGCTGAACTTCCAGACTGGTATGACGAGCACGGTAATCTAGACCTCTCAAGGCTCTCGAAGCAGAAAGACCCCCAACCCAAGGCTGATGGGGCAGGAAGCACGATGCCCCGTGTTATCCGACGCACTTCTCTATTCGAGAACCAGCCGCTAACACAGAATCCATACGCCAATGATGAGGTTCCAGACACTCATGAGCAACCTATACAAGGCCTTTATGGAGAGTCGCAAGAGCAGGCTCCTCAAACTCCTCCTTCTCGTCGGTGGGGTATTTCGAGCTTCTTACCATCAGCCCAGACCGTTTCCAAGTTCATATTCGCGTCCCGTGGAACACCTTGGGCTGCTGCAGCGCCATCAAGAGATGATCTGAACCCGACAGCCCAGCGAGAGAATGCGAGTCGTGGCCCAAGAACGCAGCAACAGCCCTCGAAATCTCAACAGCGCCCACGGACCAAGCCGCGAGACGACAAATCAATCACAAACGTGCAGAAAGCGTCTACAAACAATGGTATGAGTCGTTATAAGTATGCATCAGGTGTGCGTGTAGTGCATGGTCAGATTAGGGACACCCCGAGCCTATATCCACCAGCGACTATCTTAGCAACAGTTTCGCCTCAGGGAAGAACCCCACGAGAGATCATAAATGGCAAAGGTCCGAGAAACGCAAATAGTGTCTCAAATACCACAGGTCCACAAACTGCAAACGAGGTCTCCAATAGCACAGGTCCGGAGCTGCATGTAGAGATTACTCGTAGTCCCAGTCCGCAGTCCAAGGACTTAGCACGCGTTGACGAACCTACACACCTTAGATTCAACGATCGATTGATAACTCACGATGAGGCCGGGGAGTATGTCATGCTCAAGCGTGAGAAAGACGAGGTGCGAGAGTTGAGACTGAGACTAGAGCAAGAACAATTGCGTATTGCCAAAGAAAAGAAAGATTGGGAGGAGCAGCGAGCTAAGCTTGAGACCGCCCAAATACCTGGCAAGAAGCGAAAGCGTCTGCCCTCACCCGACGTTATCCCGCTCCCACCAGGCGGTGGTTTTGGCTTGCACCCTGACTATTTTGATTACATTTCATCTGACGAGGAGGAATCTGATCAGGAGCAAGATACACCGACCAAGCCCCGACCGAGCAAGAAGGCTCGTCTCAGCATGGAAGATCCCCTGAGCGCTGCTCCGTATGATGGTGGACATTTCACGCTGCCAGCAAAGAAATCTGTGGTCAATAGTGGTGATTCATCGAACACTGATACTGCAGTCACTTCAGCCCAGAATGCATCGACAACCACGCCTTCAGTTCAGCCTGGAAGATTTACTGTGCCATCACCATCCGATAGTGACGATGAAGAAACAGCTACGCACGCACGAGATGCTGAGAGCTCGCCTACGCCGTCTAAGCTTACAGCCCCTGACGCGAGCAATGACGATGTGGCACCCGTAAAGGAATTGGACCAGCTAGACCCTGTGGAGAAGGCTCGCCAGAAGATCCTCAAGCACCAGCCAACTGTTGGCAGTAGACTTAGACAGTCGAGCCGTTTATCTGCTTCGACTGCAGGATCTGATGCCGGGATTGAGGCAGCTGAAGCGGACACTCAGTACGATGATTCTCAATACGACCCGAGGCAGCCCCACATTCCACAGGCCATCATCGAGGCAATAGAGCTCAACAAGAGCATGAACGCGGGTAAATCCACCTCTCTTCAGATTCCAGAAGCAGACGACGTCTCTGCCGCAACGAATCCCAATGCTGACGACGATTGGACCGAAGAGCAGACCCAATGTCTTCAAGAGGCGATTCAGGATATGTTTGACGGTTTATTCGAAGAGTTCGCCTACGATGCATATAGAGACACCTTACCTGACAAGCTTCGCGTACATCTTGACAAGAAAAAAGCACCTTTTGAAGACGCCGCGGATGCGGACGAAGAGATGGAGCGGGACTTCCAACAGTGGAAGGCGGTACAAGACGAGGAAGAGGGCACTGCCACCGTCTCCAGTGAATCCACAGGCACAGACCAACCAGCCCCGTTTGTGTCAGCTTACCAGGACGAAAATCTCGACGATAAAGTTCGAGCCTTCATTGATGAGACTTGTGCGCCCGAGGATGATCCGGCAGAGTCTGAGATGGGGGAGTTTGAGGAGCATTTCGAGGCATGGAAGGCGGCGCAGGGTGTCGCGACATGAGAGTACATACAATTTTCACGGCGTTCTCGGAGTTTCGGTTTTTCTTTTTCTACACCAACGGACCGGTGCCTCTGTCTTCAGCAAGTCGAATGGAACATCTTTCCGCGGCCCCCCTTCCACCGAATCCATGGTCAGTCACTTGGTCGCTCTTTTTGAGCGGCTCGGATGACTGATCAACCCTGCTGCCTTGCTCTCTTGGTGCTCCTTTGGAGCGTCCGGATGACGTGAGGCAGTGGGGGGATGAGGTGGTCGGGGGTCTGCTGTTTCTTCGTCGTCTGTGTGTTGTTTGGGTCCTTCCGCGGGCCCCCTTCCCCCGAATCTATGGTCAGTCACTTGGTCGCTCTTTTTGAGCGGCTCGGATGACTGATCAACCCTGCTGCCTCGCTCACTTGGCGCTCCTCTGGAGCGCTCGGATGACGTGGGGCGGTAGGGGGATGAGGTGTTGGGGGGTCTGCGGGTGAGTGGGACAGGAGTTTCAGGGGTTCGGGCATGGGAAGGCATAGCATAGATACCCCAGACGCGGATGCAGCGAGTTTTCAATGAAAAGCGTTCTCGACAGATATACGATTCCATTGAGACCTTGGTGACTGCTATAACCTTGACTACCTTCTCCTCGCTCCATGTTTCCGCCGTGTTAGTGCGATCGAGCCATGCTCAGATAATGTGATGGCCACCCTCACCCCCAGCCTCTGCCCTCCCGAAGCTTTCCTAATGTATTCGACGTCCTACTTTGATACGGAACTAGAATCCTAGCATACGATCGCCATGAGGTGATACGGCGCTGGTAGTAATGCCTCTCATTCACTTCACCTCATCCAAGTCAGCAACCACCAACACCTTAAAAAACACCTCTAACACTTGTGCATCCCTCAATAATATCTCGCCAACACTTTTCACGCACCCAAATCTCAAGCCTACTCACTTGCCTATTCAACTTATCATCCAAGAGTCTCTACTTCACTATCTGTAACACCCGAAAGCCTGGCTCGTCAGATGCCGTTGACCAAGACAGGACATAGCGAGAAGTCTGCAAAGATGGATTATTTAAGGGGGTTCACGACGAGGAGTGTGAGCGATAGCAGGGCTCATGAGAGGATTCCTGAGAGGGTATGTTTTATTCTCTTTCTCTTTTGTTTGCCGATTTAAAATCGTATTGTGCGACTCCACGTTTTCTGATTCTTTTTCTGGTTGAATCTTTGAAGTACGAAAGAGTCGGTCATGATGAGACTTCCGACTTTAGCGATTTCGATCGCTGTCTATATCACCAGCTCCGAGCCGGGTCTGCATATTGTGTGCAAGCAGACTTCGCAGCACATCTCACACGGCAGTGAAGAAAATTCTGAAAGCGAGTCCTCACTCATTTCTCCGTGCAGGCAAAAACCCCTCCACCACCCCCCTACTCGATCCCCCGTTCAGCCACCTCAGCGAACATCAACAGCAGCGTGCGGCCACCTCTTCCAAATACCGATCCCTTACCCACCGACCCAGGCGCTCGCGAGGGCCTCCTCAACCACCATGCCTCACAGCTGAAGAAGCTAGCTGATCGAGTCGAAAGCGTCAATGAGTGGATTGAAATGGATGGCATCGTGCTGGAGCGCCTGTTATCTGACGTAAGATTTCAGGTTCATAAGGAACATACGGAAAAAGCGGAAGCGGTGAGGAATTTTCCTAACCAACTTGCCCTTGGAAATGCTTTGGGAGCTAATATTCCAAGATCGAGCTTGATGCAGGACCAATGAGCCCACCAAACACCTTCCCATCAATCCAACACCGCAGCAGAAGTGCAAGTAGCAACCGCTCTCGAATCCCAACCGTGCATTTCGAGACCCCGGACGGCCGATCATCAAGCGAAGTGGAGATGACCCAGGAAGAAAAAGTAAAGGCGAATTGCAATATTCGAGATATCAGAGAACGCATCAAATCAATGAAGAGATGGCGCAAGGAATTGGAGCGAAGCGTGTATTGGCAGAGGGAGGAATATTGGCGGATAAAGAAGGTGATGGGGAAGGAGCGGGATTCGGATGACTGGGGTAGGATACCGGGTGAAGATGGGTGGGGCGTTGGTGGGAAGACGTGGGAGAAGGGCAGGTATGTTGTGAGCTGCTCCCCCTACAAATTGCTTCGATGGAACCAGATCAAGACTGACGAACGGATAGCGGACGCTTGCCTACTCAGATCGAATGGGAGGTTATGTTTGCTCCGGAGAGGACCGTTTGGGATGAATATGGTGCTCGCCCGAAGTTCTAGTGAAGTGACTAGATATTGGCAAACCGTGTTGTCGCAGCGAGAATCCCTACAGAAGAGCATAAGCGGTTCGCAGATACAAGCACGAAGGAGATATGGATGCTAATGAGTTTTTGACATGGTGTCTTCAACGGAATCGACGAAGCTATACTTCAGATTGGGTATCACAGAATATGGCAAATTTAAACACGAAACCATGAAACCTGTCATATCCTTAATTCCGTGCCTTCACCTCATCGATCATCCGTTCCAGCTCCAGCTGCTTTTCGCGCTCTACTGGGGTCATATGCTGCCACTTCTCGTGATCTCGCTTCTTGTGCTTCTTGGTTCTTCGGACCTCCCGCTCATCGCGAGCATCGAGCTTGTCACTCCAAGCTCGTTTGTGCTTTTTGTCCTTTTGCTGAGCTGAATCAGCTTTCGTGAGAGGAGTCTTCTGTGGGTTCATGATAGCTTCTCGTCTCATCGCCTCCCTTCTCTTGTCCTTGTACGCATAGTCGCTCCAGTCCAATTTGACGCCTAGCGACTTGTCTCCGTTCCATTGTCTCAATTCTGGCATCTTTGGAAGCTTTAGTAAACCCCAGGAACTGCCAAGGTCGGCCCAGTCGATGTCACCAATGCTAAAGATGCTGGTCGCTTGATGCTTGCTGTAGGCTTGCACAGAGCTAACGAAAGCTTTTTGAGCCTTGTCATGAAGGGCCCGGTCTGCCAAAACAATTCGACGTATTTGATTTGTCGCATTATTAGCATCCTCCTCGGCGATGTTGACGGTAGGCGTGTCCAAGGGTGTTACAGGCGTGTCTCGGACCCTGAGGAATCGTGTATAGTCCTCCTCAGCGCCTGGCCGTAGCAGGATAATACTCAAACCTTTTCGGCCAGCCCTCCCTGCCCGACCACATCGATGTAAGAAGACCTTAGGGTCCGTGGGGGGATCAATTTGTAGTACCAGATCTACCGATGGGATGTCAAGTCCTCGTGCTGCAACATCTGTAGTGAGGAGTACTGATGGAGCAGCCGCATTCGAAAATGCCGTGAAGGTCTTCTCTCTCACGTTCGGAGGCTGCTTGCCATGAAGAGATAGGACCCTGAAGGCTTGTGCATTTCGTAAGGGCAAGACCGAGGCAAGGACATGTTGGAAATAGTCCACGGCAGCGCAAGTTGAGAAATAGATAATAGTCTTGTTAGGTATTGGCTGAAGGGTGGATAATATTTGGGAGACTGCCGGCAACTTGTGAGAGGCAGGTGTAATGAGATAGCTCATCTGGAGACTGAGGGTTGTCAGCGTCACTCCGTCGATGATCACCTTGACCTACCTGGACGGCGTCCTTCTGTCTACTTTGCCATTGGTACCTCTGACTTTTACTTGGATCTTTATAGGATTCCGTAGCCCCACACGAACAATCGAATCAACCGCTTCAGAAACGCTAGCGCTGAACAGTCCCGTCCTTCTCTGTTTTGGTAGCCTGCCCAGTATCCTCTGCAAATCGTCTTTGAACCCCAGATCTAATAGTCGGTCGGCCTCATCTAGCACGAGCATTTCAAATGAGGACTGTGGACAATGGACAGAAGGTGAATTGAGTAATTCTAAGAGCCGACCGGGGGTCGCTATCAAGAGATTCGGAGAGGTTTTAAGGAAGATATTCAGGTCCTGAGCCACACTTGTATTTCCTCCAACCAGAAGCTGCGGTATCACAACCGGCGTTGACGAAGGGTATGATGGTTGGGGTTGCTCGGTCCCCAGATCACTGCAATCCTCCTCTGGGAGCTTCATCGCTGCCGCTGAGGGCCCATGGAAAGCCAATAAATCTTGCATCACCCTATGTATCTGTGATGCGAGTTCTCTCGTCGGCGAAACAATGATACTGCTCACATGATGCTTTTTCGTCCGTTCTTCCAACCGCAATATCTTCGACACAACGGGCAGGACATAGGCCAACGTTTTTCCCGATCCAGTCACTGCTTCAACAACCACATCCTTATTACCACTGAACAAGGGGATAGTAGACGCCTGTACTGGGGTCATTCGGCTGTAGCTACTTGTCATGGCCTGTAGCATCCATTCCGCAAGAGGAGGCGTAAGAGCTGCCCAAGCTCGGGGAGACGAGGGGTCGGTCTTCGCTAGGCCCTTCGGATTGCTCGATACCATGTTTCTAAATTGAATTGTCGACACAGGTAGAACTCTGTCAGCATCAAAATATACTAGCAGTGGACTGAGAATTATTAATTCCATCCTTGGCGCCCATTACTCCTTATCTTATCAGATTTCTTGGCGGCGGACGAGACTTGCCCGCGTGCTTCCATTTTGGGACCATTTGACACTTACTGGGTCCTGTCAGCAAGCTGATTACAGCAATGCAATATCGAGCACGTACCTCAGCCGTTGTCTCATCTTCTGATTACGGCCCAGGACAGAGTTCGTTCTTCTCAAGCTAGCGAGCTCAAACATGAACTCGGACAGACTCGGGCAGTAAGCCCAAACGACCGTCACAATAGCAAGTCTCGATCAATTCGCCTCTCCTCTCTACTCCACCTCCAGGACGTATATCTTTGAGCTCAAAGGTTTTGGTTTCCGCGCTGTCCCGGCGCTCCCGCCGTTTCATTCATTCAAATCCGTCTTCAATATGTCACAACAGTATCAAACGCCGAGTACACCACGGGTCCTATCTCCCTCACCAACTCCTACAGAATCCAGAAACAACAGCTACTTTGCTCCCATAACCCGCTCCGCCGCCAAACGACGCAAATCCCCCGACACCATATCCGAAGACGACGAGCCCTCATCCTCCGACTCCAGCCTCGAAAAACGCGCCAGAACCCGCAGTCGCAGCCCAAAGACGCTCGCAAAGCAACAAAAAGCCAGTAGCTCAAAGCCCGCCCAACCGAAAGAAAAGCCCCCGGACGCCTCCACAAACGGCTTCCTCTCCCCCTTCTCCGCCACATCCTCCACATGGCGCGACATCTCCCGCTCCCCCTCACCTCTCGGCCTGATCCCCATCCACAAACACTGGCGCTCATTTGTGCATCGCCACGAAATCCCCCGCAAAGCGCTCCACCTCTCCATCGGCTTCTTTACCCTGCATCTTTACACACGTGGAACTCACGCCGCGACCATACACCCCTACCTGCTAGGCGCTCTGATATCGATTGCAAGCACCGACTATGCGCGGCATACGTTCCCTAGCTTCAACCGGCTCTATGTTCGTGTGCTTGGAGCGCTGATGCGAGAGAGTGAAGTGGATGGCTATAATGGCGTGATATGGTATCTCTTGGGCGCATGGACGGTGCTGAGGTTCTATCCTGATGATGTGGCGGTCATGTCTGTTTTGCTGCTTAGCTGGTGCGATACGGCAGCCAGCACATTCGGTAGACTATACGGACGCTATACTCCACGTATACGGAAAGGGAAAAGTCTAGCGGGTAGTACAGCGGCTGCTGTCGTGGGCATGATGACGGCTGCTCTCTTCTACGGTTGGGCTGTGCCGAAATTTGGCTACGATGATGGTTTCCTATTCAGAGGGACATTAAGCCTACCAAATATGATCAGAGAGCCCCTCAGATTAACAAGCGAGCAAGGCACCGTGGGAGGATGGGTAGCATTGAGCATTGTCAGTTTCTGGAGCGGTATTGTAGCGAGCGCTAGCGAAGTCGTTGATATCTTCGGTTGGGATGATAACGTGACGATCCCCGTTCTCAGCGGGCTAGGACTGTGGGGATTTCTAAAGGCTTTTTGCTGATATTTTATGAATGATATAATTCTCAACTCATGATCACAGTCGCTACCTCTCGTTTAATTATTAGAGTAAAGCTAACATCAAGCCCATGCACCAAGTGTCCAGCCCACTTTCTCCCCCATACCCGCTCGCGGCATGTTCTTCTGCGGTGCCACACTAATCTCAGCCTCTTTCCTAGCTCCAGCTAGGCCATGCTGCAAGAAGGAATCTCTATCGATATCCACAATGCCTTTGATGCGAAGATTGGCCAAGAGACTCGCTCCGGCCCAAGCTCCTAGAGTTTCCACACCGCGAATGATGCCCGAAATAACGAATTTAGATTCTTTCTCCTTGTCACGTTGGAGTTTCTCATCGATCTGGTCTCTGACTTGAGGTTCTTGGGATGCTGGTACTTTGGGGTCGTCAATTGGATCAGGATCCTCGGAGCTTGATGCCAGCTTCCGTGCACTTGAGTTCGGTGTGCCCTTTGGGGTGACTCGTTGATTGTGGCTGATCTCCTTCAAACGAAGCCTTGCCTTGTCCGCTGCAGGACCAATAACCGGATCCCAATCGCGCTGTTCGACGAGTGCAGCAACTTCATCAAGGAGACGAGATTTGAGGCCAGGAATGTTGGACCCGCCGCCAGTGAACATGATGCGTGACATGCAGAGCGCGCGGACATCGGGAGGGAGATGCAGAAGGCTGTTGTAAATTAGGAGATGGAGTGGCTGCTCGTGGTCGTCGAGGTCGTGATCCTGCCGGGATTTGGCGAGTAGAGCGATCTCCGCTGGCTCAGCAAATTGAGAGAAGGGGATTTGGATGCTTTGCCTTGGTGATGAGGGCGACGGGATCGATAGCAGTGGGTCTTCGAGGTTCCTATTGGTCGGCGAGGGATGACTAGGCGTGTCCTCGGCAATGGGCATTTGACCTGCTCGATTCGAAACATCTGGTGGCTTGTTGGACAGCTTTTCCCCCTTCGTCTGCAAGCTTTGGCACCAAGCCATTCTGACCGTCGCCTCTTCAGCTTGCTCGAGATCGACACTCACGAAAGAGTTTTCTTCGTCGTCACCTTTGCTGCTTGGTGTTACTGAGGGTCCCTTCTTCTCATCATGACGTTCAAGAATCCTCGCCATCTCCAGTGTGACAGATCTCATTGCTCGCGTGGTCCAATGCTGGGAGACCTCACGAAACTCATATACACCCGTCACCACAGTCTCTCGCCATCCAATATCGACTATCAAACCAGAGCGACATCCTGAAGATAACGTGCTTAAGATAGGAGGAGATAAGAGAGTGATGCTTGGCACGAAGAAATTGTTGAACAACGTGGACAATAGCGTAGAAAGTAATTGATGAGGAATGACAGAGGGTATAACCACCAGTAATCGTCTTGCTTTAGAATCTAAGATTAGATACTTGGTATACGCCTCCCTCGCTGCTCGTTCGACCTTGTCTTCTACAATGCCCAGGTCGAATTTCCGCAAATCCATCCGCCAGAGCTCATGATCATCTCCCCAAGTTGCCACTCGCTTCCTTTTCATAGGCCTCTTGTCATAGTCGGGTAGCCATTTCCTGTAATCCCCAACTCTTCTTGATTCTTCAGGCCCAAAGCCCAATGTACATCGCGGGTAGCTGTCACCAGTGAATCCGGCGCTGAAATGACGCGTGCCGAACTCGAAGACAAGCGCATCTTCCTCTGCACGGTAGCTAAGGGACGGAGAACCGAGTGCGGAGGATCCACTCCTTTGCTGCCTAGGCGTGTGGGGTGAAGACGGTGATGCTTGGAGGTGTGAGAGGCCGGGTCTGATGCTGGAAGAGGGTTTACGGTCGAAATATCCTGGCGTGGATGTCATGACTGTGAGTGTACTTTAGTCGACCTATGAGAGTAGGATTGATGGCTAGAACGAGGGAACTCTCTCTGATACTGGCCCTAGCCCTAAGAGCTAGCATCTAGCGCAAGTGCTGAGCCGACTTTGTCACCTCCATTCCCTGCTAGTCGTGCACTATTGTATGTCTGCATCTTTGTATATCTGCACCTTGGTATGTCAAATCGTCAGCAGATACTGAATCATCTAGGTCGAAGGCAGAGTACTTTGGTCTTGGATACCTCTTCGCAGCATGATTGGCGGCGAGTTCTCGAGCAAGTGAGACATCCGATGTGGATGGTCTCCGCTTGCTAATTTGGGATTTACACCTTCCAAGGCCTCTCCACTCTATACAAACAGATATTTTCTCCAACCGTCTTTGAAAGTCTTTCGCAACTCGATCATTCACAGAACACACCAGACTTCAAACTTTCATTGGCTCTCACTCAACCTTCTCAAAACGACTACGCGCCCACAAGCCCAAGAGCAAAGATGAATAATACGGAGATCCAATGGGACGAGCCATTCGACTTCGACGCGTTTCTCAATCTTCCCAATGAAGTGGAAGCCGAGCATCCAAACGAGGCTGGGTGAGACTTTTTTTTTGGTGACTGACTGGCAGGTATAGTTCTTATTACTATTCCCCAACAGGCAATTCTGCGAACGCGCCTTTCTCAGTGGACCCTCATCTTGGAGGGTGTAAATTTGAACGCCAACTCACAAATGGCAATTTTGCTGTCGCCGAGGACGCAAAAGCCTTGCTGGATCCTCTGCTGGGAGGGAATGACCTTGGAGACCATAGCACCACAAACTATTCTGCCCCTGGCTTTCACGTCGACCGTCCCTCTGAGCCTCAACTTGAAAGCCTTGAGCCATGGTACCCATCCGCCATAAGCGAGCCGTCATGTCCAACACTACCTTCGGTGTCATTTGACCCTGAAAGCGAAATGCAGCCGTACATAGGCTCGGGTGGCTTCGCTCATCAGGCTGCCCCAGTCCCGGTCCCTTACGAAGATTCATCCAGCTTTGAGGATGAGTTCGAATCAGATGTTGATGATGAGCAGGGGCTGCAGCAGCACCATTGGCCGGTCGAAACTCAAGATGATTTGGAAAAAGGTCTGCCACGCGCGGCCCTCTTCCACACCCTTGGTCGACAGGCCACCTTTTTGGGCTTTCATAGTTTTGTCGCCAGAAAGGAGCACCTTGAACCAGCGCTCAGAGCAGGCTCCAATCTCGCTGGCATTCATAGTCAATCACGACCGATGTCTACTATTCGCGTGGATATACTTACTATTGCCCGACGCCTTGATTCTAAGATTCGTGGCCGGGAAGCGGCAACAGGCTGCAATTGCATGAACTGTCTTCATCTTGGCACTGACACGTTCATCAACGGAGAGCAAGGGGAATTCCAGTGCCGACTCCCGAATTGTGGCAGTATCTTCACCATCAATTATCCAAGGACACAACGCGCTAAGCATGAAAAATTCCATTTTGGAGTCAATGGGCGGTATGACTGTATTCAGCCTCAATGCGTTTTCAAAAACAAGACATGGGCTGTTCTCACTCGGCACTACACTGGCAAGCATTGCAGCGTGCCTGGACAACATTCTTGCCCAGAGACCGGCTGCAAATACAAAGGGGAGAAAGCCTTCAAACGCGCTGACCATCTTCGAAATCATATCAACGAGGTGCACAGGGGAGAGGCCCGAATCAGGAAGATCAAGCCGAACAAGAAGCAGGGACATAGCAAGACAGGTACGAGCGTTGCAGGGCATTCAAGTCTGACCATGTAGAATGAGGTCGACGAAAGAATCTGCTCGAGAATTAGACGGAAGTTTGATTTGAGGAAAGATGACTGGTCAGCTGGAGGCGGATAAGGGGAGAATGGCGAGAGAACGCCGCTTTGGTGAATTGGTCAATTAATCAACGTGGCATTCGTCTTGTCTATCTGCTGCTCTATCAAGTCGCTCATTCATCGTCTTCCAGTGTCAGAAATTCATTGGAGCTAGAGATAGATCACATAGGTTTTCCGTACTACGTCAAGGTCTCTACGTTACATTTTCACCCGCCATTGAAGCTTCAGTCAGATCACTGTCATTTACTCCAAGCTGAGCCCCGCCCGATCATGCCAGCTGTTATCGACATATCCCCGCTCAAAGATGCTGCGTAGTTTCCTGACGAGTCTCACGTGCCTTCTTTTGCCCCTCAACTTGACGCAACCCGTTAGTCAGCGTTTGCTGCCTGTTTCTTTCAGGTGGCATTGCCCTCCTAACCCCAACTCTAACCAATCTATGAGGGCAATGGAATTGAAGCAGCACCTCATTGGGGATCTGTGCCCTCTAGAAGTGACATTGATGGATGTACGATCTAACTATTCAAGAGCCTTGGCCGTCGCGTTCTACTAAAAGACTGTACTTTCTGGATCTTCAACCCTCAATGACTCTACGATCGAAATGTCCTGACTCAAAAGTCTTATGTGTAAGAGCAGGGGGCTCTTCGATATCGAAATCATTCAAGGAATAGATTGTTGGTGTGCTAGGTCTCGAAGTCATCAAATAGTACGCATGAAAAGGTCTTGTCATTGTAAGTTGATGGACTTGGATCAATGAAGAAGCAATACTCATGAGATTCCACTCGCTAAACATACAAAACACAAAATTCCTGCCATTACGGAGCACGGTTCATTCTCACACTCCTCGATCCCTCAGCACTACAAGGAGACAATCAATTTACTCGCAGACACGCCCTTCTTCTGCAAGTCAAGGGCACCTTGAAGAGACTCCAATCCTTCTCCAACAACTTTAGCATCCGGAGCCGCAATGTATGTCCCTTGTGCCAAAGCCTCTTCAAGGAAATCCACATAGACCGCTTCCCCCACCTCATTGTGAATAAGCGTAGTGCCGAAGACGAAATTAGTGCCAATACCTCTCGTTTTCGACTTGATGAAATTGGTGATCATGAAGGATACGAAAGAAAAAATCGTTCGCGGAATAATCAGATTCTTGGGCGGCGGATTAGGCGTCGGGTAGCTGACCATGGAGATGAATTTGTCGCCTTGGCATTTATGGAGGATATCCATGCACGCTTCGGCCGCGCCATGACCAATGGTGAGTGCTCCAGCAGTTATCTTGCCTCTGAATGCCTGGATCAGGTCATTGACAATGCTCTTGCTGTTGTAATCGAATGCTTGGCTTGCACCGAGCCGTTTTACGAAGTCGAAATTCCGTGGGGAGGCTGTTGTGATTACCTCATAGCCTGCTGCGACGGCGAGCTGGATTGCATTGCTGCCGACGCTCGTCGAGCCACCCCAGATGAGAAGGGTCTTGCCGGTCGATTTGGCGCGGGGAATGGTTGGAAGTTGGAGTCCGAGATGATCTTTTTGAAATAAGCCGCAGGCTGCGGTGGACTGGGCTACGGATTAGCCTTTTGCTTCAGGACACGCTGTTACACGCCCTACCACTCCTAACGGAAGTACCGCAGCACTTTCGTAAGACAATGTGCTTGGAATGTGCGACGCTACGTCGGCCAGAAGAACGGTGTAGGTCTGAAAGCCACCTTTTGCGGAGGTGTTTTGCTCTTTGTCTTGCCCAACTGCTTGGCCAAGAACGCGATTGCCTACTTTGAATCGAGTAACGGAGCTGCCGACTTCGATCACCTCCCCTGCAACGTCGGTGCCAAGCTGGATGGTCCCACGTCAGTATACCCCCACTAAGAGCAAAGCCAAGTTTGGACTGCAATGATGGAAGGCGGCTTTCACAGCTCGGATTTATAGAGTATCGGCGTAAGTCGCCTAGCAAAATACTTACAATAAAAGGGAATTTGAGCCAACCAAAACCCAAATTACCCTGGTCTCTCAATATCCAGTCGACAGGGTTGATGGCTACTGCATGATTCTTGATGACGATCTCGCCTTGTTGTGGGGAAGTGTAAGGGGCAGATTTGACTTCAAGTGACCCTGCTTTTGATGCATTCAGCCAAGCTGCAGTGTTGGTCGGCATTGTGGGATCGAGGGGGAGCACGAGAGAAGAGAATGGCTTGCAGTCCTTGATAAAGGTGAACGGGTGAAGGAATTATTTTCTTGAGGTGGTGTTGCTGGATGGCAGGTTTGGTACAGGAGCGAGATCTCCAAGGCATACATTGGACTCTTTATACATACTCTACTATTCCAAGCTGATCGGACACGGGTGTGAAACAAACGGCGCAATGTTCCTTCCGGTGCAAGCAGCTAACCGGTCATGGCCTCGCTGTACTCCTTGGAGTTGCTAATTTACGATTCTGCGGCGCGGTGGCGCCAGACCTAGCGTGATTCCAAAGTGCGACATGAAGTCAGCTTAGGTGGCTATTATCTAACTATATCCTAAAGAAGCTTAGCCTTGCGGCGATAAACACGGTATGAAAACGTTGTGAGCAAAAAGGACTCGATTTCAATATGCTAAGGACGACTTGTGACATCAAGGCTGGTACAAACATAAGATATCATTAGCAACGGTACCAAACTGTCAGTCCTCTCCAGCTTGCCATCATCAGGCATCAAGCCCCTGAGTTCGACAAAACAAACAACGTTCGACCAATCTTTTCCCCCAAAGTAGCTAGAAGCACCATTTAGATGCAATTCCCCTGCAGAAGTAGACCACAGAGAGAGATATGCCCTTGATGTTACTCCACCACTTGCTCCATCTAGCATACTAAGGCCCCATGTCCAGGTGTTGGAAATCAGGGTCTTCAGCCCTATGCCAACCTTTTGAGACACATAAAAACCACATCCAACTTCTCCATAGCATAATCAATCAACCATACAATCATCAAATATGACGTTCAATTGCCCGTATTCCAACACCAGGAGAGTTCCCGGGATTAGTGGGCCCTTTTGGATCCTAATGGTCTCAGTCAAAACCGATCCTCTGGAAGCAAGCTCATCCTAAACGTACTCGTGCGCGGCGTCTGATCAGCCTCGCGCCTTCAGTGATGGTACACAGTTCTTTCTTCTGCGTACACCGAGAGCAAGGATGCCGACGCTTTCGGTCACATTTGGCCTGTGCAATACTTAGTAACGAGGCCTGGACCGCTTGAAAAGGATGTAAGTGAGAGATGTGTACCTTTCGATTGTGACAGTTGTCGCACGCCTCTGTGAATCTGGTACGGGAAGGTCGTGAAGCCTTGCTTGCTAGAGTATGGTTACCAGAAGCTGGAGCTTGAGAATCTCTGGTACTGGTAGGACCATCAATTTCGTTGCCTTGGGTACGTTCGGCTTCGGAATTGCGGGACCGGGGTTCAAGGCTAAGGGAAGGAGCAAGACTGGGATCTGGGGAGCAAGACTGGACGGGGTTGAGGGATCTTCAACCGCGCAAGAACTTGTCTCGCTGGTAGTGGCGCTGATGATGGCGCTGGCGAGAGGACAGATCCCCCGGCAATTAGGCGTGAGGTCGGAATCTTTTCATGTCAGAAGCTAGAAATCTAGTTATGTTGTCCAGTCTGACATACCATTGATATGTAATAGTGGAGGAACAGTCAGGCCATATTTTTGATATATATTGTCGATGAGTCGGTGAGACCTCCAACTCTGATAGCCATGAGTTCCTGGCGATCAAGGCTGGCTGAGTCTGACTCCCTTGCCATGGACTTTGCGACATGATGGCGGAGGATGCTGTGGTGGAGTCATAAGGTCTAGTCGTTCCTACAAGACACTGGATCGGGAGAATGGCATAGATATGTTGGACTGCATCATCAGGATGTCTAGGGTGACATAAATGGGCCAGCAGCCCAAAAGACTTCTGGAATCAGGAAAAGAGAGGGTCCTGCTCAGCCATGCTACCCTAGACGGCTCTCCTAGGAATTATGAAGATGTCGAGAACCATGCTTTCAAGGGATTTGAAAATGGAAATTAGCTGGACCTGGTCGAAGATGTTAAAGATGATCTTAACCTCTTCGCTCAGTAATGCCGTTGTATTCTTTGGGCAGAGTTCACTTCTATTCACTTCATAACACTCTGCTAAACATAATTCGTCTACGCACCTAGTTCTAATATACCTTATAGCCCTACAGGTGTGAGTAGTCTCTCTTCACTTATCGGCTAGTACAGTCGGAAGGAGTGTGACTTCATTGTCTCTAGGACAAAGTTAAATCAATTTGGTCGAGCACGATGAGGAGAACTGAACTCGCAGATCATCTTCATGTGACTAAAAACTAGAATGGTTAGTCCGTTATCTTAGCTCATGGACTCTCAGAATGCCAGTATCCAAAGTACGTTGCTTGCCAATGGTTGAAAAATCCGTCATTCCATCCGAAAATGGTACCACGTAAGCCGACATTTGTCAAATTTGCCATGTACGATGTCGGTGCTTGGGAGTGCATGACCACTGTTACTCTTTGCGTCATGGTTGGTGGCAGCTCCAAAGCGTAGATGACACGATAGAATAGAGTGATGATGAGTACAATGAGTCCGGAGAAGATCGTCCCCCATCGTCGTTTCATTTTGATCCCCCTCCATTCTGCTGTACCATTCACCAGGCTCAAGATTAGCAAATCAAGCGCTCCCAAAACTAGCTCAATACTCGTGCCGATGACTGTACCTTTCAGCCATTGTTGCTGCCATACGCCGGGAATCTTAATACGCCCTATATCTTTGCTGACGCTTTGATTGACATCATAGACATTACAATTCCCGTCAATCACTGCTTTCCCGAATGGCTGAAAGAGTGGCGAGGACCATTGAACTCGCGGTGGAGTCGAAGACGCCTTGACTGCCCGAGAAGCGTTCACAAGCCCGATGAGTTGCAGGACAAAGACTGCAACAAAGAGGAGAATGGCGATGGTGGCCGTATAGACGGTCGGATCGCGGTAACACCATAACGCCCGTTGCGATTTGGTACCCATATTGATAGAGCCTGCACGGTTTCGTAGGGTGATAGGGCGGTCTTTTGAGCCTGAAGTACGAAATCGCCGGGCTTGAAAACGGGCCAAAACATTTGATAGATACTGAGATGCTGGAATGTTTTGACCATCACATCGGCGTTCTTGTGGTCTGTGACTGCTCTCTTGAACCTCGACGATCACAATCTGATTTCCCGCTACCGCCTTTTTGGCCTCAATGATGAGGAAGAGAACCTGCAGCATGCTCCCTGCATCAATAAAAAGGATGACTGGCGTCCAGACAAGCACTTTCGCTGGATCGAATTGAGTCGACGGGGCAGCTTGCGGGTAAACAACAGTAGTGATGAAGGTGAAGACAAGGCACCAAAATTGCACTATTTCCCAGCGTACCACGCGAATGATCACTACAGGTAGGTGTATAATGGTGACCACGACGGTGTGTATCCATGGTATTAGCGCACCACCAGTATCGGGCCGCAGGTACGAGGTCCCAGTGAAATTGTGCAGAGCATTGGACTCCGCTTCTGCCCAAGTGATGGCTGATCTCCCAATTGTCGCATTGGCCGTGTTGTTGCAAAGATTCATGGTGCCTTTTCCTACGTTTTGATCCTATCAGAGAAGGGTCCGCTGCCCACCTGAAGTAAATGATTGACGTTGGAGGGCTCTTGCATCTCTTTCCTGCACCAATGTAAGGGGCAACCGAAGATGCAGCGAACCAGAAAATGCTGCTCCAGCATTCATGGCAAAAACACAAGGCTGGATGCACAGGGACCTTTTCTACAGAACCCGACTCTCTTGTACAGTCGTTGAAAACCAACAGTCGTCAAGAAAAGAAGGCATTTTGCCTACATAGGTGGCAACGCGGCCAGCTCAAGGCTGATCCACTCGACACGATTGCTGCCTGAAACCAGCAGACTTCAGTCCTGTATTATCGGATTAAGACGTGGAAAAGGTAAAATGCTTAACAGAAGAAAGGGGAGCAAGATAGGAGGTGTTGCTGGCAACACCGGTAAGGCTAGCGAGACACGTGTTATACCGAAGCGATGTAGAAGACACCAATCATCTCGATCATATCTGTACTACCAGAGGGTATGATAGGTGTCATCACCGTATCAGACTATTCACTTGCATAGCATCATACGTGCAGTATGGCGAGTCTGCAGCTAGTCTATCAGTAACGGTTGCCACATCCTCCTAGTCGCTTGTGGAATAGGACCTAACCGTACGATTCCCCGCTACTCTCGGTGTACCGAGTAGCGAGGAGTCGTACGGTTAGCAGTCTTGCCTGAGAGCACGAAACATGCCTCGCGGCGCTGTTTCTCAGGTTTGCGGCATGAAGAATGATTGATTACTGCCGTCAACGTCGAGCTCATGTCTTGTAGGCTGAGTGCGTTATAATGGGAACTCTAAATCCCGTCTGCTGTGGCTTATAGAAAGCCATATGTTTGCACTTGAAAGCTGATGGCCCTGTCATCCATGTCATTCCAATCACGTTTCTCATGCTGCGAATCTCCGAAAGGCACCAAAGGGTGTCAGCGTTTCTTCATCAGCCTCTCATATGCTTAGTTTTGGAGCAAACACTGGGTCGCAATTCTCCCAGTCCGCTCTGACTCGGTATCGATAGGTTTGAATGACGTGCAAAGAGGGATTCTGTTTGCATCGTGCTTCCACTGGTGGAGCGTTGCTGGAGACGGCTCCCATGAATGACTCCACCTTGCCTCCGCTTTCCTGTGATTCATGGTTAGTCGGCAGGATTGTGGCCCTGATTAGTTGAATTGTCAGAGTCTGACAACCATTTTTGGGATCGTGAAGTCTAGCGCTAGTGGCCGCAGTAATGAAGCCTAAGGTAGAACTAGGCCTAGCGCGAGCTCTTAGCGGTTTTGACAACATCTGTGCCTCGGATTCCGGTAGAGAATGGCGCATGCTTTCAAGGTCCAGCAGCATCAACACCAGTGTGTTCCGTCAGCTTTGATGTCTAGCCCTACCATAGCTGACCCTCGGTAGTTGTTGGAGTCCTTCGAGCCTGAAGACGCGAAAGCCCGTATTCGTACTCTCCGAGATTCTTAGGTTACTAGTCATCCGGACTGCATATCAAATGTCTCAATTGATGTCCTTATTTCTTCACATGTCTATGCATGGGAATGGAAATTGAGCCGAAGCTCTTCAGACTACGGTCAATAGCTGTTCAGCATTTGTTTTGCAAATTAATTTAAGATCATGTTTAGCGGCTTTACGCCATCAGAACAAGGGACCAAACGAACGCAAAGAACACACAGCAAGTCCCGAAAGGGTTGCGGCAACTGCAAAATAAAGCGGACCATTCAACGCTCAGAGCGTGATGCCATTTGGGCTGCCACTATCATTTTCGGCTCGATAGCGTTCTACCACGTTGACGCCGAGACCCCAGAAGAAGCATGGCCACTGAGGCCTGATTCTCCGTTGGATCTCAATTGGCTATGGATGAGCGATGGGAAGCAGGAAGTATGGAAGCTGAGCCAGCCACTTAGGCCAGACAGCGTTTCGCAAGACTCCGCTCGCAACTACCTACATTTCCTAGAAGCTCCTCCAATGGTGCATCTGTGGGAAGCTCTTCCTCCAATCCTCATTGGGCTCTGCGGGCTCGAAGACACCTCAACAGTCCACACCAATTCCTACTATGGTACTGCATCCTCCCTCGCCCAATCCCTCAACCTTGACAATGTCCTTCCCGTCAGTATGAACTTTATTGCCTTCACGATGAACATGACTCTCGACTACAAGCGACTATTGAAACGAAAAGATCCTTGTGCGCTGCTGCTTTTAGCCTACTGGTATGCCAAAGTCTGCCAGTATCCGCATTGGTGGATTTACGGCCGAGCAGCGATGGAGCTGCCGGCCATCTGCATGTACTTGGAGAGGTACCATCGGCACAATACCAATCTCCAAGAACTTCTTATATGGCCGAAAATGATATGTGGGGTAACGCCTCCCTGACATTCACAAATGGCAATGGTGGGAATAAGGATATTCGTAATGGAGAACTAGCTTTCGATATAAAAACCAAATTCGGACTGTGAGTTTTTCAATCCAAACGGTACATCGTTGCGGATACATGGTTTCTTCGAGGACTTCGTTGGGATGGTGCTGATCCGACGTTCGACCTAGAAATGCCACTTTGAAGTATTTCATCTCGATTCAGCCTGTCGAAGTAGGCCGATTCGCCATACCGAACCCCAACCGAAAATTACGCTGAATCATCAAGAACATTTCATGACTAGGAATCGAAGAGATGAAGATGGACACAGGAGATAGGAAGGGTCTAGAGAAAGCGTTGTACAACTTCTTGATATGTGCATGAATTTGGATGAACTGTGACAAGATGGATTGGACATGGCTGGCTCTGCGGCAACATCTGCAAAAGAGGCACGATTCCCTTATTCAAGGGCTTGACCTTTCATCCCCGCTTCAGCCGGACTTTCGCCAGCAGAAACCTCCTCAATTGCTTCCTTTATGATCTGGCATCCCTTCGCCATGTCCTCTTTCGAAATGTTGAGCGGCGGTATGAATCGAAGGGTGTCGTAAATCGATGTCGTCAATACCAACATGTCTTTCTCCATACATTTCGCCTGGATTTTCGAGGCATATCCATGCCCTGGAGCGCATTCCAGAGCCAACATCAGACCCAAGCCCCTGACGTCGTAGATCATTTTGCCAGTCCTGGCATCAGACTTCGCTGCGTGGAGCATGTTCAGCAGCTCGGCTCCCCTGGCAGCGACGTTGTCGAGAATCCTCTCCTCTTGGAACGCTTTAGCCACAGCAACTCCAGCTGCACATGAAACCGCATTCCCAGCGTAAGTGCCTCCCATCGACCCGGGTTTCTGCGTGTCCATCAACTCCTTTCGTGAAACGATTCCAGAAAGTGGAAAGCCGTTTGCGATTCCTTTGGCCATGATCAAGATGTCTGGCCTGACGCCCCAGTGTTCAATGGCAAACATCTTCCCTGTCCTGCCGAAACCAGACTGTACCTCGTCCGCCACCAGAAGGATATTGTTCTTATCGCAAATCTCTCTGATTTTAGCGAGATATTGCGGCGGAGGTGGAACATAGCCACCTTCGCCCAAAACTGGCTCGATGAAGATTGCAGCAGTATCCGACGGCGCGGTTTCTCGTTTCAGGAGAAGCTCGAGCTGGAGCACAGGATCCATACAACAATTGCCGAAGCCATACTTTCCATCTGAATGGGTGGCGACTGAGCATTGCGCGCAGTATGGGAAGGGAACAGAGAATACGCCCGGCATCAGTGGAGCGTAGTTCTCACCATAGATAGTCTTTGAGCGGGTCATGGACATCGTCCCAAAAGTCCGTCCGTGGTAGGAGCCTTGCATGACGATAATATTCTGTTTCTTGGTGGCATGCCTTGCCAATTTGACCGCCGCTTCGACCGCTTCGGCTCCTGAATTCCAGAAGAAGAAAGCATCCAGCGACTTGTGAGGCATCAAAGGTAAAAGGGACTGTACCAATTCCAGGTAGGGCTTTTGAAATGCTATATTGATCTGCCCATGGACGAGCTTGCCTGTTTGCAATTGAGCTGCCTTTGTCACGGCCGGATGGCAGTGACCTAGATTGGCGACTCCAATTCCGCAAGTGAAATCCAGATACTTGCGTCCTCCAACCATTGTGACATAGCTGCCAGAGCCGCTTTCGATCACATCGCTTGCCAGACGACCAATGCCTCTTGCTACATGCTTGGTGCCGAATTGGGCGAGCGCGGAAGCACTCATGGTGGGGATTTTCAGCGCAGCAAGCTCTCAACTCTCACATTACAGAATAAGATGACTCTAGCAGTATCGTGGTCCTAGTCCACTCTCTGAAGGCAACGCTAATCAGCCTGGATGAAAGGTATTGAGAACAGCGGCAGATCAACGTGAGCTATGAGAATCTCCCCTCGCTGGCAGCGGAACCATAGCATCGCCCTGAGAAATCTGATTCCTAATTCCTCGAATTCCTATTGGACAAAAGTCGGCAGGGACGTCACCGGCCCGTGGATCTTGGCACCAGCTATACTATCCAATCAAAGACCGCGATCGCTTAGTCTCGGTCTTGCATGCAGGTCTTGCGCGCTGCTGCCCTTCCTCGTCTGCGACTCATCAGGTTTTGGTTCGATCACCACACTTTTGGTGGCCATTGCCGATTTATATGAGCTGAGCGGACCTCTAGAGGAGTAACTCACGAGCAAGAGGATAACGCGCACTGTTGCCAGCCGCTCAACGACTTCGTTCCCACCACAGCCCATGCGCATCGCTCGCCCATGCAGCGCGAACGAACTCACAAGGATACTGCTCCCATGGTCGAGCACTCTCAAGTAACGGATCGACCTCTCACTCACCGGACTGCTTCAGCCTCCGTTGCCTCTCGAAGCACGACCACCAGGCGGCATCGCGCCACACGCTCCCATACCGGCGGAGCTTCCTTCAGACCGCAAAATGAATTTCCTAATTTCGCGCAGACTGGAGACGTGGAAATAGTCGTGAACGTTGATGGACAAGAGAGACGATATATGCTCCACAGGTTGATCTTGGTACAGAACTCTGGCTTCTTCGAGGCAAGCACAAGCGAGGATTGGTCTAGGGCTCAGGCACGAGGTCACAGCTCTAGTACGGGGCCGACAAACGGACTAGGCAGAATAGGTGAAGATGATGAGTCGGGAGGAGAGCAGGGCAGGCCCCCTTTCCCTGGTGCGCAGGCCCAACGATTTATTTGGAGATACGAGCTGGATTTGGGTAACAAGGACGACGAGGTACCGATGTTGGTGCAGAAGCAGACACAGGATACCATTTTTGGTGGAGACTCATATCAAGCGCCCTCCGTGCCCAACAAGCCCCTTCCGCCTGGTCATGGTTTCCTACGGTCCATGTCAAACTTTTCTGCAATGCAGTCCGCCTCTCACATAGCTAAGGCCAATCCTCAACATGGTGCCGATAGCGACATCATACGTGACTACGACAACATGTTCCGAATATTTTACAATTATGCACCTTCCCTCGACGCTGTCAACATTGCAGAGTCCTACATTCAGTGCAAGTCTCTCCTCACTTTAGCAGATCTTTATGATGCGCTCGAAGTTGTCGGCCCTCGCATAGATCACCACCTACTTCAATTCCAAGGCAGGCTTTGGAAGCAGATAGCGAAATACCCACCGAGTTATCTGAAGCTAGGCTATCTTGCCCGGTCGAAAGTCATTTTTGCAGAGGCGATGCTCCACGTGGTTGGCCAGTGGCCTTCTGGAGCCAGCCAGCTACGCCATACTGTACCCGAGTCTGTCCTCGAGGTCATCGAAGATAAGGTAGACGAGCTGCAAGAAAGGAAGCTGAAGACTGAAGCTCGTCTCTTCCGACTTGCTCCTACCACAAGCAGAGGCGAGCGCGTGACCCCGACGAATTCTTACACCGATTGGCTCGCGCTGTCACTTTTTCGGCAATGGCTCGCAGAAAACACAACACCACCTCCGCCGCCAGTATCCAAAACTTCAGAATCAACCAGGAATCCCCACACTCAGCCACTGCCAGTGAGCTCGGGCCATCTATTCCGCTTGCTCGGCGCAGGAGGGTCATCATATCTTAGTCGTGACGAGCTCAAGCGGTTTGTGAAGTTACGACCTGACGAACATAGTCGAGACACGCTCAAGAAGATGGAGAAGAGAATGGAGGAGATCAAGGCGATGGCAAAGGATATGGTGCGACCGCTTCTGAAGAATTATTTGGAATTGGATATGGGAAGAGATGGTGGAGGTTTGGGATATTTGACCTGTACGAGAGTAGAAGACTCGGATTATCCATGGGATTGATGTGCACTGAACGTTTATGAGCAACGTATGAGTCATAAGTTTTTTCTTTGAGCGATGGCGTTGGTCCTGGAATACCCCTTAGTCTCTGGATTGGTGCGTCATATGAGCGATATCCCTTTTGCATCTGATATGCGTTTATGTAGGTATCTGTCAATGCCGTGGTCAATTATCGGGTTCACATGAAACTAAACAATCGCAAGAGAAAATCGTCCCTTATCATGGGAATAAGGGGGTGGGAAGCGTAAACTCCCAAGGCTCGCAGGCACTATTTTCTAGTTCTACGGCAAGCCATTCAGCCTGTCCCGCCATTCTGTGCAGGACTACAATCGGACTTGAGCCTGCTGATACGGTCTCACGACATCCAACAACAACGCTGCCTAACATCTTTCTGCCTCCCTTCGCTCATTCATACCTTCCTCCCCCCTCAAAATGACCCGATAACCTCCCGCCGCCCTCAACCTCCCCTCCATCCTCCAGCTCACCAACCTCCGCCTCACGACGAACAACAACAACAAAAATGCACGATCCCTTCCCCATTCCACCGCCTTCCTTCCTCACAGCGATAATTCGACCTCTTTCCGACTACCTCTCCCTCCCCACCCTCCCCCTCCACATCCACGAACTCCTCCTCGCCGCCCTCTCCTACCACCTAATCCACCAGTACATCTCCCCCCTCCTCTCCCGCACCCTCTTCCCCCACATCTATCCCTCTTTTCCGCCCCGCACAAGACTAAACTGGGACGTCCACGTCGTCTCGCTCATACAATCACTCTTCATAAACACCGCCGCGCTATGGGTGATGTGGTACGACGAGGAGCGGGCGGGCATGGGTTGGGAGGAACGGGTATGGGGGTATACGGGGGCGGATGGCATGATCCAGGGCTTCGCGGCAGGGTACTTTCTTTGGGATTTGTGGATTTGTGCGGGGAACGTGGGGGTGTTTGGGTGGGGGTTGTTGGCGCATGCGGTGGCGGCGTTGATCGTGTTTTCGTTGGGGTTTGTGAGTGTGCATTTCTTTTTTTCTCGCGGTGAGAGAGGAGCCGTTGGGGTGTGGATTGTTCATGAAATGAATGGAGAAGGGAAGGAGGAAGACTTGGCTAATGGTCATGATATCAGCGCCCCTTCGTCAACTTCTACGGCCCAACCTTCATCCTCTACGAACTCTCCTCCCCCTTCCTGAACTTCCACTGGTTCTTCGACAAACTCCACATGACCGGCTCCCGCCCCCAATGGTACAACGGCATCCTCCTCCTCTCCAGCTTCTTCTGCTGCCGCCTCCTCTGGGGCACCTACCAAAGCATCCGCGTCTACCAAGACGTCTGGGCGGCGCTGCACCACGACCCTCTTCCGCCGAAATTTGAATCACGGCGCGGGGATGCTGATGAGATGATGCGGTTTGCGGGGCATTACAGCGTGCCGACGTGGTTGGCGGTGGTTTATTTGGGGAGTAATATTGTGTTGAATACGTTGAATTTTTATTGGTTTGGGAAGATGATTGAGACGATTAAGAAGAGGTTTTCGGAGGGGAAGGGGGGGAAGGGGAAGGAGAGGGAGGAGGGGGTCTTGGTGGAGGGGTTGATGGATAGTAGTACGCTTATCACTGAGGTTGTGGATGAGGGGGAGGAGGATAAGGGGGATGTGAAGAGGGGCTTGGTTAATGGGAGGAGTACGGTTGAGGTGGGGAGTGTACAGGTGAGACGGAGGAAGGATTGAGGTGGGGGTTTGTACATTGGGTCTTTGTACAATGGGCGTTGACGCACGTAAATGCCGTACGCAGATACCTCCCATATTGAGTGGGTGAGACTTCCTAGCAAGCTGCTTTAGCTTTCAATGCTTTGTTTCCACGAACGTTTCTTAGCTTCTTCCGCTGCCTCCCTGGATCGTGCGTGGGACACCTTTAATAAGTGCTCCCGCAAATCTCTATGCCGGATGCCCACCAAACTCCTTCGACTCTTGGACGCCTTCCACCACCCCCGGCCTCTCTTTCTCAATCCTCCGTATCCCATGCATCCACGGCCACAGCACCTCCGGAATCCCCACACATGTCCGCCCATCTTTCTCTTCCGCATGACGTTCCAACAGCGCCGCCAGGACCCTCGGTACAGCCACCGCCGTCCCATTGACCGTATGCGGAAAGATCATCTTGCCTTCCGTTCCAAAAAGAATTTTCGCCCTTGTGTTCAGCCGTCGGGTCTGATAATCCGTACAGATGGATGTGGAAGTGACCTCGCCCCAGCCCTCATTCAAGTCGCGCCTTGAGGGGAAGTAGGCCTCGATGTCTCGTTTGCGATAGGCGCTGGCGCCTAGGTCTGGAGATGGCATTTCGAGGATGCGGCAGTGGAGACCGAGGCCTTGAAGTATTTCGATCTGGACCTTCTGCATGGTTTCGAATATCTCGTCCTCCTTGGTTGGAACGGTCCAAGCGAACATTTCTACTTTGGTGAATTCATGCACTCGGTATAGGCCCTTGGTGTCTGCGCCACGGGCTCCTGCTTCGGCCCTGTAGCAGCGACTTGGACCTACGACCATAATAGGCAGCTCCTCATTTTGGATTATTTGATTAGCCTTCATGCCTGCAAAGGGAATCTCTGCCGTCCCAGCAAGGCTATAACTCGGCTTGTCCTTCCCTTGATCCTTAGCGATTTGCTGTATGCCGTAGACCTGTTGCTCTCCACTTTGATCCCGAGGCCGAAACCCACATGCGGAGGCGATGTGGGAATATACCATCGACGGGGGCGTGACGACCGTGAAGCCATGCTTCATGGCAATTGATAATGCATATTGCACTAGAGCTTGCTCGAGTAGTGCTGCCTCGTTCTTGAGATAATACCATCCCCATCCGCTGGAGGTTGCCGCTCCAGAGAAGTCGAGGAGATCGAGTTCAGCTCCAATGGAGCTATGATCTCTAGGAAACACAGAGCCAGAGTCAGGCTGATCCGCAGGGGGCTTCAGATCCTCGTTAATGTATCCCACCACTGTAGCCTGGTCCCTCGGGGTTTCCTTACTCGTCAAATTGGGTAGCTCGCCTCCCAAGCTGACGATTTGCGATAGCATTTGGGCATCAACTGTGTGCGTGACCGACAACTCAATCTGAAGCTTGCGTAGCTGTCCAACGAGTATGTCTGCAGAACCTTTGTCGGGTTCTGATCCTTCAAGCTCGGGTTTATCGAATGATTTCATTGCCGAAATGTTGCGTTGAAGAGCATTGCTCTTTTGCCTTAAGCGGCGGGTGTTCTCTTGAGACTGCTGCCATCGTTCGTAAAGTGAGACGATCTTGAAGGGATAGTCACTTTGGGCTTTGTAGTTGCGCTCGAGGCAATTTTGGAAGTAGAGCTCAGGGTTTTGGCGTATGTGTTTGATGCTGATGGTTGGCCTTGGAGCTATAGACGGCAGACCGTCTTGTGCTCCCAATCTCCGACATTGTGAGAAGAAACGAAGCGCCTGTCGGTGAGGGGTAGACAGGAAATCACTCCTCATTGTATGTGAAAAGTCGCTGAAAGGATGACAGGGAACTTGCCAGAGGTATTAGCAATAGAACTACGGCAAGCGACAAAGCCGCAGGTGCAGTTGCAGCCCTAGAAGAGGTCACCCCCCAAATGAACACACTCCCCAAATGAACAGCCCTATAGGGCTGAGAATCGGAACTTTTCTTTTTTCACCCCGTACATCATTATATATTTGCTCCATTAACGAATAAATCGATAATTAATTTAATTAATTAACGAATCGACTATGGCCTCTCTAGCTATTAAATTAACATCTCCTCCACCTATTCTAGGCTCTCCGGGGGCCCCTATATCGTCGCCGCCACCTATACCTCCGCCGTCGCTGAGGTTAATATTACTAACCTCTTCCCCCTCTA
>JAABUP010000816.1_pt1 | contig 66998 bp, 59 predicted proteins | sample 5559201 | NCBI WGS metagenome assembly JAABUP01 (sample SAMN10711887, study PRJNA513373) | rock metagenome | isolation source: Antarctica rocks | place: Antarctica
AACTATCTCGCGATGGTGGCTTGCGACATCAACGACCGACCCCGTAAGATCCACAATTGGAAGAAGCCCTCCGAGTTGTTCATCGAACTCGTCGAAGCAGATGCTTCCACCGCCTGAATTCGCCGTGTGCTTGTCATCGGACCCACTCCCCATCCAGCTCGTCCCCGCCCTGGACGTCCGGCTCGTCGTGCCCGTCGTCGTGCCCGTCGTCGTCGCGGCGCCACGCGGTCAGCGCCGCCCGCTGGCGGGCGCAGCCAGGCCGGTGCCCGGCCTCGTAGTCGTCGGGGTGGGCGCCCATCGCCGGTCCGAGGTCGCGGACCAGCGCTGCACAGCTCCCGCACCGCCACACCACCGCCAGACCGACCCCGACGGCGCTCACCGGGGACCACCCGCGGTAGCGGTCGCATCCGTCTCCGCGGCAGCCGCGATCCAGCGTTCGACGGTGCGCACGCTCACCCCGAACCGCACCGCGACCCACCGCCGGTCCTCCCCCTCCGCGACCGCGGCCCGAGCGGCCTCACAGGCCTCCCCGCGGGTCGCGGCCACCGGCCACACCGCACCCAGTCGCAGAGGACCGGACTCCGACCCGCCCCGGGCGAGGTCGCGACGTTCGTGCTCGTCCAAACCCCCCGCCACCCCGTAGGGCATCGCCTCCAAGGCCTCGGCGAGGCACGGCTGGCGCACCGAGCAGCGCGCGCACACCGCCTTCGCCGCCGCGACCTGCCGGACGTGGCGACCCCCGGCGGGCCTCTCGGCCCCGTCCCCGGCACTCCCCGAAGCGCGGTCCTGGGTGTCGGTGTCGTCCGGTAGGAAGAACAGGTCCGGGTCCACCCCGCGGCACGCCGCCCACGAGCGCCAGCCTCGATCCCCGCGCATGCGCAGCGACCGATCCCGCCCGCTCACCCCGCCACCCCCGACGCCGACCCCGACGACGCGTGCGTCAACGCCGGCGTCGACGCGTGGTCCACAGCCGACATCAGCCCCGAGATCAACCCCCGGAAGCCCCTGCCCCACCGGCGTCGACACGAACAACACCAACGCCACCAGCGAAAACACCACCGCACCCGCCGCCGACCGCGTCTTCGCACAAATGACCGCGCCCAAAATCGCGAACACGATCAACAGACCGACGCCCGACATCATCGTTGCCTTTCCGGCGACCGTGGTACCCATTCGGACGCGTCGACCACGACGCGGTGAGAAACCGCGGCGTCAACCATCAACTCGACGACGCGAGCCGGGACGATCAGCCGACCTCGGATGCGAACTGCGGGGAATTCACCCGCGGAGATCGCACGGTAGACCGTCATCGAGGACATTCCGAGAATCCGCGCTACCTCGGCGACGCTGTAGAACTGCGGCGCAGTTTTCGATGGCGCCGTTGTGCCTTCCGGTCCGCTCACCTGGTGCTCCGATCCCTTGCCTGAGGTCGTGAAGCCGGGGTGTATCCCGGCCGTCGGCTCCGTGACTCGAGGCTGCTGCTGCGAGCCAGGGTGGCGGCAGATGACGCGGGGTGATTCGGGGTGACGCGCGTGGCGACCAGGGTTGATTTCCGCACGTCAGCGGCGCATCCTGAGGTGGCAGATGACCAGGGGGACGCATGAGCAACCGGCTGGCCGAAGTTCGCGCGGAGCGTGGATGGAAGAAGGCGCGGCTGTTGTTCGAGCTGCGCGCAGCGGCCACGCACCGGAACGAACAGCTCCCGAAGGACGAAAGCCTCGCTCGACGGGTCGCCGTCTGGGAGAACGGGGGCGGAGCGGTCGGCGATTTCTATCGCGATCTGCTCTGTGAGGTCTACGGCCGAACTGCTACCGAGCTCGGCCTCATTGACACGGACAAGTCAGGGCCGCCCCGCACCGACGTCGCACTTGACAAACGCCCGCTTCTCACCCGAATCGATCGTGGGCTCGTCGGACTTCTCCGTGATCAGACACAGAGCCTAAGAATGCTCGACCGTCGGCTCGGCGGCGCGGCGATCTATCACCAGACGACGTCGCACGTCGCGCACATCGAGAAGCTCGTCAGGTACGCCCTGCCGGGGAGCCATCGCGAGGCCGCGGCGGAGGAGATGGGGCAGGCAGCCGCGCTCGCCGGCTGGCAGGCGCTCGACGGAGGCCGTCTCAATGAGGCGTGGCGCTATCACGAGCTCGCCGCTGCGGCGTCCCGAGAGGGTGGCATCCCCGCCGGTCTCGCCTACGCGACCGCTCAGCAGGCGTATGTGGTCTTGGACATGGGCCACCCCAAGGAGGCGCACGCCATCGCGGTGTCCGCACGGGAGCGAATCGGCGGGCCGGTACCCGCCGAGCTGCTCGCCTGGCTCCATGCCACGGAAGGAGAGGTTTTGGCGGCCCTGGGCGACCGCGACAACGCTCTGCGGGCGCTCGACCGAGCCGACGGCCACCTCTCCGCCGCCGCACACAACGAACTCCCCTACCTGATGTTGGATGCCGGTCACCTCGCGCGCTGGCGGGGGCACTGCCTCGCCCGTCTCGGAGAGGCGGCGGCGATCGACGACCTAGAGGCAGCACTCGCCGTGATTGGCGAGGGTCAGTACGGGCGCGCGGAGGTCAGCCTGCGGGTTGACCTCGCCCTCGCTCTGCGGGCTCGAGGTGAGACGACCGAGTCCCAGGCTCAGGCTCGACGTGCCCGCGACCTCGCAGGTCGGGCAGGCTCGGAACGCCAGCGCCGACGGATAACGGACCTGCTCATCGCGTAGTCCGCGGCGCCGGCCCGCTCAGCGCGAGGACGTGCAATAGGCCGACGAGCGAGCCCGAGTTGACGATGCGGCCCTTCGCGATGAGTTCGGGGACGTCCGCCAGCGCGACCCACTCGAACGTGCCCTCATTCAGCTCGACGGCCTTGGACACCCGCTCGGCACCGCGGGCCAGGAACACATGGTGCGGGTTCCGGACCGTGCCCACCGCCGGCTCGAACATCACGAGCCGCTCCATCGATCTCGGCCGGTAGCCGGTCTCCTCCTCGACCTCACGCGCCGCGGTCTCGGCCGGCTCCTCACCCTCCTCGAGTAGCCCGCCGGGGAGCTCCCAGTTCCAGACATCCGGCACGAAGCGATGGCGCCAGGATAGGAGGACGTGCAGCTGGTCGTCATCAAGGACGACGGTCATGGCTGCTGCAGGGAGCGTCACCGTGTGGTGCTCGAACCGGTGCCCGGATGGCTGGGAGATGTCCGCCAGCCCGACCGTGACCCACTCGCTCTCGTAGATCGGCCGCTCTCCGTGGACGACCCACCTTGAGTCATCGTCAGCAGCGCTAGCCACTCACCGAGCGTAGCCCGAGCGCCGTTGAGCCGTGGTCGGGGGAACCGCACGCAAGGGCCGACGGTCTGAAGCTGGAAAATGGAACCCTGACCGCAAACACGGAGAAGAACGAGGCGGAGGGCACCTGTCACGGCGACTCGCCGCCGCCGTCGCCCGCAGACTGACGTTCGAGGTCGGGGAGCCGCGCGCCGATCCGTCGGGCCTGCCACCACGACCACGCGGCCGCGACGACGAGCAACGCAGCGGAACCCGCGCGCAGCCACCGATCTCCCGGGGTGAGCCACGCCGCGAACCCCTGCGCCACCGCCCCGACCCCCAGTCCCACCACGGCCCACCGCCCACCCGCCACCGAGCGAGCCGCCGCCGCCGCGATCACCCACTGCCCCGCCGGGATCGGATCACCACGGCGCAGCGCGCGGACTAACGCGACCCGCTCCCGGTAGGGCAACGCCCACAACGGGGAACGGGCGAACATCGTCGACCCGTGACGCCGCCGCCACCGCACCACCAGCAGCACTCCGCCGAGGACGAGCACGTAGACCGCCACGACCGCCACCAATACCGCAACGGCCCCCACCGAGAACGGCGACCCCGCCCCTGCATGGGCCAACAGCGCCACACCAACCCACCGACAAGGCCCACCACCGGCCCCGCCACCATCCACCGCAGCCACCGCCGCTCGCGGACCGCTGCAACCCCGTTCGTCTCCCAGCCCCATCCCGATCCCCCCTCGACATCCACCCTGAGACCGGCCGCCGGCCCGGCCGAGTGCCCGGATGATCCCGATCAAGCCCATTGGAGCACCTGCTGCGGACCGCTCGCTCGAAGTGGTGCGCCACTCGTTGCTCCACCGCCATTTGACGGTGGGAACACGCCAGGCGGCAAGAAGACGCGTCTCCGGGCAGGGGTTGCCCGGCAGGGCGCGTCGCAGCCGCGGTCGATACCACTGCACGTCAGGTGGCGAGCACGGTCGCTCGGCGGCCACGGCTCACTTCGAGGAGCCCCCATGCTCGCAGCAGGGTTACCGCGCGCTGTGCCGTCGCCGTTGACACGCCGAAGTCAACCCCGAGTTGCTTGCCGGTCGGCAGCTGTGAGCCCAGCGGCCAGTCGCCAGCAGTGATGCGGTCGCGCAACGCGACAGCAACTCGCTCGAACGGGTACCACGGGTCGGTCTTCGCGCGCTCGATGTCGTCGACCTCGACTGGCGCGGGCCGCTCGGGCAGTCGATCAACCAGTCCCTGCGCAGCGCGCTGATCTGCCTCGGCCACCCACGCCGCGTAGACCCGCAATGTAGTCGTGCCGCCTCCGCCATGTCCGAGTCGGCCAGCGACGGTGCGGACGTCTACGCCGCCGGCGATGAGCTCAGTCGCGGAGTAGTGCCGCAGGTTGTGCAGGTGGGTGTCGATGCGAAGCCGGTCGGCCATCTTGCTGTACCGCTGCGTCACCGACGACGGCCGCAGATGCTCGTCCCCGGCGGGGGAGGACGAGAAAACGTACGCGCCGGGCGAGAACTCGAGCTCGAGAGCGGTGCAGCGCTCCTCGCAGCGTCGGCGGTGCTCGGTCAGGGCCTCGACCGTGCCCGGGTCGACGGTCACATGACGACGCTGGTGAGTCTTGGTGTCCTTTTCCTCGGTCTCACCACGAACTTGGGCGATGGCGCGGCGGATGGTGATCACGCCCCGGGTGAGATCGACGTTGCGCCAGCGCAGGCCGCAGAGCTCGCCGCGGCGAGCGCCAGTGACCATGATTAGCCAGACGAACATGCCCCAGTCTGGGTCGCGCCGCCCAGCTTCAGAGACCAGCCGCGCCGCCTCCTCGGGCGTCGGAGGCTGCGGGTCCGGCGTCGGCACGGGGGGCGGCTCGGCCTGGTCCATCGGGCTCGTCCCGACCCATCGCCAGCGGACCGCCCGCTTGTATGCGCCGGACAGGACGTAGTGAATCTTGCGGATCGTGGCATCGCCGAGCGGTCGGCACCGGTGAGGCTGACACCGCTTGTCACACTCGTGCGGGTGGGTCGTCCGGTGGTCGACACCGCGCCGGTCGCGGCAGTGTTCCCGGCACCGGCGCATCTCGGCGTACAGCGAGTCGAGGACCTCGGCGTCGATCGCGCCGACCTTCGAGCTGCCGATGAACGGCCGGACGTGCTTGTCGACGTACTCGCGGTAACCCTCGACCGTGCGACGGCCACCCGTGTGCTGCTCGAGGTACCGGTCGAGAAGCTGGTCGACGGTGGCCGTCGTGCGCGGGTTGCGGCGCGCCCGAATGTCGGCCAGGAACCCCTGGCGAATCTCCTCGGCCCGGTCCCAGGCCTTCGGACCGGCCGGGACGACCTCGACCAGGTCGTGGCGGCGCTTCGTGACAGGGTCCTGGCCAGCGTAGACGCGCACGCGCAGGGCTCCGCTGGGGAGCTCGTCGATGCTGCCCTGCTCGCGCTTGCGGGACCTCGTGGCCTTGGCCATGACCCGGACGTTACGACGACTCGCGTCACGTGTCGTGTCACACGTCCCGAGCTTCAATCGGACGGACCAGCGTCGACGCTGGTCACAGCGGTGGAGACGAAGGGAATCGAACCCTCAACCCCCGCCTTGCAAAGGCGGTGCTCTGCCAATTGAGCTACGTCCCCGGGAAGCGCTACGGCAACGGCTTCCTCGTTGCGTCGCGCCACACCTCCGCCGTGGGGCGCGCGGCGCGCCGACGCCTGGCGAGATGCACCGCACCGGCGGCGATCGCGAGGGCCACGATCGTCTTCATCGTGACCTCCTCCGATCTCGACCGACGTCGTTCAGGCTAGCCCAGCAGGTCGCCGCACGATGCGCCCGCCTCGCGCCCGCCGACCGCGGCGCGGTAAGACACACCACACCGATTCACCGTCGCCGGAGCACTCGAGGAGCGGCCATGGCGCACGCCTACGTGGTGGGCACGTTCGACACGAAGGGCGACGAGCTCGGCTACGTCGCCGAGCTCATCCGGACCGCGGGGCACACCGTCACCACGGTCGACGTCGGGACCGCCGACCCCGACCGGCGCCGCGCGGACGTGACTCCCCGCGACGTCGCCGGTCCCGAGGTGTTCACCGAGGACCGAGGGCGTTCCGTGCAGGCCATGGCCGACGCTCTGGAGCGGTGGCTGCCGGGCCGCACCGACCTCGACGGCGTCATCGGTCTCGGCGGCTCCGGGGGAACGGCGATCGTCACCCCGGCCCTGCAGCGCCTGCCCGTCGGGGTCCCCAAGGTCGTGGTCTCGACGGTGGCGTCGGGCAACGTCGCGCCCTACGTCGGGTCCTCCGACCTCATGATGATCCACTCGGTGACCGACGTGGCCGGGCTCAACCGCATCAGCCGCGTCGTGCTGGCCAACGCCGCCCACGCGCTCGCCGGTGTCCTCTCATCGCCCGTCCCCACCGTCGACGCCCTCCCCGCCCTCGGGCTGACGATGTTCGGCGTCACGACGCCGTGCGTCACGGCCGTGACCGACGCCGTCCGCGACCGCTTCGACTGCCTCGTCTTCCACGCCACCGGCACGGGGGGTCGGGCGATGGAGAAGCTCGTCGACGACGGGCTGGTGACCGCCGTGTGCGACGTGAGCACCACCGAGATCGCCGACCTCGTCGCGGGCGGGATCATGACGGCCACCGAGGACCGGCTCGGGGCGATCGGCCGCCGCGAGATCCCGTGGGTCGGATCGGTCGGGGCTCTCGACATGGTCAACTTCGGCGCCCCCGACACCGTCCCGGAGCGCCATCGCGACCGCACCCTCTACGAGCACAACGCGCAGGTGACGCTGATGCGCACCACCGCCGACGAGTGCCGGGCGGCCGCGCGGTTCCTCGCTGGGCGCCTCAACGCCTGCGACGGGCCGGTGCGCCTGGTCCTGCCCCTCGGCGGGGTGTCCGCCCTCGACGCGCCCGGGCTGCCCTTCCACGACCCCGACGCGGACGCGGCGCTCTGGGAAACGCTGCGGCAGGAACTGCGCCAGACCGAGGGTCGCCGCCTCGTCGAGACACCCCACCACGTCAACGACCCCGCGTTCGCGGCCACGCTCGTCGCCGAGCTCGACGAGGTCACCGGAGGACCGTCATGACGCCACGGGGACGGACCGAGATCGTCGATCGGCTGCGCGCCAAGGTCGACCGCGGGGAGCCGATCGTCGGGGGCGGAGCGGGAACGGGGCTCTCCGCGCGCTGCGAGGAGGACGGCGGGATCGACCTCATCGTCATCTACAACTCCGGGCGCTACCGCATGGCCGGGCGGGGGTCGCTGGCGGGGCTGCTCGCCTACGGCAACGCCAACGACATCGTCGTGGAGATGGCGCGCGAGGTGCTGCCCGTCGTGCGCCACACCCCGGTGCTCGCCGGCGTGAACGGCACCGACCCGTTCCTCATCCGCCCCCGCTTCCTGCGCGAACTGCGTGATCTCGGCTTCGCCGGTGTCCAGAATTTCCCGACGGTCGGCCTCTTCGACGGCACCTTCCGGGCCAATCTCGAGGAGACCGGCATGGGCTACGACCTCGAGGTCTCCCTCGTCGCCGAGGCCCACGAGTCGGACATGCTGACCACGCCCTACGTGTTCTCCACCGAGGACGCGCGCGCGATGACCGGCGCCGGGGCCGACGTCGTGGTGTGCCACATGGGTCTGACCACCGGCGGCGGCATCGGGGCGCGCACAGCGAAATCGTTGGACGACTGCGTCGCGCTCGTCGCCGAATGGGGCGCCGCCGCGCGCGAGGTTCGCGACGACGTGCTGGTCCTCGTGCACGGGGGGCCGGTCTCCTCCCCGGACGACGCCGCCTACGTGCTCGCCCGCACCCGTGGCTGTGACGGGTTCTACGGCGCGAGCAGCATGGAGCGCCTGCCGACCGAGCAGGCCCTGACCGCCCGCACGCGCGAGTTCACGACGCTGCGGATCCACGACGAAGGAGCGTCCTGATGCCCGAGGTCCTCACCAGCCGCCTGATCCCGGCCGACGCCGAGGCGGTGTGGCGCGTCGTCCGCGACTTCGACGGGCTCCCGACGTGGCATCCGGCCATCGCCAGGAGCGCCCTGCGCGACGACGCCCGCTCCGACCAGGTCGGCGCGATCCGTGTCCTCGGACTCGCCGGGGACGACGGGGGCGAGGTGATCGAGGTCCTGGTGGGGCTCGACGACAGGGCTCGGGCCCTGACCTACGAGATCGTCGAATCCCCGTTCCCCGTGCGGCTGTATCGGTCGACGATCCGGGTCGTGCCCGTCACGACATCCGGGGAATCGTTCGTCGAGTGGGGGTTGGTGTTCGACTGTGACGAAGTCGATGCGGTGGGTCTCACCGAGACGTTCGGTTCCGGGGTGTTCGCCACCGGACTACGCGGCTTGTCGGAGTATTTTTCTCCGCGATCCGACGGGTGACGCTCCGCCGCGTGGCAGGCGCGACAATAGGCATTGATGTTTGCTACGGTGGAATCACCGGTGCCACACCGGGACGACATTCCCTGGGAAACGCGAGGAGCACGTTCGACATGGCACAGAAAACCGTCGTCACCCTGGTCGACGACCTGACCGGTGAGGAGTCCGAGGACATCTCGACCGTGGAGTTCGCTCTCGACGGCGTCACCTACGAGATCGACCTCGATGAGGGCAACAGCGCCGCTCTGCGCGATGCCCTCGCCAACTACGTCGCGGCGGCCCGTCGTACGGGGGGCCGCCGGGCCGCCGCGACGGGTCGGCGCAGGAACGGCTCGGGCACGCCGCGCGCGACGTCGCCCGGCGGCTACGACCGCGAGACGTCGAAGCAGATCCGAGAGTGGGCCAAGGGCGAGGGCTTCGACGTCTCCGACCGCGGCCGGGTGCCCAACAACGTCGTCGAGGCCTGGGAGGCCCAGCGCAAGGGCTCCGACCGGGCTGCGGCGTTCTCCGGCTGATCCGCGGACGCGACACACGCACGGCCCCGGAGCAGCGCGCTCCGGGGCCGTGCGGCGTCAGGGGTGGGCCCAGCTGGATTTGAACCAGCGACCTCGTCGTTATCAGCGACGCGCTCTAACCAACTGAGCTATGGGCCCTCGCGAGGTGCTGAGCTGACGGTACCTCAGCCGGGGGCCACGCCCACGACCCGGTGCCGCCCCCGCAGGACCTGCGCGCGGTCAATCCCGCTCGCTGAGCGTCACCTCGATGCCACCCGCGACGTCGGCCGAGATGTTGTAGATGAACGCGGAGATGCTGGCCAGGGCCGTGAAGAGGATGGCGTTCACGGCCCCCACGATGGCCGCGACGCCGAAGACACCGCCGGCGGTGATGAGCTGACCGGTGCCACCCGTGTCGGAGGTCAGCGTCTGGTAGGTGCCGTTGAGCTGCGCCCACACGCCCATGCCGTCGAGGACGGCGTAGAGCACACCGACGGCGAACATCCACACGAAGAACAGCGCGACCGCCAGGACGCCGGCGAGCTTGAGCACCGACCATGGGTCGAACCGCTTGAGCTGCAGGCTCGCCCGCCGCGGTGTCTTCGCTTTCGCGGCGCGCGACGCGGACAGCTGCGCGATGTCCTCGGGCTCGTCCGCGGCGGTCGAGTCGTTGCGGTTCGGGTGCAGACGCATCCCCAACTGCTCGGGTGAGAGCTGGTTGGTCGGCGCGTCGATCAACGCCGTGTTCGCGCGGGACCCACCCGGACCGCCCGGTCCACCGGGCCCACCCGGTCCTCCGCGGGGCTGTTGCGGGCGCTGCGGACCGGGACCCCCCGCACCGGGGCCGCCCGCACCGCCGGCGGCGGGCTGCGGTCCGGTCGCACCGCCCCGCTGCCACGGCGGCGGCGTCCCCGTCGATCCGGTGAACCCGCCACCGTCGCCCGGCCTCGACCCCCCGTCCGGGCCTTTCGCCCCGTGCCCCGTACCCCCGACGGGAGCCGACACCGTGGTCGTCTCCGCGTCGACCCCGCGGCCAGGGGCAGGCGTGCGCTCGTTGTCGTCCGGCTGCGAAGGAGTGGTCACGGGAGCATCCGTCTCGTCGGTCGTGCTTCTCGTCTACGGGTCACGGGGTGTCCTCCGCCGAGGACGGTCCGCCGGTCTCGGGAGCGGCGGCGCTCTCGGCGTTACGGGCCACCGCGATCAGCGTCCCGTGGTCACCGAGGTTCATGAGGCGGACACCCTTGGTCTGACGGCCCGCCTTGCGGACCTCCTTGGCGGTCGTCCGGATGACCCCGCCACTGGCCGTGATCGCGTACAGCTCGTCGTCGAGCTCGACGATGAGCGCGCCGACGAGCGTGCCCCGCCTGCGGTCGTACTGCAGCGTCAGCACACCCTTGCCGCCGCGGCCCTGCACGGGGTACTCCTCGATCGGGGTGCGCTTGGCGTAGCCGCCGCCGGTCGCGACGAGCAGGAACGTGCCGTCGCGGACGACGCCGAGCGAGAGCAGCTCGTCGCCGGAGTTGAACCGCATACCCATGACGCCGGACGTCGCACGCCCCATCGGCCGCAGCGTCTCGTCGGTGGCCGAGAACCGGATGGACTGCCCCTCGGCCGAGACCAGGAGCAGGTCGTCCTCGCCGGAGCACAGGACGGCGCCGACGAGCTCGTCGGTGTCGCGCAGGTTGATCCCGATCAGTCCGCCCTGGCGGTTGGAGTCGAAGTCGGTCAGGCGCGACTTCTTGACCAGGCCCGCCTTGGTGGCGAGCACGAGGTAGGGCGCCGCCTCGTAGTCGGTGATCTGCATGACCTGCGCGATCTCCTCCTCCGGCTGGAAGGCGAGGAGGTTCGCGACGTGCTGCCCGCGGGCGCTCCGGTTGGCCTCGGGAAGCTCGTAGGCCTTCGCGCGATAGACGCGGCCCTTGTTGGTGAAGAACAACAGCCAGTCGTGGGTGGAGCACACGAAGAAGTGGGCGACCAGGTCGTCCTGCTTCAGTGCCGCTCCCTGGACGCCGCGACCACCGCGCTTCTGCGCGCGGTACAGGTCGGTCTTGGTGCGCTTCGCGTAGCCCGTGCGCGTGATCGTGACGACGACGTCCTCGACCGCGATGAGGTCCTCGTTCGAGACGTCGCCGTCGTAACCGACGAGCCGGCTCCGGCGGGCGTCGCCGTACTTCTCGACGATCTCGGAGAGCTCGTCGCGGACGATCTGGCGCTGCCGCTCGGGGCGGTCGAGGATGTCCTGCAGGTCGCGGATCGTCTCCTCGATCTCGGCCAGTTCGTCGACGATCTTCTGCCGCTCGAGCGCAGCGAGCCGGCGCAGCTGCATATCGAGGATGGCCTGCGCCTGCAGCTCGTCGATGTCGAGCAGCTCGATCAGGCCGTTCCGGGCGACCTCCACGGTCTCCGACGCCCGGATGAGCGCGATGACCTCGTCCAGGGCGTCGAGCGCCTTCGCGAGGCCGCGCAGGATGTGCGCCCGCTCCTCGGCCCTGCGCAGCCGGTAGCGGGTGCGCCGGACGATGACCTCGATCTGGTGGCGGACCCAGTGGCGGATCAGCTGGTCGAGCCGCAGCGTTCGTGGCACACCGTCGACGATCGTCAGCATATTGACGCCGAAGCCGTACTGCAGCTGCGTGTGCTTGTAGAGGTTGTTGAGCACGACCTTGGCCACCGCGTCGCGGCGCAGGGTGACCACGATCCGGCGGCCGACGCGATCGGAGGACTCGTCGTTGATCTCGGCGATACCGGTGAGCCGGCCCTCGCGGACCAGCGTCGCGATCGACTCGATGAGATGATCGGGGTTGACCTGGTAGGGCAGCTCGGTGACGACGAGTGTCACCCGGCCCTTCGTGTCCTCCTCGACCTCCACCACCGCGCGCATCCGGATCGACCCGCGACCGGTGCGGTAGGCCGACTCGATGCCGTCGCTGCCGACCACGAGCCCGGCCGTCGGGAAGTCGGGGCCCTTGATGAACCCCATCAACGCCTCGAGGGTGTCTCCCGCGGAGGCCTCGGGGTTGTCCAACGCCCATGTGGCGCCCGCCGCGACCTCGCGCAGGTTGTGCGGCGGGATGTTGGTCGCCATGCCCACGGCGATGCCGGCGCTGCCGTTGATAAGGAGGTTCGGGACCCGGCCGGGTAGGACCGCGGGCTCCTGGGTGCGGCCGTCGTAGTTGTCGACGAAGTCGACGGTCTCCTCGTCGATGTCGGCGAGCATGCTCATCGCGAGCGGGGTGAGGCGGCATTCGGTGTTGTGGCTGACGAAGCCGTCGGTGAGGAAGGCGTGGTCGTCGGAGTCGACACGCACGCTGTACACCGGCTGCACTCCTGCGTCCGCGACCTCGGCGACCTCGGCGAAGTGGAAACGGCCGTCGGTCAGCTCCTCGGCAATCCGGCGGGCGTCGGGCTCGGTGACGTGGGCGAGGATCTCCTCGCGCTGCAGCTCCCACCGCTCGACGCGGTCGAGATCGTGCCGGGCGAGCCAGACTCGGTCGGCGTGGTCGGTCGCGCCGTGGGTGCGCAGGAACGCGCCCAGGCCGGGCACGTGATCGGAGACGGAGGCATGCGTCGCCGCGGCCTGCGGGCCGAGGATGCCGGCGAGCTTCTCCTGCTCGGCACCGAGGAACCCGATGCGGGCGGCGAAGAGGCGGACGTCGCGACGGTTGGTGATCACCACCCGGTACTCGCCAACCGTGTGTCGGTAGCGCTCGGAGACGACACCGAACTCGAGCAGGAGGTTCTGGACGTCGCGGGCGAGTCGGTCGCTGCGCGTGGAGTAGGAGATCGGGACGGGGTTGCGCGGCGGGCTCGACCATGAGCCGTCGCCGGCGGACAACGCCTGGTCAGACAAGAGCGCGGCGAGGAAGAACCGTTTGCGGGCGGCCCCGCCCGCCCAGACGAACTCCGGGACCACCTTCTGTGCGCTGCGCTGACCGCTCACGGAGGCGCCGAGGACGATGGCGGCGGCCGCCTCGCTCCGTTCCGGAGCACCCGGATTCTCGGCGGGCGTGCGGGCGAGGACCACGTGGTCGCCGGGCTGGACCTCCTCGAGGAGCTTCCACAACAGCGTGGGAATCCCGACGACGTCGACGAGACAGAGCACCGGGTGGTTCCGGGTACCGGTGAGCGCGTAACCCTCGCGGGTGGTCATCGTCAGCGTGGGGTGCTCGCCGGAGTGGAACAGCGCGTCCGCTCGGACCGGATCGCCGTTGCGGTCGAGGACCTTGGCTTCGATCGGGGAGTCGCTGTGGGACACGACCCCCGGTGCGAGGTCGGCGATCCGCGGACTCCCGCCCTCCGCCGACCGCACCCGGGTCTCGCCGACGACGCAGTACCGCATGGCGGCAGCGGGGTCATTGCCCGGCGAGCCGAAGTTGCCCTGGCCGTCGATGAGCGGGTAGCGCATCGACCACGGCTGGGCGAGGCGGACCAGGGCGTCGTAGATCGCCGAGTCGCCGTGGGGGTGGTAGTTGCCCATGACGTCGCCGACGACGCGGGCGCACTTGACGAAGCTGCGGTCGGGCCGGAAGCCCGAGTCGTACATCGAGTACAGGACGCGCCGGTGCACCGGCTTGAGCCCGTCCTCCACGAGCGGGAGGGCGCGCCCCACGATCACGCTCATCGCGTAGTCGATGTAGGAGCGCTGCATCTCCTGCTGGATGTCGACCGGCTCGATGCGCTCGCCCGGTTCCGGAGGCAGGGTCGTCTCGGTCACGCGTGTCCACTCACCCTTCTCGCCCGTCCTCGGGCCGCGTGGTCACCGTGGTCATCGCGTCGCCGGAGGGGCGTACCGGCCGGGCCGACGGTGCGGCGCACCGGAGCCCGACCCCTTGATCCTACCGACGCGGGGAACGTCGCCCTGGTTCCCCCGGGCCGGTGACCGGCACCTTGTCCACGCCGGGCACGCAAGCCATCAGGGCACGGCAGGACCGTCGGGGCTCAGCCCGCCCGCTGCGGGGTCGCTCTCGCGGTCGGCGGGGCTGCGACCTCAGCGAGATCCCGGCGCAGCGTCTCCGACATCGCACACGAGCACGCGAGGGACACCAGCGCCATCGCGACCACGTAGGCCGCCACCGACAGGAGACTGCCCGTCGCGAGCACGAGGATGCCGCAGACCGCTGGGGCCACACCGCCGAGGATCGACGCGAGCTGGTAGGCGAGCGAGGCGCCGCTGTAGCGCAGGTGCGTCGGGAACTGCTCGGCGAAATAGGCCGACTGCGGCCCGTAGACCGCGCTCCGGCAGGCCTGGACGACCAGACCGCCGAGGATGAACAGCCCGATGTTTCCCGTTCCCACCAGCAGGAAGTAGGGGACCGAGAGGACTGCCAGCGCCGCCATCCCGACGAGGAACAGGGGTCGCCGGCCGACACGGTCCGACAGCAGGCCGAGTAGGAGGATCATCGGTATGTCGGAGGCCGAGAGGAAGGTGTTGGCGCCGAGGATCGCGCTGCGCTCGTAGCCGAGCTGCGTGGTCGCGTAGGAGACCAGCCACACCGAGCTGACGTAGAAGGTCGCGTTCGTGGCGAGGAACGACCCCGCGGCCAGGAAGATGATCTTCGAATGGGACCGGAGGACCTCGAGCACCGGCATCCGGGCCGCCTCGCGCTTCTCCTGCTCGGACCGGAAGACCGGGCTCTCGGCCACCGTGAGCCGGATCCACAGGCCGACGAGGATGAGCGCCGCACTCGCGAGGAAGGGGATGCGCCAGCCCCAGGCGAGGAAGGACTCGCCGCTGACCGTGAGGTCGAGGATGAGGAAGGAGCCGGTCCCCAGTACCAGGCCGAGCGGGACCCCGACCTGCGGCCAGCTCCCGTAGAAGCCTCGGCGGTGCGGGGGTGCGTTCTCCACGGCCATGAGCGCGGCGCCACCCCACTCGCCGCCGACCCCGAAGCCTTGTGCGAAGCGCAGGACGATGAGCAGGACCGGCGCGAGGACCCCGAGGGTCGCGTACCCGGGCAGCAGACCGATGCCCACCGTGGCGGCGCCCATGAGCAGCAGCGACCAGACGAGCATCGGCTTGCGCCCGACACGGTCGCCGAAGTGCGCGAAGACCGCGCCGCCGATCGGGCGGGCGACGTACCCAGCGGCGAAGGTGCCGAGCGCGGCGATCGTCCCCACCGCCGGGTCGTAGCCGGGGAAACACCCGGTTGAATACGAGCGCGGCGGCCGTGCCGTAGATGAAGAAGTCGAACCACTCGATCGTCGTGCCGACCAGACTGGCCGCGGCCACCCGCCGGGGAACCTTGAGCGACGGACCAGCCGGGCGCGGGAGGGGTGCGTTGTCCGTGGCCACGGTCGGACTCTTCGACGTCGAGATGGCGCCCACCTGCGAGGGGGACCCCCCAGTGGTACGGGTCACCCTGCCCCACGGTCAAGAACTCTTTACCCGCCCGCTTCGTTTCACGGGAAACATCTGACCGGCAACACCTCGACCTCGACTAGACGTCGAGGAATCGCACGTCCTTCGCGTTCCGGGTGATGAACGAGCGCCGCGACTCCACGTCCTCGCCCATGAGCACGCTGAAGAGCTCGTCGGCCGTGGCGGCGTCGTCGAGCGTCACCTGCAGCAGCATTCGCGTCGTCGGGTCCATGGTCGTCTCCCACAGCTCGGTCGCGTTCATCTCGCCGAGGCCCTTGTAGCGCTGCACCCCGTCGTCCTTGTTGATCTTCTTGCCACTCTCCCGGCCGGCCGCGAGGAGACCGTCGCGCTCGCGGTCGGAATACGCGAAGTCCGGCTCGACGCCGCGGCCACTCCACTTGATCTTGTAGAGCGGCGGCTGCGCGAGGAAGACGTGGCCCTGCTCCACCAGGGGTCGCATGAAGCGGAAGAGGAGCGTGAGGAGCAGCGTCCGGATGTGCTGGCCGTCCACGTCGGCGTCGGCCATCAGCACGATCTTGTGATAGCGCAGCTTCGTCAGGTCGAACTCGTCGTGGATGTTCGTGCCCAGCGCCGTGATGATCGACTGGACCTCGTTGTTCTTGAGGACGCGGTCGATCCGAGCCTTCTCAACGTTGATGATCTTGCCTCGGATCGGGAGGATCGCCTGGAACATCGAGTCCCGACCCGACTTCGCCGAGCCGCCCGCCGAGTCGCCCTCGACGATGTAGACCTCGCTCCTGGAGGGGTCGTTGCTGCGGCAGTCGGCGAGCTTGCCCGGCAGGCCACCCAGGTCGCCGGCGGTCTTGCGACGGACCAGCTCCCGCGCCTTGCGCGCCGCCATACGCGCCTGCGCCGAACCGACCGCCTTGTTGATGATGATCTTGGCTTCTGCTGGGTTGCGCTCGAACCAGTCGATGAGCCACTCGTTGCAGACCTTCTGGACGAACGACTTCATCTCGGTGTTCCCGAGCCTGGTCTTCGTCTGGCCCTCGAACTGCGGCTCGGCGACCTTCACCGACACGATGGCGGCAAGGCCCTCGCGGATGTCGTCGCCGGTCAGCGCCGGGTCCTTGTCCTTGATCAGCTTCTTGTCGCGCGCGTAGCGGTTGACCGTGGTGGTCAGCGCGGAGCGGAAGCCCTCTTCGTGGGTGCCGCCCTCGGTGGTGTTGATGGTGTTGCAGAAGGTGTACACCGACTCCGAGTAGCCGGAGTTCCACTGCATCGCCACCTCGACCTGGTGGCCGGTGCCCTCGGCCTGGAACGCGACCGGCTTGCGGTGGATCGGGTCCTTCGCGTGGTTGATGTGGGCGACGAAGTCCTCGAGGCCGCCGGGGTAGTGGAACGAGAGCTCCTTGACCGCCGTGACGTAGCCCTCGGCGTCCGGGGCCTCGTCCGCCGCGTCGGGATCGCCGTCGGGATCGGTCCAGTCGCGCTTGCGCTCGTCGCGCAGGGTGATGGTGAGGCCCTTGTTGAGGAAAGCCATCTCCTGCAGTCGCCGCGAGACCGTCTCGAGGTTGTAGGCCGTCGACTCGAAGATGTCCGGGTCGGCCCAGAAGGTGATCGAGGTGCCGGTCTTGCGGGTCCTGCCCGCCTGCCGCAGCTCGCCGGGCCGCGCGTATTCGTAGTGCTGGGACCAGACCGATCCGTCGCGATGAATCTCGACGTCGAGGGCGGTGGACAGCGCATTCACGACACTGACGCCGACCCCGTGCAGGCCGCCGGAGACCGCGTAGGACTTGTCGTCGAACTTGCCGCCGGCGTGGAGCATGGTCAGCACCATCTCGAGGGCGGGCCGCTTCTCCACCGGGTGCGTGTCCACCGGGATCCCGCGACCGTCGTCGACGACGGCGACCCCCCCGTCGGCCTGCAGCGTCACCGTCACCGTCGTGGCGTAGCCGGCCATCGCCTCGTCGACGGCGTTGTCCACGACCTCCCAGATGAGGTGGTGCAGACCGCGCTCCCCGGTGGAGCCGATGTACATGCTCGGCCGCTTGCGGACCGCCTCGAGGCCCTCGAGCACGGTGATCGACGACGCGCTGTAGTCGTTGGTCTTCTTCGCGGCTGCCACGGGCCTCGGTCTCTCCCTTGCATCGTCGCCTGGTCGTCCGACCAGCGCCGTCCTCCAGTCTACGTGTCGGGCCCGACGCCGAAGGGGCCCCCGACACGCCTCATCGCCTCCGAGAGGGCCTATCGGCGCTCTCGGAGGGTCAGACCGCCCGAGCGACGTTTCGGTTCCCTCCAGGGACCCGTCTCTCGCCGAGCGGTAGCCGCGCCGGCCGCCCCCTCACCCGTAGGTATCGCGCGGTCCACGGCCCGAGACGTGGCGCGATCCGTGCTTCCAGCTCGGTGCCGACGGCCCGTGGATCCGCAGCGAGGTGACGACGCCGTGCCCCAGCCCGGCCCCGAGCCGCGCGAGGATGTGCCGCTGCAGCAGCCGGAGCTGGGTCGCCCAGGCGGTGGACGCTGCCTGCACGGTCAGCACACCCTCGCGCAACGCCACCGGTTCGGAGTGCTCGGCGACCTCGCGTCCCACGAGCTCGGCCCAGCGGCCGAAGACGGCGCCGGTCGTGAGGTGCGGCGCCCACCCGCGTTGCGTGGAGAGCCGCGAGGCGAGCGGTCCGAGGGTCTGTGGATCGCGCTCGTCGGCGCGGGCGCCCGACCACACCCGGCGCCGGAGCCGGGCACTGCCGTCGGAGCGGCGCACTCCCGACCGCGAGGATGCTCCGGACGGGGGTGGCACCCCCGTGCGCGCCGCCCGGGCAGCTCGGGCGGCCGCCAGGGCCGACCGGGCGATGTCGGAACCACGGACGCCCGCATCGCCACCACCCTCCGTGGACGCCGCCCGGCCGTTCGAGGCGTCGGGTCGCCCGTCGGCCGCAGCGTGATGCGAGCCGTCCGGAGTCGTCGGGTCACCCATGTGGACAGTCACCTCCTCGTCTTTCCCCTCGAACAGCACGTCACGGTGGGGTCCGGCGGCGCCCGGAGGGCCCGGGACCCCCGCGGCGACCGAGTTGTCCACAGCATCCACAGGTCTGTCCCCAGGCACGGGAACATCATCACCGGTTCGGGAGCACCAGTGCGGGAGCTCGGCGACCGTCACCGCGCGCCGCCGTCACGGATCGTGCCCTCGTCGACGACGAACCGGGTCCCGCTCAACGCGGCCGGCACGTCGTCGTCCACCGCCGCGGTGACGAGGACCTGTTCGGCCTGCGCCGCCGTGCGCGCGAGGGCGTCCCGACGGCGGACGTCGAGCTCGGCGAACACGTCGTCGAGGACGAGGACCGGCTCCGCTCCCTCGGCGCGCAACATCTCGAAACCGCCGAGCCGCAGCGCGAGCGCGAGCGCCCACGACTCGCCGTGGCTCGCATAGCCCTTGGCCAGACCGTCCCCCAGGGTCAGGTCGAGCTCGTCACGGTGCGGCCCGACCAGGCACACCCCGCGGTCGATCTCCTGGTCGCGACGGCGGGCGATCTCGCCGAGGAGCGCCGCCTCGAGCTCCTCCTCCATGTCGCTCGCCCGCGCAGAACCCGCGGCGGCCGCCGCCAGCGCGTCGATGGCCACGACCTTGGAGCGGTACCGCGCGCCGACCGGAACCGACTCGGGGGCGACGGCGGCGTAGGCGGCGGTGACGTGCGGGGCGAGCTCGGCGACCAGCGCGATGCGACCGGCGGTGAGCCCCGCACCGGCGCGGGCCAGGTGCGCGTCCCACACGTCCAGCGTGCCGGCCTCCCGGGCACGCGACGTCCGCGCCGTCTTCAACAGCGCCGACCGCTGGCGCAGGATCTTCTCGTAGTCCGCACGCGCCCCGACCCAGCGCGGAGCCCGCGCGATCAGGACGTCGTCGAGGAACCGGCGTCGCTCCGCGGGGTCGCCGCGGACGAGGGCGAGGTCCTCGGGGGCGAAGACCACCGTGCGCACGATGCCCACCACGTCGCGCGGACGGGGGACGGCGGCCCGGTTGACCCGGGCCCGGTTGGCCCGTCCGGCGTTGATCTCGAGCTGGACGACGAGCTCCCGGCCGTCGTTGACCACCGCGGCGCGCACCACCGCGGTCTCGGCCCCGCGCCGGACGAGTGGAGCGTCCGAGGACACGCGGTGGGACGACAGCGTCGCGAGGTAGCCGACGGCCTCGACCAGATTGGTCTTGCCCTGCCCGTTGGCCCCGACGAGGACCGAGACACCGGGCGGGAAGTCGAGCTCGGCCCGAGGCCAGGACCGGAAGTCGGTGACCGAGAGGGATCGGACGTACATCCCGCGTCGGCGCCCTATCCGCCGGTGGGCGGGTGGGCCGGGTCGATCCCGGCCCGGTGCACGGCGTGCCCGCCGAACTGCGCCCGCAGCGCCGCGACCGCCTTCATCGCGGGTGAGTCGGTCTGGCGGGATGCGAAGCGGGCGAACAGGGCGGCCGACACCACCGGCATGGGGACCGCGTGCACGATCGCCTCGTCGACCGTCCAGCGGCCCTCCCCCGAGTCCTCGGCGTAACCGCTGATCTGCTCGAGGTGCGGATCCTCCACGAGCGCCTGGACCATGAGGTCGAGCAGCCAGCTGCGCACGACCGTGCCGCGGCTCCAGGCCTTCATCACCGCGCCGACATCGGTGATCGGCCCGCCCGCGGACATGAGCTCGTAGCCCTCGGCGTAGGCCTGCATGAGGCCGTACTCCACGCCGTTGTGGACCATCTTCGCGTAGTGGCCGGCCCCGACCGGACCCGCGTGGGCGAACCCCTCCTCGCGGGGGCCCTCCGGGCGTAGGGCGTCGAACACCGGCAGGAGGCGCTCGATGTCGGCGTCGGACCCGCCGGCCATGAGCCCGTAGCCCTCGGTGAGTCCCCAGACTCCGCCGGAGACTCCGCAGTCGACGTAGCCGATCCCGTGCGGCGACAGCGCATCGGCGTGGCGCTGGTCGTCGACGTAATGGCTGTTGCCGCCGTCGACGACCAGGTCGCCCTCGCTCAGCAGTTCAGCCAGCGCCGCGACGGTGGACCGGGTCGGATCTCCGGACGGCACCATCAACCACACCACGCGCGGCGCCCAGAGCCGTGCGACGAGGTCGGCGAGGGAGTCGGTGTCGCCCTGACCGGGGTCGACCGAGTACCCGATGACCTCGTGCCCCCTCGCGCGGAGACGCTCGGCCATGTTGCCGCCCATCCGGCCCAGTCCGACCATGCCCAGCTGCACGGGGGCGCTCCTTGTCGTGAGGGTGAGGGGATCCTGTGGGGGTGCGGCGCTGGAGGGTCAGCCCGGCAGCCGGACCGGCATGAGCAGGTAGAGGTAGCCCGGCCGCGGCTCGGGTAGCTCCGCGGCTTCGGGCCCGGGTTCGACCGCCGTCGCCCCCTCGGCGCCGTCCGTCCCTCCGGGCTCCTCGCCGGCAGCGGCGGCCGGGCGCAGCAGCGCCGGACGGCTCGGCGTGGTGAACGAGAGGTGCGCGTGGTCGGCTCCGAGCGCGCCGAGCCCATCGAGCAGGTAGCCGGGGTTGAAGGCGATGGTCAGCGGCTCGCCCGCGAAGGAGCAGGCGAGCTGCTCCTCTGCGGAGCCCTCGTCGTCTCCGCCCGCGGTGAGGCGCAGCGACCCCTCCTCGAACTCCAGACGCACCTGCGTCCCGCGCTCGGCGACCAGTGAGACCCGTTTGATCGCGTCGACCAGGGGGCCGATCTCGACGACGGCCGCCGAGGTGTGCTCCTTGGGAAGCAACTGGCGGTACCGAGGGAACTCGGCGTCGAGCAACCGCGTCGTCGACCGGCGCCCGCCGCCGGCGAGACCGAGCAGACCATCGCCACGACCGAGCGCGAGCTCCACCCGCGACCCGGACGATGTCAGGGTCTTGGCGGCCTCGGCGAGCGTCCGGGCCGGGGCGAGGATGGCGACCGGTCCCGGCCCGGACCCGGTGGTCCCCCCGCCGTCGGTCGGCTCGGCGCCGTTGGTGGGGTCGGGTTCCCAGGTGAACTCCCGCACCGCGAGCCGGAACCGGTCGGTGGCGGCCATCGTGAGCGAGGACCCGTCGAACTCCACACGGATGCCGGTGAGCATGGGCAGCGTGTCGTCGCGGCCGGCGGCCACGGCCACCTGCGAGACGGCCTGGGCGAAGACCTCGGGGGCCAGCGCGCCCACCACCGGCGGCATCTCGGGCAGCTGCGGGTAGTCCTCGGCCGACATGGTCGGCAGGCTGAACCGAGCGTTGCCGCAGACGATCGAGGCGCGGGGCCCGTCGACGGTGACGTCCACCGGATGCGGCGGGAGTGACCGGGTTATGTCGGCCAGTAGGCGGCCGGAGACCAGCGCGCGCCCCTGATCGCCGATCATCGCGGGGACCTCGACGCGGGCCGAGACCTCGTAGTCGAACCCGGAGATCGTCAGCCCCGCGTCGGTCGCGTCGAGCAGGAGGCCGCCGAGGACCGGGACGGGGGCCCGGCTGGGCAGGCTACGCGCCACAAACGCCACCGCGTCGGCGAGGGCGTCGCGCTCGACGCGGAACTTCATCGGGGTCCTCCCGGACGGGGCCGCCGGTCCCTCGAGGGGTGCCGTGGTGGGACTTCACGGTAGAGCCTGGCAGAGGGGGCCGACATCGGGGCCCTGTGCGCGGAACCGCCCGGCTCCGTCCCCATCCGCGGTCTTTCCCTCGTCCCTCGAGAGAGAGAAGACAGTAGTGACAGTAGGTCCTGTGCGTACTGGGGACGGAGCTCGAAGGGCCAGGTGGGACGCGGTCGAGGCCTGGGGACCGGACGCCCGGCACCGTCATGCCGGCGGGGGACGGATCGGGGCGCCCGGTGGACGGCGCCGATGTGGTTTCCCCGCTCCCCGCTCCGTCCACGGGCCCCGGGCATCGATCCACAGGGTTGTCCCCAGCTGTGAGTCGATCGTGGGTCGACGGACGACGATGTGCTACGACCATCGCGCGCGAACGGCCACCGGCTGGTCCGGACGCGGGGTGGCGCCGCTCCACCGGGCACGGAGCCGGGGCGGGAGGTCGAGCGCGGTGTCGCCGTTACCGGCCCGACGGGTGGACCCCAGACGGGTGCACCCGAGCCGCCGGCGGGGTGGGGTCAGCCGCGGGAGCGCTGTTTGACGCGCGCCGTCAACTCCTGCACCTGCTCGTAGGTGCGGCGCCGCTCGGGCATCTCCTTGCGGATCTTCTTGTTCGCGTGCATGACCGTCGTGTGGTCGCGGTTGCCGAAGAGCTGCCCGATCCGTGGCAGCGACAGGTCGGTGAGTTCGCGGCAGAGGTACATCGCGATCTGGCGGGACAGCGCGAGAGCCTTGGTCTTGCCCGGACCGGTGAGGTCGTCGATGGAGACGCTGTAGAACTCCGCGGTCACGGCCATGATCGTCGGAGCGGTGATCTCCGACTGCCGCGAGTCCGGGATGAGGTCGCGCAGGACGATCTCGGCCAGCTGCAGGTCGATCGGCTGGCGGTTGAGCGAGGCGAATGCCGTGACGCGGATCAGGGCGCCCTCGAGCTCGCGGATGTTGCGCTCGATGCGGTCGGCGATGAACTCGAGGACCTCCGGCGGAGCGGCCATCCGCTCACCGGCGGCCTTCTTCCGCAGGATCGCGATGCGCGTCTCGAGCTCGGGGGGCTGGATGTCGGTGATCAGGCCCCACTCGAACCGGGTGCGCAACCGGTCCTCCAGGGTCTCCAGGCGCTTGGGCGGCCGGTCGGAGGAGACGACGATCTGCTTGTTGGCGTTGTGGAGGGTGTTGAAGGTGTGGAAGAACTCCTCCTGAGTCCCCTCCTTGCCCTCGAGGAACTGGATGTCGTCTACGAGCAGCACGTCGACGTCGCGATAGCGCCGCTGGAAGGCGATCTTGCGGTCGTCGCGGAGGCTGTTGATGAAGTCGTTGGTGAACTCCTCGGTCGACACGTAGCGCACGCGCATCCCGTCGAAGAGGCGCTGCGCGTAGTGCCCGACTGCGTGGAGCAGGTGTGTCTTGCCGAGTCCGGAGTCGCCCCAGACGAAGAGCGGGTTGTAGGCGCGCGCCGGCGCCTCCGACACCGCAACGGCCGCCGCGTGGGCGAACCGGTTCGAGGCGCCGATGACGAACGTGTCGAAGGTGTACTTCTCGTTGAGGCGGGTCTGCGAGCGCGGGGCGCCCCGGGCCTGTCCTGGCGCGGAGCGCGCGGGCGGTTCAGGGGACGAGACCTGCGGCGCGAGGGGCGAGTCGTGGGGGGTCCAGATCTCGTGGACGGCCGCGAGGCCGTCACGGACCTCGTCGACCTCTTCCTCGGGGTGAGCCCGGTCCGGGTTGTGCGTCACCGCGCCGACACCGGCTGCCGCCGCGATCGCCTCGGCCCGGTGGGAGCGGTAGTTGTCCCCCGGACGGCTGAGGTAGCCCGTGTCGGGACCGCCCCCGCCGTCGTCGGCGCCCGAGCCGGAACGTGGGTGGTCGACCCGGACGGCCAGCGAGACGGGGCGCCCGATGCGGCGCGAGAGGGCGTCGACGATCGGGTCGCGGAGCGCGCGCTCGATGGCCTCCTTCGCGAACTCGCTGGGCGCGGCGAGCAGGGCGGTGTCGCCCAGCAGTCCGAGCGGACGGGTGACGCGCACCCAGGCCCGCTGTTGCGGGGACAGCGTGGCCGACGTCCCGTCCGGCCCAGGCCCGATGAGCTCGGTGACGACGCGGGACCAGGTGTCGTCGAGGTCGACGAGCTGATCGGACACCGGACCCCCTCTCGTGCGCGGGCACACGCCCTGCGTGGAGACGGGTGTCCCCAGAGTTGTCCACAACTGTGCACGACGTCGCCGGCAGCATGACGCGGGCCCCTCGCCCGGGCGGACCGGGACGCCGAGCCCCTCCCTGGACCACAGCCGTCCCCGCTCGCGGGTGGTGGACGCTAACAAGCAGCTCCCGCTGCCACAAGCGCGCTCCGGGGGCAAGCAACCACCCGTCCGCGGCGTGTCGCACGCCGTGGAGGGCGGCGCCCGCACGGTCGGCGCCCTCGGCTATCGTGGAGCGGTCCGGATCCGGGACGGCGTCGTCACGCTCGCCTCGGACGTCTCCGCACGCCGTCCGCGCGACGGTGCGCCCGAGCAGGAGTCTGTCGTCGTGGCCAAGGGAAAGCGCACGTTCCAGCCGAACAACCGCCGTCGTTCCAAGACGCACGGCTTCCGGCTGCGGATGCGCACCCGCGCAGGTCGCGCCGTACTCGCCTCGCGTCGCCGCAAGGGCCGCGCCGAGCTGAGCGCCTGACGCCCGTCACCCCCGACGTCGAGGCCTGACGTGCTGGCGCGCTCTCATCGCGTGACCGAGTCCGGTGAGTTCGGCCGGATCGTGCGTGGCGGACGCGCGGCCGGCCGACGACGGATGGTCGTCCACGCCCTGCTCCCCGACGCCGCGGACCCGGTCCGCCCTGTGCGGGCGGGGTTCGTCGTCGGCAGGGGCGTGGGTTCCGCGGTGGTGCGCCACCGGGTGACGCGTCGTCTGCGTCATCTCGTGCGTGACCGGCTGGAATGCCTCCCGCCGGGCGTCGCTCTGGTGGTGCGGGCTCAGCCGGCCGCGGCCTCGGCCTGCGCGGCCGACCTCGCCGACGATCTCGACGCCGCCCTGGGGCGGCTCGGAATGGGTTGCGCCACCCGAGATCAGGGATGGAAGAGATAGTTGCGCTCATCGGGGACGAGGGAGTCGACGGCGCGCCAGCCGTCGTCCCAGACGTGAGCCCGATAGCGGAGCGCGCCGAGCCGGTCGACGATGCCGGCGCCGTCGACGCCGAACTTGGCGGTATGGCGGTCCTCGATCTCGAGCAGCAGGTGCGGTCGGTGACGCGCCAGGGTCGCCGCGGCGCCGTCGAGCAGGGCGGCCTCCGCGCCCTCGACGTCGACCTTCACCAGATCGACCCGCGCGAGCCCCAGCTCGTCGACGATGGCGTCGACGGTCGTCATCGTGATCGTCTCGTGGCGACGGTCGGCGAACTCGACGTTCGGACCCTCGTCGCGGGCGCCCACGGTGACGAAGGCCCGGCCGTGCACCGGCCGGCCGCGCCGGCGGGGCACCGACAGCGTCGCGGTGCCCGTCGTGGCGCCGAGGGCCTCGCGGTGCACGTGGATCCAGGGCGCTCCGGCCGCGCGGACACCCAGGGCGAGCCACCGGCGGGCCCCGCTCTGGGGCTCGAAGGCGTGCACGGCGCCTGCGGGTCCGACGAGGTCGGCGAGCACGTGTGTGTAGAGACCGAACTCGGCGCCCACGTCGAGGCACACCGCCCCGGGGGCGACGAGGTCGGCGAGCCCCAGGACCTCCTTCTCCACGAGACCGTTCCTCCGGGCGGCCGCGGCGAGGACGTGGTGCACGAGACGGGTTCGGCGTCGCCCGGGAGCCGTGGGGCCGTCCGGACGAAGAGCGGTGCCGGCGGTGGCGTGCGACATGGCGCGGATGGTCGCACAGCATCGTCCGCGCGCCTCCTCGCACGGGCCGAGCGGGCACGATGGCAAGAGGCCGTCCGTCGTGGCCGGCGGGCGCACGGGAGGAGTGCTGTCGTGGACTGGTCGACTCCGGCACCTGCGGGCCTCCGGTCGTGGCCGGCGCAGGTCCTGATCGCGCTGCTGGGCGTCTACCGGCGGTACCTCTCCCCGTTCCTGCCGCCGTCCTGCCGCTTCTACCCGACCTGCAGCGCCTACGCGGTGGAAGCCCTCCGCGTGCACGGCGCGATGAGAGGATTGGGGCTGACCTTGCTCAGGCTCGTGAAGTGCGCGCCCTGGCACCCTGGGGGCGTGGACCACGTGCCCCGCCGGACCGGACCGGCCGGAGCCACCACCACCGAGGAGCCGTCGTGCTGAACTTCATCTACTACCCGGTGTCGGCCATCCTGTGGTTCTGGCACGAGGTCTTCGGCGTCGTCCTCGGGCCGGACAACGGGTTCGCGTGGATGCTCTCGGTGATCTTCCTGGTCGCCACGCTCCGGGCGCTGCTGATCAAGCCCTTCATCAGCCAGATGCGCTCGATGCGCAAGATGCAGGAGTTCCAGCCGCAGATCAAGAAGCTGCAGGAGAAGTACAAGGGCGACCGCACGAAGCTCGCCGAGGAGATGCAGAAGCTCCAGAAGGAGCACGGCGTCAACCCGCTCGGCGGGTGCCTCCCGCTTTTCGTGCAGCTGCCGGTGTTCATCGGCCTGTTCCACGTGCTGCGCGGCTTCCAGCCGAACTACCCGTACAACTACGTCTTCGACCGCTCCGGCATCGTCTCCTTCAACAACGCCGATCTCTTCGGCGTCAGGCTCTCGGACGCGATCTCCGGGACCGCCCAGGCGCTCGGCCACTTCTCGCTCAACTTCGGCGACTTCCGCCCCGAGGTCCTCCCGGTCGCCCTGCCCCTGATGATCGCCGCCGCGATCGCCACGCACTTCACCGCCCGGATCTCGCAGGCCCACCAGAGCGCGGCCTCCGCGGCGAACCCGCAGGCGGCGATCCTCGGCAAACTGACGATGTGGCTGTTCCCGATCGGACTGCTCGTCTTCGGAGCGTTCTTCCCGGTCGCCATCCTCATCTACTTCCTGAGCAACAACACCTGGACGCTGACCCAGCAGTTCCTCGTCTACCGCAAGATCGATCGCGAGGAGCAGGGAATCCGGGACCAGGCCCGGGAGCAGCGCGACATGCTCGCCCCCAAGCCCGGCCAGAAGCCGACCCGGCCCGGGCGCGGAGCCCCCGCGGAGGACCGCGTCGACGCCGCGTCCAGCACCGACCCCTCCGGCGCCTCGACGGAGCCCCAGGACGCCCCGCGTCCGGCCTCCGACGACGACGTCGAGCGCCGGCACCCCGGGAAGATCAAGGGTGAGGCGGGAAACAGCCGCGGCTCGGGTCGCCCCGCCCCGGGGAAGACCGGTGCGGTCGCCGCGAACGGCGCGACGAAGAACGGCAAGAACGGTGCGGGCAAGAACGGTGCGGGCAAGAACGGCACGGGCAAGAACGGCTCCGGGAAGAACGGCACGGCCGGCGCGAGCGGCAACGGGACCAACGGTTCCGCCCGCACCCCGGGCAAGGTCGGCGGAGCGAAGAGCAGCGAGGGCAAAGCCTCCAATCAGCTCGCTTCGTCGGGTCGCCCCGGCAAGCGGTCGAAGAAGCGCCGCTGAGCCGCTGCCCGAGCGCCGGTGCCGGAGAGCCACTGCCCGAGAACCACGTCCGTGGCGGGCACGTCCGGCGGACCGGGGCCGGCCCACAGTCCAGTCGCAGCGCATCCTTCCGGGATGACGTGCGGCGTCGTCGAGAGGGCCGTGACGCGGCCCGGGGAGGAGTTGGCGTGTCCGAGACGTTGGAGTCCGACGAGCGTGCCACCGAGGCCACGGAGCCGGAGGCCTCTGCCACCACGACCGGGGAGGCCGACGAGGCCGATGAGTCCGCCCAGGCCGGGGAGTCCGCCGAGGCCGGGGAGGACGGACCCAGCCACCAGGAGGTCCTGGTACGTGAGGGGGACATCGCCGGTGACTACCTGGAGCGCCTCCTCGACATCCTCGATTTCGACGGTGACATCGACCTGGACGTCGAGGCGGGCCGGGCCGTGGTGAGCATCGACGGGGGCAAGGACCTCGAGAAGCTCGTGGGGTCTCGGGGGGACGTCCTCGAGTCTCTGCAGGAGCTCACGCGCCTCGCCGTCCAACAGTCCACGGGCACCCGCAACCGGCTGATGCTCGACATCGCCGGATGGCGCTCGCACCGGCGGTCCGAGCTCTCCGAGCTGGGCCGCCAGGCGGCTCGGGACGTCGTGAGCAGCGGCCAGCCGGAACGATTGCGTCCCATGACCCCGTTCGAGCGCAAGGTCGTCCACGACGCCGTGGCCGAGGTCGACGGTGTCCGCAGTGAGAGCGAGGGCGAGGAGCCCCGCCGGCGCGTGGTCGTCCTCCCCGGTGGATGAGGCACGCCCGAGCACGACAGCGGCACCGCAGGACCCATGTTCCACGTGGAACGCCGACGTGACCGACGGGGAGAGCCGGGGTCGAGCGGCACCGGTGGGGGGCGGGGCGACGGACCCGGCGCTCGCCGTGTTCGGCGACCGCCTCGGTCTCGCCGAGCGGTACGCGGAGCTCCTCGCCGGAGCCGGACAGGAGCAGGGCGTCATCGGCCCGCGGGAGCTACCGCGTCTGTGGGACCGCCATCTGGTCAACTCGGCGGTCATCGGGGAGGTCGTCGCCCGCCACGCCCGCGTTCTCGACGTCGGCTCCGGCGCGGGTCTGCCGGGCATTCCCCTCGTGATCGCGCGCCCGGACCTGGAGATGACCCTCCTCGAGCCGATGGCCCGGCGGGTGTCGTGGCTGGAGTCGGTGATCACCGAGCTCGGTCTCCCGGTGACCGTCGTGCGCGGGCGGGCCGAGGAGCGCGAGACCCGACGACGGTGCGGGGAGTTCGATGTCGTGACCGCCCGGGCGGTCGCGCCGCTCGGACGACTGGTCGGCTGGACCCTCCCCCTCGTCCGCCCCGGCGGCGTGCTCGCGGCGATGAAGGGGGTGAGCGCGCCGGACGAGATGGCGCGGGACGCCAAGATCATCCGCGCGGCCGGCGGGGCGACGGTGACGATCGAACGCTGCGGCGTGGGAGACGCCGCGACCCAGGTCGTGGTGGTACATCGGACGAAGCGACACGGCGAGGCTCCACCCGGCATCGGCCACGCGGGTCGCGACAGGAAGGATCGCCCTCGTGACTGAGCGAGCAGCGGACCGCGTTCCACGTGGAACGTCGACCGGCCGGCACTCGGGCGAGGGCCCCAGTGCGGTGCGGGTCCGAGACGCGCTCGACGACGCCGTGTCCCACGCGGGACCGGGTGTCCTGGGGGCGGGTGAGGTCCTGGGCGGGGGTGGCATGACCCCCATCGCCGAGGAGGCGGCCCGCGCGGCGCGCGTGCTGCACCCCGAGGACCACCGCATGCCGCGGCCGCCGCAGCGGCGCGTCCTCACCGTCGCCAACCAGAAGGGCGGCGTGGGCAAGACGACGAGCGTGGTCAACCTCGCGGCGGCCCTTGCCCTGCACGGCGCGCGGGTGCTCGTGGTCGACCTCGACCCGCAGGGCAACGCGAGCACGGCCCTGGGGGTGGAGCACCGCAGCGGCACTCCCTCCGTCTACGAGGTCCTGCTCGGCGAGATCGCTCTCGACGAGGCGGCCGCGGTGTGCGACCGCTCCCCGGACCTGCTCTGCGTCCCCGCCACGATCGACCTCGCCGGCGCCGAGATCGAACTGGTGTCAATGCTCAATCGCGAGTCGCGGCTCAAGGTCGCGCTCTCGACCGGAGCACTCGACCGGCTCGACGTCGACTACGTCGTCATCGACTGCCCACCCTCCCTCGGACTGCTCACGCTGAACGCGATGGTGGCCGCGCCCGAGATCCTCATCCCGATCCAGTGCGAGTACTACGCCCTGGAGGGACTGAGTCAGCTGCTCAGCAACATCGGCCTCGTCCAGTCGCACCTCAACCCCGGGCTGCACGTCTCGACCATCCTGCTGACCATGTACGACGGGCGCACCAAGCTCGCCGACCAGGTCACCCACGAAGTGCGCACACACTTCGGCGAGCTCGTGCTGCGCACCGTCATCCCGCGCAGCGTCAAGGTGTCCGAGGCGCCGGGGTTCGGCCAGACCGTCCTCACCTACGACCCCGGGTCCCGGGGCGCGATGAGTTACCTGGACGCGGCCCGCGAGCTCGCGGTGCGCGGTGCGGCCCGGGACACCGCACGACCGGACGATCGACGGGCCGACGACGAGAAGGAGTCGCGATGAGCGAACGCCGCGGAGGGCTCGGTCGCGGTCTGGCCGCCCTCATCCCGACGGGGCCCGCGTCGCCTCCGGCGTCCGGCCAGGTACTCGGCGCCCCGCCCGCGGTGGTGGCCGGCGGCAGAGGAGCGTACGGCACGCGCGTGAACGGCCTGGCGTCCCCCGAGGACGACCTGGGGACGCCGAGCGACGCCGGCCGGGACGGTACGACCCGCTCTGGTACGACCCACTCCGGCACGGACGCATCGCCGGGACCGTCGGCCGAGGAGCCGCTCGGCGCGGTGTACCTCGAGGTCCCCATCGACGCGATCCGGGCGAATCCCCGGCAGCCGAGGACCGTGTTCGACGACGAGGCGCTCGCCGAGCTCGAGCACTCGGTGCGCGAGTTCGGTCTCCTCCAGCCCATCGTCGTGCGCGAGCTGGACTCCGGTGGCGTCGGCGAGGTCGCCGACGGGGTCACCCACGAACTGGTGATGGGCGAGCGCCGGTGGCGCGCCGCCCGGCGGGTGGGTCTCACCCACATCCCCGCAATCGTTCGGCGGACCGCCGACGACGACCTGCTCCGCGATGCGCTCCTGGAGAACATCCACCGTGTCCAGCTGAACCCGCTCGAGGAGGCCGCCGCCTACCAGCAGCTGCTCACCGAGTTCGCCGTGACCCACGAGCAGCTCGCCGACCGGATCGGCCGGAGCCGTCCCGCCATCACGAACACGATCCGGCTGTTGAAGCTGCCGGTCGCCGTCCAGCGCCGGGTCGCGGCCGGGGTCCTCTCGGCCGGACACGCGCGTGCTCTCCTGGGGCTCGAGGACGCCGGGGCCCAGGAGGATCTCGCGGCCCGGATCGTGGCCGAGGGCATGTCCGTGCGCGGGGCGGAGGAAGCGGTCACGCTGGGGCGTCGGGTCGAGCAGCCGGCGCGCCGCGCCCCAAAGCGCAAGCCGTTGCACGCCCCGGGCCTCCAGGAGCTCGCCGCCCGCCTGTCCGACGCCTACGACACGCGCGTGAAGGTCGAACTCGGTCAGCGCAAGGGTCGGATCGTCGTCGAGTTCGGGTCGGTCGAGGATCTGGAGCGCATTACCCGCATCATGGACCCTGAAGGGCTCCCGGGTCCTTCGATCCAGGCATGACCGGAGAGGGCGTCAGCGACGCTCTCCGGGCGCCCTCAGATCACCGCTGCGCGCCGGGTCCGAGGTCCGACGCCGCGCTGGGCGGCGCGGTCGACCAGCCAGGTGAAGACATCTCCGAGGTCACTGCCCGCCGCGGAGACCGCACGCGGCAGCAGGGACATCTCGGTGAGTCCGGGGGAGACGTTGACCTCGAGCAGGTGGACGCCACCGTCGGCATCGACGATGGCGTCGGTGCGCGAGAGGTCCCGCAGTCCGAGGGCGGCGTGGGCGGCCACCGCCGCCTCGGCCACCGCCGCACCGGTCGACGGCTCCAGGCGCGCGGGACAGTGGAAGCGGGTCAGGCCCGAGGTGTAGCGCGCCGTGTAGTCGTAGACACCGCTGTCCGGCTCGACCTCGACCGCGGGTAGCGCGACGGGACCGTCGGCGGTCTCGACGACGGACACCGCGACCTCCGTGCCGGCGACGAAATGCTCGACGAGGACGGTGTCGGAGTAGGCCAGAGCGCCGACCATCGCCGCGGGCAGTTCTCCGGCCTCGCGCACGACGTGGGCGCCGAGCGCCGAGCCACCCTGGTCGGGTTTGAGCATGAGGGGCAGCCCGAAGCGGGCGACCAGCGCGTCGAGGACCGCCTGCGCGCCGAGCTCCTGGAAGGCGACGTGGGGCAGCGCGACCCACTCCGGCGTGCGGAGCCCGGCCCGCACGAGCTCGGCCTTCGCGGTCGGCTTGTCGTGCGCGCGTCGGCAGGCCCGGGCGTCCGTGCCCACGTAGGGGACCTCGAGGATCTCGAGAACGCTCTGGATCGCCCCGTTCTCGCCCTCGCCGCCGTGCAGGGCGACGAGCACCGCGTCGGGGCGTTCGTGGCGGAGCCGGGAGACGAGCGCCGCGTCCGTGTCCCACTCGTGCACCACAGAGCCGGCGTCCCGCAGCGCGGCGGCGATGCGCCGGCCCGAGCGCAGGGAGACGTCACGCTCGTGCGAGAGCCCCCCGGACAGCACCGCGACGGTCCGGTCGGACACCACGTCTCCTCTCTCCTGCTGGCCGATCCTGCCCCGTCGGGCGGCGTGTGACGTCGGGACCCTAGCGCTCAGGCGGTGTCGACCGCGGGTGCCTGCGGCCCCTGTGCGGTCGGGCGGCGGTCGGGGACGCCGAACGTCCGCAGCACCTCGAGCTCACCCTGGAGGACGCCGGCGAGCCGCCGCACCCCTTCGGTGATGCGCTCGGGTGTCGGGTAGCAGAACGAGAGGCGCATGTGGCGCGCGCCCGCACCGTCGGCGTGGAAGCCGGTGCCGGAGGCGTAGGCGACCCGCGCCGTGATCGCCCGCGGCAGCATCGCCTTCGTGTCCACGCCCTCGGGTACCGTGACCCAGACGAAGAACCCGCCGTCGGGCCGCGTCCAGGTGCAGCCCGCGGGCAGGTGGGTCTCCAGGGCCGCGAGCATCGTGTCGCGACGCTCTCGGTACATCTCGCGGAACGACTTGATCTGGCCGCGCCAGTCGTGGGTGGCGAGGTAGCGGGAGACGACGAGCTGGGTGAACGCCGGCGGGCACAGCGTCGCCGACTCGGCGGCGAGGACCAGCTTCTCCCGGATCCCGTGCGGCGCGAGGGCCCACCCGACGCGCAGCCCGGACGCGAAGACCTTGGAGAACGACCCGAGGTAGACCACGTTGTCGGGATCCAGCGAGCGTAGCGACGGGTAGGTCTGCCCGTCGAAGCCCAGGAGGCCGTACGGGTTGTCCTCGATGACGAGGACGCCGTGCCGCCGGCAGATCTCCACGATCCGCGGGCGGCGCTCGACCGTCAGCGTCACGCCGACCGGGTTCTGGAAGGTGGGCACCGTGTAGAGGAACTTGGCGTGCCGGCCCTCGCGGGCCAGGCCACCCAGGGCATCCTCCAGCGCCTCGGGGACGAGTCCGTCGTCGTCCATCGCGACGTGGCGGACTTCGGCCTCGAAGGCGGCGAAGGAACCGAGGGCACCGACATAGGACGGCGACTCCGCGAGCACGATGTCCCCGGGGTCGACGAAGAGCCGCGTGAGCATGTCCAGCGCCATCTGAGAGCCGACGGTGACGACGACGTCGTCGGCGTGGGCGGTGCCGGGCGCGATCCCCTCGAGCGCCATGACCTCGCCGATCTGCTCCCGCAGCACCGGCACGCCCTGGGCCGACCCGTACTGCAGCGCCGATTGGCCGTCCTCGCGCACCAGCGTCGCCACCTCCGCGGCCAGCGAGTCGAGCGGCAGCGCCGCGAGGTTGGGCATGCCACCGGCGAGGGACACGACCTCGGGGCGGCTCGCCACGGCGAACAACGCCCGGATCTCCGAGGCGGTCATCCCGGCCGTGCGTGCGGCGTACCGGTCGCGGTGGGGATCCCCCGTGTCGGGCGCGAGGGGCGGCTGCATCATCGGCGACTCTCTCGAGGTGTCCCGGGCCGGTGTGCGGGGTCGCCGACGGACTCTACGCGGCGGCGTGCCGGCGACGCGGTCGACACCGGTGAGCGACGCAGTCGTAGTGTGCGCCACAGGTCGCCGGAGCGGGACGGGAAAGGAAGTGCACGCGTGACCGTGTCGCGGGACTGCGTTCCGATCACCCTCGACAGCGTTGAGGAGCTCCCGCCGCGGTGCCGCCGCTGTGTGTACTGGGAACTACCGCCCCACCTGGCCGATCAGGCCGAGGACTTCGGTACCCGGGAGCTGGAGAAGGAGTCCTGGCTCTCGGGCGTACTCCTCGAATGGGGATCGTGCGGGCGGGTCGCCCACGTCGACGGGGTGCCCGCCGGGTACGCCTTCTTCGCCCCGCCCGCGGCGGTGCCGAGGGTGTCGGCGTTCCCCACCGCCCCGGTCAGCGCCGACGCGGTGCTGCTGTGCGGTCTCCACGTACTCCCCGACTTCGGTGGCAGCGGGGTGGGCCGAATGCTCGTACAGGACGTGGTCCGCGATCTCGGTCGTCGGGGCGTCAAAGCGCTCGAGTCGTTCGGTGACGCCGCGGAGCGGCCGGTGGGCCAGGGTCACGGGCTCACCGACGACGGGGCGCCCACCTGCGTGCTGCCCGTCGCCTTCCTGCGGGCGGTCGGCTTCAAGACCGTCGCCCCTCATCGGCGCTGGCCGCGGCTGCGCCTGGAGATGCGCACCGGCCTGACCTGGAAGGAGGACGTCGAGTCGGCGATCGCGGCGTTGCTGAACTCGGTGACGATCTCCACCGCGCCCGCGGCGGCCCCGGTCGGGGCACGTTGACCCGCCGCGAGGTTCCCCGGTCCGGCGCTCAGGCGCCGACCGGGCTCTCCTCCTCGTGGTCGAGGATGTCGGAGAACGTGAAGGTGCCCGTCGGCTTGTCGCCCCGACCGAGCAGGTAGAGGCGCTTGACGGCGACGAGGATCCCCTCGGCGACGACGTCGCGGAACGCCGGATCGAGCAGGGCGGCGCGGTCCCCATCGTTGGTCAGATAACCGATCTCGACCCGGACGGCGGGCATGCGCGTGAGGCGCAGCAGCTCCCACGGGCGCGGGTGCACTCCGCAGTCGAGCATCCGGGTCCGCGCCAGCAGCTCCCGGTGGATGAACCCGGCCAGCGTCTCGCCGACCGTGGACGTCGCGCCGTTCACGGTCCCGAAGTGGAACGCGGCCAGCCCGTTCGCGGCCGGGCTGGGGTTGGCGTCGACGTGCAGGGACAGCACGACGTCCGCGCCCGCGGAGTTCGCGAAGCCGGCTCGCTCGGCGTCGGAGGGACATTCCTGCTGCCCGTGCGAGAGCAGGGCCTCCATCCCGGCGGCGACCATCCGGCCCTCGAGGCGGCGTGCGATGTCGTGGACGAGGACGGCCTCGGTCATCTCGCCGACGGCGACGCCGGGAAGTGTCCCGCCGTGTCCGGGGTCGATGACGATGCGCTTGCCCGACAGCCGCGGGCCGGCGCGGTGCAGCCGTTCCTGCTCGCGCAGCAGCCCGGGCCGACCACCGGTGACCTTGCGGCCGAGGTAATGGAGGTGCCGCAGGGTGCGCGGGCCGCAGAGGCCGTCCGGCGTCATGCCGTAGTCGCGCTGGAAGCTGCGCAGGGCCTGCTCGGTCTGGCGACCGAAGACCCCGTCCGCGCGCCCGGAGTCGTAGCCGAGCTCGAGTAGGCGTTCCTGGAGGGTGAAGACGTCGTCTCCGGTCATCGACGTCGGCGTGTGCAGGCAGAGCATGCGGTCCCCGAGCGACCAGCGGGCGTCGCGCAGCGCCCGGTAGGTCGAGGGGCCGACGATCCCGTCGGTGATCAGCCCTCGATGCTGCTGGAAGGCGCGGACGGCCTGCTCCAGGGCGTCGTCGAAGATCGCCGGTCCGGCCGGTTCGAGGAGCCGGAGCTGCTCGAGGGCGGCGCGCACCTCGGCGACCGGGGGTCCGGAGTCACCGCGGCGCAGCAGCTGCATGCACTTCGCTCCCGTCGTCCGTGACCCGCCGGGCCGCGGTCGTCGCGTCCTCGCGCCTCATTGTGCCCTGACCACACCCTCACTTCGCGCAGCGGGCCTGCCGGAGCGGTCACCTTTCGGGTTCGCCGTCGCTGGGCGTCGTCGAGCGTCCGTCTCGACGACCCCAGGCGGCGGCCCCGAGCGCGACACACGACGACCCCGGGGACCGGTCGGATCCCCGGGGTCGGGCGCTGTGGGCGACGGTCAGGCCAGCACGTCGGCAAGGTCGTCGAGCAGCGCGGCCTTGGGCTTCGCGCCCACGATCTGCTTGACCGCCTCGCCGTTGCGGAACAGGAGGAGGGTCGGGATCGACATCACGCGGTAGTCGCGGGCCGTCGCCGGGTTCTGGTCGATGTCGAGCTTGGCGACCGTCAGCTTGTCCGCGTGCTCCGCGGCGATCTCCTCGAGGACCGGGGCGACCATCTTGCAGGGTCCGCACCAGGTGGCCCAGAAGTCCACGAGGACGGGCTTGTCGCTGTGGATCACCGTGTCGGAGAAGGTCGAGTCGGTGACGTTCACGGGGGCGCTCATGGTGCTGCTCCTTCGTTGGGTTTTCGGGGCCGAGGGCGTGGCGGTCAGGAGGAGACGGACTCGAGGGTCTGCCCGGCCGGGCCGGTGGGCTCACGCTCGGTGTCGACGGTCGGCTTCGGCGCCGTGTGGGGCTGCGGCGTGTGTGGGTTCTCCGCGAGCCACCGCTCGGCGTCTATCGAGGCCGTGCAACCACTGCCGGCCGCCGTGACCGCCTGTTGGTAGGTCTTGTCGATGAGGTCCCCGCAGGCGAACACACCCGACAGGTTCGTGTGCGTGCTCGGCGGGTCGACGAGCACGTAGCCCTCGTCGTCGAGACGCACCTGGCCGGCGACGAGCTGCGAGCGCGGGTCGTGGCCGATGGCGACGAACATGCCGCTGACCTCCAGGGTCTCTTCGGCCCCGCTGACCGTGTTGCGGATGCGGACACCCGTGACGGCGTCGTCCCCGAGGACCTCCTCGACCGCGCTGTTCGTCCGGAAGGTGATCTTCTCGTTCTGCCGGGCCCGCGCGAGCATGATTCCCGAGGCCCGGAACTCCTCACGGCGGTGGATGATCGTCACCGACCGTGTGAAGCGCGTGAGGAAGGTCGCCTCCTCCATGGCCGAGTCGCCGCCGCCGACCACGACGATGTCGTGCTCACGGAAGAAGAACCCGTCACAGGTGGCGCAGGAGCTGACCCCGCGTCCGAGGAGCTCCGCCTCGCCCGGAACTCCCAGGTAGCGCGGCGCGGCGCCCATCGCGAGGATCACCGCGCGGGCGCGGTGGACGGTCCCGTCGACGGTGACGGACTTGACGTCCGCGGCGAGGTCCAGGGAGTCGACGTCGGATGGCGCCAGGACGGCACCGAAGCGCTCGGCCTGGCGGCGCATCCGGTCCATGAGCTCGGGACCCTGGATCTCGTCGGCGAAACCGGGGTAGTTCTCCACGCCGGTCGTGGTCATGAGGGCCCCGCCGAACTGGCTGCCCTCGAACACGACGACGTCCATCTGGGCCCGTGCGGCGTAGGTCGCGGCGGTGTAGCCGGCGGGCCCGGAGCCCACGATGATCAGGTCGTGGATGGTCTGCTCGCTCACGCCCCACACAACGCCCGGGCGGCACCGCGGATTCCCCGTCCCGGCCGGGTCCGTGCAGGACCCGGGAGCACCGGGACCTCAGAGCCCCACGACGGTGTCCCCGAGCGTCGAGGGCGTCCCCTCACGGCAGTCCTCCCCGACGACGAGCAGGCGGAAGCGGGCGGCGACGCCGGTGGGCAGGACGAGCAGGACGCCCGGAACGCCGTCGAGGACGACCCGGCGGGCCCCCGCCACGCGCAGCGTCGCCGGCACGCCGTGCGCCCCGAGGCAGGAGGTCAACCTCCCGGGCCCGGTCAGGACCCCGAAGTCCCCCGCGCCGAGCCCACCGCGCAGGGCACGGGGCAGGTCGGCGCGACCGAAGCGCGCGACCTCCGGGTCCCCGGACCCCGGTGGACCCGGCCCGCCCGGGGTCGCGACCGGACCGGACGGCGCAGGGGCCGGCGGTGCCGCCTGCGGGGCGGGAGCCCCCGGCCGTGCCGCGACGGCGATCACGCCGACGACGGCCACCAGCAGGAGGGTCACGGCCAGCAGCGCGAGGGGGCTGCGTGAGCGGAATGAGCGGACGACACGGGCGCCGGGGGCACGCTCGGGGGGCCCCGGGGCTGTCCCCGGCCGTTCCGCGGCGAGCGCCCGATCGATCCCGGCGAGGACGTGCGGGGGCATCCGTGGGCCGGGTTCGGCGGCCAGCGTGGCGCGGACCCGGGCGTCCGCGTCCGGATCGGGCGCGTCACGGTGGTCGGGAGGGCCAGGTGCATCAACGATGCCGAGGGCGCGCAGCCGTTCCTCGGGCGTGCCCCGCGCTGCTCCCCCGTCCCCGTCGCGTCCCGCGCGGACGGCGGGCCCGGTCGGCCCCGTCATCGCTTCTCCTCCCCGTCGGTCCCGGGGGGCCCGACATCCCGTTCGACGTCCGTCGACGCCTCGGGGTTCCCCTCCGCTCCTTCCGGTCGCAGGTGGCCGAGCAGCATCGCCAGCCGGCGACGGCCTCGGGCGCAGCGACTCTCGACCGTGCCCGTCCTCGTGCCGAGGACCGCCGCGGCCTCGTGGACGCCGAACCCCTGCATGTCGACCAGCACGACCGCGAGACGCTGCGCGGTGGGCAGCATCATCAGCGCCTCCTCCACGCCCAGCCGGGTGAGGTGCTCGGCGATCGGGTCGCGGTGGGTGGGCGCGTCGTGGTCGCCCAGCGGGTCGACCGGCCGTGTGCGGCGCCGACGCATCCGGTCGAGGCAGGCGTTGACCGTGATGCGGTGCAGCCACGTCGAGACCGACGCGTCCCCGCGGTAGCCCCCCGCCGAGCGGAAGGCGGAGACGAACGCGTCCTGCAGGGCGTCGGCGGCCTCGTCCCGGTCTCGCAGGGTCCGCACCGCGACCGCCCACAGCTTCTCGCTGTGGCGCCGCACGAGCTCGTCGAACGCGTGGGACTGGCCTTCCGCGTGCGCCGCGAGCAGCGCGACGTCCGAGCGCGGATCGGACCGGGGCACCACGACCGGCGACGCTAGCCGCGGGTCTCGCGCGGTGGGGCCGGTTCGGCGGAACCCGGGGACCGGGCGGAGCGAGGGCTCAGCCCGCCCGCTGCACCGTCACCTCCGCGAGCTCGCTGGCGAACCCGCCGCCGCCGTTCCCGAGGGCGGTGATCCAGATCAGGAGGTTCCCCGTGGGAGGTGCCGCGCGCAGCGGGATGACCACCTGGTCACCGGTGAGGACCCCGGAGCCGAGGACCTGCGTCTGGCTCAGCGGTACGTCGGCGGCCGGCGCCGAACGGATCTCGATGCGGGTTCCGCGGCTCGGCGACCGCACCGACACCGACCCCACCGACGACGGTGCGCTGAAGGTCGTCATGACGCCGACGCCCGGCTTCAGCGCCGGCAACTGCTGGCGGTAGGACGACGTTGCCCAGGTGGTCGACGGGTCGTTGTCCACGGCGCGGTTCACCCGGGCGGGGTTGTCCGGGACGCCTGAGGGGTCGTACACGGCGACGCTCGACAGTTGCACGGCGCCCCCCGCGGGCGCCGGGGGCCCCGGTGGCACGGCGGCGGCCGGCGGGGGCCCCGCACGCGGGGGCGCCGGGACCGGGCTGGCCGACGTCGGGATGACGAGCGGCGGCGCCGACGAGCTGCCGCCGCCACTGACCAGCGAGAAGAGCTGGAACGCGACGAACGCGACGATGGCCAGGGAAGCCAGCACGAGCACGGTCATGCCGATCCGCAGCTTGCGTCGGGTGACCGGGTCCCGCTCGGCTTCCGGCGCGTCGTCGTCCTGCCAGACCGCGGACGGCTCCTCGCCGAGAGCGACGCCGTCCTCGGTGACGGGCAGGAGGACACCGTCGTCGGCGATGCGCTCCCGCTGCTGGGCGATCAGCCGGTGCACCGCAGCGGCCGTCCGGATGCCGCCGTCGGAGTCGAGGGTCCGCTCGACCAGTGCGGCGAGCTCCACGGGCAGGTCCGGACGGAGCTGGCGGGCAGGCACCGGCGCCCCCGTCGCCGTGCGCGGAGCCGCCCGTAGACCCGCGGGGGCCCGGCCGTCCGCGGAGGGCCACCGCCCGGTGAGGAGCAGGTAGAGCGCCGCGCCGAGACCGTGGACGTCGTCGTCGACCGTCGCGTCGCCGCGGGGCATCGGGAAGGCGAGGCGCGCCGACGCGCGCGCCCCGACGCGGACGCGCTGGGGGTGGTCCAGACCGAGGACGAGTCCCGAGCGATGAGCCTCCGCGACCGCGGCGGCCAGCGGTTCGACGACCCGCATGGCGTCGCTGGGACGCAGCGGACCGCGGGCGACGAGTTCGGCGAGATCACGCCCCGGGGTCCACTCCGCGACCGCGGCGCCGAGGATCCCGCGGGGCAGGCGACCGGCACCCGGATGCACGACGTCGAGGACGCGGGCGGCGTTGGCGTGCTCGAAGTGCGCGGACCGCGTGGCCCGCGAGAGCGAGGAGGACGCGCGAGCGTCGGCCTGCCACCCGCCGGTGAGGACGGTGACCGCGACGTCGCGTTCGAGCACGACGTCGCGGGCCTTCCACAGCGCCGCACCGGCCGCCCGGTCGCGGCCGACCTCGGCCACGAGGCGGTAGCGCTCGAGGATCATCGTGCCCGGCAGTGGACCCTCTGCGGAAGCGGCCGGTCCGGAGGACGAGCGCCCTCCCGACGTCCGCCCGCGCGGCGGACGGGGACCGCGACCCGGGGGCGGGCCGGAACGGCGGGCGGGCGGGCCCTCCGGCGGGCGGGACGACGCGGCCGGGTTCCTGCCGCCCGCGGGTCGGGCACCACCGACGGCGCCGGGGAGGTGGGTGGTCGGCCCGTCGATGCCCACCCCGCGGGTCGTGGCAGCGGGCGTCGCGGGCAGATAGGTGGTCCGCTCGAGGTCCTCGGCGGCGTCGTCCGGGCCCATGACCGGCTCGGCGTGGCCGGGCACGTCCGCGTCGGGGGCTCCGGCGTCCGGGGTCCCGGCGTCGGGGGTCCCGGCGTCGGGGGTCCCGGCGTCGGGCGTCCCGGCGTCGGGCGTCCGCGGTGGCGTGTCGCGTGGGGGGCCCGGCACCGTGCGCAGGGTCGCGTCGGGGGCACCCGCGGGCGGGGGGACATCCGGCATGAAGCCGCGGGCGACGGAGTCCGGACTGCTCACCTGGGTGGCGCGGCCGGACGGTGCACCCGATCGTTCCCGGTCGCCGCCGTCATCCACGCGTCACCTCCGCCCGCCCTGGTGCGATGAGCCTACGGGACCCCACCCACGGTCGTGACGGCCCTGCCCACGGGCTCCGGGAAGGGTTCGCACGGGTGCGCAGAAGGGGGCCGATCACCGCCACGGAGCCGTCAGCGACCCACGAGTCGGGCCAGGCGCGCGGCGACGGGGTCGAGCTCTCCGACGCGGAGCAGGCGCATCCCGACGATCAGGACCACGATCGACACCGCGCCGCCGACGAGCACGACGGTCCACGCCCGCAGCGCGACGGGGGTCCCGACCCCGAGCACCCGCTCCAGCCCCGTGACCACCAGCACGGCCGCCAGTACGGCCACGACGGAGGCGAGCGTCGTCATGGCGGCGGTGCGCGCGACCCGCCTCCCGTCGAGGCCACCGAGCCGGTGGCGCAACCACACGTTCCCGGCCACGAGCCCCACCACGAAACCGAAGGCGTTGACGGCGGCCAGGCCGAGGACGACCCGGTCGGGGGGGAGGAGGACGGGGCACAGGTAGGCCAGAGGCACCTTCACCGCGGTCATGCCGAGCATGATGATCGTCGGGGTCCGTGCGTCGGCCATCGCGTAGAACACCCGTAGCTGCAGCATGACCACCGCCATCGGCAGCAGGCCGAACGCCGAGGCGGACAGTGTGGCGCCGAGCGTGGCCGCGGAGTCGCCGCCGGCCCGCCCGAGGGAGAACATGGCCACGCCGAGCTGCGAGCCGAAGACGGTGAGGATCGCGCTCACCGGGAGCAGGGCCACCGTCGAGAGCCGGGAGCCGAGGGAGAGGTCGGCGACGACCTGGTCGAGCCGTCCGTCGGCCGCCGCCGCGCTCATGCGGGGCATGAGCGCGGTGAGCAGGGAGACGCCGAGGACGCCGTAGGGCACCTGGATGAGCAGCCAGGCGTTGGCGTAGATCGCCGGCCCGCCCTCGTCGGCGGAAAACGCGACGCGGGTGATCACGGTCAGCCCGATCTGGCTCACCAGGACGTAGCCGATCACCCACGCGGCGAGCCCGCCGAACTCCGAGAGCCGGGCGTCCCACCCGAGGCGCCACCGCCAGCGGAACCCGGTGCGGCGGATCGCGGGCACCATGACGGCGGCCTGCAGGAGGATGCCGAGAGTGCTCCCGAGCCCGATCACGAGCAGCTGGAGCGTGCTGACCGGGCTGCCGTCGGTGGGGTCGGGGAGGAACCAGTAGACGGCGAGCGCGACGAGCGCGACGACGTTGTTGAGCACCGGCGCCCAGGCCGCGGGCCCGAAGACCGCCCGGGCGTTGAGGATCGCCCCGAACAGGGCCCCCATCCCATAGAAGAAGATCTGCGGAAGGAGCAGGTAGGCGAAGTCGGTGGCGAGCCCGACGTCGTCGGGGTTCTCGATGTAGGGCCGGACCAGCAGCGGTGCGGCCACCACGGCCACGATGGTCGCGAGCGCGAGCGCGACGGCGGCGCCGCTGAGCAGCTTCTGGGCGAAACCGTCCCCGTCGTCCCCGTCGTCCTTGGCCGCTCGGACCAGGACCGGGATGACGACGCTGGTGAGCACCCCGCCGAGGAGCAATTCGAAGATGATGTTCGGCAGGGTGTTGGCGATCTGGAACGAGCTGCCGACCAGGCCCAACCCGACCGTCGTCGCGAGCGCCAGCGTCCGCAGGAACCCGGTCAGCCTGCTCACGAGGGTGGCGACGGCCATCCCGCTCGAGGCCCGCACGAGGGCTTGGTCGTCGCGCCCGACCGACTTCGTCCGGGGAGCGGGCACGGCCGACGCGTCCTGCTCCAACGGCGGCCGAGGGAGCAGGACGGTCTCGTCCAGCGAGCCGGCAACGCTCCACGACGCCAGCGGAGCGGCGCGCCCGGGAGCGCGGCCCGCGGCCGCCGCGAATCGGGTGGTCGCCTCCGTCACCCGCGCGGACTCGCCGATCTCGGTGAGCTCGCCCGCCGTCGCGCCGCCGTCGACCGGCGGCGGCGGTGGGGCGGGCGGGGTGGACCGGGCGGGCGACGGTTCCGGCCCGGAGCTCGGGATCCGCGGGATCCGGCGCGTCGGGCCGTCCACCGGCGAGGGCGGCGTGCCGGGTGGGGGTACCTGCGGTGACGGGGGAGCCGGCGGGCCGCCGCGCCCGTGCGCCCGGCCGGCGGGCGGCCCGGGCGGAGGGCCCGCGGGTGGGCCGGCCCGGCGGGGCGGACCGGGAGGCGGCGGAGGGACGGCATGGGGTGGGTCGGCGCGGGCGTCCGAGGACCCCGCCGGGAAGGTCGAGGCGTCCCCGGGCGACTCGCGGTGATCGTCGGCGGGTCGTGTCATCGCTGCAGCTCGAGGCTCGGGCCGGAGGGTGTCGTCCCTGGACCCCCGGGGCCCCGGCGGGATCCCTCCGACGGGTCCGACCGACCCGACCGGCTCGTCCGCACGCGTCGGGTGATCCGGACGCTCGCCAGGATCACCAGCACCACGGCTGCGGACGCGGTCAACCACACCGTGATCGTGCCGTAGGCCGTCGAGCGAAGCAGGAGACGGCTCGTCGGGCCGAGCGCCTCGCCGCCGGGCGTGCGGGCGCGGGCGTCCACCGAGAACTCTCCGGAGCGGGTCACCTGGGTCGCGATCTGGAACTGGCGGCTGCCGAAGGCCGGGACGACGGCCACGGGCAGCGGTGCGGCGCGCAGGCCCGGCGTCGGGTCGAGGACGACGTCGACGTTCATCGCGACCGGCAGGCGGTTCTCGACGGTGAGCAGCAGCGGCGCGTCGCTCGATCCGAGCGAGTACGACCCGGACGGCTGCACCACCCGGACCGCCGAGCGCACCGCGTCCATCTCCGCGCCCACGGACCCGACGGCGACCGCGCGGGCGGCCGGGTCGTCGCGGCGCGACGCCGAGAGGGCGCGCAGGAGGTCTCCGGTGAGCGGGTCGAGGAACTCGGCCGGGGTCGGGGCGCCGGGCCGGTCCAGGACGCTCGCCGCGAGCAGGTCGCGCTGATCGTCACGGATGGCTCGGGCGCGGACCACGGTGTCGCCGTCCGCAGCGACCGGGGGCGCGGCGGGGGCGGTGAGGGTCGCCGTCGGCATCGGGCCGGCGCCCGCGGCGAGCGTTCCGAGGTCGACCGGGCTCACGAGGCCGCGACGGGCGAGCTCCCCCACCGTCGCCAGCAGGATCCCGGCCTCCGTCGAGGAGGCGGCCCACCGGGTGGGCGGGGCGAGCAGCGTCGTCCCCCGCCCGGCGGTCGTCCCGCGGGTCCCGGAGGCACGGAGGATCACCGTGGCGATCGCGTCCTGGGCGGCGAGGGCCTCCGACGTCCCGGCGGGACTCCTCCCGATCGGCGTCCCCGACCCGCCCGACGCTCCCGTCTCCTCGGTGTTCCCGGTGTCCTCCCGCCCCTCCGGTGCCTGTCCGGCGAGCGCCCGGGCGGCGAGCGGGTCGGTCGGGACCGCGACCGCGGCGCTCCCGGGGGGCCCCGCGAGTCGGACCGTGGTGCGCTCCGGCGTCGACGTGGGGACATCGAGCTGCTCGGAGTCGACGACGAGGGAGCGCGCACCGCCGGTGGCGAGGTCGGAGAGTGTCCGCTCGTCGAGCCGCCCGCCCGCGGGCCACGTCGTGTCGGCGAGCGGTGTCCCGCCGAGCAGGTCGGCGACGCGTCGGGCCGCGTCCGCGCGGGCGTAGGTGGTGAGGTCGGTGAGGTTGGCCTGCGAGGTGACGAGGAGGTCGGCGTCGGCGTACGGCACGGCGAGCACGCACCGGCCGCGGGCCTGCGTGCGCAGGCCCGCGAGCCAGGTCGCCGCAGCGGCGGACCCGGCGCCGGCGACGGTCCCGCCCGGGACCGTCACCCGATACCCGCCGGTCATCGCCTGCGCGGTCTCGAGCAGATCGGCGTCGACGGCCAGGCACAGCGACGACGCGGCCGGCGAACCCACGGGCGCCCCGCGGGCCAGCGCACCGACCAGCCCGTCGAGCCGCCCGCCGGCCGCGAAGGAGGTGGCCAGCTCGTCGTCGGTGAGCACCATGGGGGCCCCGGGCACGGCGGCGGTACGGCGGGGACGGTCGGCGAAGGGGTAGAGGATCCCGACCCGTTCCGCTCGGCCCACCGGGGGTACCGCGATCGGCGTCGGGGTCCCCCCGGGCGCGGGGGGTGGACCGAGTACGGGCAGGAGGAAGCGTTCGGAGTCCAACCGTTGAGGGCCACCGTCGGCGGGAGTGCCGGTCGCCACGACGAGCGCGGGGTACAGCCCGGTGTCGGCGACGGCCAGCGAGGACGGCCCCCCGCGCAGTGACGCCCCGAGGGTGAAGGGGACGGTCGCGCCGGGAGGCAGGACACCGGCGACGCCGGTGACCGCCGACCGGACCTCCTCGGCGGGGTCGCGCCCGGCGAGCGCCGCCGCGACGTCGCGCTCGGCGGAGAGCGCTGCCCCGCGCTGGAGCCGGACCCCGACGTCGCGCACGGCCAGCGTCCCGGTGTTTCTCAGGCGCCCGGAGACCACGAGCTCGGTGGGGCCGTCGGACGTGACGACCCGAGGGGACAGGGCGTCGAGGACGAGGAGTATCGGGCCGCCGGTGGAGGGCTGGGCCGGGACACCGACCGGCGCCCGGAGCGGGGCGGGGATCGGTACGACGGCGGGGACTCCGGTCGCGGACCGCGCAGCAGGTGCCGCGAGCACGATCGCGAGGACCCCGATGACCCCGACGACGCCGAGGGCGAGGCGGAGCGCACGTGCCGGGGTTTCCCGGCGGCGGGTCACGCCGACTCCTCCAGGATCTCGGCCGCCCGCCGGACCAGGCGACGCTCGTCGGCGTAGGCGAGGCGCCCGTCCAGCTCCACCAGGGGGACCCACGCCACCTCGGTGACCTCGACGTCGGCGTCGGAGAGCTCACCCCCGCGCGCCTGCAGCAGGTAGTGGTGCACGGTCTTGTGCACCCGGCGGTCCTCGGCGACGAACCAGTAGTCGATCTGGCCAAGCGGCGCCCGCACCGACGCGATGATGCCGGTCTCCTCCTCGACCTCCCGCACCGCCGCCTGCTCCGCGGTCTCCCCCTGCTCGATGTGGCCCTTCGGCAGCGACCAGAGGAGCCGGCCGCGGCGGTCGAGCCGCCCGATGAGGGCGGCGCTGCCGCGCTCGGCGTCCACCACCAGCCCTCCCGCGGAGGTCTCGTCGACCGTCTGCAGCCTGCGGCGCCCGCCGCGGCGGCGGCGATCGGCGGGGCGTCGGGGGACGGGCGGCATGGGGTGATCGTACGGCGCACGGGAGGACCCCCGGTGGCTGTCGAGGAGGCGTCGCCCGGGTGGCCCGGCGCCCCCCGACGGCCACCGGACTAGGCTCGGGCGTCGTGCCCGGGTCAGGTCAGGTGTCGGCTGAGGTGACGGTGGAGTCGCAGCACGGTGACCCGACGGGGGCGCGTCGAGAGCCTGAGCGCGCGGACCACGCGGCGGTGGCCGAGCTGCTGCGTTACTCCCCGGTGGCCGACGATCTCGCGGCCCGGTTCGCCGCCGCGGGACACCGTCTGCATCTCGTCGGGGGCAGCGTCCGCGACGCCCTGCTGGGTCGACTCTCGAACGACCTCGACTTCACCACCGACGCGCGGCCGGACGCGATCACGTCCGTCGTCTCCGGCTGGGCCGACGCGGTGTGGGACACGGGGATCGACTTCGGCACCGTCGGCGCGCGGCGACACGGGGTGACCTGCGAGATCACCACCTACCGGGCCGACTCCTACGACGGTGTGAGCCGCCGTCCCGTCGTCGCGTTCGGCGACGACGTCCTCGGCGACCTGGTCCGCCGCGACTTCACCGTCAACGCGATGGCCGTGTCGTTGCCCGACCGGGCGTTCGTCGACCCCTGCGGGGGGCTGGCCGCGCTCGCCCGCGGCGTGCTGGACACGCCAGTGGAGCCCGCGGTCTCCTTCTCCGACGATCCGCTGCGGCTGCTGCGGGCGGCGCGGTTCGTCTCCCGGCTCGGGTTCACCGTGGCGCCGCGGGTGGCCTCGGCGATGACGGAGATGGCGCCGCAGCTCGCCCGGGTCACCCCGGAGCGGGTGCAGGCGGAGCTGTCCAAGCTGCTGTGCGGTGCGCATCCCCGGTCGGGCGTCGAGCTCATGGTCCAGACCGGGTTGGCCGACGCGGTGCTCCCCGAGGTGCCGGCGATGCGTCTCGAGATCGATGAGCACGCCCAGCACAAGGACGTCTACGAGCACTCGCTGACGGTGATGGAGCAGGCCATCGCTCGGGAGGCCGCGGGCCCGGACCTCGTGCTGCGCCTCGCCGCACTGCTCCACGACATCGGCAAGCCTGCGACGCGGCGGATCGAACCGGGGCGCCGTGTGAGCTTCCATCACCACGAGGTGGTCGGGGAGCAGATGGCGCGCAGGCGGCTACGCGAACTGCGCTACCCCAAGCAGGTCGTCGACGACGTGTGCCGGCTGGTGTTCCTGCACCTGCGGTTCCACGGCTACGGCACGGGCGAGTGGTCGGACTCGGCGGTGCGCCGGTACGTCACCGACGCCGGACCGCTGCTCGACCGCCTCCACAAGCTCGTGCGTTCGGACTCCACCACGCGCAACAAGCGCCGCGCTGCCGCGCTGCAGCGCTCCTACGACGACCTCGAGGAGCGGATCGCGCGCATCGCCGCGGAGGAGGATCTGGCGCGCGTCCGGCCCGACCTCGACGGCAACGCGATCATGTCGCTGCTCGGTATCCCGCCGGGGCCGCTGGTGGGGCGCGCCTGGCGGCACCTCAAGGAGGTCCGGCTCGACCGCGGACCGCTCGACCGGCGCACGGCGGAGGCGGAGCTGCTCGCCTGGGCGCGCGCGGAGGGCATCGGTAGCGCGGGCGCGGGGCCCGATCCGGGGGAACCGACGGGCTGAGCGCGCCGTCGAAGCGGTGTGGACCCCGCAGCGGCCGAGCACAGGCCCGGCCGACTCCTGAGCTACCACTTCGGCACCGGCCGCGGACCGGTGCACCGCCACGTCTCCCCCGCCGACGCCGACCTCTCCGACGCCGACCTCTCCCGCGATGGCGTCCCGGACGCCGTGCGGCTGGACTTCGACGGGGACGGGCGCGTCGACGACGCGATGTGGGACGCCGACGCCGACGGCACCGCCGACCACTCGGTGCTCGACCTCGACGACGACGGACGCGGCGAGCGCGCCTGGTCCGACCCGAGCGGACGCGGCGTCTGGGACCGCCCCGCCGAGGCTCCCGCCGCCGCCGCGTCCACGGCCGCCACGGATCCACCCACCGGCGCGCCACCCGCACCCGGCGTCGAGCTGGCGTGGACCGACGTCCGCGGTCGGGCGGGGTCCGCGCCGCCGGAACTCGACACCGATCGCGACGGCGTCGCCGACGCCGCGGAGGTCGAGGCCGATCACGACCCGACGTCGCGGGAGCTGGTGTGCGACCCCGACGCGGACGGGCGGGCCGAGCAGCTCCTGGTCGACCACGAGGCCGACGGCCGCTACGAGAGCGTCTACACCTCGTCGACGACCGTCGGGGACCGTTGGGACGTGCTGCTCGCCGACACCGACGCGGACGGGGCGGTCGACCTCGTCGTCGACGAGGGGGCGCCCGACTGGGTGCCCCCCTGACACGGGTCCTCCCGGGTGTCCCGCGGGGGCACGCACGCCCGCAACGCGATTTCGTGCACGACGAGGCCGAGGAGGTACAGCGCCGCCGCACCGGCGACGAGCAGGGCGGAGCGCCCGTCCGCCGGGCTGAGAAGCGCCGCACCCGCCACCGCCACGACGTAGGTGACGTTGAAGACGGTGTCGGACAGCGCGAACACCCGCCCGCGCGCCGCGTCATCGACCTCGCGCTGCACCGCGGCGTCGGAGCACAGCTTGATCGCCTGCCCGACAAGCCCGAGGACGAAGCCGGCCCCGAGGATCGTCGGCAGCGACATCGGCAGGCCGAGCCCGAGCAGCGCCGCCGCGGCCAGCACGAGCATGACGCGGACGGTGGCGGGTCGGCCGACCCGCGTGGTGAGCCACGGCGTCACCACCGCGGCGACACCCAGCCCCGCCCCGACCACGACGACGATCTCGCCCACGCCGGCGACGCCGGCGCGCAGGGGGCCCGCGTCCGTCAGCCCACCCCGCATCAGCAGCAGCATCACCAGCGTGGCCACCCCGAAGGCGAGGCGGTGCGCGGCCACGGCCCAGAAGGCGGCCACGACCCCCGGGGCGCGGCGCGCGGCGCGCGCACCGTCGAGGAGCCCGTGCGCGACGGCGAGGGTGGCCCGGGGGGCCTCCGTGGGATCGTCGGGCCCGAGCGAACCACGGATGAATCCGACGGCGGCCCCCACGATCACGATCGAACCCGCGACGGCCGCGGACGCGGTCGCTCCGGAGGCGCCGTCGCCGCCGCCGAGCAGGGGCGCGAGCCCGAAGGCGCAGGCGGCGCCCACCACCGCCGCGACCGCGCCGGAGGTGGTGACCAGGGAGTTCGCCGCCACCAGCCATCGGGGGGCGACCACGTGCGGCAGGGCAGCGGAGAGCCCTGCCTGGATGAACCGGCTCACCCCGATCGTGGCCAGGGCGCCGAGATAGAGCGGCGGACCGGTGACGCCGACGGCGACGACCGCTGCCGTGGCGAGGGTGAGCACGCCGCGCAGGACCCCGGCGACCACGAGCACGCGGCGCCGGTCCCACCGGTCGAGCAGCGCACCGGCGAAGGGCCCGACGAGCGAGTAGGGCAGGAGGACCACGGCGAGCCCGAGGGCGACGAGCGCGGGATCGGACTCGCGCTCGGGGCTGAACAGCACCGCTCCGCCGAGCGCGGCCTGGAAGACTCCGTCGCCCCACTGAGCCGCGAGACGGACGGTGAGCAGCCGGCCGAACCCGGGATGGGCGATGAGATCCCGGCGCCGTGGTCCACCGTCGGGCCGGGCGCGCTCGCCCGCGACGGGGCTCGGCTCGGACGATCGCGGCACGCCCGGTCACGGTACGCGTCGTGGCGTCACCGCGGACACGGGTGCGACGGAGCACCCTGCCGCCGGGACCGCGGGCGATGGGACGATGGCCCCGTGGCCAGGGGTGTGGAGAAGCATCAGCAGGCCGGGGTCGAGGCGGGTTCACTGCTCGTCGCCGCACCGAGCCTGACCGATCCGCATTTCCGCCGCGCCGTGGTGTTCGTGATCGACCACCGCGGCGACGGCACCCTCGGGGTGGTCCTCAACCGCCCGAGCGAGATCGCGGTGTCCGACGTCCTGCCGGGCTGGGGTCCGCACACCTCGACCCCGCACTCGGTCTTCGTCGGCGGGCCCGTCGAGCAGAAGACCGCCCTGTGTCTCGCCGCCCTCCTCGCCGGGGAGGACCCGGCCCGCACCGGGGGCGTCGTCGGCGTGCGCGGCCCCGTGGCGCTGGTCGACCTCGACGGTGACCCGGAGTCGCTCGCGCCACGGGTGCGCGGTCTGCGTGTGTTCGCCGGGTACGCGGGGTGGCACGGGGGGCAGCTGGCGGACGAGGTCGGTCGTGGCGACTGGTTCGTCCTGCCCGCTCTCCCCGACGACGTCCTCGCCCCCGCGGGTCACGACCTGTGGAGCGGTGTGCTGCGCCGCCAGGGCGTGCCCCTCGCGTTCCTCGCGACCCACGTGGCCGAGGTCAAGCGCAACTGACACGGTGGGGTCGTGAGAGGCAGCGTGCGGCGCATCGAGCCGGGGCCGGGCCAGGAGTCGGTGTGGGACTACCCGCGCCCACCGCGGGCCGAAGTGGTGGACCGGCGCGCGGTCGTCATCCATGGGGGCACCGTCGTCGTCGACACCGACGACGTCGTGCGCGTACTCGAGACCAGCCACCCCCCGACCTACTACCTGCCGCGCACGGCCTTCGTCGAGGGCGTCCTGCATCCGGCGCGGCGCCGCACGGTGTGCGAGTGGAAGGGCACCGCGCGCTACGTCGACGTGGTGGTCGGAGGACGCACGCTGCCCGACGTCGGCTGGTGGTACCCGGAGCCCGACCCGCGCTACCCGGAGCTCGCCGACCGGGTCGCGCTGTATCCGGAGCCGTTCGACGAGATCACGCTCGGCGGGGAGCGGATCGTCCCGCAGCCGGGCGGCTTCTACGGCGGATGGATCACCGACGACGTGGTGGGTCCGTTCAAGGGCGGTCCGGGCTCCCGGGGCTGGTAGCGGCCGCGGTGCTCCCCGTGCCCGCTCCGGCGCCGCGGGGACAGAGGTCGCAGGCGCCCGCGCACCCCGTCGGCGCGCAGGCCTCGGCGTCCGGCGTTCCGGCCGTCGGCTCGGCGGTCGGCCGGGGATCCTCGGGCCACCCGGGGGTGCAGCACCCGGCGTCGCCGCGGCGCTGTGCGGCCCGCACCTCGGCCTCGTCGAGGAGGGCGAAGCGGGACCCGACCACGCCGCCGACGGCGAGAAGTACCACCGTGCCCGCGGCGCCGACGGACGTCAGGGTCACCGCCGTCGCGGCCGACGGGGCGAGGGCGCCCGCGAGGCCCGCGACGACGCCGGCGACCCCGGCCGCGACGAAGGCCGGGGCCGCCGCCCGATTGGCCCGGCGGAACGTGTCGACGCGGCTCATGGTCCACGGGGTGCGGACGCCGAGCACCCGGTTCCGGGGCAGGCGGTGGACGCGCGCGAGGACACCGGCGCCGCCCACGACGAGAGCGAGAGCGACGAGGACCAGGGCCGGGACGAGCACGTCCCCAGAGTAGGCTCGCCCGCGTCCCGCGCGGTGGCCCCCGAGAGGGCCGCAGCCGCCCCCGGGAGGGCCCGGGACGCCTCGGACGCCGCCGCCGGCCGCCCGGCCCGCGAGCCGGGCCCGGCGGCGCACCCGCACCCTCACCAGGAGGACCGTTCCGTGACAGCCGCAGCACCGCCGGAGCCGTCGGGCGCCGGCGCGCCGCCGTTCCGCTACACCGCGGCGCTCGCGAACGAGATCGAGCGCCGGTGGCAGGACCACTGGGAGGCCGCGCAGACGTTCCGCACCCCGCAGCCCGGCGCGTCGAGAGGCCCGGGGGCGGAGGCGGCGGACAAGTTCTACCTGCTCGACATGTTCCCCTACCCCTCCGGCTCGGGTCTGCACGTCGGGCACCCGCTGGGGTTCATCGGGACCGACGTCCTGGGCCGCTTCCTGCGGATGACCGGGCGCACCGTCCTGCACGCCATGGGGTTCGACGCCTTCGGCCTGCCCGCTGAGCAGTACGCGGTGCAGACCGGGACGCACCCGCGCACCACCACCGAGAGGAACGTGACCCGCTACCGGGCGCAGATCCGCCAACTGGGCCTCGCGCACGACGAGCACCGCTCGGTGTCCACCACCGACGTGGAGTTCTACCGGTGGACCCAATGGATCTTCCTCCAGATCCATGGCTCCTGGTACGACCATGACGCGGACCGCGCGCGGCCGATCGTCGAGCTGGAGGCGGAGTTCGCCTCCGGGGCGCGCCCGCTGCCCGCGGCGTGGGCGGCACGCGACTGGGCGTCGCTCACCCGTCCCGAGCAGGACCGACTGCTCGACTCCCATCGGCTGGCCTACCTCTCCGACGCGCCGGTCAACTGGTGCCCGGCGCTGGGCACGGTGCTGTCGAACGAGGAGGTCACCACCGACGGCCGGTCCGAGCGCGGCAACTTCCCCGTCTTCCGCCGGAACCTGCGCCAGTGGATGATGCACATCACCGCGTACGCCGACCGCCTCGCCGACGACCTCGACGCCGTCGACTGGCCGGACTCGGTGAAGACGATGCAGCGCAACTGGATCGGGCGTTCGCTGGGTGCGTCGGTCCGGTTCCCGGTCGGTCCGGATGCCGTCGGCCCGGGCGCCGCCGTCGAGGTGTTCACGACCCGGCCGGACACCCTCTTCGGAGCCACCTACCTGGTCCTCGCGCCCGAGCACCCGCTGGTCGACGCGATCCTGCCCGCCGCGTGGCCCCCGCCGGGCACGGGCGAGGAGCTCGACGGCCGATGGACCACGGGTGCAGCGACCCCCGCGGACGCCGTCGACGGGTACCGCCGCCTCGTGGCGTGTCGGTCGGACCTCGAGCGGCAAGAGGCCCGCGACAAGACCGGTGTCTTCACCGGGGCGTGGGCGACGAACCCGGCGACCGACCGGCCGCTGCCGGTGTTCGTCGCCGACTACGTCCTCATGGGCTACGGCACCGGCGCGATCATGGCCGTCCCGGGGCAGGACCAGCGCGACTGGGACTTCGCCGCGGTGTTCGGGCTACCCGTGGTGCGCACCGTGGCCCCGCCCGAGGAGTTCCTCGAGGCCGGCGGCGAGGCCTGGACCGGCCCCGGCGAGGCGATCAACTCCGCGAACGAGTCGATCAGCCTCGACGGCCTGGGTGTCGTCGAGGCGAAGGCCGCGATCGTGGCCTGGCTGACCGAGCGCGGAGCCGGGGCGTCGGTGGTGCAGTACAAGCTGCGCGACTGGCTGTTCTCGCGCCAGCGCTACTGGGGCGAGCCCTTCCCGATCGTCTACGCGCAGGCGGAGTCGGACGGCGGCCCGTCGATCCCGCGCGCGCTGCCGGAGTCCGACCTGCCCGTGCTGCTGCCCGAGGTCGACGAGTACGCCCCGCGGACCTTCGCCGCCGACGATCGCGACTCGACGCCCGAGTCGCCGCTGACGCGGGCGACGGAGTGGACGCGGGTGTCCGGCGACCTGGAGTCCGACCCGGAGCGCGGCTGGGCCGACTACGTCCGCGATACGAACACCATGCCGCAGTGGGCCGGCTCCTGCTGGTACTACCTGCGCTACCTCGACCCGGACAACGACAAGCAGTTCGTCGACCCCGAGATCGAACGGTTCTGGATCGGTCCGCGCCCGGAGCTCCATGGCGAGGGCGACCCCGGCGGCGTCGACCTGTACGTGGGCGGCGTCGAGCACGCGGTCCTGCACCTGCTCTACGCGCGCTTCTGGCACAAGGTGCTGTTCGACCTGGGCCACGTCTCCTCGTCGGAGCCGTTCCGCCGCCTGTTCAACCAGGGGTATGTGCAGGCCTGGGCGTACACCGCCGCCCGCGGCGTCTACGTGCCGGCCGAGGAGGTCGAGGAGACCGTCGGATCCGACGGGACGGTCGAATTCACGTGGCACGGCGGGCCGGTCACCCGGGAGTACGGGAAGATGGGCAAGTCGCTGCGCAACGTCGTGACGCCCGACGAGATGTGCGACGCCTACGGCTCCGACACCTTCCGGCTCTACGAGATGTCGACGGGCCCGATGGAGGCCTCACGGCCCTGGTCGACCCGCGACGTGGTCGGCCCGCACCGCTTCCTGCAGCGCGTCTGGCGCCTGGTCGTCGAGGAGACCACCGGCGCCGTGCGCGTCTCCGACGCCGAGCCGGACGCAGCGACGCTGCGGCTGCTGCACCGCACGATCGACGGGGTCACCGTCGACGTCCCCGCGATGCACTACAACACCGCGGCCGCGAAGCTCATCGAGCTGACCAACCACCTGACGAAGAGCTACCCCGAGGGCGGCGTCCCGCGCAGCGTCGTGGAGGCGTTGGTGCTCATGCTGGCCCCGTTGTGCCCGCATCTGGCCGAGGAGCTGTGGTCGAGGCTGGGTCACGCGGAGACGCTCGCGTACGGCCCGTTCCCCGAGGCCAACCCGGCGATGCTCGTGGCCCAGACGGTGGAGTACCCGATCCAGGTCAACGGGAAGGTGCGCGCGCGGATCACGGTGGACGCCGACGCGGACGACGACGCGGTGCGCGCCGCGGCCCTCGCCGAGCCGAAGGTCGTCGTCCTCGCCGAGGGACGCGAGTCGCCCAAGATCATCATCGTCCGGGGACGCATGATCAACCTGGTGTTCTGAGGCCACCGGGTCGTCCGTCCTCGTCAGTCCTCGTCGTGGATGAACCCCTCGACCTTCTCGTAGGCCACCGAGTCGCGGTACTGCTCGGGCGGGGACTTCATGAAGTACGCCGAGGGGCCCAGCAGCGGGCCGCCGAGCCCGCGGTCCAGCGCGATCTTCGCGGCGCGCACGGCGTCGATGATGATGCCCGCCGAGTTCGGCGAGTCCCACACCTCGAGCTTGTACTCCAGCGACAGGGGCACGTCGCCGAAGGCGCGCCCCTCGAGGCGGACGTAGGCCCACTTGCGGTCGTCGAGCCACGGCACGTAGTCCGAGGGACCGATGTGCACGTTCGACTTGCCCATGTCGCGGTCGACCTGCGAGGTCACCGACTGCGTCTTCGACGTCTTCTTGGACTCCAGCCGCTCGCGCTCGAGCATGTTCTGGAAGTCCATGTTGCCGCCGACGTTGAGCTGCATGGTGCGATCGAGCTGCACGCCACGGTCCTCGAAGAGCTTCGCGAGGACGCGGTGGGTGATGGTTGCGCCGACCTGCGACTTGATGTCATCGCCGACGATCGGGAGGCCCGCCTCGGTGAATTTCGCCGCCCACTCGGGGTCGGAGGCGATGAAGACCGGGAGCGCGTTGACGAACGCGACGCCCGCGTCGAGGGCGCACTGGGCGTAGAATTTGTCGGCGTCCTCGCTGCCCACCGGCAGGTAGGCCACTAGCACGTCCGCGCGGGACTCGCGCAGGACGGCCACCACGTCCACCGGCTCCTCGTCGGCCTCGGTGATCGTCTCCCGGTAGTACCGGCCGAGCCCGTCCATCGTGTGGCCACGGTGCACGGTCACACCGGTCGGCGGGACGTCGGCGATCTTGATGGTGTTGTTCTCCGACGCGCTGATCGCCTCGGCGAGGTCGTGACCGACCTTCTTGGCGTCCACGTCGAACGCCGCGACGAACTCGAGGTCGCGCACGTGGTAGCCGCCGAAGTCCACGTGCATGAGGCCCGGGACGCGCGCGCTCGGATCGGCGTCGGCGTAGTAGTGCACGCCCTGCACCAGCGAGGCAGCACAGTTCCCCACGCCGACGATCGCCACACGGACCTGACCCATGACTGGACTCCTCTGTTCCTCTGTGTCGGTGGTTCGCTCGGTGGGTCCCGGTCAGGACCCGGGTGCCGACGCCCGACCGGGGCCGGGGTCGGTGTCGTCGACGCCCGTGTCGGTGGCGACGTCGGTGTCGCTGCCGACGGGCCGGCCCTCGTCCTGAGCCCGCGCCTCCGCGTGCTCGTGGGCGATGAGCTCGTTGAGCCAGCGGACCTCGCGCTCGGTGGTGTCGAGGCCGATCCGGTGCAGCTCCCGGGTGTACCGGTCGATGTGCTCCCCGGCGCGGGTGAGCGTCACCCGCAGGCCCTCCCGGCGTTCCTCCACGCGGCGCCGCCGGCCCTCGAGGATGCGCAGACGCACCTCGACCGGCGTCCGGGAGAAGAACGTGAGGTGGACCCCGAAGCCGTCGTCGTCGAAGGCCTGTGGCCCACACTCGGCGAGCAGCTCCTCGAGGCGGTCCTTGCCGTCGGCGGTGAGCTCGTAGACGCGCCGCCCCCGGCGCCCCCAGGTACCGCGCGTCCCCCGCGTGGACTCGGGCGGCTCGTCGGCGGGGGTCTCCACGATGAGGTCGGCCCGCTGCAGACGCCGCAGGGTGGGGTAGAGCGATCCCCAGGAGAAGGCGCGGAACGTGCCGAGCCGGGCGTGCAGCTGCTTGCGCAGCTCGTACCCGTGCATGGGGGCCTCACGGAGGAGGCCCAGGACGGCCAGTTCGAGCACCTCTTCCCTCCCCCGGACGCCGAATCATCAACGATCTCCTCGACCGTATCGCTGCGATACATCCGACGCCGCGACACGAGGATCACGTCACAGAAGCGCCCTCGCCGACGGGACGGCCCGTCGGCGGGCTGGTTAGGCTGCCGTCGTGCGCACGCCCCGCCAGGTCGTCGACTACGCGCTGCGACGTCGCGCGTCGCTCGCCGACGTCACCGCGGGCCGCACCTCGGCGTCGGACGTCCGCGACGCCGGCGTCTACCTGCTCCAGGCCGCCTCGTACCACGGCCGGCCCACGTCCACACCCTGTCCGCTGTGCCAGAAGGACGAGGTGGTGCACGTCTCCTGGGTCTTCGGTGACCGCCTCGGCTCCGCGTCCGGCTCGGCGCGCTCGACCCAGGAGATCGCGAGGTTCGCCGACGCCGTCGACGAGTTCACCGTGCACGTGGTGGAGGTGTGCCGCACGTGCCGGTGGAACCACCTCGTGCAGTCCTACGTCCTGGGCACCGACGACGCCTCGGGCGGTCGCCGCCGTCGACGGCGCACGGCGTCCACCTGACCCGGATCCCCGTGACGTGACCGCGCACGCTCCCGTCGAGGAGTCCGCTCCCGACGGGCACCTGTCCGACGAGGGGCGGGAGCACGACCCGTCCTCGCTCGACGCGTCGCGGCGGGTCCGGCCCTCGACCGACGACCCGTTCGTCACGACGGCGTCCGCGCTCGTCGGAGGTCCCCTCGGCGCCCACGCGGTGGTCGGTCGCGGTCGGTGGGTCACGCCGTTGCGGGTGGTCCTCCTCCTCGGGGTCACGGTCCTCGCCCTCGCCTGGTTCGTGAAGGCGCCCTGCGCGCAGCAGTACATCGACGGCGCGGGGCGTCCCCAGCTCGACTGGCGCGACGGCCGTCCTTACGTGGCGGTCTGCTATTCCGACACCGTTCCGCTCTTCGCGGCCGAGCGCCTCTCCGTGGGCGGCGTGCCCTACGCGACGTCGTGGACCGAGAAGCGCGGCGACGGCCCCCCGCAGACGCGCTACATGGAGTACCCGGTGGTCACCGGCTTCTTCCAGTACGCCAACGCGCGCCTCGCGGCCTGGTGGGGCGACGCCGCGGCGGCGGGGTGGCTGCCCGGGGGGCTGCCGGTCGTCCTCTACTTCGACATCACCGCGTTCTGGCTCGCCCTCGCGTGGCTCGTGACGCTGTGGGCCCTGTGGCGGCTCCGGCCGGGTCGGCCGTGGGACGTCGCGATCGCCGCGGTGTCGCCGCTGGTCGTCGTGCACGCGTTCACCAACTTCGACACCCTCGCGGTCGGCGCGATGGTCCTCGGTCTCCTGGCGTGGAGCCGCCGACGCCCGGGGTGGGCCGGCATCGCCCTCGGCGTGGGCGGGGCGGCCAAGCTCTTCCCGCTCTTCCTCCTCGGTGCCGTGCTGCTGCTGTGCCTGCGGGCCGGCCGGGTCGGGGCGTGGTGGCGTGCCGCCGCCGCGGCCGCGGTGGCGTGGGTGGTGCTCGACGTGCCGGTCGCGCTGCTCTTCCCCCGGGGATGGTGGGAGTTCTTCCGCCTGAACTCCGCGCGCGGCCCGAACCCGGAGTCGCTCTACACGATGATCTTCCGGGCGACCGGGTGGAAGGGGCCCGACGGCACCCTCGCGCCCGACCAGGCGCCGTCGATCCTCAATCTGGTCAGCGCGGTGCTGTTCGCCGCCTGCCTGGCGGCCGTCGCGCTGCTCGTCGTCCGTGCTCCGCAGCGCCCCCGGCTCGCCTCGATCGCCTTCCTGGTCGTCGCCGCGTTCCTCGTCACCAGCAAGGTGTGGAGTCCGCAGTACTCACTGTGGCTGCTGCCCCTCGCGGTGCTGGCCCATCCGCGGTGGCGTCCGTTGCTGGCGTGGGCACTGGTGGAGGTGCTCGTCTGGCCGGTGACGCTGCTCAACCTGCTCGGGGACGACAAGAAGGGCCTCCCGACGACGGTGTTCCACGGTGTCGTGCTGGTTCGTGATCTGGTCGTCGTGGCGCTCGCGGTGCTCGTGGTGCGGACCGCGCTGCGCCCGTGGACCGACCCGGTGCGCACCCGGGCCCCCGGGGTCCTCGACGACCCGGACGGCGGGGTCCTCGACGGGGCCGCCGATCGCTCGTCCACCGCCACCGACCCCCCTCCCGACACCGACGAGAACCCGGGCCCGGGCTCCATCGAGCGCGCCGCACCGGCGCCCTGAGCGTGCCGGGCGGAGGCGCGCCGTACATCCCGGAGGAACCACCTCGTACAGTTGGGCGTCCTGGGAACGGACGATGTCGCGCTGGCGGCCCCTCGGGCGGCCGATCGGGGCATCGGTACGGTTCCCCAACCCCGATAGGCGCAATGGTGACCACCCTGGGTCGCCGACGACGCGCCGGCCCTGCGGAGGCTGATCGGTGAACGACGAGCGCCGGCCGGACGGCCGCTCCGGGCGCCCCCCGGAGCCCTCGCCATCGTATGCCCGGCCCCCGGGCCCCCGTCGCCCTCCCGTGCGGCAGCTCCCCCGCGGGTGGCAGGCCGTTCCCCCCTCCCAGGCCGTCCCCCCGTCCGCGCGACCCTCGGGTCCGGACCCTCGAGGTCCTCGCCCGGGACCACGGGGCGCTCCGGGTGCACCGGCCGGGCCGTTCGCGCCGAACCCGAACCCGCCGAACACCGAGCGCGCGCCACGCCTTCTCACGCACGACCAGCAGCTTCTCACGCACGACCAGCAGCGCCCCTCCGACCGGGCGTGGGCCGGTGCCGCCGGGTCGACGACGTCGACCGCGCCGACATGGGCGTCGTCGGGCGCCCGCACCGGCGGCTCGTCCCGCACCGACGGCGGGTTCCCGCCCGGTTCCCCCCGCGCGCTCACGGACGACGACGACACCGAGGACGGCGGTGGGCGCCGAGGACGTCGCCCCGCTCGCGAGCGCGGCGAGCGCCGGCCCCCGAGCCGGTGGCGACGCGTCCGGCGGATCGCCTACCTCGTCGTCGGCTTCGTCGTGCTCGCGCCGGTGCTGGCCTTCGCGATCGGCTGGCTCCTCTTCCGCGTCCCCACCGCCGACGAGGCCGCCAACAACCAGGTCGCGACCATCTCCTACGCGAACGGCTCATCCCTGGCGACCCTGGTCCCCGAGGACGGCAACCGGATCAAGGTGCCGATCACGCAGGTGCCGCTGCACGTGCAGCAGGCCGTGCTGGCGGCCGAGGACCGCAGCTTCTACACCAACTACGGCTTCGACCCGGTCGGTATCGCGCGCGCGGCGTTCAACCAGGCCCAAGGCGGTGTCGGGGGCGGGTCGACCATCACCCAGCAGTACGTCAAGAACGTGCTGGTCGGTGACGAGTACTCGCTCTGGCGCAAGTACCGCGAAGTGGTGATCGCGGCCAAGGTCTCCCAGGAGCAGTCCAAGGAGGAGGTCCTCGGGAACTATCTCAACACCATCTACTTCGGACGCGGAGCCTACGGCATCCAGGCCGCGTCCCAGGCCTACTTCGCCAAGGACGTCAGCGCGCTGACCCCGTCCGAGGGCGCGGTCCTCGCCGGACTGATCCAGGCGCCGTCGAAGTGGGACCCCGCCGTCAACCGGGCGATGTCCCAGCAGCGCTGGACGTTCGTGCTCGACGGCATGGTGTCGCAGCGCTGGCTCGCGCCGTCCGACCGTGGCGCCGCCGTGTTCCCGGCGACGATCCCCCCGCAGCCGCGCCGCAGCGGAATCCCCGCCGACGACAAGGGCCACGTCGTCACCGCGGTCCGCGACGAGCTGACCTCCTACGGGATCACCGAGCAGCAGGTGAACCAGGAGGGTCTGCAGGTCACCACGACCATCGACCCGAAGATGCAGCGGCAGGCGGCGGACGCGGCGACGAAGACCCTCGACGGCCAGCCCGCGAACCTGCGCACGGCGCTCGTCTCGCAGGACCCCACCACCGGCGCGATCCTCGCCTATTACGGGGGACAGGACGGCAACGGCTTCGACTACGCGCAGACCCAACGCCAGCCCGGGTCGTCGTTCAAGCCCTTCGTGCTGCTCGCCGCGCTCGAGCGCACTCCGCCCATCGGGCTGGGGACGACGTTCGACGGGTCGTCGCCGCAGACCATCGCGGGCACCAAGATCGCGAACTCCGAGGGTGAGAGCTGCGCGAACTGCGACCTGCGCACCGCGATGACGCTGTCCATCAACACCGTCTTCTACCAGCTCGGTGTTCAGGTCGGCCCTCAGAAGGTCGCCGACGCCGCGCACCAGGCCGGTATCGCGGCCCCACTGCCCGACCCCTCCGGTGGTATCTCCATCGGCGACAAGGAGGTCCGCCCCGGGGACATGGCCTCGGCGTACGCGACCTTCGCCGCCAAGGGCGTCTATCACCGGCCGCACCTGGTCACCCGGGTGGTGACCGCCGACGGGCGCGTGCTCTACGACGCCGGCGCCCCCCGCGGCGAGCCCCGGATGAGCGAGCAGCTCGCGCGCAACGTCGTCGAGTCGATGCTCGAGGTGGCCGACCACTCCAAGGTCGGGCTCTCCGGCGGACGTCCCGTGGCGGCGAAGACCGGGACGGTGCAGTCGTCGGTCGAGGGCCAGAACCAGGATGCCTGGATGGTCGGCGCGACGCCGCAGCTGTCCACGGCGGTCTGGATCGGCACCGACGACAATTCACCGATCAAGAACTCGAGCGGACGCCCGATCTACGGGCGCGGGGTCTCCGGCCAGATCTGGCAGACGTACATGAACGACGCTCTGCGCGGGAAGCGGTCCGAGCAGTTCGGCGACTTCGTGGCCCTCGGCACCCCACCGCAGGCGCCCACCCCTACCCCGACCGCGCCTCCGGGCCAGATCTGCGTCGACGGGGTCTGCCAGCCCTACGCCCCGGGGCAACCGCAGCAGGGCGGCCAGGACCAGGGCCAGGGCGGCCAGAACAACGGCGGCCAGAACAACGGCGGCCAGAACAGCGGTGACCAGGGCAACGGAAACGCCGGCAACCCCAACGGTGGCAATCCGGGTGCCACCGGGACGACCCCCGGCACCCAGAGTCCGGAACCATCGGTGACGAAGACACCGCCCAACACCGGCGGTTGACGTATCCGTCGCCGATGACGCCTCCGTCCGTGGGCGCGACGGGGGACGTGCGCCGCGCGTGCCCGTCCCGGGAGGACCCGTTCGTCACCGCCACGAGCTCCTTCGTCGGTGGGCCCATCGGTGATCACGCCCTCGTCGGGCGCTCCCGGTACCTGACGCCGCTGCGAGCGGTGCTGCTCGCCGGCGTTCTCGTGCTCGCTCTCGCGTGGTTCGGCAAGGCCCCGTGCCTGCAGCAGTTCCAGGACACCGACGGGACGCTGCAGCTCGACTGGCGCGATGGTCGGCAGTTCGTCGCCCTCTGCTACTCCGACACCGTCCCGCTCTACGGCGCGGAGCGGCTCGACGTCGGCGGCGTTCCGTACCTGACCTCCTGGGTCGAGGAACGCGACGACGGCACCCCGCAGACGCGGTACATGGAGTACCCGGTGCTCACCGGGTTCTTCCAGTGGGCGAACGCGGGTCTCACCGACGGCTGGGTCGCCCTCGCCTCCTCCGGCGTCCTGCCGGGTGCGATCCCGGTGGTCGTCTACTTCGACATCACCGCGTTCTGGTTGACGGCGGCGTGGTTGATCGCCCTCTGGGCGCTCGTGCGCCTGCGCCCCGGACGCCCGTGGGACGCGGCGATCGCCGCCGTGTCGCCCCTGGTGGCTGTGCACGCGTTCACCAACTTCGACACCCTCGCCGTCGCCGCGGCCACCGTGGGGATGCTCGCCTGGGCGCGGCGGCGACCGGCCCTCGCCGGGGTGGTGCTCGGGGTCGGCGCCGCGGCGAAGCTCTATCCCCTCTTCCTCCTGCTCCCGCTGCTGTTGCTGTGTCTGCGGGCGGGGCGGATGCGCGCGTGGTGGCGGGTCGCGGCCGCGGGCGTCGGGACCTGGGTCGCGCTGAACGTGCCGGTGGCGCTGGCCGCCCCGACGGGGTGGTGGGAGTTCTACCGCCTGAACTCCGAGCGGGCGGCGGACCCGGATTCGCTCTACAGCGTCGCGGAGGGGATCACGGGCTGGTCGGGGTTCGACGGTCCGCTCGCGCCGGGGCAGATCCCGGTGGTGCTCAACGCGGTGTCGGGGGTGTTGTTCGCCCTCAGCTGTGCGGGTGTGGCGTATCTGGTGTGGCGGGCTCCGCGGCGGCCGCGGGTGGCGTCGATGGCGTTCCTGGTGGTGGCGGCGTTCCTGCTGACCAACAAGGTGTGGAGTCCGCAGTACTCGTTGTGGCTGGTACCGCTGGCGGTGCTGGCCCTGCCGCGGTGGCGGCCACTGGTGGCGTGGGTGGTGCTCGACGCGTTCATGTGGGTGCCGCGGATGTACTACTACCTGGGTACCGAGTCGCGGGGTCTGCCGGCGGGCTGGTTCCAGGGGGCGGTGCTGCTGCGGGACGCGGCGGTGGTGGCGCTGGCGATGCTGGTGGTGCGCACGGTGCTGTGTCCCTGGGCCGACCCGGTGCGGGTGCGGGGTCCGGGGGCGGCCGACGACCCGGACGGGGGCGTCCTCGACGCAGCGCCCGACGACCCCCGGTTCCGGCGGTCCCGCGGTCCCGCCCCGGCCCGCGCGTCCCCCGTGACCCCTCCCTCCTCTCCGGCCCGTGCACCGCGGCGGCCGTCGGCGTGGGGCCACCCGTCCGCGCCTGTCACCACGGGGCCGGGGCGCGACGAGGGCTCCCACCCGAACCGTTGACGGGCGTCACCCTCGGGGCACCGATTCGTTGGGTCGATTGCCGGCTGCACACGCTCCGACGCGGTTCCGGGGTCCACGAGGGGTACGTCCCCCGCGCAGAAGGGTTGTTCGCTCATGGGTGCGCGCGTCTCGCGGGTGGTGTCGACGGTCGTGCTCGGCGGGATGGCGTCCCTCGCTCTGGGCCTCGCGGGTCCGGTGGCCGACGCGGCCCCCACAAGGGCCGTCAGCGCGGACTGCAACAGCACCGTCACCGCGGCGCCGGGCGACACGATCATCTCGCCGCTCGCTGTCCTCGGGACCGTGCGGTCGGGCACGGCGCTGCTCGGCACCGCGCTCTGCCCGGTGACCGTGGTGGTCGTCGAGTCGGTCACGTCGCCGGTGGTCAAGCCGACCCCGGTCGGCGTCGGCGGAATCGTCCCGTCACCGAAGAAGTCGACGGTGCCGGCCGGTCGCGCGCCGGCGCCGGCGTCCACGCCCACGACGCCGCCCCGCGCGTCCCCCGGCGCGGCCGCCCCGGCGCCCGCCGTCGCCCCGGCCGTCGCCGCCGCAGCCTTCGCTCCGGCGTTCGGTGCGTTACCGTCGTCGTTCCTCGCCTCGGCGGCACCGATGGCCTCCCCGATCGGGTCGGCGGGCGGGTACGACCCGGGCCTGCTCCTGAGCGGCGCTCCGGGCCTGCGGGTGCCCTCCTTCCTCGGCCTCGACCCGGCGGGCGCGGTCACCAGCACGAGTCAGCTCCAGGCCCTGCCGGTCGACGGGCTCCGGGGAGGTCTCGGCGCCCCGTCGGTGCTCGCCGTGCTCGGGATCTCCGCCGTGGCCGCGCTGGGTGTGCGGCGGGCCGTGATGGGCCGGCGTCTGCTCCCCGGCCGCTCGGACGGGACGGGAACCGCGACGGCCTGAGCCGCGTCGGAGCGGATGAGGGCCGGGCGCCTGCCGGCGGTGGCGCACCGCAAGGTATCGTCACAGGACCCGAGACCCTCCTGCCACGGAACGTCCGTGGCCGCTTCTAGTCCATGGGAGGTGAGTGGTACTCGTGCGCCACTACGAAATGGTCGTCATCCTCGAGCCGAGCCTCGACGAGCGCACCGTGGTCCCCTCGCTGGAGACGTTCCTCAACGTCGTCCGCAACGACGGGGGCACCGTCGAGAACGTCGAGGTGTGGGGCCGCCGCCGCCTCGCCTTCGAGATCGACAAGCACCCCGAGGGCATCTACGCCGTCCTCGACATCAACTGCGAGCCGGCCACCGTCAAGGAGATGGACCGCCAGCTCGCCCTGAACGAGTCGGTGCTCCGCACCAAGGTCATGCGCCGCGACCCGAACGCCGCGGGCCGCCGGGGCAAGGCTGCCTGATGGCGGGCGACACCATCATCACGGTGGTCGGCAACCTCACCGCCGACCCGGAACTGCGGTTCACGCCCTCGGGGGCCGCCGTCGCCAACTTCACGGTGGCGTCGACGCCACGCACCTTCGACCGCCAGAGCGGTGAATGGAAGGACGGCGAGGCTCTCTTCCTGCGCTGCAACATCTGGCGGCAGGCGGCGGAGAACGTGGCCGAGACGCTGACCCGCGGAGCACGGGTGATCGTGCAGGGCCGGCTGAAGCAGCGCTCCTTCGAGACCCGCGAGGGCGAGAAGCGCACCGTCATCGAGCTCGAGGTCGACGAGATCGGCCCGTCCCTGCGCTACGCCACCGCGTCGGTCACCAAGGCCAGTCGCGGGAGCGGCGGCGGCGGTGGTGGGTACGGCTCGTCCGAGGGGGGCGGCGGATACGGCGGACCCCCGGCGGGCGCCGGCAACGGATCCCCCGGTGGCCAGGGGTCCGGCGGCTCCGGGTACGGGGGGACGGACGACCCGTGGGCCTCGGCCCCGGTCGCCGGTTCCTCCGCCGCGGGCGGGTACGACGACGAGCCGCCCTTCTGAGTCCTCGGCCACCGCCGCGACCCCACGAACACTCGGCGCGGCGGGTGCCTGCGGGCCCCGTCGCGCCTCACGAACCAGGAGTGACCGACCGACCATGGCGAAGCCACCGGTGCGCAAGCCCAAGAAGAAGGTCTGCGCGTTCTGCAAGGACAAGAACCAGCTGATCGACTACAAGGACACCAACCTCCTCCGCAAGTACATCTCCGATCGCGGCAAGATCCGCGCCCGTCGGGTGTCGGGCAACTGCTCGCAGCACCAGCGGGACGTGGCGGTCGCGGTGAAGAACTCGCGCGAGATGGCTCTGCTCCCCTACACGTCGACCGCGCGCTGAGGAGAGGGACGGTACTCGTGAAGCTCATCCTCACCGCCGACGTCGCGAACCTCGGCGGCCCAGGCGACTCCGTCGAGGTCAAGGACGGATACGGCCGCAACTACCTGCTGCCCCGGGGGCTCGCGATCGTGGCGACCCGCGGGGCGATGAAACAGGTCGCCACCATCCGCCGCACCCAGGAGGGCAAGCGGATCCGCGACCTCGACCACGCCAAGGAGGTCGCGGGGTGCCTCCAGGGCGTCGGCACCGTGACCGTGGCCGCGAAGGCGGCCGGACAGGGTGGACGGCTCTTCGGCTCGATCACCCCGGCCGACATCGTCGGCGCGGTGAAGTCGGCGGGCGGACCCAACCTGGACAAGCGGGTCGTCGACATCGACGGCCACATCAAGACGACGGGGTCGCACCACGTGACGGTGCGTTTGCACCCCGACATCTCCGTCGAGCTCCCGCTCGACGTCCACGGCGCCTGACCGCACCCGCACAGCGCCGCCCGAACGACCGCAGGGCCCGGACCGCACCGTCGGTCCGGGCCCTGCGGCGTCTCCCGGGTCGCTCCCGGCCATCGGACACGCCGGAGGAAGCCCCGGGACGACACGCCGGGGCGCTTTCCGTCCACAGCGTCTTCAGGCCCTCACCTGCGACGACGCCGTTTCTCACCGCTCCGTCCCCATGGCGCCCCCGGGTGCGTGCCCAGAGGGTGCGTGTGCTCGGGCGACGGTCCCCAGCCCGTCCCCATGCCGGTCCCCATCGGCGATTGAACGGCGGGGTGCGATGGCCCTAGCGTCGCGCCGCGTCGCTGACCACGGTCGTCGTCCGGTCGTTCCCCCTCGCTGTCGGGGGGCGGCGGTACACCTGCTCCCGTCCGTGATCGATGTCGGAGCGGACTCGGGGATCACGGGAGAGGAGCGGTCGTGGCGGTGCTCGACGATCGGGGGACGAGCGGCCCCCGGTCCACGCGGTCGGGTAGCGGGAGCGCCCCGGAGTTCGATCGTCAGCCGCCGCAGGACATCCCCGCCGAGCAGTCCGTGCTCGGCGCGGTCCTCCTGAGCAAGGACGCCATCGCCGACGTGGTGGAGATGCTGCGTCCGGACGACTTCTACCGGCCCGCGCACCAGACGGTCTACGAGTGCGTGCTCGACCTCTACGGCCGCGGCGAGCCGGCCGACCCGGTCACCGTCTCGGCCGAGCTGGAGAACCGGGGAGAGCTCCTGCGCGTCGGCGGTGCCCCCTACCTGCACACGCTGATCGCCACGGTCCCCACCGCGGCCAACGCCGCCTACTACGCCGAGATCGTGGCCGACCGCGCGATCCTGCGCCGGCTCGTCGAGGCGGGGACGCGGATCGTCCAGCTCGGCTACCACGGCAGCGAGGGCGCGGACACCGACGACGTCGTCGACCGCGCCCAGGCGGCCGTGTACGAGGTCACCGATCGCCGTATCGCCG